>SDBU01005155.1_pt1 | contig 15743 bp, 7 predicted proteins | sample 2277071 | NCBI WGS metagenome assembly SDBU01 (sample SAMN10397929, study PRJNA504765) | marine sediment metagenome | isolation source: marine sediment core GS08_GC12, 126 cmbsf | place: Arctic Ocean: Gakkel Ridge, Loki's castle | collected 2008
CTAGTTCCCTACGCGATACGAGCGGTGTGGCATGAGTTCGTTGCGGCATGGCGCAAGCAGGGATCTTGGGGTAAGGGCATTCTCGGCCTGATGGTAGTCACCTTGCTTTGGTGTCAGCTTGCTTCCATGGCGCGGCTGTTCTTGGGCGCTCCCAGTAGAGTACCTAGCCCAACTGTCACGGGGCGGCCGAGGGTCATGATAGCTGAAGAGGTGGCAACTGCTACGCCACGGCCAACATACACGGTATACCCCACCTACACCCCATATCCCACCCGCCCATCGCCTGGCTCGTTCGCCTCCGCGAGCCCATCACTGACCATCACCCCAAAGCGGGCGCTCACACCGACCTCCACGCCTGGACCGGCGACGCCCACCAGCACACCGTATTGCGACCTAGGTGCTGCCTTCGTCCGAGACGTGACCGTACCTGACAATACGGGTGTAGAGCCGGGGGCCAAGTTCACAAAGACCTGGGGACTGCGAAACAGTGGCACGTGTCATTGGGGTGACGAGGTACGCTTGAAACATGTCGATGGCGAGAGGATGACCAAATCGGAGTGGGTCTCGGTCCCGCGTACGATGGCTGGCGAGAGTGCTGAAGTATCGGTGGGAATGCAAGCACCAAAGGAGGTTGGCACGTACAAGGGCATGTGGCGAATGTGCACGGAGCAAGGTGAGTGTTTTGGTGACGCCGTATATGTGCAGATAGTCGTACAAGCGCCCACGCCGACCAGCGCACCTACTAGTACGCGCAGCCCCCGCGAAGCCTTACAGGGCTACATTGATCTGATCAACAGTGCGGGGCTAGGTCCTTATGTAGCTACAGTGGGATACGACCCTTACCTTCCCGATCCCAATGAAATTGTTATCACTGTACGGAACTCCTGGCACTATGAGCCCAAGCAAGTAAGGCTCCAAGCTGCACAGGACCTTTGGAAAATATGGGCAACAGGTTTCTGCCCAGCAGAGGGATTGGACTCGTGTCGGATCGAACTCACTGACCAAAATGGAAACAGAGTTGGCGGCTCCTCCTGGCTAGCAGGATCAATAGTGAAGGTGCAAGACTAAGCATAAAACTGACATATTACCAATGGGATAGGCAGGGGGCCCTTGGCAAATCAAGCACAACGGTCAAGCCAACTTCATCGTCTATTCGCACTGCGCGGGTGGCTCTGATCTCTTGCAGAACGAGATCGGTGTGGTAGATGGGAGCAGGGTTGTCCAGTTCTCTCGGGGGCCTTGCTTCTGGGAGGTCCAGGCTGATGGGGATTGGAGCCAGGCCCCACGGTGATCCCCAGCCTGTTGGCCTAGAAGTCGGGCCATCGAAGCGCTGCTAGCGCAAGGCGTCGCTGTCCTTCGTGCCAAGGACCTCCAGGAGCGCCTCTTAGCGCCCGTCTCTCAGGGAAAAGGTGCCGGATCGCGGGACTTGGGCGCGTTCGTCTCGGGAAACGGCGTGCTGGGCGAGTTTTGGCCACGAAAAGGGCCTACCGCTCTACTGTGGTATGGCTTTGAGGCCCAGCGTAGGGGTTGGGGGTGGACTCTCACCCAGAGGGGGGCAGAGAGCGGATGGTCATGGGTACTTGGTTTCCCCCAGGGGCACACCGAAGCAACTCTCCCATAGATCGACAAGCTCGTTGTCATACTCGCGGCGCAGCACTCCGTTTTGCGCGAGTGCAGCATTCGCGTCTGACCTGTGCCTCTCGTTGTGGGTCGTGTAGTAGCCCTGCAAAAGCTCTATGGCTCGTTTTTCCTCAACCATCATCTTGAGGAACAGTTCGTGAATGTTACGCGCCTCGCGAGGAGGTCGTATCTTGCTCACCTGGTCTCTGATCTCGCCCAGGTCTGACCAGAATTCGTCCAGGCGATCCAGGATGGCTTCAGAAGGCACGGACTCCTCGTATACACGCTTCATCCATTGGTTCCATTGACCCAGATGGCGATCGTAGTCGTTGGCTGGAGTGTTCATGGCCGTAAGGAACGCGGCCAGGGCGACGCAGTCTGTGGTAGGGCTGGGTGGCTGCGCCGGGGTGTAGGTTGGATAGGGCGTGTAGGTCGGATAGGGCGTGATGGTGGCCATTGGCGCCAGGGCGGTCATGGTGACCTCAAGGGCCTGGGCCATGGCTACCTTGGTGGCTTCTACGTCGGGTGTGGGAGTCGGCGAGGGCGTGGGTGTGGCGCAGCTCGTGAGGACGGAGACTAGGACCAGCGCCAGAGTCAAAAGAGAGGCCCGAACCGCTTCCTTGCCCATGGCTTCCTTCCGCTGGGCTTCAAGGTTGCACCGCCGTCGCTGCTAGGGAAAACTGTACTGTAGCCCTTGCCGTCCCTCGAGGAAAACGCGTCCTAGCGCCCGTTTCCCAGGGAAAAGGTGCCGGATCGCCGGACTTGGGCACGTTCGCGCGCCAGGGCGGGCGCTGGGCGGCCCTTTGCTATAGCAGCTCCCCCTGGTTGGCCTCGCGCCGCTCTATCTGCACCCATCGCAAGCGCATCCTGGCGGCTTGTGACAGGTCTTGCTTTTGGCGATGCAGGAGTCCCCACAGGCCTTGCCCTTGCAGCAGTACTTGCAGCATGTGCGGGGTGCTGGGGGCAGCGTTGGCACAACAACGATCTCGGTTGTTGGTGTGAGGGTTGGCCCCCACAGCCCTCGTTCTGCCTCACGGGCTTCCCGTTGCAGTTGCAGGAACGTGTCTTGGTATCGGACATCTGGGGGGTACGTGCTGACCTGGGCGAAACCCAGCCGCACAAGTTCAGCGTTGACCATCAGCTCACCCACCCAGACATACCGAAGCAGGCGGCCGTACTTGTCCGTCTCCGAGACGTCCTTCTCCAAAAGCACGACCTGGACCTCGACGAGGCGTCGGTTGGCTTCTGTGGCCTCCGGCCCCATCCACTCTACTCCCTTGTCCGGGTGCACGGTCTCTGGGGTGTCGATGCCGATGTAGCGGACCTTGTAGGTTTGCCCCTCAAGGGAGACTTCGATGGTGTCACCGTCGATCACGCGCAAGACCTGAGCAAAGACACCGGGGGGCGCGACAATCGGGGGAGCGTCCGTAGGAGCAGGCGATGGTGTCGGCTTGCCAGTGGCACTCTGCACTGGAGTCGCAACGCGAGCGGCCATCTCAGCCCCGTGAGGCAGAGTCAACACCTGGCCCACTTCAATGAGGTTCACATCGGCGATATCGTTGACCTGGGCGAGTTGGTCTATGGTGGTGCCAGACCAAGTGGCTATGCGCCCCAGCGTGTCGCCCGCTTGCACGACGTAGGTGATGGGTTGGGTAGGGGTGAGCTCTAGCACATTGGCGGCCGTGGCTGTCTGGGCGGGCGGCGAAGAGGTGGCTGTATCGCCGGGGGAAGGCGTGATTGTCGGGGTAGAAAGGACCAGACCCCAACCCTTCTCGATCGTAGGGGCGGTATCTCGCTCTGGCTCTTCGTAGACGGCAGGTGTAGTTTCTGGGGCACAAGTGAGCAGGGCCAGCGCAGAGAGGATCGCCAGCAGCAGTAACGCGAGAAGCTGTTTCCTGTGCATCGCTGCTCCCTGATACCTGGGCCACAGGTGCAACGGGGTTCGGTTGTGCAGCCGCCTTCAGCACGCAGGCATTGTAGCACAGGACTCCCCCTCTCTCAAGCCCCTGGGCCTCTTGTGGCCCTTTGGGGGCCACCACGCGCCCGGCCTTTTGCTGTTGGGACAGCCCACGCACGCGGCCCGAGTTTGCGAAACTGGCCCCGAAAACCCTTGACGGGCGTTCCCTTTGGGTGTATAATACCTATAACAGGCATTATAGAGACACCGAGTAGGGGGCAATCATGGCCACAGAGTTGACCGTCAAGGCACCGAGGGGGCTGGCACGGGGCTTCGCCCCGGACGTGCTGATCGGTGAGTGGCGGGCCGACATGCAAGAGCGCGTGGACGCGGGCGAGTTGTCGCCCAACACGGCCACCACCTACGCGCGGGGCATGACCAAGTTCTGGACCTGGTACAAGAGCCAGGACACCTACACGAGCGTGGGGCCTCGGGCGATCCGCTCCTGGATAGCCAGCATGAGGCGCGACGGGCGCAAGCCGGCAGGCGTAAACGTGCTCTACGCCGGCGTGCGGGCCTTCTTTGCCTGGGCCGTGGCCGAGAGGGGCCTGGCCTACAACCCGACGCTGACCACGAGGGGGGCAAAGCGCACAAGCCGACGCCACAAGCGCGACCCCTTGTCCGACGCCGAGGTGATCAGGGTGCTGGCCCAACCCGACACGACGAGCGACGCGGGCAAGAGGGCCAGGGCGATGCTCTGCCTAATGGCCTACACCGGAGCGCGCACCATAGAGGTGCAACGGGCCAGGGTCGGCGACCTGCGCTCAAACGGCAAGCTCAAGCTCTACGTGCGGGGCAAGGGCCACGAGGACGCCGACGAAGCCCTGTACCTGGTCCACCCCGACGCGGTGGGGGCGATGTACGACTGGCTGGCCGTCCACCCGCGCGGCGGCGACCCGGATGCGCCGCTCTTCTGCGGGCTTGGCAACCGCAACAAGGGCGGGGCGCTGACCACCTGCTGGATTCGCCGGATCGTCAAGGACAGCTACCGTCGGGCCGGCGTCCGCGACCCGCGCAAGACGACCCACAGCCTGCGGCACGCCCTGGTCACAAACCTGATTCGCCACAAGGTTCCCCCCACCAAGATAATGACGGTGACGCGGCACAAGAGCCTGGACACGTTGCTGGCCTACGCCCACGAGGTGGACAGGGACGACGACCCGGCAGAGGGGTATGTGGACTACAGCAACGGGAAGTAGGGCCGGAGGATGCATCAAGTACCATCAGAGGTGTACAAAGAGCTCAAACAGGCGACGCCAGAACAAGAAAGGGACATCATCCTACGGCTCATCGAGGAACACCCAAGGGGAAGGCTGGAGCTGCCAGAGCGGGACGGGATGAGAGCGGATCTGAGCCATGTGGACCTTAGCAGTGATGCACTCCGGGAGATCAAGAACCGATCTGGCCTGTCCTCTCGCGCCACATATGGCATCTTCGACCCTAGGGTGAAACAGGCGGGCATCGAGAAATGCCGGCCTCATGATGCCAGGCGTAGTTGCGCCACCACCCTGCTGCTCAAGGGCGTCGATCCCTTCATTGTCAGCCGCATACTCGGCTATTCCCAGATTGAGACAACACTAAGATATGATATAAGGCCCGAACAGGACACCGCGCGGGCCAGTCGGCTGGCGGGAATCGAGTATTTGGGAGGCAAATAGGGATTCTCTGCTCGCATATGGTCCAAGGCGAGAGAGCACGTAGGAGATGGCCATTCGAACTGGGATTCGCACTCGGACACGCGGTGTGCTTGAGGCCGTCTCTGCCGTGGCCACGTCACTAGGCACGGCTCGGATTCCTGCCATGAGCACGTCTTGGGGGACCGCGTCCGTTGCTCTGCTATTCCCCCCATTCCTCGGACCTGAGGCAGACCATTGTGCCATGGTCCGGGGACGGTTCGTGATCATCTCGATTTGGTTCATCCGGCCGATTCGGCGAGCCAGCCCTCGGACTCCACGGGTGCGCCAGTCTGCACACAACGTGTGCCGATATGCACCTGATGTCAGGGTCAATCACGGAGAGCTGAGCGAGCGGCCCCATAGTCACTTGCCTGAGTTCCCGAGGCGCTCTTCTGGGGCTAGAAGCAGGCCACCCTCCTGGTCTCGGGCATGGTCCTTTCGTTGTGGGCGCCGCTCACTGCGTCGAAGCGGATGCCTACATTGTCGTCGGTCGGGAAGCGGCATCGGTTGCGCTTGTCGCCGACCGGCGCTGCGACAGTAGTGATATGCCAACTGAGACTCACCGAGCGGGCCAAGGACCAAACCCCCTGCTTGACGTATCACTGGCGCCCGCACTATTATGTAGAGGCTATGTGGCATGAGGACCATTGTACTCTGGCCTTGGTCCTCCAGCTTGTCTGCTTCTGATGAGTCGTACGCTCGTTTCGGCGGAGCCTTTCCTCAAAGGAGTGGCCCATGGACGTCTTTGCTCTGCGAGACAGGCTGATCACAGACTATGCCCATTACATCAGAAGCTTCCTCAACATACGCGATGCCCGCATTCGAAGCTATGTTGACCAACAGCTGCACGAGGGGCTTCTGTGGCCCGATCCGTTGATCCAGCTGAATCCGTGCTTCGAACCCGGGGCCTGGATCGATGACTTGGCGGATGCCGGCGTGCTGCATTCCGGGTGCAAACGGGTCTTTCGTCTCAAGGAGGACGACGGCACTAGCAAGCGCATGCGTCTCTACTGGCACCAGGTCGACGCCATAGAGGCTGCCAAGTCAGGGGAGAGCTTTGTGCTGACCACGGGAACGGGATCGGGAAAGAGCCTGGCGTACATCATCCCGATCGTTGACCACGTATTGCGCCATGGAAGTGGCCGAGGCATCAAGGCCATCATCGTCTATCCCATGAACGCGCTGGCGAACAGCCAATACAACGAGCTGGAGAAGTTCCTGTGTCGTGGCTTCGAGAGTGGTCCTCCTGTGACTTTCAGGAGATACACTGGACAGGAGTCCCAGGAGGAGCGCAACGAGATCATTGCCGAGCCCCCGGACATTCTGTTGACCAACTACGTGATGCTTGAGTTGATTCTCACCCGCCCGCGGGAGCGACGACTTGTGCAGAGAGCGAGAGGCCTGCGCTACCTGGTCCTCGACGAAATGCACACCTACCGTGGAAGACAAGGCGCAGACGTGGCTCTCCTGGTACGCCGCGTCCGCGAGGCATGTGATGCGACGGAGCTTCAGTGCATTGGCACCTCGGCCACTCTTTCTGCAGAAGGCTCCTTTGCTGAGCAGCAGACGGCAGTTGCTGCCGTGGCCACACGGGTCTTCGGCAGCCCGGTGACAGCCAGCTGCGTGATCGGCGAGACGCTGCAGAGAGTCACCGACGCTAGCGATCCGAATGATCTCGCCTTCGTAGATGCACTCCGCATCCGCGTAGACGATGCAAGCATCAAGACACCCCGTAGCTTTGAGGCGTTCAAACAGGACCCATTGTGCAGCTGGATGGAATCGACGCTGGGCCTGACAACGGAGGAGGGAACTCGTCGGCTCTGCCGAGCGAAGCCGACCAGCATCACCGGACCTGATGGTGCGGCTGCCCGCTTCGCAGAGTTGACCGGCGTTGAGGAATCCAGGTGTGTGGACGCCATCCAGGAAGCGCTGATGGCGGGCTACGACGTGCCCAATCCGGAGACAGGCTTCCCCGCGTTTGCGTTCCGCGTCAACCAGTTCATCAGCCGTGGCGACACTGTCTATGCATCGCTGGAGGCTCCAGAGCGTCGGTATCTCACGACTCAGGGCCAGCAGTTTGTCCCTGGCCACCGCGACAAGGTGCTCCTGCCCCTGGCCTTTTGCCGAGAGTGTGGGCAGGAGTTCTATGTGGTGCGAAAGCGCGTGGGCAGCGAATCTCACGGAACGCGCTTCTTCGCGAGGGATTTGCACGACCAAAGGGATGAAGAGGGCGAGGAGGCGGGTTTCCTCCATGCTGACCCCGAGAACCCGTGGCCGGAAGAGGAAGCTGGAATCACCGACAGACTCCCCGAAGACTGGCTGGAAGTCTCCAAGGGGGGACTGGCCATCAGGCGCAGCCGTCGCCGACGGCTGCCCAGACCGGTACGGCTCAGCGCGTTGGGCGAAGAGGACGACGAAGGCGAACGTTACCTCTTCGTCCCAGCACCCTTTCCTTTCTGCATGAATTGCGGGGTGTCATACGGGAGCCGCCAGCGCTCTGACTATCCCAAACTATCCACGTTGGCCGCAGGAGGGCGCAGCACGGCCACGACTATCATGGCGCTCTCCAGTCTCATGTGGCTGCAAGGGTCTGACTTGCCCGAGCGTGCCCAGAAACTGCTGAGTTTCACAGATAACCGTCAAGATGCCTCCCTCCAGGCCGGGCATTTCAACGACTTCGTGGAGATCGGTCTCCTGCGCGCTGCCATCTATGCCGCCGTGCGGGGCGCCGACGGTGGACCCCTCCGTGATGAGGATCTCCCCCAAGCTGTCTTTCAAGCCCTCGATCTGCCCTTTGAGCTGTACGCTGACGACCCGACGGTGAGATTTCAGGCTCGAGAGGCGACCAAGGAGGCCTTTCGCCATGTGTTGGCCTATCGCATCTACCACGATCTACGACGCGGCTGGCGTATCACAGCCCCTAATCTGGAGCAGTGTGGACTGCTGGAGATCGAGTACAGGTCATTGGCTGATCTGTGTGCTGCTGAGGAGGAATGGCAAGGCACACACCAGGCACTCTTGAGTGCCTCGCCCCAGACACGCGCGACAGTAGCGCGGGTCCTGCTGGACCATCTTCGGAGAGAGCTAGCCATCCGGGTCAACTGCCTGGACCCAGAGCATCAGGAGCGCATCCGGCGTATGAGCAGTCAGCGGCTCCGCGATCCCTGGGCGATAGATGAGGGCGAGAGAATGCAGGTGGCAGGCGTGGCCTACCCACGCTCCAGACGAAGAGGGGATTTTGGCGGCGACAACTTTGTCTCTGGGCGCGGCGGCTTCGGGCAATACCTCCGCCGGTTGGGGACGTTTCCAGAGTATTCCGGTACACTGAATGTGGTGGACACGGAGACGCTCATTCGTCAGCTCTTGGGTGTGTTGCGTGTGGCAGGCCTTGTAGCGCAGGTCCGTGAGCCGGATGATAGCGACCCACCGGGGTATCAGGTTCCCGCCTCAGCGCTGATCTGGAAGGTGGGCGATGCCAGCCGGGGTTACCATGATCCCATTCGCATGCCCAGGGCGCCCGCAACCGGGGGGCAGGTGAACATCTTCTTTGTCAGCTACTATCGGGAAGTCGCCAGCAATCTGAAGTCGATCCGGGCTAGGGAACACACGGCCCAGGTACCCAGCGGCGAACGACAGGAGCGCGAGAAAGACTTCCGAGAAGGCGACCTTCCCGTGCTCTTCTGTTCGCCGACTATGGAATTGGGCATCGACATCGCCGAACTGAACGTGGTCAACATGCGTAATGTGCCGCCCTCCCCCGCGAACTACGTGCAGCGCAGTGGGCGAGCCGGAAGAAGCGGACAGCCGGCGCTCGTGTTCACCTACTGCACCAGCGGCAGCCCGCACGATCAGTACTTCTTCAAGCATCCCGAAGACATGGTTGCCGGCTCGGTGGCGCCGCCGCGCCTGGATCTCGCCAACCAGGATCTGGTGCTGGCTCACGTGGATGCTGTATGGCTGGCCGAAACCGGAGCCTCCTTGCACAGCTCGCTGAGGGATCTCCTCGACCTATCTGGAGAGAGCCCCTCCCTCGAGCTGCTGCCCTCCGTGAAGCAAGACATCGACTCGGCCAAGGCCAAGCGGCGCGCGGCCGAGCGCGTCCTGAGGATCTTTGCCACGATGGAAGACGAGCTGGCTCACGCAGACTGGTACGATCCTGACTGGGTGGCGCGAACGCTGAACACAGTGCAGGAGCGCTTCGACCGTGCCTGCAACCGCTGGAGGGATCTCTACAGAGCGGCCTTGGCTCAACAGCGTGAGCAGAACCGCATTGTGCAAGATGCCTCGCGGAGGAATGCTGACAAGAGGCAAGCCCGGCGATTGAGGGCCGAGGCGGAAGCACAACTGGATCTGCTGGCGGGGACCAGTGGTGAGAGCCTCTATCAGTCCGACTTTTACACCTATCGCTACTTTGCATCAGAGGGGTTCCTTCCGGGATACAGCTTCCCCAGGCTGCCGCTGTCGGCGTTTGTCCCAGGACGCCGACGCCGCGGGAGATGGAACGATGAGTTCTTGTCGCGTCCGCGATTCCTGGCCATATCTGAGTTCGGGCCAAGAAGCATCATCTACCATGAAGGCTCTCGGTACGTGGTCAACCGGGTGATCCTGCCGGTCGGAGAGGAGCACTCTGAGGCCGGCGAACTGGTGACCAGGAACGTCAAGCTGTGTCCCAGATGCGGCTATCTGCACCCTCTCAGCAGTGATTCGGACGGCCTCGACCGCTGCGAGTACTGTGACACGTATCTAGATCCTCCGATGCGTGGGCTCCTGCGCATGCAGAACGTCTCTACGCGACGACGGGACCGCATCAACTGTGACGAGGAAGAGCGGCAGCGCCAAGGGTACGATCTGGTCAGCGGGATTCGCTTCGAGCGCCACGGGGATCGTCCGGCCCATCGCAAGGCTATCGTCCGTGGCGCGTCAGGTGATGAGCTGCTGCGCCTGACCTACGGCCACGCTGCCACCATTTGGCGCATCAACTGTGGCTGGCGGCGTCGCAGAGATCCGGAGATCACCGGCTTCATCCTCGACATCGAGCGAGGCTACTGGGTGCGTAGGCAAGACGAGGAGGAGGACGACGCCAGTCCCATGAGCCACCGGACACAGCGCGTTGTGCCCTTCGTGGAGGATCGTCGGAATTGCCTTTTGATCGAGCCCGTCGATTCCCACACAACGGCATTCATGGCCTCACTACAGCCCGCCCTCAAGGGCGCCATCCAGCTCATCTATCAGCTTGAGGATAATGAGCTCGCGGTAGAGCCCTTGCCGAGCGATCAGGAGCGACGCATCATCCTCATGTACGAATCGGCGGAAGGGGGCGCCGGTGTGTTGCGGCAACTGCTGGATGATCCGAGAGCTTTCGCAGACGTTGCCAGTAAGGCGCTGAGCCTCTGCCACTACGATCCGGAGACGGGAGAGGACCTGCGACGCAGCCCACGGGCCCAGGAGGACTGTGAGGCGGCCTGCTACGATTGCCTGATGAGCTACTACAACCAGCGCGATCACCAGCTCCTCGACCGCACGCTCCTCCGAGACATGCTCATGAACTTGCGGACGGCATCCGTGGAGATCAGCCCGACCACGTTGCCCCGCGCCGAGCACTTGCAGCGCCTGCGGTCTCTATGCGAGAGTGACTTGGAGCGAGACTGGCTCGATTTCCTGGAGGCGCACCAGCTTCGCTTGCCGGATGTTGCCCAGGAGTTGGTCTCGTCCTGCAGCACCAGGCCCGATTTCCTTTACCGACAGGACTATGTGGCGGTGTATATCGATGGGCCCGCCCACGACCACGCTGATGTGGCTCAGAGAGATGCTGAGACCGACTCCAAGCTGGACGATCAGGGTTACACCGTCATCCGCTTCGACTATCGCAAGGATGCCTGGCCGGAGATCGTCAGGCGGCACGAGCACCCCTTTGGGCCTTTGCCTGGGTAGAACCGTTGGACCTCGAAGGAGCTTGCCACATGGCATATGCCGTTGGATCGCTGGTGCGCGCACGCGGCCGCGAGTGGGTGGTACTCCCCAATTCGACCGACGATATGCTCGTTCTGCGCCCGTTGGGGGGCATGGAACGGGAGACCGCTGGGGTCTATTTGCCGCTGGAGGGCGACGACGTTGTTCCGGCTACGTTCGCCCTGCCCGACGTCAATCACACTGGCGACTTTCGTTCCTGTCGGCTGCTGCGGGATGCCGTGCGTCTGGGATTCCGCAACAGCGCGGGACCGTTCCGCTCGTTCGGCCGCCTGAACGTGGAGCCCAGACCCTATCAGCTGGTTCCGCTGCTGATGGCCTTGCGGCTCGATACCATTCGTCTTCTGATCGCCGACGATGTGGGCATCGGCAAGACGATCGAGGCTGGTCTCATCGTGCGGGAACTGCTGGATCGCGGCGAGATTCAGCGGATAGCGGTGCTGTGTCCGCCGCACTTGGCTGGGCAGTGGCAAAGCGAGCTGGCGACCAAGTTCCACATCCCGGCCGAGCTGGTACTCACCAGCACGGTGAGCCGGCTGGAGCACAGCACGGCCGTGGGTCAGTCGCTCTTTGAACTCTATCCCTACGTCATCGTCAGCACGGACTACATCAAGTCGTCTCGGCGTCGGGACGAGTTCGTCCGTACGTGCCCCGAGTGTGTCATCGTTGACGAAGCCCATACTTGTGCGTTCTCGGCAGAGCAACGCGGACGCCATCTTAGGCACCAGCTTCTGCAAAAGCTCTCCGCCGACCAGGATCGACACCTCATCTTGGTGACCGCTACGCCCCACAGCGGAGACGAGGGCGCCTTTCGGTCCCTGCTTGCGCTGTTGAAACCCGACTTGGCCGAGCTCCCAGATGACCTTGCAGGACGAGGCAACGCAGCAATTCGCCGCCGTGTCGCCCAGTATCTCATCCAGAGACGGCGGGCCGACGTCAGGGCCTACATGGATGCAGAGACACCATTCCCCGAGCGCGAGGATGGCGAAGCGACCTATTCCCTGACCAACGAGTACAAGAAGCTGTTCGACACAGTTCTGGCTTACGCAAGAGAGCGGGTGCGCGACCAGAGCGGCCCGCAGCACCAGCGTCGCGTGCGTTGGTGGTCCGCGCTGGCGCTACTTAGGAGCCTGGCCAGCAGCCCTGCGGCCGCGGCCGCCACTCTGCGCAATCGCTCCGTTACCGCCGACGCCGAGAGCATAGACGAAGTGGACGAGCTGGGCGAGCGCTCGGTGTTGGACCTGGACGATGTCGATGCGATCGAGAACATGGACGTCGCACCGGGCGGCCAGGAAGGCGACGAGAACACGTCGGGACGAACGCAGCGAGCTCGCCTGTTGGCCTACGCCAGGCGAGCAGAGGGGCTCATGGGTCCCAAGCATGACGCCAAGTTGCGCAAGGCCATGCGGCTGGTGCGCGAGTTCATCGACGAAGGCTACGCCCCCATTCTCTTCTGCCGCTTCATTCCCACGGCGGAATACGTGGCGCAGGAGCTGCGCAAGGCCTTGCCCAAGAACGTCGAGGTCGCGGCCGTGACCGGCAAGCTACCCCCGGCCGAACGCGAGCTGCGTGTGAAGCAACTGGGCGAGCATAAGAAGCGCGTGTTGGTGGCCACCGACTGCCTCAGCGAGGGCATCAATCTGCAGGAGTACTTTAGCGCGGTCATGCACTATGACCTGAGCTGGAACCCCACCCGTCACGAGCAGCGCGAAGGGCGCGTCGATCGCTACGGGCAGCCCTGTCCCAAGGTACGCACCCTGACCTACTACGGTCTTGACAACCAGATCGATGGCCTGGTGCTGGACGTGCTGATCCGCAAGCACCGCACCATTCGCACCTCCTTGGGCATCTCCGTGCCTGTGCCCGGAAACACGCGGGAGCTGATCCAGGCCGTGATGCAGGGCCTGTTGCTGCGCGCCGACACCGATCCGCGCCAACTCTCCCTCTTCGCCGCTGACTCTTTCATCAACATCCACACCGAATGGGATGACATCGCGGAACGCGAGCGCAGATCGCGGACCCTCTTCGCCCAGCACGGCGTCAAGGTGGAGGCCGTGATGCAAGAGTGGCAAGCCATGCGCGATGCCATCGGCACGGGAGTGGATGTGGAACGCTTCCTCAGCGATGCGATCCGGCTCGAGGGCGGCTCTGTCGCCCGCAGAGACGATCATCTGGAGTACCACTTGCCGGAGAACCAGGCCCTTCGAGAAGCTTGTGGTCGGGACGATCAGGGCAGACCGCGAGAGGAGTTCGCGGCTCGTTTCGAGCTGCCCGTGTCAGATGGCGTGCTCTACCTCAATCGCACTCACCCGTTGGTTGAGGGGCTGGCCTCCCATGTCATAGACACCACGTTGGATCCCCTTGCGCCTGGGCGGGGCGGGCGCTGTGGGGTCATCCGCACGCGGGCGGTCTCGATTCGAACCACATTGCTCCTGATCCGTTTCCGGTACCACATCATCACTTATCGCCATGACGGCGAATGGCCTCTCCTGGCCGAAGACTGCCAGGTGATCGGGTTCGAGGGCGCGCCTGCCAGGGCTAGATGGCTCGACCGAGACCATGTCGAGGAGCTCCTGGCGGCCGAGCCTCATGCCAACATCGCGCCGCAACAGGCAACGCAGTTCCTGGGGCACGTCGTTGACGACTTTGGGACCTTACAGAAGCACCTTCGCGCTGTAGCCGATCGACGGGGCGAGGAGCTGCTGGGTGCCCACCGTCGCGTCCGCCAGGCCGCTAGGGCCGGGGTCGTTCGCTATCGCATCAACGCGCACGAGCCAGATGTGCTGGGCATCTACATCCTCTTGCCTGCTGGCTAGCGGCAGAAGGACAGGGCATGCAAACTGCTTCTCGTACCGGCTTCACCACCATCAAAACCGAGGGAGCCATCCTCCCGACCGACCTTTTGCAGCGCATCGCCGAGAGAGATGATCTGGAGGGGTTGCGGCCTGAGGACTATTACCTGGCATCGGGAGAGCGGATCAACGAGGTCATCAGCCGCGCCTGGAGCCGCTGCCAGGGGGCCTGGTCCCGCTTCGACCGAGCCCGCGCGGACCTGCCTGACACAGATACCGGCACCACTCTCACCCGCGAGCGCTGGCTGCTGGTGCTGTTCGACGAGCTGGGCTACGGTCGCCTGCAGACCGCAGGCCGGCAGGAGATCGAGGGCACAAGCTACCCCATCAGCCACATGTGGGGACGTGCTCCCATCCACCTGGTCACCTATCGGCAGCACCTGGACCGGCGTAGCACGGTGGCCACTGCGCTCAGGCGCAGTCCCCACAGCCTGATGCAAGAGTTCCTCAACCGTTCAGACGATCACCTCTGGGGCTTTTTCAGCAACGGCCTGCGCCTGCGCATCCTGCGCGACAACGCCAGCCTGACCCGCGCCGCCTACGTCGAGTTTGACCTGGAGACCATGATGCGGGGCGAGCACTATGCCGATTTCGCCCTGCTGTGGATGCTGTGCCATCGTAGTCGTGTCGAGGGAGACGACCCCAACGCCTTCTGGCTGGAGCGCTGGTCGCGGCAGGCCGCAGAGAGCGGTACACGCGCCTTGGACAGCCTGCGCAACGGCGTACAACAGGCCATCGAAGTGCTGGGGCAGGGCTTCCTGGGCACGCGCATGGGAGCGCCGCTCAACCCGGGCCTGATCGCAAGACTCCGTTCGGGCACCCTCAGCACCCATGACTACTATCGACAGTTGCTGCGCCTGGTCTATCGGCTCATCTTTCTCTTTGTGGCCGAGGACCGCCACCTGCTTCTCGTGCCCGAGGCCGACGCAGAGGCCCGCGTGCGCTACGAACGCTACTACTCGGCCCGACGGCTGCGCGATCTGGCCCAGACGCTGCGCGGCACGGTCCACAGCGACCTCTATCGCGGCCTGATCCTGGTCTTCCGGTTGCTGCGCGAGGGCTATGCGCCGCTGGCCCTCCCCGCCCTGGGCGGCTTTCTCTTCGGTCCGGAGGCGATGCCTGACCTGGACGATGCCGAGTTGTCCAATGCCGCTCTCCTGTCCGGCGTGCGCGAGCTGGCCTTCACCGTCCAGAATCGTGTGCTGCGCCCCGTGGACTACCGCAATCTGGGCAGCGAGGAGCTGGGCAGCGTCTACGAGTCGCTGCTGGAGCTTCACCCCCAGGCAGACGTGGATGCCCCCCGTTTCACACTCGAGGTCGTCTCCGGCTCCGAGCGCAAGACCACCGGCAGCTACTATACGCCCAGCTCGCTGATCCAGTGTCTGCTCGATAGCGCGCTGGAGCCAGTCGTGGAAGATCGGCTGGAGGCGGCTGGCGAGCTTGGGGCGGACAGGAGGAAGCTGGAGGACGTGATCCTCTCCATCCGCGTCGTCGATCCCGCCTGTGGCAGCGGCCATTTCCTCATCGGCGCGGCCCACCGGCTGGCCCGCCACCTGGCCCGCATCCGCACCGGCGAGGAGGAGCCGGGTCCCGAGGACCTGCGCATCGCCCTGCGCGACGTGGTGCGGCGCTGCATCTACGGCGTGGACATCAACCCCATGGCCGTGGAGC
>SDBU01005156.1_pt1 | contig 15735 bp, 16 predicted proteins | sample 2277071 | NCBI WGS metagenome assembly SDBU01 (sample SAMN10397929, study PRJNA504765) | marine sediment metagenome | isolation source: marine sediment core GS08_GC12, 126 cmbsf | place: Arctic Ocean: Gakkel Ridge, Loki's castle | collected 2008
ACTTATGGTGCATTAAAACTACTAAGTGCCGCATATGGTAAAGAACTTACACCAGCGGCTAAAAAATTTGGAGAAAAACTTAAAAAAATAGTTAAAACTAAATTAGAAGGTAAGGATGTGGGCATAGGTTTAGGTTCTGAATTTAAAAAAGCATCTAAAGAGTTTATGGAGGATTATAAGAAAAATGTAGAAGAATCAACTGGTGCTACTGCAGAACAACTTAGAAGAACATTAGAGAAATCATCAGGAGCTGTGCTGTCTTCGAATTTTGAATCTCAAGTTAAGGAGCTGAGAAATCAAACAGAATCTCAAGTAAAAACAAATAGAATTTTACAATTAATACTAACTATGTTGACATACGCTGCTACAAACTATATTAATGAAATAAAAACAGGTGATACAAGAGCAGCAACTTTAGCTAAGAGGGGTCAAGCTCAAGGAAAGGCTTTATTAGGTGCTTTTGAGACGGACCCAAGATTTGCTAAACAGATAGAAGAAATAGTTGAGAGTTCTGTTTCAAGAGGAATAAAAAAAGTAGGAGAAGCCCCTAAATTAGAAACAAAGGAAGTATCCAAAGTTTTGGATGTGGAAAAAGCTAGAAAGAAAATAATAGAAGATACGATTAGGGTTCAAGAAGTATCTAACAAAAAAATAGAAGAAGCCACAAGGGCTTTAGAAAAAAACAGAGAAATATTAGCAAAAGCAGAAGCTGAACAAGTTATAATTGATAAAATAAAAGAAATGAAGATGGCTGTTGAGGATTTAAAAAAATCTACAAAGCTTAGGTTTGAGATAGAAAGTAAACTTATTTATGATAAAGAAACTAGAGGGTTATTAGCAGGAAGATACAAACCTAGCCCAGTAGATTTTGGTATAAGAAGTTTAACTGAAGCTACTCCAGAAGAATTCGCGGTTGCTACTGGAGCAAGGACAAAAAGAGGAGGGCTATCAGAACTATTTACTACTAAAAGTGTAGAAAAGTTATTAAGAACTTTAGAATCAACTACGCAAGAGAGAGAGCTTGGTATTGGTCAAATAGAAGAATTATCTAGAGAAAGAAGAAGATTGGGAGGAATAGAAGAAAGAAGTCCTTACGAAGAAAAAGTGTTTAAAGGTTTAGGTGGAATTATAGATAGTTTAAAGTCTAATCTGGGTGAATTAAATGAAACTATATCTAATACAACTATGAAGTTAGCGTTGTCTTTAACGGAGGCTAGTTTAGTCCAAAAACGCATGTCTTTTGTTAGAGAGGAAAGAGCTACGACTCAGGCAGGTACTTTAAGAGCTAGGTTTACTGGACCAGCAATGCTTAATAGACGTCTGGCTGGTTTTCCAGGAGAAGTGGAGTTTCCTAAGACCAAAGAAGAATTAAGTATACAACAACAAGCATTTACTGAATTTGATAGCAAAACGCAAGATCAGATTAGGCAATATTCACAGGGTTTAGGTAGAGTACCTCGTGTTGTTGAGTATATAAATAGCCTTGATCAGCAACGAAGGGATGTTGAAAATCAAATGGCTGACACTCTAACATCTCTTGAAACTGAAAGGCGTGACAGGCCTTGGTATGACGTAATAGAAAGAGGTGGAGGTCCGTTTAGCGATATATCTAAAAAAGCAGAAGATGTTATAGATAGCACAGCAGAAAAAATTAAAATGATAACCGAACTTAGATCTGCCGAACAAAAAAGTCTAGAAGAATTATTACCTGTTTATGTAGAATTTGGTAAGGTACAGAGAGCGGCTACAGAATTGAGTAGCTCTATGAAAACTCTTAGAACGGCTTTAAAGGAGATTTCTATTCAAGAAGCTGTTTCGGATGCTACAAAAGGATATAGAGATGCTATTGATGAGTTATTTGGTGGAGGTGCTCCTGGCGCGGCCGTTGCAATATCACCTGAAGAGGAACGGCAAGCAGCGAGAGTTGGAATTCAATTAAGGCACTTACAATCTGATAAATATCAAGTAGAAGAAGCAAGAATTAGATACCAGCTAGGTAGGGGAGAGTTGGGCCCAGAGCAAGCCATGCAGGCTAGACAAAGACTTAGAGATTTACCAGAGCAAAGAAGAAGAGATTATGAGGCACGAACACAGTCAGAACAAAATAGAAGGCTTAGAGAACAAACACAACCGTTTGTAAAACAAATTGAAATGTTAGAAAGAGTTAGTAGATTACCAGGTGTAGAGGCTGGTACACAGGCAGACATACAAGCTGTTATATCTGATATTGCAAAATCTCTGAGTAAAGTGAAAGAAGTTACAACAAGAGAAGGAAAAAAATATTTTGAAGGGGTTCCCATTGAGGACCGAGAGCGTCAGTCAGCTGCTATAGGAAAGATAGTTGGATCATTAAGTGAGAAAATGAAAGGTTTTGATTTGCCTGGTTTTGGATCTGAGATTTCAGATCCTATAGTTTCTGAATTATATAAACAAACTGGACTTTTAAGCGCTATAGCAGAATCTAAAGCTTTAGGTAAAATAGATGTCAGTAATATAATTGAGACAGCCCAGGAAGAGTATGGTAAAAATAGACTCAGAGGATTACTTACAGCGAAAGCTGAAGGTGGTTCTTTGGTACGAGGGCCGGGTGGTCCAAAGGGTGACAAAATACCTGCTCTTTTAAGCGACGGTGAGTTTGTATTTCAACAACCAACTGTTAAAAAATTAGGTATAAGCACCATGAATTATATTAATACAACTGGAAAATTACCATTGGTAGGGTTTAAAGATGGTGGATATGTCCAGGCCGATACTATGGCTGAGGAAGAAGAAAGAATAAAAAGATCTTTAGATAATCTTAGAGCAGAAAGATTGAATGCCTCAAGAGCAGGTGATTTACCGGCAAAATTGAAAGCAGAAAAACAAATTAAAACGTTACATGATAGATTGTCATCACTACCATTAAAATATGATGCTCCAGAGGAACAGGTTGTGGAGGCTCCTAAGACTACTAAGAAGAAATCGGGGTTTTTTGGGGGAATGTTTGAGAAAGCTAGAAAATTTATAGGTAAAGGCGGTGGTTTAGAAAAAACACATAAGAAGGTTTCGTCTGCTTACCTTAAAAACTTCGAAAGAAAACAAGAATTAGCTGTTCTGGCTGGGGAATTGCCTCCTGGATGGCAAAATAGCCCATTTGGTCCTGGTTATAGATTCCCAAACCCACCATCTGGGGAAAAGTTTAATAAAAGAGATGCCTCGCATTGGAAGAAAGTACTTGAGTTGCCACCAAAAGACCATGATGCATGGATAAGGCGTGCTAATGGTGGCTTAATGACGTCAGGTATATTTAGTTTGAAACCAGGTAGTAAAGAATATGAAGATCTAGGTATAACAGCAGGTCGAGGAATAAAACAGGCTAAGGTTATGTATGACTACGCTGTTATGTTAAAACAAAGCAAGTCTCTTAAAAAAGATGAGAAATTAGATAAATATTTAAAAGGGGCTGGAAGTGTGTTGGCATATCGTTCCGGAGGCGGTGATCTAACTGATAGGAAATTCCAAGATCTACTTCAAAGAGTTCAAAGACAATATAGAGAATTTCACGCAGATGTGTCTGGATTAAGAATTAAATCCGAGATGGCTAAAGCTGGGTTTACTGATGAAACTAAATGGAGATTGGCATCATATGATGATCCGGAGCTTTATGAAAAATTTAAAGCCTTAGGAAGAGATGGATATAAGGGGAAAAAGGGTTATGCTGGGTATAGTTTATTAAAAAAAGATGAAAGAGGCTCAGAATTAGAAAAAATTCTTTCAGGAAAAGATGTGTTCAGTGATGTAGCAAGTTGGTTCAAAGGATTTAAAGAACGCAAAGGCTTTAATAAAGAAGAATATAAAGGAGATAGTTGGTTTAAAGATGTAAAAGATTGGCTAAAAAAATCAGTGACTGATGATATAGACACACTACATACTGGTGGTATTGTGGGGTCAACAGGTCCAAAGTTTTTAGAAAAAGGGGAGGTTGTATTACCAAAATCCTATGCCGAGGGTGGTGTGGTAACTTCTCAGATAGAAAAATTGTCGAAAAAAGGTGGAGCTAATTTCTTAAATGGAAAAATCGAACTAGATTCTGCTGAATTTAAAAATGCCATAGCTAGTTTTGAAAGTGCTGTTAGTAGACTAGACGACATTAAATTATCTGTTGATACTTCTACTCCAATTCAGGTAGATACTACCGGTGTATCTATTCCTGTTGACACTGCAGGCATTACAGGATTGGTTGTTAGTGTAGATGCCAGTGATGCTGCTGATAGAATTTCAGCAGCTATTACAGGATCGGTTGTTAGTGTAGATGCTAGTGAGGCTGCCGATAGAATTTCAGCAGCTATAAGAACAACCACAGCTGGTGGTACTGTGGGAGCTGAAAGATTAGATATTTTAGCAGAAACCGTCAAAGCTGTGAATGATAGATTGATAAATGTTAAGGATAGTATTACTACAATGGTAATTAATGCTACAGAACAAGTGCAGACAGTTAAAAGTGTTACAGAACAAAAGGTCAAGGAGTTAGAGGAAGAAGTTAGAAAACAAGCTAGTGAATTAAGAAGCGGTACTGCTGATGTGGTAAGTTTGGTTTCTAATATATCTCATAGACATGATACTGAAATACGCGATCTTTCTTATAGTGTAAATAAAGCACTCTCTTTGACGATTAGTAATTTATAATGGAGGAATTTGGATGACAGTAGAAAAATTTTGGGAAAACTTCAGCGATGGTTCTGGTTTTGTAGAAGTAGACTGTGCTGATGCAGGACAAGGAAGTCTTGCTATTAGGGTGTTGGATGCTTATAGTATACCTTACAGTTCGTCTTCTGCTTATATAGGCGGGGAGTTGCCTAATTTTGATATAAAACGTATGGATGCCATGCAAGTTATAAGGCAATCTTTAATGGAGTATTCAGCCACAGAAGGTGGTATATGGGAACCAATTGTAGATAGTGAGGGGGAGGTGGAGTTTAAAAATATAGGCACTTATGATTCTGGTATTGAAGGTCATATATACTATCAGGTACAAACTATGGCTTATAGAGAAGAGTGCAAAGGGGTTATGATAACTGGTGGAAAGCCTTTAATTACTCGTAAGCCACTTGATTGGAAACCTATATGGGGAAACGCGACTCCTGTAATATATAAAATGGATTTGGCTACAACTAATTGTATGAGAGATTCTTTTTCTCAATATGCGACAATAGTTTTTCCAGACCCTCATATGACAGACACAGCGTATGATGATGGGATAGATAATTTATATGAGATACTAACTCCTTATGAAAGTATAGTCGGTTGGGTTTATAAAAAAGAGCCACCAGAGGCTTTAGTTACTAAAGACACCGAAATAACATATACCGCGAGTAGTGAGATACCTATACAAATAGGTGGTATTGGCACTGAAACCCCTTATATAGGTAATTTAATAAAACAACCTACTTATCCGAGAGGGGATCAACCGGCTTGTTGGTCTAGTATAGGAGAAGAGGCTAACTATGAGGATGGAGTAAGAGTTCATATACCACCAGAATTTAGATTTACCAGTTATAGAAAAACCAAAGTTGATACATTTGTAGGTATTTCCAAAGTGTATGTCGTAGGTAAAGATATTTCTAATATGATGGGCTGGGCTAAAGGCGATAAAGCCACTTCTCCTGCGCCTACAGAAGAAGATACCGATGTATGGGTAACCATTAATAATTCAGGTGAAACTGTTTATGAGCTAACGGAGGGAATACAATATACTGTAGCTTATGATACAGATGATGATGGTTATAAAATACCATATATAGTTTTTGCTGATTTGTCTAAAAGAAGTGATCCAACTACATATGGAAATGGTAAAGATGAAACCGGCGTGGTTATGAATATAGATAGAGGATGTGCACACTTTGATAGCACTGATAATACTAAAGAAGAAGGAACTGTTCTGCCATTGGCAGAGACTAAAGGTATATGGGTAAAGCAAATATTTGTTGTAGCGCAGCTAAATACACCATCAATAGTGGTGTTTGATCCAAATGGAAAAGATAATAAAGCCATGCAAATAGCAGAGCAAATGAGTTATACAGTTTCACCTATAGTGATAGTAGAGGAACCAAATCCGGTTGCCTTTAATGGTACATTGTTAGACCTACAGCAAAGTTACCAGGATCATGATCCAACAACTACTCAAGATTTTAGTGATACTCAGATGGAATTAGCATTAGATGAGATGGACGCTGGTGGTATGTCATTAACGTTTTCATATTTAGATGGACCTCAGTGTGCCACTTTATCACAGTCTTTGTATGAATACATGAATAACCTAGATGGTATTGAGACTGCTTATGTTTGTGACCCAGAATGTGATCCTAAATTAGGAGGCGTTGGTCCTGCTGGTGGAATTATAAATAGCATCAAATATTCCTATACTGATAGTGGGTCTTACATCATATCGCCAAACGAAGGTCCTCGCTTAATTGGTGGTTTCTCTGATGTTTCTGGAGGTCCTACTGCAAAAGCAGCAGAATCTGTTTCAGCAGAAGGAATAGTAATACAAGATATGGGTAATCATATTTATTTTAAAGTGCGTATAGATGGTTTTGAGGAAAGAATTGCTATAAATTGTTCGCCAGAAATAATACGTGTACGTGATAGAGTATCTTGTAGCGTTCACAATAATCCAGTAGAGGCTTAAGGAGAAATCGATATGACTATAACTATGGTGAAGGTACGGGCTAAAATAACTATAGGATCTTTGATAGTACAAACCCCGTTTGTTAGCTCATTTGGTGTTGATAAAGCTAGGGGACAAGTATCTAGTTTTAATGCTGTTTTAAAAGTACCTAATACTGATATTATTAATAACATAACTGGTAATAGTGTAGTAATAGAGGCCGGAGAAAATACACCAAATATTAAGATATTTACTGGGATGGTTAAGCAAGCTAAAATTTCTCCTTGTTGGGAAGATCCTTATTATGTAAATTTAAGTATTAGTGGTGTTGATAGATTGTCGCATTTACAAGGTAAAAAGTTCTCTAGGAGATGTAGAAGTAGTAGAGCTTCTTGGGTATCTATAGATGGTGTAGTTAGACGTGGATTAAAATCAGGTAAGTTTAAGTACATAGAAGATCCAATTATAGAAATAACACCAGACAACCCAATATCAAAAAGAGATCATGTTACACATGCAGATAAAATAAAACTTTCTGAAACACCAAAAAGTGGAGATTCTAAAGAAATACCAATAATAGCTAAAGAACTGAGAAATGAAACGACATAGGAGGAACAATAATGGCTAATAATAACATAAGTGGAACACATTTAGCATTATTACCTGGAATGTCCGTAGAACTAGAAGTTCAAGGGTATTTCGCAAGGACAGATCCTTATAAAGTATATAATACTGATACTGGAGAAGATGAAACAAAGACATTAGTTAATGGTTTTTACATGGAAGATGAAGAGGCTGGGTCTATTACTAAAATAGAAGGTAAAACCGCTGTTAGATATAAACATTTAAAAGCTAGAGAAAATAATATATGGTTTGTTGCTAGAACTGAGGCAGGAGGAGCACCAGAGTTGGGGTTATTTAGAATTATTTATGTTCCAGTTCATGATCATGCGTCCATTATTACTGGTGGACCTGCTCATGGTACTTATCATAGTGAGGGGTATAGAGACGTCGCAGAGGAGGGAACATAATATGGCTGTTAATTGTTGTAAATTAGTAGTAGATCTTGACTGCTCGCCTTATTGTCTTACAAGTATAAGTAACAATAGCAGTACGGAGATAAGTAGCGCATGTGGTCCAGGCGCAGATCCTATAATAGGAGCTACAATAGGTACTTTGTCTATAACTGGGTATGTGGTTCAAACACCACATTATGGGTGTACTGGCGAAGCTGGTGTTTCTATAAACTGGATCAGAAAATATGATTGTATAGAGGATGTTACATATTTTATATTTGCGGGGGAAGGAAATTCTTATTATTACGGGGATGTACAAGGTACTGTATCTTTACATAGAGAAATACTACAATATGAGGTCTTTAGTGCAAATGTAGGAAACAGCCCTGCTACTTTATACACCAACGACACAAGACATGATGGGTATGGTATGACTTTTACGGGAGCTCCGATAAATTTCAGTACAAGCGAAGATTCGGGTGTTATTTTAGAAGCTGGTATATGTGGTATAGGAGAGGACTCTTTGATGTATTTAACAAATTTTAGTGTTAAATTTCCTATGGGTGAGCTTCCAACAGCAACTTATTCATTTGTGTATTCTTTACCTAAGTCTTAAGGGGGAATGAGAAATGGCAGAAGTTTCTTATACAAGTAAGCAATATAAATTAAGGAGTGGTTCTCCGATGCCAGTTTCAAATATAGGTGTGTTTGTTTTACATACCTTTATGGCAGAGGAAAGTGAAATAGATAGTTATTTATGTACAGAAAGTTTACCTGCTAGTAGTGAATTTAGAGGCCAGGGCGGAGAATTAATGCAAGCTAGTTTTTCCAGATTACAGGATATAGGAGGCAACACTTTTTCCGGAAAAATTGTGCATAGTCCAACTTATATAGATGAAAACGAATTAGGTTTTAATTTTTAAGGAGAAATAATATGGCTGACGTGAATGTAGAATTTGTAGATTGCACATCATTGAGCATTAGTTATGATGTAATGGGTATAGCTTCTGTTAATTTCACTATTGTCAGAAACATTGAAGGTTGGCCTACAGCATCTATAATGAATAGGGTTGAAGCGGGAGGAAGAGTTTTTGAAGGATATGTTACTTCTGCTGGGCTATCACAAATACCAAATACATCTGGTTGGTATGAAACTAGAGTAACTTTGACATCTATAGCTAAATAATGGAGGAATTAATATGGCTTGTAGTGGCTGTGGTAGGAGGAGAGCAGAGGCAAAAGCTGCCGGCGCGATGAGAGTGGTAAAAAAAGATGGGGATTTATTAGGAGGTTATAAATATCTATCCAAAAGACAGATTGACGCTAGATTGGCAGCGTACAAAAGAAGATTTTGTAGTGATTGTGGAGAAAGATATACTTGTGATTATGAAATGTATCTTAAGTGTGAGAGGCGTTTAAATAAATAAAGTAACCTTTGTTTTTATAGAGTTTATAAAAGGCGGGGGAGGATAAAATGGCTTCAATAATAATAGGTTTTGGAACAACGGTAGGAGGATCTTTTTCCAGTGCATGTGCTATTTCAGCTCAGTGGGGATATAACCCAAATGCACAAAGATTATATTGTCTAGGAGAAGTTTCTCCAGCGTTTACTTTCCAAAAACCAACAGAGAGTTTGTCTATAACTATTTACGGTGATGATGGGGCAGGACCAGTATATTCAACATCACCTAGCACATCATGCGCAGACGCTAACACACTAACTGCTTCAGTAAGTCCTGCAGCATGTGGTGGTGGAGTAGATGGTGTTAGTGGTAGTTGGTTTGTGAATAGTTATAGTTATAGTAAGGGAGATCCTCAAACTCCCGGACAAGAGTCTTGGAGCATGACTAGGTGGGTAGCAGGACCCTCATCCTCAGCCCCTTCATATGTACTTAGGATGGCTGCTGAAGGAGAAACCAGTAATGAAACTAAAACTGGAGTGCAGTTTACAGCAGGTCAGACTCTTGCTGAGGGTAATACCGGAAGTGTCAGTGCTGGAGGTGTTGGTCAGGCTGATACTAAACAATATGGTACAATAGAGCAGGTTGGTGGATCTTCTTCTTCGCTAGGTGATATAGAATCAGGAAGTGCGTCCGCTAATTATCAGCCTTTATGGGTTTCTTAATATGACTTATAGGAAAAGGAGTGATTTATATGGAAAAGTTTTTATTATCAGAAAAATATAGATTAGAGCTACACTGGAATGGTGCTTTATATGAAAAGGAAGGTATTTGTAAATTAAAAAATGCCTATTTTTCAGGCCCAGCTTTAAACCAGGCAGCGAAAATCAATGATAATGAGTTTATTAATTTAGATTTTTGTAATCAGTATTATATCTTGGCCAGGAGAGTATATGTGGCTAAATTTTCTTGGGGAGAGGTTGTGTATAACAAAAATGGAACTATAACTTTAAAAAATGCTATTTTATCTAACGATGTTGTTCTAAATATAGCACCAAAGTTTAGTAAAACTGATTATATAGTAATAGACACAGCTGGACATGAAGAAGGACAACATAACTATAATTTAGTTTATAATGCCTTTTTAATAAAAGAAAACGGTGATTTATATAATTTTAAGAAATAGGAGTAGGATATGGGAATTTCTAGAAGAATGCAGATATTGTGTGCCACTGTTAGCGGTACGGAAGAGGAGGTATGGCAAAAACTGTATGGAACTGAGGCAGTTGGTCAATTACCACAATGGAAAAAGGATCAGCACGAGGGACATTGTTGGCACCCATGTCCATACTCAACACAGTGTACTGCTCTACAAACTAGAAACCTGTTAGGACTAGTAGATGCTGACCCATTACCCACTAAAACTAGCCATACTGATGTAAATGATAGAGAATATTTTATGAGGACACAGTACAAGGGCTCTTGGGGGTATGAGTGTACATTTGATGATTGTTACTACTTCACAACAGTAAGCAGCGGAATAAGATATTTTTATATTTAATAATTAACTAAAAGGAGTAAAGGATATGGTTAAGGCTAAGGAATTTTGGGATTATTTATGTAATACTTTGGAATACAGGTTTTTCTCTGGTGTACCTTGTTTGGAATTTAAAGAGTTATATAATACCATGACTTCAGACATAATGCATTATATTCCAGCAGTAAATGTGAGTACTGCATTGGGGATAGCAAGCGGTGTTGGTGTTTCTGGAGTTAAAAGTGGCATTGTTTTTCATATTAAAGAATTATATGATTTGTTAAATAATTATCATAATTTTAATAAAAAATATGAGATATCTGTATTATTTATAGTATATTGTGGGGAAAATGATTTAAAAATTTTAACTTCTAATAAAATACCATATGTTATTATGACTGATGATTTTGAAACTAAGCTAAAAAAAATAACTAATAGAGTGGAAAAGGAAAAAGCACCATGTGTTTTAGTTGTGAAGGAGGATATTTTTGTATGAAAAGGCAACCAATAATACGTAGACTTTTAGAAGCACTGAATGATAACGATGTGGCTGTTATATCTAACAATTTAAGCAAAGAAGCTTTTGAGTATGACAGGCCAGGTAATTTTTATTTGAGCGGTACAAGTACGATAGCGGCCTCTTTTGGTTTAGGTTTAGCTATTGGTACAAAAAAAAGAGTATTTGTATTTGTTAGTGATGGTGAATTTTTAAAGGATTTTGGTGTAGCATCCCAGTTGGCTGTTAGTAAGTGTAAAAATATTTTTTATGTTATATTACACAGTGGAAAATATCAATCATCTGGAGGACAACCTACTATTTTTAGAGAAATACATGCACCAAAAGGGTTATTATTCAATTTAGGATTTTTAGTGCACGATTACACACATTATTTCAAAAATAGATCTTCTGAAAAAGCTGTATCTAAGATAATAGATAGAGTTAGAGGCCCACTTGCTATATTAGTAGCAGTTGATTTAGGAATTAAAAAAGATTTAAATGAACTATCTTATTCTAATATAGAACTAAAAGAAAGATTAATTAATTTTATGACTAATGATGCTATAGGAACATCACTTTTCAACCCACCATCTTTTGTTGGTCATGAAAAAGACTTACATATAAATAAGGAGGAATAAAAAATGCCTAATGTTACTGTTTATGATTTGGAGAATTATCCTGATAATGGCAAGACAGTATCCGTTGTTTTAGCCAGTCTCGTGCCTGTTGGTGCAGAAGGAGATGAGAGATGGGTAATTTCTAGTTCTACTACTGGATATTCTGACATTACTAATAGGACCGCTATTCAAGATCTTTATATAAGAGATATAAAAGCAGGATGGTCTAAGAGTTCTGGTTTAAAGGGAAGCACATTTACTATTGGTGCCGCGAGTAAGACTTTAGGAATAAAGATGGATGCAATTACTAATACTTATTACATAGAACTTGAAACTGGTTCTAATTTATCAGGAGACTCTATCGCTGCTGATATGGAAACAAAAATAAGAGCTATACCAGATTCCTGGAATTATGCTGCAGGGGATAGCGGGTATTCATTGTCATATATAAATGCATCTGTTGAATTTGAAAATAGTAGATTCAAAATAGTATCTGGTTCTATGGAACCTTATTACACAGGAGCAAGTAGAACATCTGTGACTATAACAACTTCCGGAGTTGATACTGCTCATGACGATCTTGGTTTTGACGTAGGTGTCGATAGTCAAACTATGGCAGGTTTGGTTCCTAAAGAGGTAGCCTTAGGATCTAGTTATACGACAGATACTACTCCTATGACTATAGGTGCAGGAACTGGTGTTGCTGCTGGCGATGCTCTGTATATTACCGATGGTAATAATTCTGATTATTTTACAGCGCTGGCCGGAACAACAGATACTAGTGTAGTAGTTGCTACTAATGGAACTAATAGTTTTACTGGAGTTGCCAATACCTATTCAACAACTAGCGGAACTAAAGTTCAAGTATTAAAATACGGAGACCCGGAGGCTGTTCCAGCACCATATTATGGAACAATAGATGCTCTTGTAAGATTTGGTATTAAGACCATGGCTAATCAGCTAGATTATAGTGCGTAATAGGAAACTTCAATGGCAGAGCTTTATGTAGTCAATAGTCTTAATCTCACTAAGTCTGTTAAATTTAATATAGGACTACGTTATTTTGTTGTAAAGGGTGACGCAGACGGTGACCATAAATGGGTTTTGGAGATAGGAACCACACATTCTGGTTCTGATGGTACCACACCTATTGCAAAAAAAGTACATAATATATCAGCAGAGGATTTTGATGAGGTTTTAGAAGATGCTTTATCGGAACTATGTTCTAGAGTAGACTGGTCCCCTTTTGTTACAGATGGAGAGCCGCCGTATTTAGTTAGTGTTACTCCTACAGGAGATGATATTTCTATAGGTTCCAATGTTTATTTAAAAATAAAAGAGGAGCTGCCATCTTCGGGCATAGATTTATCAAATATTAAAGTAGTTCTTAATAATGGAACTGTGGATTTTGATATAAGTAATGAAATTGTAGTATCTGGAGACCCATATGAGTATGATTTAAGATGGTCTCCTCCACGTTAGCAAAGGAGAGGTATTATGGCATCAGAAAATATAAAATTAAGAAAAAGAAATTTTACTGCAGTTGAGGGTTATTTTTATATGCTTGATGAAGAGCAAGACAACCTTCTACAGAAAACTGATGATGGAAACACTGCTTTCTCTTACCCATTAGATACGTTAATGACTAACGAAGTTGACAGTCTTGAGTTTGATGGTGTTTACTTTTGGTCTTTAGAGGATTCTGGAACAAATGATGTAACCATTAGAAGGTGGCAGATAGATAATTATATTTGTAAGTTGCAGCAGACTATCGCTTTAACTGAAACGGGTTCTCATAAATATCAATCCCAGGCTTTTTCAGTTGAGCATTATCATACAGAGTTAGCTGCTACCGTTTCTGGCGGAGATACGTCTTTATATTTAGATGAATACTGGGATAGTACTACTATAAGTGGTGCTAGTTTGTATTTAGGTCCTAATACAAATGGAGAAGCTGAATTAGTCACAGTCACTACTACATTTTCTGGTGGTGTTAATTTATCAGCACCAACAACTTATGATTTTGCCTCTGAGGACGAAGTTAATTATTTTACTAACATTTGGTTGTTTAATGATTTTGATGGTTTATCCGCCGCTACTGGAGCTCTTTACAAATTTGATGGTTGGACAGGTAACTACATTAAGAAATACCCTACTGCAGCATATAAAAGTATTAAGGCAGCCACGTTTTATAAAATCCCATCTTTTACTGAATATGGCACTACAGATATGTTATGTTACATTAAGGGAACTAATACTTTGTTTGTGAATATAACAGAAAACATTGATGGTACTCTTCATTATTATGGCTCTATGGTTATGGACAATGTTCAGAGTGATGAGGCTACAGTAATAGATGTGTATGATATGGCTATAGACAGCGGTAATATGTACAGGCTTCAGTTGAGACCAGATGGAACTGCTACTTTGTGGACTTACTATAGTTACTTATTATCTCCATTAGAGGCTTTTGTGACATCAATCTCATTGTCAGCTTCTCCAGCCATAATAGCAGCTAACGGATTAAGCACTTCTAGTATCTTAGCTGTGGTTAAAGATCAGTTTTTACAAGCGATAGTTGGAAGAAATGTAACATTTTCGGAGAATGGTACTGGGTCTATTACAGGTGGTACTGTTAAATCTACGGACTCAGATGGTAGAGCTGATACAGTTTACACTTCAGGTACCTCTGCTGAAGAGGTGCAGATCACTGCTGTTGTAGAACAAACAAACTAAGGATATAATTATGCAGAGTAAAATATGTACACAATGTGGTTTGGAGAAAAATATATTAGAGTTTAATAAAAGGGCCGCATCTAAAGATGGATACGCTCCTTTATGCAAACAATGTAAGCGTATATATGATAATGATCATTATAAAAAAATAGGAAAGCAATATTATACGCTTAACAAAGATAAATTTACTGAATCATCTAAAAAATGGCGTAATAAAAACTTAAAATATCAAAAAGAATGGCGAATTAGGAATAGTGGCTACGCTAAGTGCTGGTATGAAAATAATAAAGAAAAGTGTAAACTAAGTGTTTCTAGGTGGTATGAAGCAAACAAATATAGGAGCCATGCTAATGCTGCTGCTTATAGAGCTAGAAAATTAAATAGCAGCGATGTGTTATCAGAAGCAGAGCGAGTTGAAATTAAAGAGATATATAAGCGATGTAGTGATTTAAATTCAAGAAGAGGTGGTATTAAATGGCATGTAGACCATAGAATTCCATTAATTAAAGGAGGAATACATCATCCTGGTAATCTACAAATTTTAGAGGCCACTGCCAATATGAGTAAGGGGTGTAGATTAATTTAAATGTATGATAATATACGTTTTACAAAATACAACATGGCTGTGGTTGATAATAATTTTTTTGCGTTTGACAATACGTATGATAAGCTAGTTCAAAAAACTGATGGTGGTGATACTGTTTTTGAATATCCTTTGGATATAGATTTAACAACTTTATATGTAGATGATGTTTTTGTATCGAATTTAGGCGCTGTGTTAAGCACACAATATGACGGGACTTATTTTTGGACTTTACAGTTAATGGAATCTAGTCAAGGAATAGTCATAAGAAAATGGCTTCTTGATAATTATATATGTAGGTTACAGAAAAATTTTGTATATGAAAATACTAGTGAAAATACATATTATTCAAGAACGTTTAGTGTAGAACACTATTTGACAGAGTTTTCAAGTAGTTTTTCTGCTGGAAGTAGTACAATTAGCATAAACAAGTATTACGATACTGTAGTAACTTCCGGAACAGTTTTAGATTTAGGACCTAATACGAGTAATCAAATAGAATACATAACGGTTAGTGGTGTTGTAGGCAATGATGTTGTATTAAGCGGCACTCTTCAGTATTCATATGATACTGGAGATCAAGTAGGTATAACCAGAAGTTTTTTTGTATTTAATGACTATGATGGTACAAGTAGCTCTAATGGTTCATTAATAAGATTTAATTCTTTGGATGGGAGTTATATGTATGCGCACGCAGATGT
>SDBU01005157.1_pt1 | contig 15735 bp, 12 predicted proteins | sample 2277071 | NCBI WGS metagenome assembly SDBU01 (sample SAMN10397929, study PRJNA504765) | marine sediment metagenome | isolation source: marine sediment core GS08_GC12, 126 cmbsf | place: Arctic Ocean: Gakkel Ridge, Loki's castle | collected 2008
AATTAAATATTTGCCCGAATAGAAAATGCTCAGCATCTTTAAAAGATAACATTATTGCAAAATTGAAAAAAAATACAGAAATAAAATGCCCCTATTGTAGAATTGAATTAAAGGAAAATAATATGAAACATATTTCCTTTAATTTTACAAAAAATAGAAATTAAATTTTATATTTTCTGATTTAATCCATCTCTTAAACCTTTTAAAAGACTACTTAATATAGAAATATTCTTTTGCAACATCAACAAAACTAAATTTCTTGGGAGGAAGTAAATAAATAGGTATAATAAAAAAATGATATATTTTTTACGTGGAGCATTTTTCTTAATCAATCTAATAGTGTTTCTGATTGTGTAATATATTTTAAATCCTGGAATTTTATTAGTTGAGTGCGATACCTTATGCCAGATTTTTGAATTTCGTAAAATACAAATCTTATACCCTGATTTTTTCGCTCTTAAGCACCAATCTACATCATTAAAATAGCAAAAATATTCGGGATCTAACATACCTATTTCATTTATTATTTCTTTTTTTATTAATAATGAACTAGTTGCTACACAATCAACAAAATAAGCATCAGAGTTGGCTAATTCCTTCTCATAAATATGCCTGAATAACCACGTTTTCGAATTTAGCATACTTCCGAGATAATATGTTTCCTCTGGATTATTATAGTAATAATTTACTGATCCTAAAATTCCTATTTCTCTATATTTCTCACCGAATTCAACCAATTCTTTTAACGCGTTAGGATCTGCTACGATGTCATTATCTAACATCCAAATATATTTACTTTTTTTATAAGATGCTCTAATACCTTGGTTTCTTGCTATACTTGACCCCAAATTTGCTTTATTTTCAATAAGTTCTAAATGGACCCATTTTTCTTTTTGCATTTTAGCAATGGTATGTTTTATTTCTTTTTGTGAACCGTCAGTAGAACCATTATCTATTATTATTATTTCTAATTTATCTTTAGGGTATTCCTGATTTCTCATTGAATAAAGGCATTCAAACACGTCATTCTTCCCATTCCAGTTAGGAACTATTATTGAAACGAGTGGAAAATCTTCTTTTTTCATTGTATTCAAATTTCAATATTTATCTAAAATTACCCTAATATTATGATATCTTTTTTCTGGGGAAAAAACATTCCACTTTTCAATTAACGGAACCATATCCATTGATAAAGAGACTGCCTTGTCCATATCTAAATATTTATATAATCCTAACCTTCCAATAGGGATAATTTTATCAGAATTACAGGCTTCTTTCAAGTATTTATTAAACAAGGCAAGATTCTCACTTGTTGATATTGGATACATTGGCAAATTTGTATCATCTGGGGGTATTGGTTCTTGATATTGAATACACTGATAACTCGTTTTTTGTTTATATAGCACATTAAAATTAGTTTTTCGGATGTAAATGGGATGTTGGGGTAGGTTTATTGTACCATAATTTTCATCTTCCCATGATTCATTTAACTTATAGTCAAATCGTAAACTCCTGTATGGTAAAATTCCAAATTCATATCGATGCAATTCATCGATTTTACCGGAAAAAAGAACTATGTCATGATCAGAGTTATTAATTTTAGTTTTATTATATTCTACTGGAATATTAGCTATCATCTTTTCAAAAAATTTTGTGTATCCATTAACAGGGAGCCCTTGCCATTGTCCTTTAAATAGTTCTGAATTTGATTCCCTTAGTTCAACTCTGCTGATTGCCCAATCCACATCCAGTTCTTTCGGTTCAATGCCCCACATTTTTGTAGTATAGTTATAGATATACATGTTATAAAGAGTTCTTCCTACTAAAGATACCATATAGGTCTCAAAATTTTGTAAATTTGGTTTATATGGTCTTTCTTCAATTTCTTTTAAAATTTTTTCGCTCTCTGGAAATTCTTTAATGCTCTCTAGACTCAACGGATAATGTTTTAAAACTCCGTTGATGATAATTCCTTTTTGATGAATATAAGAATTAAATTTAGAAAAGCGTTGTACAAAAAATTTAACCCGGGAATTGTTTGTATGAAAAGTATGAGCTCCGTAAGGTTCATAGTAAAAACCCAATTGATTTTTCTTAGAATAGCATAAACCTCCAATATGATTTAATTTTTCAATTATTATTACTTTATGATCACAATCACTCAATAATCGTGCTAATGAACAACCAGTAACTCCTGTTCCAACTATTAAAATTCTCATTTCTACATTTATGTATTCATGTTAAACTTCATTAAGTTATAATCGTTAAATATTTTACAAAACCACTATTTCTTTAAAATATTGTTCCTATTATAATTTTTTTAGCAGATTTTCATAATAATAATAATTATTGGAATTATCTAATATTAAGAAAAAATTAAAATTTGATTTTTCAGAAAAATGAAGATAACTTTTGTCACTTCACACTTCACTACTATAGTTGGTAGTGGTAAATGCTTATTAGAACATGCTAATATTTTATCTGAAAGAGGACATAAAATAACAGTTGTAGCTCAAAGGATAAATCGAAATCTTTATAAATTTAATGCTGAAATTACTTTAATAGAAATTGGTGGTTTTCTACCTTCAAACCCACTACATTGGCTCACATTTAATAAAATTAAGAAAAATTACATTAAAGTATTAAGCAAATTAAACAACAGCTTATTTGTAACCACTACATTTCCCGCGAATTATTTTGTATCAAAAATAAAAAAAGGAAAACTTATAAAACATATTTATTATTGTTTTGAGCCTTTTCGCTATTTTCATGATAGAAAATTTTTTTCAACGGCTCCTTTTTACATTAAGTTTAGTAGTTGGCTCTTAAGAATTATTTTTAGGAAAATTGAGGTTAAAAGCGTACTTCTCGCGGATGAAATCATTTGTATTAGTAATTTTATTAAAAAAAGAGTAAAAAAAGTCTATAAATTAAATTGTCATTTGTACCTCCCTGGAATCAAAAACCATAGAGAAAAAAATGAGTCAAACGCGCTTTCACTAAAAAAGAGATTTAATATCTCAGAGGATAATTACATTATTTTTGCTTTGGGTTTTTCTCATCATTTAAAAGGAGCTAGAGAATTATTTTATATTTTTAAAAAAATTATTAACAAAATTCCTAATACAGTTTTATTAATTGGTGGCTTGATAACGAAAGAAAATTATTATATCATGCTAGAATTGAGAGAAAAATTAGAGATCCCGAGGAAAAATGTTTTGTTTGCAAAATTTGTTGAAGAAAAAGATCTAAATTATTTTTACTCACAATCAACTTTAACTTTTTATACCGCTATTGAAGAATCTTATGGATTAATTCCATTAGAATCAATGAAAAATGGTACGCCTGTAATTGCTTTTGAAGGAGGCCCTTCAGAAACTATTATAGACAGTAAAACTGGATATATAATACAATATTATGAAATAAGTAATTTTGCTAATAAAGCTATAAAATTAATGAAAGATCGTAACCTATCTAAAAAATTTTCTAAAGATGCCGAAGAACACGTACGTGAAAATTTTGACTTAGAGAAGAAAATTCTAGAACTAGAATTGATTCTCGAAAAAATATCGTAAATTATATATTATCTATGATAAAATTTCTTACATCTAATTTATCTTTGTTAAGGGAAATTTATGTAATTTTAAGAATAAGTGTTATAAAACTTAAAATTCTATACTTAGGATAGTTTAATAATAAATTAATCTAAATATAATTCAGAAAAGATCGTAGCTTTTATATTCTTGAGATTTATGGTTGTTAAAATAAAACTGATATTTTCTTTTGAAATTCCTTTAAATAAATAACTTATAGTAAAGTATAGGCTTATATCAAACAATATAAAGAGGGGAACCAAATAAATAGGGTAATAAATTGAATTATTGATATAAATTTGTATAAAGAACACTCCTAACATAATAGCTAAATTTCTGAAAGAACCCCAATAAAATCCGAGACCAAATTTTTTATATATAATTGGACGGAGGATTAATTGGGATATAATCAGCGCAATAATTGACGAAACTGCACCTCCTAATGCGCCCATATTCAAAAAATCCGGAATTATAAAGGCTAATGCCAACACTAAAGATAGTGAATTCTGGAAAATTGCCATTACTGCTACGAATTTAACTTCCTCTAAAGCTCTAATATGGGCTTTATTACCAAGATCAAATGATAAAATAATTAAATTTAATGAGAAAATTGATAGTAACACTCCAGTCATTTCATATTGTTTCCCAAAAATAAAAACTATTATCTCTGTGGAATATATAATTGTTAGAAATACAAATGGCACTATAAAAAAATTTAAAATTTTATGAGTTTTATTTATAATAATTATATTTTGCTTAATTCTTCCTGAACTTATATTTTGTGAAAAAATTATTAGCAATAGGAAGGATATTTCAAGAAACACAGAAAAAAATATATCAAAAATTTGTTTCGCTGTAAAATAATTTGCAACATCTTCTATAGGAAACCAAATATTAACTAATAATAAATCAATGTTCCTAAATATCATCATTAAGCTAGTTGAAATGATAAATGGATAAGAAAATTTTAAAAACTTCTTCAATATCTCTGAGTTTGGCTTTGAAATTTTTAAATCGTTTACAAAAACAACACTTAAAGCAAAAAAAAACAAACCTGATATAAAATTACTAAATGCTAATAACCATATAGAAGAATTTAAAAGATTTACAAGTAAAATTAATAAAAGAATTTTTGAGAATTTTATTATTGTAGATATTAAGTTTTTTTTGAAAATTTGTTTTCTACTTATCAATATAAATTCAAAAATATGAATAGCAGCAAAATTTAATATGTGTCCAAGAAAAAATAAGAAAAATACTCCCATATCTCCATTATATACAGGAAATAAAAAAAAGAAAATAGTTACAATAGAAGTGTAAATAGCAAATTGTATTAACCTATACAATAAAAAGGCACCATTACATTGTTTCTCTTCAGTTGAGTTTTTAACTTTACCTATAATCGTTAAATAAGTAGTCTCAACTCCTAAAGCCAATATAAACGAAAATAGTAAAAGAAATGAAAAGATAATTCCATATTGACCTATTACTTCTAAATCGAAGACTGATCTTATTAAGACAAAAAAAAAAAAATCAAATAGATAACCGATAAAAATTCCAATAAAAGAAAAAAGGATTTTAATTGAATCCATTAAAACTATAAATTAATTCTATTCTATAATTTTTGGTTAAATTCTTTTTATTTACTTATTAAAGAGAATACTAAAAAGTAAAAAAAGATCACAATAAGGTAAGATCTAAAATCTAAATATTTTATATCCTATTCCAATGTTAGATTTCTTGACCACTTATCTATAAAATTCATTTCAATCTCAGTCATTATTTTCTTTAGAACGTTAGGGTTATTAATGTTAGCTATAAATTCTGCGACTTTATTTCGAAAAATTTCTAAAATTTCTAAATTTTTATGAACCAAGTTGATCTGTTCATGTGGATCACTTATAATATCGTATAATTCCTCAATTGCATGGTTATATTTAATATATTTATAATTATTATTTCTAAGAAAGTAAATATTATTTAAAACTTTTAAAATGAGATTTCTTTTTATTTTATTTCGAAATCTATTTAAAAAATTTGCTTTATTTATTAAGACTCTCTCATCCTTGATGTACTCGCCAAATATAAACTCAGGTTCACTGTCCGTATTGATTTGATTCAATATTGATTTATTTAACTTAAAACAATTAACTTCTCTTTCACTAACTCCAGTTATGTGTAAAATCGTGTGAAAAATATCCTTTAATTCAACCTGCTTCTCTATTTTCCTTTGTTTAAAATTTCTATTATAGATAAGTAATGGTACCTTTAACAAAGACCTATATACGCTAATATTCGTAAAATGACCCCATAAATAATGATCCAAGTGATTACATAAATGTTCTCCATGATCAGATGTTATAATTAAATACGAATTCTTTTCTATACCAAAAGTTCTTAAAATGGAGAGAATCCTCTTTAAAATTAAATCTGAGTAAAAAACGCTAGAATTATATACCTTTTCTATGGTTTTAATTTCTTTTTCAGATAAGTGTTTTGAATTTAAATTTATAGAATCCAATTTTTTTCTTGAATTAAAAACAATATTTTTTACTACTCTGAAATCCATTTTTGATAAATTGAAATATTTCCTCACTTCAGGAATAGAAAAATAGGGATCATGAGTTGCCATAATATTGAAGAATAAATAAAAAGGTGTTTTGCTTTTATTAATTTTCAACCAAGAACTGAAATCTCTCAATTGAGTGAGTGTAGTCTTAAAATTAAATATAAGATTCTTCCAAAATAATTTTCTAATAAAAGAATAAAGTAAATCCATAATTCTTCTCCTATTTAACTTCCATAAACTTAAAATTTTTAAGGATTTTACTTTTTTATTAAGGAAGAAATCAATCTTCTTTAACATCCTTGTTACTAGATTAAAAATTTTGTTTTTAGAAAAGACTTCTCTAGTTGTTTTCCAATAATCGAAAATTTTATCAAAACCACGACCAAGCCCAAAGACTTTATTAATGAATGGATTCTCTGTAAAACAAACGGTAGAGTAACCAATATTTTTGAGAATTTCTGTTATTAAAGGTATTTTGTGACTTACATAATTATAATCAGAACTTATATTTTTGACTTCAGAGTAGTATAACCCTGTGAACATTGAAGTATGAGATGGTAATGTCCAAGGACTATTCGCAATACAATTATCAAAATATATTGAATTCGATAGTAGGCTTTCAATAGTTGGTGTCAATCTCTTTTTTTTATAAATTTGTAATACTTTATCCGCTCTTAAAGTGTCAAGAACTATGAAAATAATATTAGGTTTATTCATTTCTATTTTCGGTATGTTCTGTTGCAAATTTTTAACGTGTTTATTGATTAGGTTATTTAAATAATAACGTTAGTTTTATTATCTTAAAAATATTGTTGTAATTTAAGTTATTGGAGTTTCCTAAAACGTTTTGAATTTCTAAAATAAAATTAGCATTGATTGATAGAAGTGAAAAAATAATTCCAGATTTCATCGGTATTGGGACATCAAAAGCAGCTTCTAAATGGATTTTTCAATGTTTAAAAGAACATCCAGAGATTTGTACAGCACTAAAAAGAGAGACTAGATTTTTTAACCGAAGATATAATTTTCTAAAAGGAATCGAATTCTATTTGTCTTTATTTAACCATTGCCCAACCAATATGATTAAAGGGGAGTTTACATCCGATTACTTGCTTGATCCCGAAACAGCTAATTTGATTCATAAATATTTTCCTAAATTAAGAATTTTTGCTTGTTTAAGGAATCCAGTAGAAAAAATATATTCAGAATACCATTATCACCACAAAATGAAGTGGAGGTTAAGCATATATAAAACATTCGAGGAAACTATTAAAAGAGATATTGGATTAATAGAAGAGGGCTATTATTATAAGCAATTGAAGCAATATTTTGGACTTTTTCCTAAAGAAAATATATTAATATTGTTTTATGAAGAAATTAGAAAAACCCCTGCTGAATTTTTGAACAAATTGTATTCATTTTTAGGAGTAAAAAATCCCAACTTCATTCCGTCTTGCATAAACCAACGGATAAATATAACTGGTTCCGTATATGGCAAAAATACATTTCCTCTCATAAATGCCATAATTTATCGAATAATTGGAAAAGTAAAAAAAAGTAGTCGACTCAGGAGAATTTTCAAAATTCTAAATCGGTTTGAATTTTTGGATAAATTATTAGTTTTGAACGTGAAAATTATCAAGGAAACAAAATATAAGGATGTAAATCAAAATTATCCACCTATCAATAAAAAAACTAAAATCTACCTTCAAAATTTATATAAAGAAGATATAAAAAAATTAGGAGAACTTATTCAAAAAGATTTAAGATTTTGGTGAAATAATATTTTGTCTTGGTTAGCTAAATCAAAAATTATGTTTTATGGAGAAATTCATTGGTAAAATTAACTCAAAAAGGATTACTACGTGTATATTTTAGAAATACAATGGATATGCATTTTAAATGTACTTGTAATTTCAAATGCTCTTATTGTTGTATTAACAATGAAAGAGGGAGGGAATCTCCTTTTACTTCATGGCATTTTAAGCAGACAAAATATATTTGGGATAACCTTTCAAAAATCGAGGATAAAATTCATACTAGAATTAATTTCAACGGGGAAACATTCATCGATACATGGGCTAAAAGATGTGCTTTTTACATTAGCAAAATTCCAAACGTAGAGGTAGTTGAGATAGTAACTAACAATTCTGTCAATCCAAAAACTTATTTAAATGAATTTAATTCCCAAAAAGTTTCATTTAACTGTTCATATCATCCTGAATGTATAACATTAGAGAATTTCTTGAAAAATGTGCTAATTTTAAAAGAGAAAGGATATAGTGTAATGGCTAATATTTTATGTATCCCACAAATAATTAAGAAAATCCCTAGAATTCACAATTTCTTTGAAAAAAGGGAAATTACGTTATGGCTTCAAGGAATGAAAACTGTGGGATATAAATATAATGGAAAAAAATATCCACGAGATTATACGGCTGAAGAACGCAAAATTTTGAAAGAATATTTTCGTTCAGAAGAAGAATTTGACTACATGGTAAACTTTAAACAAACATTCGGTTCAAAATGTTTTGCAGGAGTTGACATGCTAAACATATCTGTAGAAGGAATTGTTAGAAGGTGCTTCACAGGCAAGATTGGAGAACTTCAAGACCCCAATCAAGATTCGTCAAATTTATTATTTAAAAAACTAAAACATATCATAGATAAACAATTAGAACATCCAATTAGTAGGGGCTTCATGCATCACATTTTAAAAAAGCATCGTGAAGAGTTTAAAGTTAAAGATATAACTGATGGCAATGTCGCACTCAAGAAAGAACCATATCCCTGTCATGAAGATATCTGTGATTGCCCAGTACATATTATTGGTTTAGAACACATGAGAAATAAGTATAGCTTGTCAAGTGTATTTGTAGGAGATTATAAATTATAATCGATTGAACTTTTTTGAAAATTGTAGTAAAATTATATAAATCAAAATGAAAACTAACATAAAAAGAATAATTAATAAGTGGAAGGCTCTTATATTTGAAGGATTACCTCTAAAAGTTAGAATTTATCTAAGATATGCTTATTTTTCTGTAAAAGCTGCCCCTAAATTAATTAGATTCAGTGCTTCAAACTTTTCCAAAATAAGATTATTAGGCCATAAAATTTCATTGGAAGCTTCAACTATTTGTCAACTTAAATGCCCTATTTGTCCTACTGGTCAAGGCTTAAATAAAACTACTTCAATTGGTCAAGGATATTTAAAATTTAGTAATTTTAAGAAATTTATTTTTGATAATCCCAAAATAAAGATGATAGAGCTTTCAAATTGGGGAGAAATTTTCCTTAATCCTGAATTGAAAAAAATAATACAATTTGCTTATTTACGAAATATATCCTTAACAGTGCGAAATGGTGCCAATTTAAATACTGTAACCGAAGAAGTCCTGAAATATTTAGTTAAATATAGGGTGAAACATCTCAATATATCAATCGATGGTGCTACGAATGCGATCTATAAAACATACAGACAAGGAGGAGATTTACACAAAGTACTCAAGAATGTAAAAATAATAAATCAATATAAAAGGAAATATAATACTAAATTTCCTATTCTTTACTGGCAATTTATTGTTATGGGTCATAATGAGAAAGAGTTAACAATAGCTAAGGAATTAAGTCAAAAATTAGGGATGACTTTTCACATTAAATTAAATAGAAAACCTTCACTTTCTCCAATTCAAGATGAAAATTTAGTAAGACAGCAAGGAGGATTAGGTGTAGCATATCGGGATGAATACATAAAGTTGTATAGGGAACCGTACTCACCTTCGTGTTATAAGTTTTGGACGATCCCCCAAATAAATTGGGATGGCAAACTTTTAGGATGTGGGTGTAATATATGGTGTGATTTCGGGAACGTTTTTAAGACTAGCCTGGACCATTGTTTAAATAACGAGAGATATATTCATATTAAACGGGTATTATTGGGTGAAGAAATAGTCAATAAGAAAGATCCTTGCTATAGGTGTCCTAAATATATTGATGTTCAAAGGATAAAGCTAAAAAAAAGAAATATTATTTTGAACTATATTGCATTGTAAATCAAGGTCGCTAAAATTTAATATATTAACACGAAACTATATATTTGCGAGACTCAACATTAAAAAGAGAGAAATTTGTGAAATTCCAAGAATTAATGCTAAAATAAAAAACTTTAAAAAAATCTTCCTTTTGTTTATTCGAAAATTAATAGCTTCATGAGGACAAAATTCAGCACAACAATAACACTTAATACATGATTCTTTATCCCATTCTGGTGCATATCCCCTCTTTAATTCTTTAGGTGGAGATAGTGCTTGTGCTGGGCAATTTTTCCAACAAATTGCACATAATTTGCATTTTGATAAATCAAATTCGATAACTTGGATAAATACTCGTTTAATTACTTGCTCATAAAGGAATTTAAATAATTGAAAAATATAAATTTGATTTTTAGGTTTTTTAAAATTTCTTTTTACTGAAAGTAAAGATTCACCTAGGAATTTTTGTTTTGTTATATCCGAGCTTCCTAACCCCTTTTGTTCCGCTTTAGCAATATGTAACACTTCTTTAGTATCAAAACCAATTATATTACAAACTACCGTATCTAATGCAACAGGATCATATCCTGCTATCACCAAATCCAATTTTACTACATCCCCCGCAGTAGGTCCATTACCTTCTTGGCAATAATACCCATCAATGATAGTCAATTGAGGTTGTGAAACAGAATAAACATCAGCAAGAGCCGCATTAAAAAGTACATTATTAGGGAACATGAAGTGAATTCTTGATTTGTTTCCGAGGATCACTGTACCAAACATGTTTTTAATTGAACATGTTAAAAGGCATTGACGATGAGTTTTTATCTTAGGTATATTTACAATCAAGTCTACTTCTTCAAGCAAAATAGAAGCAGGGAATTTTTTTAGGACGAGTGGTCTTTTCACTTTATAAAACTTGAGTTTAGTCTTTTCAAAAGGTATCCAATCAATACCCTCTTCCTCACAAACAGCTCGTACACCGCATTCATTGAATGCTTTCTCAGTCAAACCACGAGTATTGGTACCACTTGATTCAGCAACTATAATTTTTTTCGGGTGAAATTGTTTAATCCACTGGATGACAGCTTTTATAACTGCAGGATGAGTAGTGACAGCACGCTCTGGTTTCTTCGGAATTAATAAGTTTGGTTTTATTAAGATATTCATATTGGATTTAGTGAAGAGAGATTGAGCATTTATTAATTTTAAGGCTTCAAATACAGCCGATTTAACGTCATCCTTTAGAATTTTCTTTATTGCGATTTTGTTTAACAACATCTAAGTAAAAATTCGAAATCTGAAATTTTAAATGAATAAAATGATAAATAAATAATTATTTTCAATTTTATAAAGTGATACTATTAAACAAGCTAGAGAGGATAACGAATAGTCTATTCCATAAAAGGAGCAATAAACTGAATAATTAAAAGATAATTAAATAATGTAATTTAATTTTTATTAATTGGATTCTTTCGTGTAAATTATTTATATCAAAATTATTAATCATAACGATTCTAATTGTTGTCGATAATTCTCGTAAATTATAATAATACTAATGATACCATAAGATGTTTAAATTCGCTTAAGTATCAGACTTATGATGATTATGAAATATTAATTGTTGACAATAGCTCCAATGATGAGAATAAAAACCTTCTTGCCAAATTTTTAACTTCAATCAAAAAGGAGGCTATATTCTTCAATAAAATTAAAATTATCTATAGCAATCTAAACTTGGGATATGGTGGAGGTAATAATTTAGGAATAAGAAACTCGAAAGGGGAGATTATCTTGTTATTAAATAGTGATACAGTACATAGCGTTTCATTTTTAAAGACTATGAACAATTTCTTTGAACAATATAAATTTATACATATCGCTCAGCCATTAATTTATTACTTTAAAGAAAAAAATAAAATTTGGTGTAATGGCTATAAATATTACAAATATTCATTACTTTTATTTAAAAATCTTAATTTCATTGATAGGGCTGTAATTAATAAACCATATAGAATTGATAGTGCTGATGGTTGTGCATTTTTCATTAGAAGAGATGTCTTAAAAGAAATTGGATTATTAGAAAATATTTTTCATATATATGGAGAAATTGGGGATATATGTTATAGAGCGAGATTAAATGGGTACAATAATATATATTGCAATCCTTTAACAGAAATATATCATGATATTCAGCCAGGTTTTTCTGATCTACACAAACAATATTTTTTTCGTAATAGAATGATATTATTTCTCAAACATTTTTCCCTCCCTCTAATACTAGCGCAATCCATTATTCAATTTGTTAGATTATTTCTAATTGCTATTGATTTAAATAATAAAAAATTCGATTATAAATTCTTTTTTACTTCAATAATGAAAATGATAAGTGGATTCATCTTAGGATTAAAGAGACGTCTGAATTGAAGCTAATTGAGACATGATTTTTAATGAGATTTATAAAAGTTGGGGCTTTAAAAATTAATTTTAACCATTGCACATATCCTTTGTTAAATCTCAATTATTTTTTTAGTTGTATGAATTACGTTATGAAAATAATAAATATAAATAAAAATTATCTTTCGTTCTCAAAACAAAAATCTATCTTATTTACGACAATATATAAAAGAATTATTTTGGATGAATATGGAAGTTTTAAGAGAAAAGCTAAATTTGGTAAGAGAAATCTTTGGGAAATATTTTATTTTAACCATATACCTTATAGAGAATACCTTTATAACATTTTTTAAAAGAAAGAAAATGAAATTCCAAAATAAGAAAAAAAATATTTTAGTAATCGGAATTCTTTCTGCAAATAAGGGTGGCCAAGCAAGGGCTTTTACCGTTATAGATCGAATTAAGAGAAGATTTTCAAATAAAAATATTTATGTGTTCTATAATTCAGACTATGATGGAGTTATTAAAAATGAGAATATTTACAATTTTAAAATTATAGCCTGGTGTAGTTATTTGAAAATTAGAATGTCTAGTAATTGGTTAAAGTATTTGAAACACAATATAAAATACTTAAATTTGGAGTATAAAGTTAAAAAAATTATCAAAAATACAGCTTTTATAATTGACGCTTATGGTCATAGAGTAAGTTCACAAATGAGTTCAGAAAATTGGATTTCTTTTTTACAAGATGTAATGATAGCATCAAGATATTCAGTACCATACATTATACTTCCTCAATCTATTGGTCCTTTTGATTTTCCTATAATAGAAAAAATGTTCTTTTATTCATTAATTAAGAAATACTATCTTTATCCAAAAAAAATCCTAATTAGAGAAAAAGATGGATTAAGATATATTAATCAATTTAGAAAAGAAAATGTTGATTTTGCATATGACATCGTCTTAAATAAAAATGACTATAAGATATCCAACATTTTTAAGGAGAATCCAAATAATTTAAAATTTATAGTTAAATCAAATTCTATTTGTATAATTCCTAATATTGAAATAAGTAAAAGAGTAAAAACCAATGAACTAAATTCATTGTATAATCTCCTAATCAAAGATTTAGTTAGTTCTAAAAAAATTGTATACATTTTAAGTCATTCGTCTGAGGACTTAGGGATGTGTATTAAGATTAAAAACCAATTTCTAAAAAACAATAAAGTCATTTTGATTACAGATGATTTGAATGTTTTCGAAATTGAACACATAATTAAACAGATGGATTTTATCATTGCTTCCCGTTATCATTCTATAGTTCATGCATATAAAAATAGTGTTCCTGTTTTAGCGATTGGTTGGTCCATAAAATATTTGGAATTACTTGATGCTTTTAACCAGAGTGATTATTATTTTGATATTAGATCAAAGATTAATATTGAAAATTTTTCACAAAAACTACAAGAAATGAAGGAAAATTATACTAGAGAAAAAAAAAAAATCTCCCAGGCATTTGACAATATTTTACTGCAAAAAGATTGGCTTACTCTTTTGAGTTTTGGATCGAACTGACAATTTCATTGGATTATACATTTCTATATTGAAAATTGATTGGAATTGAATTATTTTGCCAGAAAATAAAACTAAGAAATTTACCATTTTGTTTATATCTACCGATGATAATTACTTTATAAGGAATACTCCCTCGTTTTATAGGATGTTTAAGAATTTATCAGTTTTTCATGATCATAGAGACTATGAAGTACTCGTACTGCAACCAAAGAGCGGGAATCTTCACGAAGATAAATTACTAAAAAATAATATTCGGTGTTATTATTTTCAAGAAATTAAGTTATTTAGGAATAAATTCATCCAATTTACTGATTTCAATCCTTTTTTTATAGTAAAAATTATTAAAATACTAAAAAACCATGATATCGATTTAATTCATGTAGATTATCCCTATGGGATAAATATTTTAAGATTACTCACAAAAATTCCTATTTCGTATAATGCTTATAACGTTGAAGCGTTGTTTTGGAAGCAGATCGTATATGACTATAAAAAAATGCCCTTTTTCTTAAGAGGTCTTTATGCTAAATTTATTTACCTATTAGAAAAAAGCGCAATTAAATTTGCTACTAATATTAATGCTATTAGCTTTTATGATAAGTCTCTCTTTATTAAAATATACAAGAGCCCTCATAATAAAATGTTTATAAACAGAATGGGATTAAACGAGGAAATTTATAGAAATGCAATAGCTCAAGAAAGTGCTAAAGAAAAATTCAATATTAATGAAAATGAATTTGTCGTAATTTTCCATGGTTCATATTATAAGAATATACCAAATAGAGAAGCAGTCCAAATTATTAGAGAAAAAATCGTTCCACAAGTAAAGGATGAAGATGTTTTATTTTTGATAGCTGGAAAAATGCCTTTATTTAAAAAAAAAAAAAAATTAAGGTTTTTAGGATTTGTGAATAATTTAACAGAATTTTTGAACACTGCTGATGTAGCAATTGTACCAATTTTTAGAGGAGCCGGAATAAAAATAAAAGTAATTGATTATTTATCGTCAAAAATCCCTGTAATATTAACAAGCCTAGCAGCAAGAGGACTTTTCCTAAAAAATGATGTACACGGTTATATCGTTAGTGATGAGAATCCGATTGAAGAGATAATTGATAGTATTTTAAAATTAAAAAAGGACTCTAAAAAAATAATAGAATTTAAAAACAATATTCAGAAGCTACTAAAGAAGAAATACAATTGGGAAACGATTTTATTAGCTTTAGAAAAAAGATATAGAGAAATTATAATAAGAAATTTAAATTGATATTGACATCCACACTAAATTTAATCAACTAAGATATTTTTAACATTAACTTAAGATTGTCTCTTAATAGATTTCGTATATAATATACAAATTTCTAAAAGATGTCGATCATTCTAGTGTTTTTTATAAAAAACTAACCAATAATCAAACATATATCTAAGTGTGTCTTCAATTGGAATTGTCACATCCCATCCTAAGTCTTTTTTTATTTTTGAATTATCACCGATAATAATATCTTCATCTGTTTTTCTTAATTTACGAGGTGTATTCTCTTTAATTTCAATTTTTTTTGACGAGAAA
>SDBU01005158.1_pt1 | contig 15734 bp, 18 predicted proteins | sample 2277071 | NCBI WGS metagenome assembly SDBU01 (sample SAMN10397929, study PRJNA504765) | marine sediment metagenome | isolation source: marine sediment core GS08_GC12, 126 cmbsf | place: Arctic Ocean: Gakkel Ridge, Loki's castle | collected 2008
TCTAGTAGTCTTTCTGCTACGCTCTTTACTGTGAAGTTTGTTAATCTATCGGGGTCTTTAAATCCCTTATCGTTCTTTTTGAATTCAGATATTAGACTCTTAATAGTCCTGTCACCGATTGTTGTTATTCCAGTCAACATTATTCCTATCGGTAGAGGTTGTAGCGAGCATAATTTATTGACTTGAGTCATTTGGTCATAAGGAATGTCTTCCCTCTTGTTATATATCTGCTTGAAATCCTTTAGAATAGGGTTACCATCGCTATCAATTTGTAGATTCAATTTCTCATCAAAGAACTCCAGTAGGTCCCATGGATTAACAAAGGGTCTAGTAACTGTACCTAGACTGTCACAACCCATTACCAGAGAATCTTTTGTAGATAGAGCAACTAAGGTAGTCATTTTGAGCTTTCCTCAGATAACATAATCTTATTACCAGCTTAGTTAAATGTCAACTGGGATGCCCAAGAGGAGTATTCATATTGAGATCAAACACCTATAAAATTCTTCCCCCTCTCCTTCTCAAAGAGAGGGGGATTAAGGGGGTGAGGTTAATAAACAATCTCATGTTACCCCTTTCAACTACCTTTGTGCTATAATCTGGGCGTAAGGGCTGGTTCCTAATCTGAGTTCTCCGAGAGTATTAGTGAGTGGAATTTTAATGCTTAAACAAAGGCTCATAGAGCTGCTAACGCAGGCAGCAAACGAGGCGCAGCAACAGGGTAAGCTGCCGGCGGTGACCTTACCTGACATTGTTATTGAGCATCCCCAGAACCCGGAGCATGGGGACTATGCCTCAAGTTTCCCTCTGAAATTGGCCCGGGTAACTGGTCTCAGTCCATTGACGATAGCCAATGATTTGGTAGCGCTTATGGTGACCACTACTGAGATTGATAAAATTGTCGTGGCGCCACCGGGGTTCATCAATTTTACCCTTAAGAGTGATTGGCTGACCAGCCAGGTAGAGTCAATCCTGGAGGCTGGTGATTCCTATGGCAACCTTGACCTCGGCCAGGGCAGTCGGCTACAGATAGAATTTGTTAGTGTTAATCCCACCGGGCCGCTTCATGTCGGGCATGGTCGTGGTGCTATTCTGGGCAGCACCTTGGCCAATGTGCTTACTGCTGCTGGCTATAAAGTGGAGAAGGAGTACTACATTAATGACACTGGCAGCCAGATAGATGCTTTCAATCGTTCACTCTATGCCCGCTATCAGCAGTGTCTGGGTGTTGATGCCGAGATGCCTGCTGATGGTTATTTGGGCAGCTATATGATTGACCTGACTAAGGAAATTATTGCCGAGGTGGGAGACAGGTTTCTTACTCTACCAGAGCCGGAGGTAATGTCTCAATTGGGGCAGGTCGGTCTAACTAAGATGGTAAGCCAAATTAGAAGCGACCTTGAGCTATTAGGAGTTAGCTTTGATGTCTGGTTCAGTGAACGAAGCCTCTATGAGAACGGTCAGTACCAGAAAGCGATGTCGCTTTTGCGTCAGGGAGGCTATATAGGTGAGAAGGAAGGTGCTACCTGGTTTGTATCTACTGCCCTCGGTGAGGATAAAGATAATGTTGTGGTGCGTGGTGATGGTTCCCCTACCTACTTCGCCTCCGATATTGCCTATCACTATAACAAGTTCTTGGAACGCAACTTTGACAAGGTGATTAATATTTGGGGGGCTGACCATCAGGGGCATGTATCTAGAATGAAAGCAGTGATTGGGGCACTGGGTATTGAGCCTGAACGGCTTAAGGTGATAATCTCTCAGATGGTCACGCTGCTTCGCGGGCAGGAGTTAGTGCGTATATCTAAGCGCAGTGGTGATATTATTACCCTGCGTGAGGTGGTGGAGGAAGTGGGAGCAGATGCCTGCCGCTTCTTCTTCTTAGCCCGCTCGGCTGATAGTCAAATGGACTTTGATCTGGAATTGGCCAAGAGGGAGTCAGCCGACAACCCGGTTTACTATGTTCAGTATGCCCATGCCCGTATTGCCAGCATCCTTCGCCTGGCTCAGCAGAGAGGAATTGACTATGGGGATGGTGATGCTTCTTTGCTGACAACCGAATCTGAATTGACCTTAATCCGCAAGATGCTACTCTTACCTGAGATAGTGGAGGTAGTGGCTCATACCCTGGAGCCTCATCATCTTGCCTACTATGCCCAGGATTTGGCTACAGTATTCCATAGCTTTTATAAACAGTGCCGCGTCGTTTCTCAGAATGAGGTATTGACTAAAGCTCGCCTCAAACTGGTGGCGGCAGCCAAATTGGTTCTGGCTAATACCCTTCACCTTATGGGGATGACGGCACCGGAGAGGATGTGAAATGAAGAAGCGTATTTTTTCGGGGGCTCGTCCTACCGGCCGGCAGCACCTGGGGAATTATCTAGGAGCCTTACAGAACTGGGTGAGTCTTCAGGGTGAATATGATTGCATCTATTGCGTAGTTGATCTTCATGCTCTGACCTCGTTACAAGATACTGGCAACCTGAAAAACAATATCCGTGAGATGGTATTTGACTGGCTGGCAGTTGGGCTTGACCCTCAGAGAAGCATCCTTTTTGTCCAGTCCCATGTCCCTGAGGTTATGGAATTACATACCTTGCTTAGCATGGTTACCCCCCTGGGCTGGCTGTTACGTGTGCCTACCTTTAAGGAGAAGGCGAAACTCCAGCCTGAAAACATAAACTATGGACTGGTCGGTTATCCGGTGCTGATGACGGCCGATATTGTCCTTTATAAGGCTGAAGTTGTACCGGTTGGCGAAGACCAATTACCTCATCTGGAGTTAGCCAGGGAGATTGCTCGTCGCTTCAACAACCTATTTGGTGATACGTTTCCTGAGCCCGAAGCCAAGCTTACTTCATTTCCTTTGATACTGGGTCTTAATGGTAAAGAGAAGATGAGTAAACAGATGGGCAATGATATCGAGTTAGCTCTTTCAGATGAGGAGACAGTAGAGCGGGTTATGATGGCAGTTACTGACCCGGCTCGTCGCTACCGTCATGACCCGGGGCACCCGGAGATATGCAACATTTATCGGCTGCACGAATACTTTAGCTCCTTAAAATCGAGTGGCATAGCCGAGCAGTGCCGCACAGCCAAAATTGGCTGCGTTGATTGTAAACAGCTCCTGGCTCGAGAGATTAATTCTACCCTCAAACCTTTTCGGGAACAGCGGGCTATTCTGGCGGCTAAACCCCAGTATATAACAGATGTTCTTGCTGACGGTGCCCAGCGGGCTCAGGTTATTGCCCGGGAGACTCTCAAGGAAGTCAAGCAGCGGATGGGGCTTATTTAGTTTAAATCTACCTCACCCCCTTAATCCCCCTCTCCTTCAAAGGAGAGGGGGAAGAAAAGAAAGAGGGGCTTTCGCCCCTCTTAAACTCTCCTCTTCTACCGCCTCCCCCACCATAGTTATCCTCTCGCAACTCTCCCATGTTCGAGGCTTTTTTGAATCAGATCACCCCCGTCTCAAATTTTAGTTAGATCATACGCGGTTGGTAACTCTTGAATACGTGACTTCGTTCGTCTTTAGTTGCGGACGGATCATATACGTATGGTAGCTCTTGAATCTTCTTTGCTCCATCACGAAGTTTCCTATCACACGTCACGATGTGTAGACGACTCTTGGGAATGTCATAAAAATCCATAAGGTACTTTGCTGTTGCGAGGACAACTAGGTCAGGAAGTTGGACTTTTAAGCCTTTTTTATGGAACACTTCGTAAAAACGGTCTACGGAAATTATTATATCTCGTGAAGTTGGAATGTCATGATACTTTATTTGTCTAATAGGAGCACGCAGAATTTTATCTGGGAGAGTGATGTCTTCTATTAGACGCTTTCGAGCTTTTGAGTATTCAGTATGGTTGTGAAACCACTTATCGTAATATTTGTGTGCAAGTACTTTAAACGTTTCGGCAATGCAAAGATCGGGGATATAGACGCGGGCCTTATTAATACCCAACTGTGAGTCAATTTCATCCCACCATTCGAGACACTTCTGAATGCGTGTTTTCTCTTCAGGCTTTGAAGCCCGATCGGGTGGAATATATTTATTTGCAAGAAAATTTGCATCAATTACGAAGTAATTCTTACCTTTGGCGGGGTTAAGGTAGATTTTCCGAATTCTAGCCATACAATCGCCCTGATTAATATATTCTATTTAGATTAGTTTTGTGTCAATTATACAACAATTCCCGTATGTATCAAGAATTAGCCTCTCTCCCACTTCCTCCCCCTCTTAAAACCTCCTGTTATAGCTTCTAGGTGTCCGCTCAAGCTCTATTTTTAGCTGGCATTAGAGTCGCGACTATTTCTTTTTCGGTGCGCCTACGCCCAGTCTTCTGATGTACTTGAAACCTGTCGTGCGCTCGTCCGTCTTTATTCCCAGCTTCTTGATGTCTTCTCTGCCCTGTTTCCCTAAACGTGACAATTTTGGAGCCATTTTATTAACCTCCTTTTGATTATCTCATCTCTATTATATCACAATGGTTACTTTGTGCTAGGGGAGTCTTAGAGGGGCGCTAGCCCCTCTTTTAGAAATCTTCCCCTTCCCCTTGTTAAGGGGAAGGGGATAAAGGGGATGGGGTCAACAAATAATCTCGGAGCTAAACAATTTTATGTTTGTCGACAAATCGCTTCATTCGGGACAGTGCTTCTTCAATCTCAGCTAGTGAGGTAGCATAACAGCAGCGGACATACCCCTCACCACACTGTCCAAAGGCTGAGCCGGGGACGACGGCTACCTTTTCCTCAACGAGGAGTTTCTCAGCAAATTCCTCCGAGGTCATACTGGTGCACTTTATTGATGGAAAGGCATAGAATGCCCCTCGCGGCTCAAAACAGGATAGACCGATATCATTTAGCCCCTTGACTATTGTCCGGCGCCGCCTATTGTATTCCTCAACCATCTCGGCAACATTGGTTTCACCCTCTCTTAACGCCTCAATAGCGGCTACCTGTCCCATTGTCGGTGCGCTCATTATGGTGTACTGGTGAATCTTGGTCATAGCAGCAATAATCTCTCTTGTAGCCGCCGCGTAGCCAATACGCCATCCAGTCATAGCATAAGCCTTGGAGAAGCCACCGAGAAGAATGGTGCTCTCCTTCATTCCGGGTAATGTGGCAAAGCAAGTATGCTCTACCCCATAGACCAGCTTGGCGTAAATCTCGTCAGAGATTACTAATAGCCGATGACGCCGGGCCACCTCAGCTATTTGTGATGATTTTTCTCGGCTCATTACCGCCCCGGTAGGGTTTGCCGGGTAACCAATAAGGATTGCCTTAGTTTTATTGGTAATCCGTGACTCAATATCGGCGGCATCAGTCTCAAAGTTATTTTCCTGGTTGGTTGGTACCATGATTGGTTTACCGCCAGCCAGGGTGACGCAGGCATTATAGGAAACATAGCAGGGGTCAGGCATAACAACCTCATCCCCAGGGTTGAGGATCGCCCTCATTGCCAGGTCTAATGCTTCGCTAACACCAACTGTAATCAGGAGTTCACCATTGGGGTCATACTCTAGATTATAGGTATCCTTTAGGTATCGTGATAGTTCCTGGCGCAGCTCAGGCATCCCTAAATTTGAGGTATACATAGTATAGCCCTTTTCCAGCGAGTAGATAGCCGCCTCACGAATATGCCACGGGGTAGTAAAATCAGGCTCACCAACTCCTAGTGAGATTACCCCTTCCATAGAGGCTAGTAGGTCAAAGAACTTTCTTATCCCGGAAGGGGGTATTCGGTTTACCTGCTGTGAGGTGAGATTATGGTATTCCGTGTGCTGACCCCTTGAGTTTGTTGACATAGAATATCTCCCATAAACAGGCATATTTAGAGGATTACTGGTTGCCGTTTAACTTTCTCTTTGGCTTCCAGAATTTCGCCATCTTCCTTAAATCGCTTAAGCACAAAGTGGGTAACCGTACCCTGTACCCCTTCAACAGGGGCAAGCTTTTGGGCAACAAAGTCAGCTACCTCGTGCATGGTTTTGCCCACTACCAGAACCAATAGGTCATAGGTTCCTGAGACCAGATAGACGGTATGAGCCTGGGGAAAGCGGTAAATACGCTCAGCGATGGCATCAAAGCCGACGTCTCTCTGGGGAGTAATCTTGACCTCTATTAGAGCCCATACCTGCTCATCCCTCACCTTGTCCCAGTTGATTATAGTCTTATATTTCAGGATAGTCCGGTCTTTCTCGGCTTGCTTAATGATTTTGGCTACTTCAGCGCTGGGAATATTGGTCATGGTGGCTATCTGCTTGGTGGTAGCCTGGGCATCATTTTCCAGTATTTTAAGAATGTCCTTAATCATACTTAACTCCTTACTAGCTCAGTTAGTGACCATTGCTTTTCTGTCTCATTATAGCAGAGTTGGAACAATTTGTTATCCCTTGTTCTAACCTGGAAGTGCCTCTCCCCCGGCTCCTGCCACGCTCTTTCTATCTCCTCCACCTCATATTCTGTGCCTTCCCACAGGAAAGACCGAGGTTTCTCAGCATAGGTATGCCCTGAATAGCAATTTACTTTAAGATTATTCAACCCCGCCCCCTTTAAATAACCCTTCCTTCTTTTTTGGCTTTATTATCCAGATACTTGCCAATGGCGACACCAAGAGCAATGCCGATGGCTGGCCCGATGCCGGGACTACCAAGTGCAGCGCCAATTGCTACGCCAATCCCGGTGCCAATAGCAATCCCAATACCGAGGTAGTAGCCTTCATTAACCAGCTTGTGCTGTTTCTGGAGGTGTTTGGTAATATCGTTAATCTTCTTGAGGTAACCCTTGCGTTTTTCTTTGTCGGACATCTGAATCAGATAACTCAAATCATGGGTAAGTGTTGTGATATCTTGTTGAAGGAGCTGGCACTGTCCACATTGGTTGGAGAAAGCGTCAACCCTGGCGGATAGCCGCAGAAGTAAGTCCAGTTTATACTTCTTGTAGTCTTTCGTGGTCAGCCAGTCTTTATGCTGGCTGACTTCTTTGGCAATATCTTCATACCAGCGACTGTGAGCTTCCATAGCCTCTTTTATGGTTTTTATTAGGTAACCCTCCCCCTGTATCCCCCTCCCTTAATAAGGGAGGGGGAATTAGTTGTATGAGAGAGGCGAAGCCTCTCTTTAACTCTCCGTAGCAGGGCTTTCTTCAGCAGTAGGAAGTGTTTTCTTACGTGCTTCCTTTAATGCAGCTTCCCTTGCCTTTATAAGCACCTCTTGATTTATAACTTCTAGAATTTTCCACACGGGCACTACTATGGCAATCCCCATATTGATTGTGAGGTTAGTCAGGGAATCCTCTACCAAGTTATCCATTTCCAGTTTGGATAGGTCAAAATGTCCATGCATAAGACCTAGCCAAAAAAATAAAGGGCCTTGGCGTCCCATCTGCATTGTAGTGCCTATCCTACGCATAGTCCCTAGATACGCAAATACAGGAGAACCACTTAAACCCCCTATTGAACGGGCTTCAACTAGATATGCGTCAATATCTCCCAATGTTTCTGTATGTACCTTCTCCTCTGGCATTGACGCAATGTTACCTATACGGATAATCGGGAGATTTCGTTGCAAGCCGTAATGATTGGCGAACAATCCAGTCAAGAATACATCATCGCCTACTCCAATTTCTTCTCTTTTGATAACCTCTTCTGTTGCCGCCATCGCAAGGGGAACAATGCGATAATCAAAAATATCTTGTGAGGGTGCCCAATTTAATACAGCCACATCTACGTTCGATTCTTTGGGGTGGAATATCCAATTCTCAATCGATGTCTGTATCAACCGAGCTGGTTCGGATTTTAAGTTCATCCTCACATATACCTTTTGGTCTATACTTTTTTCCTTAATTCCTTCGATTATGTGTTTCGCTGTTACGAGATAGACAGCCTGATGTCCTAGTGTCTCCAACGGCATACCAACAAAGAATGCTGTGCCAGCTAATTTCGTTCCTTTCTTGGTCTTGTAACAAACAAAAACAACACATTTTCTGATTTCGTCTGGTATCTGCATAAGACTATCATCCTCCTCCTTCTAAATTCCCGGTCTCCTCTTGTGCCATTCGGTTGCCTGCTGGTAGGCGTAGGCGATTTTGAGGATGGTTTCCTCACTAAAGGGCTTGCTGATAATCTGCATCCCTATCGGTAGTCCATCGGCAAAGCCAGCCGGGATAGACATAGCTGGCAGTCCGGCAATGTTTATCGGCAGGGTGCAGACGTCACTCAGATACATCTGAAGCGGGTCGTCTGTCTTCTCGCCTATCTTAAACGGGACGGTGGGTGAGGTCGGGGTTATCAGGGCGTCATATTTCTCAAATGCTGTATCAAACTCTCGCCGTATCAGGGTGCGAACCTTCTGGGCTTTGAGGTAATAAGCATCATAGTAACCGGCGGACAGGGCATAGGTGCCCAGCATGATGCGCCGCTTAACCTCAGCACCGAAGCCGTACTGGCGGGTTTTCTCCAGAGCCTCCCACACGTTATTAGTCTCAGAGTAGGAGAAGCCATACTTCACTCCGTCATAGCGGGCCAGGTTGGCCGAGGCCTCTGATGGGGCAATAATGTAATACACTGCTAGAGCGTAAGGGGTGTGGGGTAGCGATACCTCCCATTCTACCCTTGCTCCCAGCTCTTCAAGCTTGCTGATGGCGGCTCGTATCGCTGTTTCCACCTCAGTCTGCATTCCCTCAACAAAATACTCCTTGGGGACACCGATTCTAAGCCCCTTGAGGTCGGTAGTCAGGCACCGGGTATAATCAGGCGTGGGATAGGGAACTGAGGTAGAATCTCTGGGGTCGTAGCCGGCAATGGCATTTAACACCAGGGCACAGTCAGTAACATCCTGAGTCAAGGGTCCAATCTGGTCGAGGGAGCTGGCAAAGGCAACCAGGCCATATCGGCTTACCCGGCCATAGGTAGGTTTTAAGCCGGTGATGCCGCAGAAACCGGCCGGCTGGCGAATGCTCCCCCCGGTATCGGAGCCCAGAGCATAGACAGTCTCACCAGCGGCTACTGCAGCGGCTGAACCTCCGCTACTACCCCCGGGGACACGACTTAAATCCCAGGGGTTGCGAGTGGTAAACAGGGCAGAGTTCTCGGTGGACGAGCCCATAGCAAATTCATCCATATTGCTCTTGCCTATAACTACTGCCCCACGGTCATTTAACTTTTCTACTACGGTAGCATCATAGGGAGGCACAAAATTCTCCAACATCCTCGACGAGCAAGTGGTGCGTATCCCTTTAGTACACATATTGTCCTTGATTAGTACCGGGATACCGGTCAGCGGGTTGGTATCACCGCTGGCAATAAGTTTATCAGCCTTCTCAGCCTGCTTTATCGCCAGCTCATCGGTAATGGTAACCAGGGTAGAGACCTTCGGCTCTAGTTGGTAGATGCGTTCCAGTATAGCTCTGGTTAATTCAACTGAAGACAGTTGTTTAGCCTTCAGAAGCTGATGTGCCTCGTGAATAGTCAACTGTTTATGGTTTACCAACTTACACTCCTTGATTTACTAGGCAGATTAATTTATTCCAGCACGGCTCGTATCCTAAAGAAGTCCCCATCCTTTTGGGGGGCATTAGCCAGAACTTCACTTTGGGGTAGGGAGGTGGCTACTTCATCGTCTCTCATCACAGTCTGGAGGGGGATAGATTGGGCTGTCGGTGGCACGTTACTGGTATCTACCTGCTGCAATATCTCAAAGTTCTCCAGGATATCGGATAATTGCTCTCTAAACCTGTCTGCCTCGGTCTCAGTTAAGCCCAGCCGAGCCAGTAAAGCAATATGTAACACGTCTTCACGACTTAGCTTCATTACTCACCTCGCTAATAAAAATGGTATTTGCCAATTATAACACCTAAATTTGAGTATCCACAATGGGCATAGTCCTGCTATAATTAGATAAGATGATGACCGCTAGACTTATACTTGCTATCTTGAGTAACTTACTGGAAGAAGCCGCCCTGGTGGTGATTGTGCTTTGGGGTTTACCCCAGCTAGGGATTGAAATACCTGTGGCTGGCCTTGTTGTCATGATGGTGGTGTGGGGTGTCTTTTCTGTTTTTATCTATCGGATGGGTAGCCGAGCCTTGCGGATGGAACCAGTGACGGGTCTATCGGCTATGGTTGGTAGCAAAGGTAAGGTAGTGAGGCCATTAGTGCCTATGGGTCTCGTTAAAATTAAGGGTGAAATTTGGGAGGCTAAGTCAGACCGTGGTAGAATAGGCACTGGCGAAGGGGTTACCGTGGTAGAACAAGATGGACTCAAGCTTGTCGTGAGTAAAGGTAAGGCTGGTAGTTTAGAAATGACTAAGTGATATGTGCTGATGAGGCTCTGACGGTTCAGGGGATAGGCTACTATCCAAGCCAGTTTTATCGTTTAGACTGGTAGGGCAAAGGTAATTTCAGATATTGTTGACAAATCTCCTATTCCGATGATTAACTGGTATTCAAGGCAAAGTGTTTACTCGTAAAGGAATAAATCAAGATGACAGAGGCCAGAAGGCTGGGAAATAAAGGCAAGTTTATAGTGGTGGTCTTACCCGACACCGCTGAGCGCTATCTGAGCACCTGGCTTTTTTAAGAATAGATACAGAATTAAATAAGGCTGGCTAATTATGTTTAAGACCTTGAGAGAAGACATCCAGGTGGTACTTACTAGAGACCCGGCAGCGAGAAATGCGGCCGAGGTTATCTTTTTCTATCCTGGACTACATGCCTTGTGGTTTCACCGTCTGGCTCATTTCCTCTGGAGGCACAAGTTTCGACTGCTAGCTCGTTTCGTGTCACATATTAGCCGTTTCCTAACTGGCATCGAAATCCATCCCGGAGCCAAAATCGGCAGGAGATTCTTTATTGACCACGGGATAGGGGTAGTCATTGGTGAGACAGCCGAAATTGGTGACGATGTTCTGCTGTATCAAGGGGTGGTTCTGGGGGGAACAACCTTAGAGAAGAAGAAGCGTCATCCTACCATTGGCAATAATGTGGTACTGGGGACCGGAGCAGTAGCTCTAGGCGCTATTACTATAGGCGATGGTGCCAGGATTGGGTCTGGGTCTGTGGTGGTAAAGTCAGTCCCCGCCGGGGCAACAGTGGTTGGAATCCCGGGGAGAGTAGTTGAGGACAAACGGGAACACCTCATGGACCTGGAGCACGGGAGACTACCCGACCCTGTGGCAGAAGCTATCAGGTTGGTTCTAAGGGAACAGGATAGATTAGAAGAGCGCTTGAGGAAGCTGGAGAGCGCAAGCGGGTTAGTAGTTGTCAAAGATGAACTAAAGGAGAGACGGGAAAAAATTGAGCAAGAGTTCAGCGAAGGTGAGGGAATATAAAACTCAAGAAAATGAGGAAGGAAAAGCTCAGGCACCCCATAGCTGACTCCTTCTGCCGGGCTTTCTACGATATTCTTGAGAAACATAGGCCTTAGGTGACAGAACAATAGAAGGTGGTGAGCTTAACAACATGGCTAAAGTAATTGCAGTTTGTAAGAGCAAGAAAAAAGGCACTAAAAAGGAAGTTGTAACCGAAGGTCTCTTTAAAGAAGATTATGGTCTTATCGATGATGCTCACGCTGATTGCTTGACCAATCGCCAGGTAAGCCTGCTAGCAATTGAAAGTATTGAGAAGATGCGAAGATTGGGTTTTGAGTTAGGACCCGGGGATTTTGCCGAAAATATCACTACTGAAGGGATAGACTTGATTCACCTGCCTATTGGTACAAGAATATTTGTCGGTGATGTTGTTGCTCTGGAAGTTACACAGATAGGCAAAGAATGCCATACTGCGTGTGCTATCCGTCGTCAGGTAGGTGAATGCATCATGCCTGAGGAGGGAGTATTTGCCAAGGTAATCTGGGGAGGACTGGTGAAGGCAGGAGACAAGGTGAAAGTCCAGGCTATTTGAAGAGTCTGCCTTGTCTATTTTGGTGCCAGCTCGACTATAGTGACCCCAGCTTCTCCCTCACCATACTTACCGGGGCGGTATGATTTGACCAGTGGATGTATGGCAAGCTGCTCCTGGACTACCCGGCGCAGCGTCCCTGTCCCTTTACCATGGATTACCTTAACCTGGTATAAGCCAGCCATAAAGGCATCATGAAGGTATTTATCAAGTTTTAATAGTGCTTCGTCTACAGTGAGCTGGCGAAGGCGTACCTCGTCGGTAACTGGCGTGGCATTGACATTATTTTTATGCACAATAACTTTTGCTCCTCGGTGTGATTTTAGCATTGAGCTGGCGCTAGGTCAATATTTAAAAAATATTCTATTGCCTGTTTAGGTTAATAGTAGTGGTGTAACATATGTTTCAATGATAGCCGCTGGCAGAAGCAAAGCCAAGGCTATCAACAGATACCTTAAATTCTTCTTGAGAGATGTTTTTAGGTCTCTCCTTTCTTTGTTGAAGATGGCTAGTATGACTGCGGTGCCAAAGCTAAGAGCGGCTGCTTGACCCAGGATGAAAGCCGGAAGTTCAATAATACCGTGAGGCAGCAAACCGGCCAATACAAACCCAAGAGACTTCTCTTGCATTACCGTCGCTACGACAAAGGTAATCAGCCAGCCATTAACAATTAAAGACAGAATAGGCAACAGGCAAAGAATTGGGCTCAGCAGGAAGCTTAGCAGCAGGGTTATGGCATTGTTTATAAAGATAATTACAAAAACAATGAACTTAGGAAGCGCCCTTAAGAAGTTGGCAAGCTCCTCAAGGGCTGTCATATCCTCGGCGAGAAGGCTGCTGATATTGGTTGGAGCAACCAAACCTAATACAAGACCGACACCAAATAGAGAAGTAGCAATTATAATCCATCTTTTATAGCTCATATCAGGTCTACAGATTACTCCCTCCTGCCATGACAGGGTGCTCAACTGGGGTAGAGCGATTTGATGATTCAATTGTAATAAAAGCGAGCGCTTAGAGCAAGTATAGGTTTTTATTCTGGGAGGTATTGATAATCACTTGCCCTGAGAGCAAACTATGATTATAATATTCTGGAATAGCAAGAATAAAGAGAGTAGGTGAGTAAATGCGGCAATATGGGCTAGGAGACATTCGTAACCTTGTTTTGCTGTCTCACTCCGGCGCTGGTAAGACATCGGTGGCTGAGGCAGTCTTGTTTAATTCAGGAGTAATTACTCGGTTAGGAAGGGTTGATGATGGGTCTACCACCTCAGATTATGACCCTGATGAAATAAAGCGCCAGATTAGCATTAATTTAACCATGCTTCCCTGTCAGTGGAAGGAGACCAAGATTAATCTTATTGACACCCCTGGTTATTCTGACTTTGTCGGTGAGGTAAAGGCAGCAATGCGGGTTAGTGAAGGGGCAATTATTGTGGTCTGTGCTGCCTCTGGTGTTGAAGTCGGTACTGAGCAGGTGTGGTCATATTGCGAAGAAGCTACCCTGCCTCGTCTTATTTTTATTAACAAGATGGATCGCGAGAATGCTGACTTTTACCGAACTGTAGACGAGCTAAAGGCGAAGTTTGGCTCCAGGTGTGTGCCACTCCAATTACCGATAGGTGCCCATGATAGTTTCCAGGGTGTGGTTGACCTGCTAACCATGAAAAGCTATGTCGGCTCTGAAGCAAGGGAGGCTGAGATACCCTCCTCGCTGCAGAATCAAGTTGATGCTTTTCGGGAGAAACTGGTTGAGGCAGTGGCTGAAATCGATGATAGGCTGGTTGAAAAATACCTGGATGGGGAGGAACTTAGCCTGGAGGAGCTTAGTCATGGCTTACGACAGGCAACGCTGAGTGGCCGAATCGTGCCGGTTTTAGTCGGTTCGGCACTGCAAAACATAGGGGTAACCTTGCTTCTAGATGCTTTGTGTAATCTGCCATCACCCAAGGAACGAGAGGTAATTATTGCTGGTGATAAGGCTGGACAGGATAGGCAGACAATTGAGCCAAGCGAGACGGCTCCTTTAGCGGCTCTAGTGTTTAAGACCAGCGCTGACCCATATGTAGGTAAGCTTACCTACTTTCGGGTGTACACCGGTAACATTAACAGCAATTCCCAGGTGTGGAATGCTACCCGAAGTGGGGAAGAGCGTATCGGCCAGCTGTTTATCCTAAGGGGAAAGACTCAAGAGCCAGTATCTCAGCTTACGGCCGGGGACATAGGTGGCGTGGCTAAGTTGGGTCTAACCAGCACCGGGGATACTTTGTGTAGTCGGGATAAACTACTGAAAATTGCTGCTATCCAATTCCTGGAGCCGATTTTTAGTCAAGCAGTACATCCTAAGGGTAAGGCTGACCTGGATAAGCTGGGAGCGGCATTAGCCAGGCTATCTGAGGAAGACCCTACGCTTCGGGTGCATAGAGATGCTGATACCGGGGAGACTGTTCTGTCTGGACTTGGTGAGACCCACCTTGGAGTGGCCGCCGAAAAGATGTTGCGTAAGTTTGGGGTTAGTGTGAAGCTAGCGACCCCCAAGGTTCCATACAAAGAGACTATTACCATATCCGCTAAGGGCGAGTATAAGCACAGGAAGCAGACCGGAGGGCATGGCCAATATGGGCACGTCTTACTGGAGTTAGAGCCTTTGCTTCGTGGCAGTGGTACTGAGTTTGTTGATAAAGTGGTCGGCGGTGCCATTCCCAGGAATTATATTCCGGCAGTGGAGAAGGGAGTTAATGAGGCGGTTCAGGAGGGGGTTCTGGCTCGTTACCCTGTTGTTGACATAAAGACAAGGGTCTATGATGGTAGCTTTCACCCGGTTGATTCCTCGGAAATATGCTTCAAGATTGCTGGAGCCGGGGCACTGAAAAAGGGATTAGCTCAGGGACAACCAATTTTGTTAGAACCAATAATGAATATAAGGGTAACTGTTCCCGAGGATTTCACTGGTGATATTATTGGTGACCTTAATACCAAGCGAGCCCGGGTGCTGGGGATGAACCCCGAGAATGGAATCAATGTTATTGATGCTCAGGTGCCCCTGGCCGAAATTTTGCGCTATGCTATAGACCTGAAGTCTATAACTCAGGGCAGGGGAAGCTATACAGTAACTTTCAGTCACTACGAGGAAGTGCCACCTCAGTTCGCCCAAAAGATTATTGCTCAAAGACAGGCTGAGAAGGCTTGACAACAATTAGGAAATCTAAATGTGCAATCCTTAGCTCTATAACGCTTCTCTTAGCTAATGCAATAAAACCAGTTATCTACTTGTAAATCTAGTTTACAGGTGGTATCATAAATATGGCAGGTCAGTGGCATAATAGTTTGCGTTTTTAGCGGTGCCTTTCACGACAGATGACTAGATACATTACATCACTGCTCAGATATACAAAGCATGTTTTGTGACAGAAGCGATGGGTGTAAGCCCAAATAAAGAAGAAAAACCTTAAAAAGGAGGCTAAAATGGTTTTACTGCTCATTATTGGTATCATCGTCCTTATCATCGGAGGTTACGCTTGGCAGACCAACAAGGGAAGTCAGGGGGATCCCAAAGCTCGACTTCAGGGTCGCCTAGGCATTATTATCGGGGTCGTCGTAATCGTTGCCAGTCTCATCTTCGGCTCGTTCACCACTATTCCTGCCGGCCATCGCGGGGTAGTCATTCGGTTCAGTGCCGTTACTGGCAGGATTCTGAGTGAGGGCCTTCAGACCAAGCTGCCGTTCCTCGACTCGGTCGTGAAGATGTCAGTCCAGACCCAGAAATATGAAACTGATTCGTCAGCCATAACGAATGACCTTCAGGATGTCAGCACTACCATTGCTCTCAACTGGAAA
>SDBU01005159.1_pt1 | contig 15732 bp, 20 predicted proteins | sample 2277071 | NCBI WGS metagenome assembly SDBU01 (sample SAMN10397929, study PRJNA504765) | marine sediment metagenome | isolation source: marine sediment core GS08_GC12, 126 cmbsf | place: Arctic Ocean: Gakkel Ridge, Loki's castle | collected 2008
GCAGAAGCTTCAGCAGAATCCAGCATACCAGCTTTCTCTGCATACGCTCTAATAGTCATGTTTGTACCATCCCCGGCAACTGGGACAGCTGCGGAATAACCTACCCGGGTGCCGGAACTTGCAGGATTAGTCCCGTCCGTTGTGTACCAGATCGCCGCCCCGGGGGTCGTACAGGTGATTCCGATATTCTGATCCGAATTATAAGTACCTCCTGAAGGAGAAAATGTGGGTGTTTCTACAGTAGGCCAGCTTATTGTATATGCAGCGGAAGACTCAATAGAATCCAGCATACCAGCCTTCTCTGCATACGCTCTTATTGTTACGTTTGCACCATCACCAGCAACAGGTATGGGTACAGTAGTATAGGCTGCTCTTGTACCGGGATCTATTGTTGGATCACTCCCATCAGTTGTGTACCAGATCGTCGCCCCGGATGTCGAGCAGCTGATCGTGATACTCTTATCCAGATTATAAGTCCCACCTGGCTCCGAAAATGCGGGAGTTGCAACAGTATCCCAGTTTATTATATATGCAGCAGAAGCCTCAGTAGAATCCAGCATACCAGTTTTCTCTGCATACGCTCTTATAGTCTTTGATGTACCATCACCAGCAACAGGGACAGCTACGGAATAAACTGCCCGGGTACCGGAACTTGCAGGATCAGTCCCGTCCGTTGTGTACCAGATCGTCGCCCCGGATGTTGTGCAGCTGATAACGACACTCTGGTCGGCATTATAGGTGCCGCCTGAAACCGAAAATGTGGGGGTAGCCGCCGGAAGATATGTTATTGTATAGTTGGCAGTAACGTCGGCAGAGTCCTGCATTCCCGCCTTCTCGGCGTATGCCCTGAGCAGCTTTGTTGTACCATGGCCCGTTACCGATATCGGCACAGTATATTCTATCCTGGTACCTGAAACGACGGGGTTGCTCCCATCCGTTGTGTACCAGATCGTCGCCCCGGATGTCGCACTGCTGATCGTTACACTCTGGTCTGAGTTATGAGTCCCTTCAGTTGGTGAAAAAATTAGGGGTTCCACTGCAGGATAGCTTATTTTATACACATCGGAAATTCCGATAGAGTCAAGGCTGCCTGCCTTCACTGCGTACGCCCTTATGGTCATTATTGTACCATCGCCTGTGATCGGGATCAGCACCGAATAAACCACCCGGGTGCCTGAGCTCGCGGGATCACTCCCATCCGTTGTATACCAGATCGTAGCTCCTGCTGTTGCACAGCTTATCGTTACATTCTGATCGGAATCAAAAGTGCTGCCTAAAGGCGAAAAAGCAGGTGTTTCAACTTGAGGGTAGTTTATTACGTAAGCTGTAGAATCTGTATCGGAACCTACCATCAAGGTTTTCTCCGCATATGCCCTTATAGTAATGATTGTGCCATGACCGGTAACAGATATTGGCACTGTGTAAGCAGATCGCGTGCCTGATATTCTGGGATCACTACCATCTGTTGTGTAATAGATTGTTGCTCCCGCAGTCGCGCTGCTTATCGTTACGCTCTGGTCTGTCGTGTACATTCCCTCCGCCGGTGAAAAGGACGGGGTTTCAACCTGTGTATAAATTATTGTATAGGAGGCAGATGTCTCAATAGAATCAAGCATGCCCGCTTTGGTAGAATATGCCCGTATTGATGTCGCTGTGGTATGGCCTGCTACCGGTACAGGTACCGTATACGCAGTCCTGGTACCTGATATTTCGGGGTCACTTCCATCTGTTGTGTAATATATTGTTGCTCCAGCGGTCGCTGAGGTTATCGTGACACTCTGGTCTGAATCATAAGTCCCTGTTGATGGTGAAAAAGCGGGAGGTTCAACATATTCAGTGGGTTCAACTGCAATAGCCCTAAAGTCGGGCTTTCTCGGCTTGATCACCTCAGCAACGCCGGTAATTGTCCCGCCAGTCCCCACACCTGAAACCAGTATATCGACTCTGCCATCAGTATCTCTCCAGATCTCTTCGGCTGTGGTCAGCCGGTGCACCTCCGGATTTGCCGGGTTTTTGAACTGCTGGGGCATAAGGTAGTTGGGATTTTCCGCCGCCAGTTGCTCGGCCCTCCTCACCGCTCCTGGCATCCCCTCAGCCCCGGGGGTTAGCACCAGTTCGGCTCCGAAAATCGACAGAAGCTGCCTCCGCTCCAGGGACATGGTGTCAGGCATGGTGAGGATGAGCTTGTAACCCCTAGCGGCGCAGACGAACGCAAGTGCGATACCGGTATTGCCACTTGTAGGCTCGACAATGACCGTGTCCTTATTGATTAGCCCCCTCTCTTCGGCATCGACGATCATTGACACCCCAATCCTGTCCTTCACACTCCCTAGAGGGTTAAAAGACTCAAGCTTTGCCACTACCTCTGCCTTGACCCCCTCAGTTAATCGGTTCAATCTGACCAGAGGCGTGTTTCCGATCAGCTCAGTAGAGTCCTTGGCTATGCCCCTGGTTAGCTTCGGTATCTCTAGGGTCTTATACTTAAGCTTCTCCACTTTCAGGAGTCCTCATCATTCTTGGATTGCTCAACCATGTTAGATTCTCATGGCGCCCGTTACCGGCAACCATCTCGCTGATAGAAGATCCGTCACGGTGGTCTAGGTCACGGTTGCCGGTGCCAGAGCCAGCCGACAACCCCACCCCCGTTTGCCTGTTTCCACTCTTGGGCATACTGGTAATTGCCAGCTATCACCACTTGGAACTTCTCAACTACTCCTATAGTTTGTTGCTCCTCTCTTTCTAAGAGGAGCAATTACAGAGACCATTTCTAATTCTCAATTGGCGACAGTCGCGATCTCCCAACTAGGTCTTGTAAATTGGTGGACTCTAAAACCTTATCAGTAGCCTCTTTTATCTCTGTCCAGACCTGACGGGTTACACATGAGTCGCTGCGTGAGCAAATCTGAGCATCATCGACACATTCCGACGGGGCCATTGACCCTTCCATGACCTGCACAATCTCAATGAGTTTTATCTCCGAGGGCGGCTTGGCTAATGTAAACCCTCCGCGAGCCCCGCGGATGGTTCTAACAAGTCCAGCGGCTTTAAGAGGAGCCAATAGTTGCTTCAAGTATTTCTCCGACACTTCCTGTCTTCTGGCAATGTCTCTGACTAAGATGGCACCCTCGCCCCTATGCAGGGCCAAATCGAGCATTGCTCTTGTAGCGTATCGCCCTTTGGTAGTAAGCTTCATAGAACACCGCCTATTACATTAGTAAGGTAATCATCTTACTTACCATTTTACCACAAGAATAAATGTAGTCAAGCTTTCTGACAAGCTTTCGCCGAGCAGTCTGTCTGAGGAGAGTTTGCGTAATATCTCGGTCACTGTCTCAGCGCGATTCAGTGTGCATAAATGGAGGAAGTGGACAGCAGGTTGGGCAAGCTTTACGACGCCCTGGAGACTGGAGAATTCAAGGGTGGAGAGCTTGCGCCAAGGATAAAGGCCTTATTCCAGAAGAAGGAGGATTTGCAGCAGGCTAGTTCAGAGGCTGAAGAGGCGCTACGCGACCGAACTATCGAGCTTGCGCAGATGCTGGAGTAGTCAAGGCTTATGTAGAAGACCTGAGAGCGTTGCTCGAAGAGTCCTCTATAATGGAACAGAAGGCGTTCCTGAAGTCCTTCGTCCAGAGGATTGAGGTGGGAGATTCCGATGTGAAAGTGATTTATACTATCCCGATGCTTCCCGGCGGCCCAATCACTGAAACGTTAGGAGTTTTACCTTTCGTACAGAATTGGCTCACCAAGCATAACTTTTCCACACCAAAAGGTCGAGACCTTTCTTGAGATCACCATGGCTCACATTCCCCAAAGCGTGAAGAGTCTGGGATAGTCTGCAATAATCCAGACCTTGGCACTGCGCTTGCACGTCCATAGCTCATGACCGTCGCATTGCACAAAATGCACTTTTGTTGGGTCATATGGGAGTTTGCATCTACGGAGATAAGCCATATACCTAGGCCAGGGATACTGAATCCTGCCATTAAAAAGGAGCGAGGAAGGGGAAATCTACCAGACTATAAATTGAAGGTTCGCGTGTGTTGAAAGCGGCCCTTTTTTCCTTATCAAAATTGGGCCTACTTGGCTATTGCAGTAAAAACGAACGATTTTACCTGAACCAAATCTGAGGAAGGCAGGTCGTCGTACGACACATCGCTCCACAACATGGGACCATCTTCTTGAACTCTAGACAACAAGCTCCCTCGCGTTAGCGCACATTGCCTTTTCCAGATTGACGGCACAACACCCCAGTTCAGATCCCTCCACCCGTGCTACGAAGTTCACCCTCTGCCCATTTCTTCCACAAGGACATGAAGATGTCTCATCCAGATGCACCATATCCTCGGTCAGGATGTACGCGGGGTAGGCCAGGCACGTCGGGTCTATTATTGCCAGAACCCCGCGCCTGCCATCATGGATTTCCTTGCGAGGATCATCGAGCTCTCTCGCGCTGAAATGCACCCAGGGAGGAACGTGCTTCCTATGGTGACTACACTCTATGGCCACCATGTTTCCCTCTATCAGCCCGTACATATCCCGGATTTGATGTGGCTGAACCCCCAGATACTCGACGCACTCGCGGTTATATTCTTCTCGCGGAATCTCCTCCCCTGTGAATCGCTTCCAACCACCCAGGTTGATAATCCTCGTCTCTCTATCCAGTTTCAGATGAATATCGCGCTCCTTGAGGTGCTGAACGAGTTTGTGTACTAAGAAGGGCGGACCAACAATATGTCTGATGTGGTCATGCTCCCATTGCGTCAGAAGCGCAATAGCTTCTTGCGGATCGAAGGTGGCTTTTCTTACTATGAATCTGCTTGTGTCTACCAATCCGGCAAGCATGTTCGAAACCTTGATCATACCCATTTCAGGTACTTCTTCGGGTGATGGCATCAGGAACAATATCGCTCCGCTCGAGAACTTGAAGAACTCCCTGTACATTGCCCATAAAGCGAGTGACCCCTGAGTGACCGTTTCGGAGTCCCGACGCGTAACACTGGGGATTCCACTGGTTCCTGTGCTCCTCATCTCGACCTCGATCCGGTCCAGCCCCAGAGTCAGCAGCTTTTGTGTATCTGTCTGTTTGAATTGACTTACCGGTATTAACGGGATTTTTATCAGGTCGTCAAAATGGCGGATATCTAAAGGAGTAACACCCTGTTGCTCGCAAAGCCCGCGATAATATGCGCTGTTCTCGTAGTGAAAGCGAAAGTTCTCAGCAATGAGGTTGGTCTTCAACACATGCTGTTCTTCAATTGGAAATCTGTATACTCTATTCAAAGAGGTGTACACACACCCCAGCGGGTTGAGCCCTGCATTGCGTATTTCTGTCAGTAATCTATTATAGTCGTATTTCATTTTTTCTCCTTTCAAATACGGCTGCTCTTCTCTGAGGAGTTTGGCTTCTTTCTCGCTTCAATCAGCTTCCAGAGACCCTGCCCAAGGTTGGTAACCCTTTCTACCTTCAGGCCACTTTTAGCCACATTCTCTTCAGGGTGCCGGTTGAAGTCTGCTCCGATCATCCGCGTTGCCAGCGGATTGACGAGCTTCACAAACCATCCGAGAATAGGGATGGAGTTGAAGTTGTTCTCAAGCAGGACTACCTTGCCACCCGGTTTGCATACCCTCTCGACTTCCTTGATGCCACGAACCGGATCGGGAATGGAGCAGAAGACTAAAGTCGCTGCTACTGTGTCGAAGGTGTTGTCTGCAAAGTCCAGATTCTGCACATCCATTTGCTGCAGGTGCACTTTTACCTTCTGCTTCTCGGCTCTATCTTTGGCGCACTCCAGCATCTTCTCGCTGAAGTCAACAGCGTCTACTTCTGCATCTGGAGGATAGTAGGGGAAGTTCTTACCCGTACCAACGCCGATCTCCAGGACACGACTGCTTTCCACCCTGCTCCACAGGAGCGCTCGGTATTTACTCAAGCGAAGCCTCTCAATAAGAGCCATCATGAGATCATAGAACACCGCGGTTCTATTCCACCGCCTCTTGGCATTTTCCGTAGCCTTATCTCTAGTTTTCATCTCAGAAGCCCCCTTTCGGACATCCTTTATACCTACTATGAAAGACTGAACTCTAGCTGCGCTGTTCCACAAGCAGGGCGATTAAGTCCGTATGCCTGAACCGCCTATGATGACCCAGCCCAATGCGATATTCCCTGAGCAGACCTGTTCTACCCCAGCGCCGTATAGTGCTAGTATGGACACCCAGAAGTCTACTAGCATCTCGCATGGTGAGCAGCTGATCTGTCTCGTATACTTTGCTAATTCTAGATTCCTTTTTCGCCATATCTGTCTACCCCCATTTCCGCTTTCGGCTCATGCCTAATCTTGCCTAAATTAAACGAATCTATAGCAACCCTATATTGTCATAGTAGAACATCTAGCTTAAAACAGCCTGAGAAATACCTTAAAAGTCGATTAGAAGTAATTGGGAGAAGTCAACGGAAAAGGTATATAGCGTAAATAGGCATTCCCGACTGTTGTTGGGGCTTCTTCCATTTTCGAGAAAGGTTCCTATTTTCGATTATATGATCCGGCTTCCTCTAGCTCTCCAAGAAAAAGGGTCCACATTTAGTCACGCGGAACCCCAGTGTTATGTCTTTAATGTGCGCCCTCCCGCTAACCTTTATATATCAATGTAAACAAAGATCACTCCCCCTAGCCGTAAAACCTCCAAATACTTTGAAAAGCATTCATTCACCCGGGATAAAATTTCTAAGCCTCCTCTAAGCAATTTCTAAGCCTAATTTAACCAATCTTGTCTAAATATAGCCGATACTAGTATCAATGTACTTTGCGACAGGAGGGCCGATTGAAGCTATATCAGGTAACTGCAAAAGACACGCTACGTAGAAGGCGTCGGGCATTATACACAGCGCTGGGCGTGGCCGTCGGGGTTGCCGCCGTAATCGCTGTTCTGACAATAGCACGAGCAGGGGAGGAGAAGATATACGGGGAGATGGAAAAGTATGGCCCTAACCTCATGATCATGCCCGCAATCAACGATATGGAGTTGCAGCTCGGTGATTTGAGACTGGGGAGTCTGGCAGTCGGTGATAACTATATATCAGAAGACAGGCTTCCCGAGATTAGAGAGATAGCCGATGGGGCGATACGCAGCGCCCTTGGCCTTGATGGAGATGAAGACATTGCAACGATTGCGCCCAAGCTTTACATGAACGCGGTAATACAAGGAACGTCGGTAATGGTCGTTGGCTTCAACCCTGAGCAGGAGATGCTCATCAAGAGCTGGTGGAGAATGTCACAGGGTGACTATCCCGAAACAGAATACGAAGCCATACTTGGAGCCAGAGCAAGCGCGGTTTTAAAAGTTCAACTTGGGGATAGCATCATGATCGAAGGGCAGGAAGTACAGGTAGTTGGCGTTCTCGAAGAGACGGGCTCAAATGACGACTATCAAATATTCATCCCCTTGGAAACAGCCCAGAGAGCATTTGATAAACAGGGACTTATTTCTTCCGCTGACATCCGCGCTCTATGCTCCGCATGCCCCGTAACCGACATCGCCGACCTGGTCAACAACTCCATACCCGGCGTTCGAGCAATCGCAGTCAAGCAGATAGCCGAGACCGAGATGAACTTAATGGGGAAGGTCAATAGTTTCATGCTGGCTCTGGCCGGCATCACCCTCGTAGTCGGCAGCTTCGGCGTGGTTAATACAATGATGTCGTCGGTATACGAGCGGATCAAAGACATCGGAATAATGAAAGCTGTCGGTGCATCCCGCGGACAGATCATAAAAATGTTCCTTTATGAGTCTGCGGTCGTCGGTCTTGTAGGAGGCATCTTTGGATACGTGGTGGGGACCCTCCTCTCGTACGTAATAGGGCCACTGATCTTTGAGGACCTGGCCGTGAGCTACGTTTTGCAATATCTACCGGCCGCGCTTGGCCTGGCAATCCTCGTTGCAGCCATAGCGAGTGTATATCCTGCGTACCGTGCATCCAAGATCAGCGTGGCCGACTCGCTAAGATCGCTGTAGAAGGTGAAGGGATGTTAGAGGTAAATAGTGTGTCAAAAATCTATGGCAAAGGTTCGGCAAGAGTGGACGCTCTAAAAAACATAAGTATGTACGTGAGCGACGGTGATTTTATAGCTATCACCGGCCCATCGGGCAGTGGGAAGTCTACGCTATTAAATGTAATAGGCGGCCTGGATCACGTATCAAAGGGGGAAGTGCTCCTGGATGGAATGCGTATTGACAGCCTTGATGAGAGCGCCCTCGTTGATATCAGGAGAAGGAAGGTTGCATTTGTTTTCCAGCAATACCACCTCATCCCATCGCTAACCGCACTGGAGAACGTGCTGCTGCCCTTGACCTTTCGTGGATCACAGAAAGAAGACGAGGAAAAGGCAGAGAGAATGCTGGAAAAGGTGGGATTGGCGGAGCGGGCCAGACACAAGCCGAGTGAGCTTAGTGGCGGAGAGCAACAGAGAGTAGCTATCGCGCGAGCTCTTATTAATGAATGCTCCCTAATTCTGGCAGACGAGCCGACCGGTAACGTAGACCAGGAAACCGGGGTAGGTATCCTGAACCTTTTTGAAAAGCTGAATCAGGAAGGACACACCATCATCATAATAACGCATAGCCCCGATATTGCGAGGCGCGCAAAGCGAATCATTGTCATGCAGGATGGGGAAATTGCGAAGCAGATTGATCAAGAAGGAAGGGACGCGTAAACAGTGAAGAGTAGGATTATTGGCTTGATATCACCAGCTTTACACAGACATGGCGTAATTCTATGGTGTATCTGTATTTTACTTATTACTTCAGCATCCTTACTTGCTGCATGTGCCACTACAGCTTCCACGGTTGCTGATGCTCCAAATGATATAAGTAGTGATGATACCCCACTGCCTGAACTCACGACTCAGACACCACCACCAGATGGAGACATTGCTCCGTCTTTCAGCAGTGTGGATGTTGTGACGGATGAGACGGTCTCACTCAGTCAATTTAGTGGGGCAACGGTGCTGCTTAACTTCGTTAACTACGGCTGCAGCCAATCCCTCAATAAAATAGTCAGCGATCAACTTTTCATAATCAGAACCCTGAAGGAGCAGCGTGACGATTTCATACCAGTCTCAATCTTCTGCGGCTGCTGCTCACCAAGCGTGTTGAAAGATTTTGCCACGCAGAATAATTTTATATGGCCTTGGATTCTAGATTCGGATAATTCCATTATTCGTCAATACGCCGAATACGTAAGGGAATATGGCTATCCAACCCTTGTTTTAATAGATAGAAATCAATATGTCAGAGAGGTAGCCGGCTATACCGATTTGCCAACGCTTGGTACGAAGATTGACGGACTATCGCAGTATTGAGAAAAGAGTTGGATGGCAGGTATAAAGGAAAACGAATTAACTTAGCAGAGGCTTCAGTCATGAAGAAGGAGGACCCATCACATGGGAAGTAAAAAGAAAAGAAAGGAGCAGATTAGACTGAGAAGCAAATAGAAAAGAGGTAACTATTGGTGGCGGAGTAGAACAGCGCTGACATTGATAGCGATTGCGTCTATTGTGACTGTAACGATAGTGGGTGTAATCTATGCCGGCGGAGGAACAGATGCCGGCGGAGAGGCAGATTTCGGCGGAGGGTCAGGAGATAAAAGCGGAACATCTGAACTGATACGTCCAGAATGGATCGGTGCCGGAGTACTGGAGATAGGGAGCGATACGGTATCTATCCCCACAAGTGAGGTCACTGGCGGCAGAATGCTCCATTTTGCCGTCTCAACAGGGCAGGGTGGCGAGAAGAATTTCATGGCATACGACGTGGCTGGACAAACCCATGTGCGAGCAAACGTTTGTCCGCCCTGTAGGTCCATTGGTTTCTCTCTGTTAGGAGATATTCTTGTGTGTAATTCCTGCGGCACCCGATTCAATGCAAACACCGGTGACGGAATTAGCGGCGCGTGTAAAGATTTTCCAAAGGCTGCAGTGGATTACACAGTCAGTGGAGACAACATAGTGATGGGATTCGATGATCTGGCGATCGCATATGAGAATACGGAGAAGCCCGGGTGGCCATAGAAATGCGGCCAAAAGAATGAGAACTGCACCGGGGAATTCGGAGTCTTTGAGATGGAGTTAAAGGACATAGAGACACTAGAATATGAAAATTGGGACAGCTTGAAGCGGATTGAGCAGAAATATTTCCATAAGGAGGAAACAGAGACATGGCACTCAAACTGGCATTGACATTGGTATTGGTTGCAGCAATCGCAGCAGTTGCCATCGCATGTACCAGCGGAGGCGCAGATGATATCACAGGACCTGGTGAGACCAAAGGACCAAGTGAAACTATCAGGCCAAGCGAAACCAAGCTAACCAACACGTTAATACGCCCGACATGGATAGGGGCGGAGGCAATCAAGGTAGAGGGCAATTCAATTTCTATCCCCTTAAGTGAGGTTGATAGTGGGAAGATGCTTCACTTTGGAATCACGGACGGGCAAGGCGAAAGAATGAACTTCATGGCATATGGTTTAAATGGAGAAACATACGCCCGGGCCAACGTCTGCCCGCCATGCAGGTCCGTCGGATTTTCTCTTTTAGGAGATATTCTGGTCTGTGATTCCTGCGGCACGAGATTTGACGCAATTACAGGTAATGGGATAAGCGGCGCATGTAAGGACTATCCGAAGGCCGAGGTGGCACATACGATTTCGGATGGCAAGTTAGCAATGCAATACAACGACCTTGTAACAGCATACGCGAATACGGGGAAACCCGGCTGGCCATAAAGAAGTCACAAGCATTGTAAGATTTGGATTTGTCTTCGACAATCCCGGCAGTTCATATCAACCCTTCCACTTTAAAATGGACTGACTTTCATTGAAGCACGAGAACATCGCCTTTTTGACTTAAAGTAAAATGGCATATATGATTAACTTAGGGATGTCTAAACATCGAAGGATCAATAATTTCTGGGAATATGTATGGCTGACACAGTACGTATATTGGTTGTAGACGATGACCCTGAAATAGTGGGCTTTGTCAGGCGGGGCCTGATATATGAGGGCTATGCCGTAGATACAGCAGGCGACGGCGCCGATGCATTGGCGAAAATGCGTGAAAGCGAACCCGACCTGGTAATACTAGACATCATGATGCCCGGCATCGATGGATTAGAGGTAAGCAATCGGGTGCGCCAGGCCAGCGATGTCCCGATTCTGATGCTCACCGCAAAGGGCACCGTTACCGATCGAGTAGCAGGACTTGACAGCGGCGCTGATGACTACCTGGTTAAACCATTCGCCTTCGATGAGCTGCTGGCAAGAGTCAGAGCGTTACTCAGGCGCCGTCAACCGAGGCAGGGAGAGACTCTGCGCTTCAGCGATCTATCGCTCAACACCGCGACCAGGGAGGTAATCCGGGGAGGCGAGGCCTTAGAACTAACCCCTCTGGAGTTCAACCTCCTTGAGATGTTCATGAATAATCCGCGCCAGGTGCTCCGCAGAGACGTGATACACGAACGAATATGGGGCTATGACTTCGGGGGCGAGTCCAATGTGATCGAGGTCTATATGAGCTACCTGCGTTCCAAGCTTGAGACCAATAATAAACCCAGGCTTATTCACACTGTTCGCGGCGTAGGCTATGTTATGAAGGAGTGAAGACGTGCCGATACGCTGGCGTTTGACCCTGTGGTTTTCTGTAGTACTGTGTGCAGTTCTTATTTTGTCAGGCGTTATCATCCATACAGTGCTTCAACGACACCTCTACAGCGATGTAGACGACAATTTAAGGCTTTACTCCACGGAAGTTCGGCATTTCCTTAGCTCTGGCGGGACCATTGAACCCGATAGCTATGATGCTGCCTGCTCGGCCGCCTGTACCTGCAGCCCGGCCCTCATCGGGTTCGAGTCACCGGGGATTTACGTTAGATTAATCGACGAAAACGGCAATATTGTAGGTAAATCGAATAACTTGGGTGAACTGGAGCTTCCGGTAGACCCTTCCGTAATCGATCAGGTAATAAATGGAGAGACCGCCATCGAGAACATTACTACCTCCGACGGCACAAAGATACGCTTTATGGCCTCCCTACTCCCAAAGCAAAGTGAGCCTCTAATCTTAGAAGTAGGCCAATCGTTACTACACACAGACGCCGCCATGAGTGAGGTAAGATGGGCGCTCCTGGGAAGCATTTTAGTAGCTTTGGCGCTGACCATCATATCAGGCGGAATTCTTATAAGGCGGGCGTTTGCCCCTGTAGTGAACATAACCAGGACAGCGCGAAATATAGAGTCCAGTTCAGACCTTAGGAAGCGAGTCGGTTACAAGGGTCCGATGGACGAGATCGGACAGCTAGCCACGACCTTCGATCATATGATCGAGCACCTGGACCGAGTTTTCGAGTCTCAAAGGCACTTTATCGCCGATGCATCCCATGACCTGCGAAGCCCCCTGACTGTACTGCAGGGCAATTTGGACTTGCTGAAACGCAACATGAGCGAAGACGACCATCAGGAGTCGTTAAGAGCTATGGAGGCAGAAACGCAGAGGATGAGCAAGATAATAGACGACCTGCTCCTTCTGGCCGAGGTCGAGTCGGGGCAAATGGAATGGGAGGAAAAGGTCTCGCTGAGAGAGATACTACTGGAGGGTATGGAACGGGAACAGCAGTCAGCCGGGAACCGCACCGTTATCATAGGACGACAAGAGGATTTGTATATAAGGGGAGATGCTCACAGGTTAATGAGACTTCTCGGAAACCTGGTCGACAATGCTATACGGTATACCCCGGATGAAGGCACAATCACCCTGTCTCTGTTCAGGGACGGCGATTGGATCCGTCTTGAGGTTGCTGATACAGGCATAGGAATTACTCCGGAAAATCTGCCACACGTTTTCGAGCGTTTTTACATGGTTGACAAGGCCCGCTCTCGTAAAAGAAGAGGAAGCGGGTTGGGATTAGCTATCGTCAAAGCAATAGCCGAGCAACATGGGGGAAAGGTTGCCGTAACAAGCGAACCGGATAAAGGCAGCACCTTCACCGTTTGGCTAAGAGTATAAATCGTCCACCTGGTAAGTTCCACGCTCCCTAGCACCCCGAATATCATGGTCTTTTCAACAGCCGGGGTGCTTTTATTATATCTCCTATTCTGAATAGGATTGTCCATATCCCACAGTTGAAATTCTAATCCAAAGCTAAGTAATAACTAATCCTGAATTAAGTTTTGCAAAGTATACTTGAACATAGAAGGTATGAATGAGGTCGATTGAAATGGCAGACACACTGGTTAGAGATAGTACACACAGAATTTTACAGGTTAATCCTTCCTTAACCTACGCCGAGATAGCTCGACTCCTCGGTGTATCAAGGGAGAGAATCAGGCAGGTATCCGGCCAGCGCAGACGTAAACCCAGATTTTGCAAGGTCTGCAGGGAACCCATACGACTGCACCGTAACGGAGTAACTCAAACCGCTTACAATTTGAGATATTGTGCCGAATGCTGGATAGAGGCGAAGGAAAATAGAAGAAAGTCCCATCTTATAGCTTTCACCTGCGAAACCTGTGGTGAAACTTTCTCCAGAAAAGCCGGCGAAGTTAAAAGCCAACAGAGTAAAGGATACAGGGTACGGTGGTGTAGCAGACGATGCCACGGCAAATGGCTGGGTGCTAACTACGGCTATAACCGCCTGAACGTTGAATGTATCACGAGGGGAGAGAAATGAAAAGGATCCTGTTAATCGGTTTAATTATGGCTAGCATGAGCCTTCTAATCGCAGTATTTGCCATACCGGCATTCGCCCACGGGCAGGACGGTAATTCTGGCTCAACAGACAACGGAGAGTGGGAAGCTATGTACGAGGCCTGCCTGTCCGGTGATTGGGGGGCAATGATCGAAGCTGCCAAGGAAGTGCATGGAAATTACTCTGGCTATATGCCCTGTTTCGGCTACAATGAGGGAACAGGTGGTTATAATGAGGAAAGCCAATCACCTTCCAGTGGATGGGGCGGAATAGGTCACCACATGGGCGGAGGCATGATGGGCTGGCGATAGACCACCACTGAGTGAATACAATATTGAAAAGTGAGGAGGTAATTTCAATGGCAATCGATCCTGTATGTAAAATGGAAGTAGACGAGAAAGCTGCAGCAGCGACTTCAGAATATAAGGGCAAGACGTACTACTTCTGCGCTCCTGGCTGCAAGAAAGCCTTCGATGACGAACCTGAAAAATATCTGAAGGACTGATAAGTACACTCTAGACAGCCCCTTCTATCTGCCGACACTCTGCAAGGACAGGAAGTCAGTGAATCAGTCAGGTAATCGGGGAAGCCTGCAAAGGCAGCACCTTCAACTTTCTGGCTGAAACTCTAATTTTCTTTTAAGCCACTTCTAATCCCTGCTTAATCTATTTCTGGCACCATTAATATTAGATATAAGTCAAAACATCAATGGTATTTCTTTATACCCGGGAGCCTCCAGCAGCATGGGAGACTGAAAGGTATGGCATTGAGAAAGTCGAAAACTGCAAACGGTAGCGATGTGGCCCAGGATACATGTATACATTACTGGGTGATTGATAGTCCCGAGGGCCCTACAAGCAGGGGTATATGCAAGCTTTGCGACGCCGAGCATGAGTTTAACAACTGCATACCGTACCCGTCATGGCACGATACCAAATGGAAGGACCAGGAGTCAAGCACCTCGGAAATAGAGTTAATAAAAGCCTCATCAAGTCTCCCTGAAGGCTGAGTTGATACTAAATGGACAACGAATACAGTACCTCTGTGATTTTCTAATCGAATTCTAAGCCATTTCTAAGGAATCTATGGTAATCTTTGTATTAAGCACATTACAACATAAAGTGTAATGAGCAATCATAAGAGGTGAAAGGAGCAAGGCATGAAAAAGTTGATATTCGTTGTATTATTTCTTTCGTTGGCAATTGCTTTTTCGTTATCGGTATTGGCCCAGTCGGGGGAAGAAGATATCAGCATACCAAACGCTACTGCCAATGAGCAGCTTCAGGACGAAGCAGTCGCCTATTGTCCATTTGCCCAGGATGGCCGGGCAGGTTGCTACATTCTAGGTTACGATGGCTCGCAAAATGGAAACGACCTCTCCCGTAGTTGCTGCCAGTCTTATCAATTTCAGTCACCTCCGGAGGTTTCCCTGGATGAAGGCGGCTCAGACAGCGCACCCAGTCAAATACAAGGAGGATGCTGCTCGAGATGACCGGAAACAATTAATACATTCATTGGCTGAATAGAAGAGGCCGTCAACGTATGCTTGCCGGACATCTTCGAAGTACGCATTGAATTCATCAATTGGCCAGATATGCGCTCGCTGGATGGCTCTCCATCGATTGAGTTTTTCCTCTAGACTATCCTCACCATGTAGATGTCTGATGTATTCCCTGATTTTTGTTTCCAGCAGGTGCGACGCACCACTGAAACCACTGAAATGGAAGCTAGCAAGCCGATAGAAGCGAGTAATGTTGGGACAAAGCAGATATATCTCCCTATTAGCCTTGGGCAAAACATCGATAGTGAATACATGACCGTTGCCACACCGAGGACACCTCTCGACTACAAGTTGAAGTGGTTTTGCTGGTTCGGTAGTTGTCATATGCACCCCCTCCCTGCCCGCTCCGCTACCGGTATGTGACCAAATTGTGACCAATTCCGAAGTAGTTATCTTTTTTGGCAATCTTTATGTTAATTATTTAGCTTCAAAAACTA
>SDBU01005160.1_pt1 | contig 15731 bp, 17 predicted proteins | sample 2277071 | NCBI WGS metagenome assembly SDBU01 (sample SAMN10397929, study PRJNA504765) | marine sediment metagenome | isolation source: marine sediment core GS08_GC12, 126 cmbsf | place: Arctic Ocean: Gakkel Ridge, Loki's castle | collected 2008
CAAGCGCGCCACTCATGGGCGGTTAGCTCAGTTGGTTAGAGCACCTGCTTTACACGCAGGGGGTCAGAGGTTCGAGTCCTCTACCGCCCACCATATTTTTATAGCTAAAAAGGCCGCTGTATTGATGAATACAACGGCCTTAATTATTGAAATGGCTAAAATATGGCTAAAATCTAAATCACCTACCGCTTGATAACGATGTCGTCAAACTTATTGGCTGCCGCTTCCTGCAATCCGGGCGCAACATGACTATATAGGTCAAGAGTTATAGCTATCCCGGCATGCCCCAAGCGCTCTTGGACTATCTTAGGGTGTACGCCCTGCTTTAAGAGTAAACTAGCATGAGTATGACGTGCATCATGCAAGCGAATACCATCCAGACCACAGCGCCTTGTTAGTTTTATCCACGCGTGAGTCACACTATTAGGCAATAACGGTGAACCATCATAGTGACTGAATACCGGGTCACTATCAGATATAGAGGGCAACTCTAAGGACTGCCTCAACTTTTCTTGTGCTTCCCGATGTTCCTGCAGAACGGCAACGGTAGACGGCGACAGAGATATCATTCGCCTGCTTTTATTAGTCTTACTCCTGATAACTGAAAGCTGGCATAATAATAGGTCTACATCCTGCCAGCGCAGGGCCAACAATTCAGCCCGTCTCATACCAGTAAAGAGTGCTGTATAAAAAAGGCTGTAATACTGAGTAGAGTGCGCCATTTCGAGGAATAACTGTATATCAGTTTCGCTCATTGTCCGCATTTCATGGCGCTGAACTTTAGGAGTGTCTACAGCTTTCACTACATTCCGGGATAGCAGCTCAGTTTTTACCGCATTGTTAAGAGCCTTGTTCAAAGTTACATGTATTAGCTGGACGGTTCTATTGCTTAATCCGGCTACCTGTTTTTCAGCGTATAAGTGTTGTAAATGAGTGGGTTTTATCTCAATAAGGGAGACATTCGCCAGGGTAGGTAATATATGCTTTTCACAGATGTATGAATATAACTCGTAGGTCCTAGATGATAAGTTAGGTTTGACGCAATCCAGTAACCACATTTTAAGATACTCCCCCAGGGTACATTTACTCGGCCTTACGAACACTCCCCTATCGATCTTGGTTAGCAGCACTCGGAGCCGCCGCTCAGCCTCTTTTTTGGGTCCGGAGACAGTTTCAAAGTAATTTCTATATTTACTGCTTGCCAAGTCCTTACCTAGAGATACTCTAACCTGATAGCTATTACCGCGTTGTTTTATTGAACCTTTCATTTGATTTCACCTACCTTTATTTCAGTTCTATATTGTTGATAATTCTCTTTACAGAAAAGCCTAAGTTCAACCATCAGATTTATACATTCTAATAAGGTTAATTTATCTATATCGGCCAAAAGTTGTTTATCATTTGCATTTTTAGCCAGCATCTTTAAATAGAGGTAAGTTGCTTCATCCGGCATATCAGGTGTACCAAGAGAAAATCCCAAGCGATGATATTCAGCTATCATTATTGCTTCGGTATTAGGATGCAGTTGGAATAACTTATTAATCTCTTTTCCCACCCTAGTTTGCCTTTCTTCAAAAGTGCCTGTTTGTTTGTCAATCGCAATAAACCTAGCCCTAAACTGTTTTGTGTTATCATCAAAGACCTTATCTAAATCGTTGCTAGCAATAGCATCATCGAAGTCTGAATAATCAGGTTCTTTAATACCAGCAATAGCATCAATCTTTTCCCGATGAGCATATATTTTTGCCCATGTAACTATAATCAATGCTTTAACTGTGCGTTTGGTATTTTCGTCAACATCTTCGAGTGGTAGAAGCGTATTGCCTCGACCGTAGATACCGTTGAAGCGACTTAACCATTTAGTCTCACGGATAGTTAAAGGTTTCGACAAGTATTCTTTTAATAAGTGTTGCGTAAATAAAAGCATCGGAATGGCTTCCGGTGATATTGGTTCATTGTCCAGAGTAGCAGTACTCCATGGTTTATCAGTACCAGCTTCCTCTATAAGTGCCTCATTAGGTTTTATCTCTTTTGCGATAAAGTTCGCAATAGTGGAACGCCCTGGCGCTCTGCCCTTTAACTCAGGGCAAAATTCTGGGAACTTCTTTTCTATCTCACGAATACTCCAATTCGGATGCCTTATATGAATCCTACCTATAACGCTCCTAACATCATCATCTAGCTTAGTGGGTCTACCTTTTACTCCTGCCATTGCCTCCTTATTTATTGGACATATTTTTGGACAGAGTATTTTTAGCTATAAAGTTGTCCATTTAATGTCCAATAATATCATATTTAACTTCTTTTTAATTCATGCCTATAGTACAGATTATAATACTAGTCCATAATAAGAGTCAATAGGGTACAAGAGAATACTCAGGAGGTACGTAGAGTATGGAAAATTCAGTCATGACTCCAAGGGACGTGGCAAGGGAGACTCACAGTTCACTTCGATTTATTTACCAACAACTGCGTAAAAATATCATCCCACACGTCAAACTTGGGGACAAATACCTCATTGGAAGGGAAGCATTTTCTAAATGGATTAACAGCGACTGCTCTCATAAACAGAGAGTGGAGTAAAAGCCAGTGAACGCTAACTCTGATTTTCTAGAGAATGGCGAAGTCCAGGTGAGAAATGACAACCATAACAGCTTCTAAATGGGTAAGGGTGAATAGGCGCAATCCGTGCCCGGTATGCGGTAAACCAGATTGGTGTCTGATATCAGGGGACGGTAAAGCCGCGATATGTGCTCGTATTGAGAGCGACAAACCAGCCGGTAATAAGGGCGCAGGCTGGCTCCACAGGTTGGACATGATTCTACCACTACCACCAATGAAGCCTGGACCGGAAGCAAAACAAACACCAAAAGCAGCACCAGACGTGTTAGATACGACTTACCGTGCTTTGCTGGCAGAGCTAACGTTATCCGAAACACACCGTGAGAACTTACAGCGCCGGGGGCTTACCGATACAGAGATTGAGATCTTAAGCTACAAGACACTACCACATAAGACTCCTCATGAACTAATAGCAGGGCTTCAAGCCCAGCATATCAAATTGTTGGGAGTACCTGGCTTCTATCTCGAAGCTCGACACTGGGGGATTAAAAGGCCAGTAGGTATAGCTATTCCGGTAAGAGACACTAGGAAACGGATAGTAGGACTTCAGGTACGCTGCGATAAGGTGGAGGGCGGACGGTACAAGTGGGTATCGTCGAAGGGATTTAACGCCGGGTGTTCGTCAGGTGCGCCGGTACACGTGGCGGGGCAAGTATCCACTGGCGGCGACCTTTGGATTACTGAAGGCCCACTGAAAGCCGATATCGCCAGCCTGAAGCTAGGCCGTGTGGTGTTAGCGGTGGCCGGTGTGGGGAATTGGCCCGGCGTGATACCTATTATCCGAGAACTGAGGCCGAAGCGGGTAATTATCGCCTTTGACATGGACAAGGCCAGTAATCCAGCCGTGAAGCTACACAGTGACACGTTAATGGCTTGCCTCATCAAACGCAGTATACGCACATTTGAGGCTGATTGGAACGCTGAATTCAAGGGGCTAGATGATTTACTGACAGGGGGCCAGTCATGCCAGAGATAACAATCACGGAAAAGTCACTCTCAAAGCCGATTACTACACTGGCTAGTTTGGAGCTACCGACTATCGCATGGCGGGGCTTGTTCAAAAACTACCGGGACATGGTAGCACCTACTACTGAGGCGGCGGACGCCTTCCACTATGCCACTTTTATTCAAGTGTTTGGCTGTACCATAGGCCGGCGACTTTACGTCTACCATGCCGGTAGACAATTCCCAAACTTCTACACGTGTCTGGTAGGCCGGAGCGGGCTAACTCGTAAGGATACTACATGGTCACGGGGTGAAGCCGTATTGAATGACCTTAACGCCTACTCAGAGGATGACCCAAGTCCACCATTCAAGGCGCTCAGGGGAATAAGGAGCATAGAGGGCTTGTTAGACGAGCTGGCAGGCGAGCGGAAAGTCCGCCTGATAATGCTTGGAGAGCTTTTATCCTTGTTTGCGAAGGCTAGCCAACAGTCGTTAGGAAACATCATCCCGGCGCTTACCGAACTATACGACATGAAAGACGTTATAAATCCGCCAGTGCATCAAAAGGACGTGAAGCCAGCTCGCGAGCCTTTTCTCTCGATAATGGCGGGCACGACACAAGATTGGTTGCAAAAAGCACTCACCGAGAGGGATATATACGGCGGCTTCGCTAACAGATGGCTTTACTTCTATGGCTTACCCAAAGACCCTATGCCGAATCCGCCAAAGGTAGACCCGGACAAGCGCAATAAGCTAGTCAAAGAATTAAATCAGATTCGTGATTGGACTGAAAGCGTTCCTAATGGAGAGATAACCATCTCAGATGAGGCGAGCAAACTGTTTGACGATTACTACCGCGGCGGATACTACAGGCGTTGCCAACAGCCGGGCTTGATACCCACGCTTATTGTCAGAATTCAGGACTTCATTTGGAAAATAGCCTTACTCTACGCCGTAGATACCATGTCCGAGGCCATATCAAGAGACCACCTAGAAGCGGCTATTGCAGTAGGCAATTACCTGGAATCGAGTGTATCTGAGGTATTCGCTAGCTTCGGAACGTCAAACGGCAAAGTGAAAGAGACTAAGTTACTGGACTTCCTGAAAGCTGAGGGCGGGCCAGTACCAGAGCGGGAAGTATACCGGCGATTCAATATGAGCGCCAAAGAGCTTGAGAGCGCGATAACGCCACTTCTGAAGATAGGACTAGTTAAGAACTCATACCAGAAAACGGATAGAGGACGACAAGTCCGGCGATATGAGGCGGTGTAAAAATGGAGAGAGACTATGACAGTTATGACAGTATGACACTTACGTAGGAATTGAGCGTAAAAAATTTACTGACAGTGTCATATTTACTCACTGACACTGAGTCAGTGTCAGTGAGTGTCATGTCAGTGTCCTACGTACTGTCATAAAGTGTCAGTGAGTAGGAGTGAAGCTAAGGGAGCGTGAAGTGTCATAAAAACACGAAAAATAATCAACAAGAGAGGTGTGAATCATACTGATAGGTGATAAATACAAGATAGAAAGCGATAGCCTTAACGTCACGCTGTATAAGGCAGTGAATGTTAAAAAGACAGGAGGTATCAGGTGGCAGCCGATAGCCTACTTTTCTAGTTTAGAGAACGCGCTTGTCCACCTTGTTGATTTGGAAGTCATGGAAACAGGGTTAAAGGACTTCCGGGCTGTTGTTGAAAAGCAAAAGGAACTTTGGAAACTCATAAAAGGGCTGAAGTAGGGCTAAGACTTTATAGAATCGTGTACACGGCATTGAAAAAGGAAAATGCGAGGAAAACTATGCAGAATAAACCGAATAAGCCGCAACACAGGGACTTAATAAGGGGAAAAGGGCTTACCAGAGGTAAGGTGACGGCATGAAGGCGGCTTGTTATTTAAGGGTAAGTACCGGCCAACAAGACGTTAGCAATCAGCTACCGGCTATCAAGGCATGGTGCGAAAGCCGGGACTATGAGCTGGTGGAAGTCTACCGGGAAAATGAATCAGCATGGCGGAACGGCCACCAGCACGAATTAAGCCACCTACTATCTGATATACGGGGCGGTAAGCGCCGGTATGACGTGGTGCTATGTTGGGCATTAGACCGGCTATCGCGCCAGGGTATAGGGCCACTGCTACAGCTTATAAACACTTTTGAGCTTTATGGCTGCCATGTTATCAGCGTCAATGAAAGCTGGACACACCCGGAAGCCGGGCCGATGCGCGAGATGTTTATTGCCATGTCCGCCTGGGCTGCTAAGTTTGAAAGTGACCGGCGCTCTGAGAGAACACTGGCGGGGCTGGACCGGGCCAGAGCTGATGGTAAAAAGCTAGGGCGGCCAAAGGGTAGCAAGGATAGTAAGAAGCGGAAGCGAACAGGATACTTACTCCGATATACAGACCAAACAAAGGTGCACCGGTGATTAAAGCTAATGATTTACTAGTAAATAGGCAAAGCAAACAAAGGGACGTTTTTTGTGAAGGTTAACTAATGCAAAAACAAGACTCAAAGTCGCATAAGTTACATAGGAAAGAATCAGTACATAGGTTCACGCAAAAAAACAGGCGCTTCTGGCGTTGGTTTGTAAAACTGAATCGTTTGTGCCTTGAACTAGGGCTAGAATATAAAAGTGAAAAAGGAAGGTGTTGGGCAAAATTAGCTTCGGGCCGTTTTCTCAAATTATTAGCTATAAATCGTATTTGAAAAAAGTGTTAAAAACAAGGTATTTTAGAGGTTTTACTACCTTAATAGACAGTAAAAGGAAATTATTGTTCTGTATATAATTATATGGTATGTGCTGTGGTAGTGCTACAGGTGTTGTTACTACATTGTTGAGCAGGTGTTAGATGAGTAAACTGCTATATAAATATAATATATACTCCGCACCACCACCAACTACTACTACTGCGATACCTAGTAGGTAACTGATGGGTACTAAGGGGTAATAAGATGGTTAGACAACGTGGGAGTCGGCTGCAGGTTAAACGTGGCCGCTATGGTAGCTCTAAATGCAAAGCCTTCACTGCATTAAAGCAATACCAGTGGCTACCGGCCCGACAGTTATGCGTTATCTGCGGCATTGGCTATCCTTCCCTGGGTAGAACCTTATGCCGATGGGTAAGGTTTGAATATGTTGTACGCAGGCCTATTCTTTACGGTGGTGACTTCGAATACGCTATAACCGCCAAAGGTAAGAAGTGGCTATCATTAGCAGCCATGTATCTACCCAATTATTCGATATTCCAGGATGAATTGCAGCGATGGTACAACAACCTTGCCGATGAGAAGATAGCTGAGTTGATGAGTATGCCTTTTACTGAGTTTATAATAGAGTTAAATAGTCTGATAAAAAGGTTTCAAGGTAATAACAAGAATAGTGGTAAAAGCACTTGACATTTAGCTTTATTATGGTATAGTAAATATAGAATCTATTGTTTCTAGTGTAAGTATAAGCCCTACCTGAGCTACTAGAATTAATAGTCTTTCTATACTTATAAGGATTAGATTATGGCGACTACAGAAAACGAAAAGAAATTTCGAGCCGGAGAATTGAGTAATCTTCTTGAGATTTCGAAGAAAACATTGTATTCTTTAGAAGCTCAAGGATTCATCCCTAGTGTTCCTCGAGACTGGAGAGGTTGGAGATTATATGACAACAGCCATTTCAGAGCGATCCAAGAGTATCAGGCCTCAAAACGAAAAACACATTAACAGGAGGTTATGTAATGATTTCCCCGTATAGCGAAAGGATAGCCGCGAGTGTGTCCCTTTAACGATAAACCCTGTAAAATTATTTATCTTAGTGTGTTATTGCTTTTGTCTGAGGAATAGTTATTATGCGTGACTTTGATGTTAGAATAGCCTTGAATAAGGAAATAGTAAATCTGTTTCCTCGTGATCCAAACACTCTAGTTATTAACGAATTGGGTATTTGCCAGGGGATAGCCCGGGTCGATATTGCCGTAATTAATGGCAAAATCCACGGATTTGAAATAAAAAGCGAAAGTGATACTCTTGAAAGGCTTCCAGCACAAGTTAACATTTATAATAAAGTATTAGAGACAATGACAATTGTAACGAGCGAGAAACACTTGGGTAAAACCGAGGAGATCGTACCCAAATGGTGGGGTATAATTAAAGCAAGTCAATCGCACGATGGAGTTAATCTAAAACAAATTAGAAAAGGTAAGAGAAACCCTATTATTGATCCATTCTCGTTAGTTCAACTTCTTTGGCATGATGAAGCTTTGTCGATTTTAGAAAAACATAAAATGGCCGCTGGTGTTAGAAGTAAGACTCGTCGACATATTTGGAATGTGTTGGCGCAAAACATTCCGCTTCCCCAGTTAGCGATTATTGTTAGAGACACACTTAAAAATCGTCGTTCCCTTAAACAGAGGAATACATTTGTAGCTGATTAACGACATATGTTATATGGTGATTTACTCCAACTGTGACCCACGTCGTTTGATTACCGTAGCCCGTAGCTTCTTCAGCGCAGTTCTGAATATATTGATCACCCCAACTGAACTCAGCTCCGCAGAATTGACTTAGTCCGATTAATATTTTACAGAGTTCAACAGTCTGTTCAGGTCCACCTCTTTTGATACTCGTCCCCTTTACAATTATCCAATCGTTATCAAAAGTATATTTAATTTTTGCACCAAGTTGCATTATTCGTGGGTCAATATCAAGTAACTCTGGGTGCACAATTGTATAGTCACCAAAATCAGGCATTCTTGTGATTTTCGCCGCGTTGTGAAAAAGATTGGTCCATAATTGCCATTCGACCCGATTGGTTAGGCTAACCGAATTTGGTTCAAAGCCACTCATTGTTTGAGGGAAAGCTGTGGCCACAAGAGCTATTGAGCGCCATTCCTCAAGCATTGGTAATGACCTTACAACATCCCTTACTGACCTCGTAAGTAATCCAATTTGATCCTTTTGTATCCCTTTCAAGTCAATAACGATATCTATCTCAGTTGAGTTCACTCCCATTGTTGTTATCAGATCTAATAAAGAGTCTTCCATATCCTCATCGTCAATATCGGTAGTTTCAATGCGTACGCATAATCCCCGGCCGTCCTGTGCAAGGATGTTTTTTGCAATCTCAACATAATCTGTATCGCGTTCTAAACCTACAACCGGAATAAGAGATAACTCTTTCGCTCTCGCAGCATCAAAAATACTTTTCAGAGGATGTTCCCCATTATTCATTCTTACATCTTGTGGAATAAAATTAAGATCTAAGAAAGCTAAGCGATTTTTTCCCCAATACTTCTCCAAATTCGGGACAAACTTTAACAAATGCCGCTCTATAGATCTAGCTGGTTCATCGTCTTCGAAATCCCACGGTATTGGTGGGACTTCTATAAACGGTTCAATAGCATCCTTGATTTGGTCTGCAAGCTCCCCTAAAGCTTTAAACTCACCAAGTTTCCCTTTTATTATTGGGACGTATCTTTGAAATGCGGTACCTGTCATCACAACAACCTCCTTTGTAATGTATTGGCTCTATTATAATAAATGATAATTTAATGAACGAGTAAATCCATCAATGCCTGGGAAAAGGGTTGCACTGCTTACATTCATGCTCCATAGGTCTCTTAACATCTCTTGTCTCATATATCTAGGTACAACTATTTTCAGAACTATTACATTTGGCAGCAAACTCTTTAGAACTTCTGCATGTTTTTCAGGATCGTACGTGAACGCAGCCGTATTTTGGAACACATCTGCGTTAGAATCAAATACACCTGCTAAGTTTTCTTCGAATGATTCCCCCACATTGCATGGAAATAAAAATACGCCTTGTTGAACTGCAAGCCGCTCGTTCATGCGCTCTGGTTCGACTCTAAACACTAAATTATTATCGGTACCCCCGGTAAGTAAGCGCTGGGATAAATTAATATATTCTTGGTTACTGTTCTCTTTAATTAAACGCTTATATTTATCATCTATCTTTCTATTTATCGCATTATCTAAGCCTGTAACACTTATTGCCCATATTGCTGCACTCTCTTGTTCAGGCTTATTTTCCTCGACGGCAAAAAATGCTCCTACATAGAAAGAATGCGAAAAATCTAGGACTCTTGTTGCTCCACCATAATGCTGGATAAGGGCTAGCCATTCCAAAGACTCGGTACTCGATGGTGGGGAAGGTATATAATGATGTGCCCGTCTCATAAATTCGCGTAATAGTATTTGTTCTTTTCTCTCGACGATTTCTCGTCTATTTTCATCATTTATTTGGTCCAGTGCGCGCTCTAAACTTGAAGATAAACCCCAATTTCCATCTGATTGGCCTCTAAATACCCACTTTCCAGGCATTTCTGTAATTAGATGCCTCATATCATCCCATGACTTCGGTTGTATCCCTATAAACACATTGAAACTCCGCAGACATTATTCAAGTTATGTGATTATAGGTTGATATTTTTCCCAGGTCAATCAAATGGGACATTTATATACTTTGGACTATAATAGAATTGAGGCATAGCAACTTTATGAGAAGTCATTTTAATAAAAAATATATTGGTTTATAACCACCCACAGAGCCAAAAAAATTGGTAGAACTCATCTCTTGAGATTCCATTTTGATCTCTCTAATCGCAAATTTCACAGAATTAAAATCCATTAATTCAGACTTCTCACTGAGATACGTCAATAGATCTTCTTCATTCATAATGATGGATCTCGATATCTGGTTTATATTATCGGAGGATTGTTCATATTCTCTTTCGATATTAAATTCGATATTAAAATCCTCTTTTGAAGCTTGATCTAATTTTATCCATAGACAATTGGGATCATTCCCAAGCTCCCAAAAATTTGTTACCAAAGGACATCCTGCGATTATTGGAATGCCAAGCTTGATTCCAGATAGTGCTCCAAGTAATATCTGGCTATTTATTTTGATTGTGATTATTTGACTACCAGCAGAACCTAATTTGGGACGTCTCGAGTATAAACCTACTACTCTGAATCTATCATATTTATGAAGGTCTTCAGATATCTTACTCCACTCTCTTGTTACCCAAGGGTAAATCGGCGTTACAGTATCAAATCTTTTATGAAGTATTTTCTTCATACGAGGAATAAGCGTGTATTCTGCCGTATGCTCACTAATAAAACTTTTAACTTTTCTCATAACATAACCGGCGTTAATTTGGCGTTAAACTGCAAATAACTAGTTATTACCAGATAGAATTTTAATATTGAAACCCAAAATAGGATAATACTATATTATAGCTAAAGTCACCTTTTAATACACCTAGCCTAGAATTACGAAACCGCTGCTCTACCACCGAAAGTCTGGTAGTTTAATCCTACCGATGAGACTATCAACAATCTAATGAGTATGTCGTTTAAGCAATTTATTGCTACGCTTGATATGATGATTCAAGAATGTTCGCAAATAACTATGTTATAGGCCACCATTTGTGTAGGATAATATTTATATTGTTTAACGGGTACAGTTAATGTGAAGTACACTTTCTTCGTCTGGTGTAATAGTGCGATCGTCAAGTTGTTGTGGCCATTCTCGCAGGAAGTCAAACATAGACCATAAAGAGTGGTAAAAATGTTGAAAAATGAATCTGACGAAGTGTCCTGGGCTTAAGGGGGAAACTACAGCCCATCTACATTGTTCTGACACTACGGTCAGATGAGATGCCGGATGCCCTGGGCTTTGTGCTTCAGAGTCATAATCAAATCTGAATGGAGATCTTAACCGAACGTAAGAACTATTCTGCTGCCTATATAGATTAATAACATCTAGGATAGGTTCTTCTTTCAGTAATACTTGATCTATATCGAAAGGACAGGGATAGTATAATAAGCGATGGGCCACTAGAATGTTACTGATAAAATCATAAGATAGTTGTATAATTGCACCGTCATATAGGATGGCCGAGTAGGCTTGGGCATGAATCCAACCACAATATTCGTCTATACTACCAAAGTTTCCGTGAAAAGACGGGGGAACTTCTGTATTGCTATTTGCCCACGTGATTGTACTTATTCCTAAACCTGATTGTTTCCGAACAACCGGATTGATTAGAATCGCAATTTCAGATTGACTTAGTAAGTCTAAGAGATTATGTATCTCTGTTCGTATCCCACTCGGTGTCTTCATTTCTATTCAATAAATTAGGCCGTGAAAAGTACTTAGCTATCGCGGTTCGGAGTTCTAAGGGTAAATTGTCCAGCGTTATATCTCCTCGTTCAAAAGCTTCGATGAATACCTTTAGACCTTTGGTAGCTTGGTTCCTTTTGCCTCGCTCACCAGCAGTTAATTCTCGATGAATCTGTCGAATCTGCTCAAGTTCTTCTGATTTCGGGATTCGAAAAGACAAACGGTAATTATTACTGATTATATCGTCTACCTCTTTTTTCAGAAGTCCCATATTCTTACCAATCCCGCAAATTCTTACCCACGCCCGTGATCGAGTAATAGCGGTAAAAAGTATGTTCCTAAAGGTTATTTGCTCGCTTGATGATACACATTGATGAGCATTGATGATATATACCATAGCTGCTTCGTTACCCTTTGACCTATAAATGTTAGCTATTGCGACAGAACCATGAATAAATATCTGGTCAGGACTTGTTGTTACTCCCGCTAAATGGGCGTTAATTCCTCTTCGATCAAGCGCACTCATAATGACAGGAGCCTCTTTTTTAGCCGTGTAAGCACTTGGTAGGATAATTAAGATATCTTCATGTTCAAGTTGTCCTTCGCTAAGGTCTTTAGAGATATTTTCTGCGACCCATTCTGCTTGTTGTTGTCTGTCATTGAAGGTATGTGAATTGACAACATCAGTCGGAACGAAAAATTCTTTAAAGTAGTCGGGATAGGAATTTGGTTTTCTTTCTAATGTAATTTTCTCTCCTTCTACGAGCTCACCATCAACAACCTGGTAACCGATTTCTGTCCAAAAGGACGGATCGTCAAAATGTTGAACTAATCCCTCTTCTCTTTGAGTACCAAGCCCTAGACCATGTGCCGTAGTTAATGCCCAAGGAGGATTACGGTAACAAACTGGTAATATAATATCTTGATGAGGACTATTTTCTGTGTTTGAAAGGTAAATATTTGGAGCTCCTTTTTCATCTGTTCCAAATAATTCTGCCAAGCTTGGCATACCAACCTCAGAGAGCTTCTGAAGCTCGTCATATGCCCAGATAATACGCTTAGGTTCGCGAACAAAACGGTATGCTAGATGAAAGAATGATATCGGTAAATCTTGAGCTTCGTCAATCAATATTGCATCATAAATAGGTTCTGGTGCCTTTTCCGATGTTGTTGATAAAACTTCGCCACAAATACCATTAAAAGCATCACGTCTGCCATAGCTAGAACTAGCATACAGATAGTCTCTCGATGGTAATCCACAATGTTTTGCTATTTCGGTATATATTCCATCTCTATCAGAGCTTCCCCATGCGTGCCTTAAACGAAGATTGTCCCAGTTTGGTTCATCACCTTGATGTTCAAACGAGAAACGGCGGATTAAATCCTGAATCTGCTGATATAATGAACGCGAAAAGAAGGTAACAGCAATAATCCAGTCAGGATGCTGAGCATGTAAGTAGGCAGCTTTCAAAGCTAATACAACAGTTTTACCTGAACCAGCAAGTCCTCTTATTCGTTGAGGGCCTTCTGGCGATTCTATAGCTGCCATTTTTTGCCATTGGTCAAGATTCGCAATGCCTTGTTCTATTCCTTTAATAATTGCACCACGGGAGTTTGGGGTGGTAGCTGTTTCACGCTTCTTTCTTGGCCTTATGGTCGTCACCCGCTGTAGCGCAGCTTGCAACGCTGCCATAATTCGTTCATCCAGTGGAGGAATGCCATCAAGCCTAGTCTTAATTCCGTCTAAGTCGGTAAATACATATTCATCGTTCTCCTCGAGTGAGAAAGGAATGTTTGGAAAAAGAGTAATAGTTGTTATTTTAACGTTTAGCCTTCTACCGTCTCTAAGTGTATCATGCCGTTTCAGATTGGCTTCAATTGCAGAATATAGACGATCTTGTTCTTCCCTCAAGTTATCCCAAGACCCTGAATCTTCTTTTAGCGGTACGCTCTGATGGAATGAAAAAATAATAGCGCTATGTTCCTGAGAAACAAGTAGGGCATCGACTGTAATTTTTTCATCTGCGGTTGCGAGGACAGGATAGCCTATATATAAACTGCCTGTAATATTGATACTCTTTAGGATTATACTTAAAGCATTTGCAACTTCAATATTCTTAGTCTGACCATGTATTATATCAAGCATTCTTTACCTACAAATAGATTATTATGAGCGTTAAACTACAATAGTCAATGTAAATATTAGGCTAATATTAAAAAACCTTTCATTCTCATTATTGCATTATTCTTAAACCGTACTAGACCTAAATGATTTTAACACTTAGGGTTGGCATCTGCAATAAAATATTGGAATGACTACAAATAATATTTTGTAACTTATCATATAAATATGTTTCAAACACGACCTGTCTAACCCGTGCTCAGTAATTAATCCACCTTTTAAGTTAGAGTCATCAGTATGTGGTGAAACCCAGGCGTATTTGGTAGCATCACTATAGGTATAATGGCATTGTTATATTTTACAATTCAATTCGCTATTAACATTAAATGGAGTTTGCTTTTTATATCTCTTTTATTGGCGTTGATTCTTTACGATAGACAAAGAGGTTATATACAGTGGCAACATATTTTAAAATCCGGAACTAGAATTGAAAGATAAGTCGTTTTCTGCTACTAATTTGCTACTAAAGGTTTAAAGCTACAAAAATATTTAGTCTCAAAACAGCCTTACCAGTAATAATGAATTTTTACCGTTTTGAAGCTAATAACACTACTTTTTATAGTTACCCTTAAATCCGAAGACCGATGCTCTGTCTGCTGAGCTATAGGGGCCTGAGGCTAAATCATGAGTATTAAAAATATTTTGTCTGCTTTTGGCGTTAATTTTATTTCTTTATTCCATTTACCGATGGGTACCCATCAGCTCTGGACGATGCCCTTTTTTATGGGTGTGTGGTGCGCAGTGATGTATGTAGTCTGCCTACCCAAAGCGGTACTAGTCATCGGATTTCGTTTTTCAGAAGGTCTGGACTCCATACCTGTTGAGCTATCTGACGATAAAGTTCATGCCGCTCGTCGATATCGGCTATTTTAAATTGATCATGCTGATGAAATGGTAAACTTGATCGTTCGATAAATTCCAAAAAACCGGGATTATGTTCATAACTCAGCGAGTGTAAAGAACGAGCGAGAAGATTCTGTGTATTGTAATGCTCGATCTTTTCATCATAAGTTAGAGCACCGTAACTAGCGTTAAATCTCTTTGGAAGCAACAACAAACTACCTAAATAATTACGATATTCTTGAAATTCGTTTGGATGGGGAAATTCATCTACATGGCGTTCCGGCTTGTTGGCCCAAATGTGTTCGACCTCAAAGTGGCTATTACCGGTAATGTTCACGTATTCAAGGTAATGAGAAGGCATACCTGACTGTTGTTCAATATAATCAGTCATGCGTGCCAGTATGCGGTGAATATACTTTCGGTTTTGCTGGTGAACAGATAATTCATAGGTGTCATCAGAAAAATCTTCGTCTTCCTCTTCTAGTTTTTCAATAAGTACATCCACGAGTTGCTCTGAGTCTAAGCCGCGGATATCCTTCATTACGGTAAACATCGCATACTGCATAGTTGAATAGCCGATACTGCGAAAATTCCAGAGACGTCTGGTCAGCAGTATATCTAAGTAAATAGCTACTATTCGTATTTTCAGGCGTACTACATCCCATGGATCATCTGGCTTGAGCGGTGCAAGTAGTAAAATATGCTGTAATGTAAAACCATGGGCAGAATTATAGAATACATGCTCGAGACCATCAATTATTGTTTCCGAAGCCTCTAATAGTCTTAAATACTGCTTTGAGTAAAAATCGAAATCCTTGTTAATGAAATCAAAGTAGCCATCGGAAGAGGAGAGGTGTATATTGGCGGCATTATTACGTACCCAGCGATGGAACTCAGTACCAATAAGATCGAAATCTTCTGGATTCGCATCCCTTCTACGTTCACGTATCTTATTTGCATACTGACTTCGCAGCCAAGTTTTAAAGCATTCACCAGGCGCG
>SDBU01005161.1_pt1 | contig 15731 bp, 8 predicted proteins | sample 2277071 | NCBI WGS metagenome assembly SDBU01 (sample SAMN10397929, study PRJNA504765) | marine sediment metagenome | isolation source: marine sediment core GS08_GC12, 126 cmbsf | place: Arctic Ocean: Gakkel Ridge, Loki's castle | collected 2008
CAATAAAATCTTTGGTTTCATTAAATGTTTTATTTTTTCCTGGGTCTAATCCTTTAACCTTTTTCGGAAAAATATGATGGTCATTGATGCTATCATAAGAGAAATCTCCTTTACCAACAATCCATTCTTTATAGAAATCCACAGCATGGTTGAGAGCTAAAAGACAAATAATTGCTTTATACTGAGCTGATCCCTTTCTTACATTTTTTAAATTTAGATTATTAATAAACTCCATATTTATCCTATCTATTCTCTCTATATTCTTCCCGGTACTTATCCATTCTTTCCAATCTCGAAAATCCTTCGCCATAACACTATCGGAAGAACCACTATAATCTTCTGATAACACAGCAGACCAATACCACCTTTTTAAGTTATTTTTAAAATTAATATTATCCGTGTCCCCTTCATATTCGTATAATATCGCCCCTAAAACTGGAACTATTGTAGTGTTAGGAATAAAATCTGTTTTTATAGCAGCAAAATCATTCATAATTATTTTTCTTGCTTTTTCAGCATATCTGCAAGAATTTTTCCATAAATCTTCAAAATTTTTACCATCCTTAACTAATATATCCTCATATTTTTTTCCATATTTATCTTTCCGAAATATTTTTTCGCCAGGAATTAAATTGTATATGTATTTTGAAGAACAATAATTTTGTTTTATTAGAGAAATAAGCTTCAATAAATATTCGTTCATTCCTGGATCAATCTCTTTTAGTAAATCATAATCTAAATTTTCCCAAAGTTCTTTTCTTAACTTAACTCCTTTTGGGTAAAGAAAGGCATTCATTAAATCAAAAGTAGATAACCTCATCCCTTTTGCATTAACTCTTGCAAAAATATTGCAAATATCAGATGATTTTCTTTTATTGCTTAATGGATATGAAACAAAATTATATTGTAAAATTTTATTAAAAACATTTGCTATTTTTAGTGTGGTAATTCCATTAGGCAAATTATCCTTATTCTTAGAAAGAAATGCTTCTAACCAATCTACAAATTCTTTAGAATATATATATTTTTGATTAAAATTAATAGGATCTTCTGCGAAAAGCAGGGAAATTGGAACAATACCTGTATCAGCCCAGCTATCTTTATTTTTTTTGATACTTTCCCAGGATTGATAATTTGAGTAATATTTATATGTTATTGATTCATCATATTCATCATTCAATATTTTGTTTAAATCCATAAAAAAAACATAATAGGAATATCTATTTGGAAATAATTTATTTGGATTATAAATCGCATAATATAATGATGCCAATCTTTGTTGGCCATCAAGTACAGCTTTTTTAGGTATTTTATCTAATTTCGCTCCCCAAATAGGATCCCATATCTCCTGCTGACTTTCCTCTGGATTTAAATCCCAAAAAAGGATAAGTCCTGTATAATAATCTTGTAATATTGATTCAAATAATTCACAAACCATCCTAGGCTGCCATTCAAAACCTCTCTGAAAATATGGAATTACATAGGATCCATCATGCACATTTCTTAATAAATCTTCAACTCTTTCAGTTCCAGGATTTTCAGCCATTTTACTATCACCTCACTATAACTTCATTTATTTAATTCGAGATTTTTATATTTTTCATCTATTTCTTTTTTTCTTTCATTAAATTTACGATAATCTTCTTCTTTGGGTATACCAAAATAATCTGATAAAAATTTACAAATTATAAGCATAAATTCTATGCTTGTAAAAATAACAGATACCTTATTTTCTTCAATCTTGGGTCCAAATTTAAATTCCTTAATATAACCATCTTCACCAACCTTACAATATTTATTAAGTGATTCAGGATTTGAATGTACTTCATTAGACACCGTTCTATAATAGACTTGGTACAGCCTACCTAAATTTAATTCTCTAGCCATTTGCTCCGTTGAAACATTTTTAGGTCTTCCAATTTCTTTTAACATTTTTTCTAATTCTTTTTTTCTATCACCTAAAGGTTGCCTTTGAAAAAGTTCTTCAGGGAATTCTTCATGATGATCTTTGGCTGCATTAATTATCTTTATTTTATTTTTTATTTCTTTTGCAATATATTGTTTACATTCATTTTCCCCTTTTGCACAATACCCTAAATTTATCATTACTTCAAATAGAATTCTGGTCAAATTCACAGCATCATTAAAAATATAGCTTCTTAGTAAAATGTATATGGCTTGAAATGTTTCCAATGATTTTATAAATAAAGGGATTATAAATATACCTTGTATATTATTATCTTTTACCTGCAATTTAAATTTGCTTTTCTGTAAAAAATTATTGATTTCTTCATATAAAATAAATATTTCTTTGTAATTTTTAAAATACTCTTCTTTGTATTTTTTAATATCTTCTCCTAGATAACCGTAATAATCTATAGACATTTAGTTCTCCTTCCCTTTATTGAAATTAAACATCATTTTCATCTACATCTATATCCAGTTGTCGGAAGGTTTCCTTCATTGTATTTTCATAAACTTGTTCGGAGATTGAGCCATCTTTAGCATTAAGTTCAATTTCTAAAGTATTAAATTTAAGAAAATAGGACCACCTGTCCCTATTTATTTAAAAACGTGCCAAATGACTGTCATTGCCATCACCAAAACTTCCGAGCAAATAATATTTCTTGAATCTTGTGTAAATACTTTTTCTGTAACTCATTAACGGCAATATTAAAGGAATCTATTTCACCTCCAGGTACATTAGTATAGTCCCCACTTTCTAAACCTTTCCTAGCTAATTCTCTGCAAAATGCTTCCCCCACTAATTCAGCCAATAATAATCGTGCTTCAGGTTTTTCCACATTTTCAAAATTATTTTCAATAAATTTTGAAACCGAGGGAAAGTTTATATAAACGGTAATAATTCCGTTTTTATAAGCTACTCTTTGAGGTGGGTCAACCAAATTATTCGGTTTTACCTCAGAGATAAAACCCCCCTTTCTCCCACTAAGTTTCCCTTTTTTTCTTTTTTTAAAAGGAGCCACTTTTACTTTTGCAAAAGCTGTTTCTTTGCCTAAATTTACTGTCAAGGTGCCTTCTGTTCCTTCTATTGACCCAACCACCTTAAAATATCTGTACCATAATTTTTCAGGAAATTTATTATGTTTTTCTAACTTAACTATAGATGATAATGGACGAATATTAATGTTATCAGATATGATTTGGACTTCCTGCCCTTCATTTTTTACTATTTCTGCTGGTGAATATATCGTAAATATACGAGGAATATTTTCTGGTATATTTGCTCCGGAAGGTATTATTAATAATTTAGTAATATCTGGTTCTGGTTCAACAATAGGATAATCAAGCACATCTTCAAGCTCTTCTTTGGCTAAACCATTAAGTAAATTACATAACTTCCTAAGTATTTTTTTTGTAGATTCTTTTACCTCTTTTTTTGGGTCTTCCTCTTTCAGCTCTTCCTTTTTCTTTAGAATCAAAGGTTCTAAAACTTCTTCGATAATTTTTGATAAAGATTTAGAATAATCGTGTTTCCATTCTAAACCGCCTCTATTGGGGTCAAGTATTCCTGTTTCTCCTTTTCTTAGTCTATCTTCTAATTCTTCACATACAGCTTCACCATAAAAATAACGAGCCTCAGGATCATTTTCGAATCTAAACAACTGATTATCTAATATAGCACCACCCGTCTTTATTAGAATGCCAGCAAGCCCGCAAGGATTAAATCTTGGGGACTCTAAAGCATAAATACTTTCATAAATTGTTATTATTACTTTATCCCCGAAACCAGGCAAACTTTTTTCTATTGTAATAACTTTTTTCCATTCGGGATTTGAAAATCTTATTTTTTTCTGATCTGTTAATTTATTTTTTAATTCTTCAAACCTTAAAACAATATCTCTACTTTGAGAAGAATTAATATCTCTTAAAGCAAAGTGCGAGGTTAATTGTTCTGTAAATTTTTTGCAAGTAGGAATTTTTATTTTATCATTTGTTATTTTAATACTAATTGTGGTCCCATCATCTTGATTTGTACCTTCACTGTAAAGCAATGATTCATCGTCATATTGTGCAAACTGAGTAGCGCTATCAAGCCATAATCTGGTTTTAGTAAGTTTATATTTTTTAATAGTAGTAATCTCACCTTCACCTAAAGCAATTATGGTTTCTTTCAACCCCCTGCCGAACAAGCCCCTGATACTTTTCCCAATTTTTGTTTTGCCCGCAAAAATCAATGCTTTTTCTAATTCTTCCCCTGTCATTCCTTCAGCATAATCTTTAATAATAAATTTTTTGCAAATACCACCTTTCTCTCTGTTGACATAAATTTCTATTCTACCTGGAACATTATCTCTGTTTTCTTCTATTCTTTTATAGCTATCATCACTATTTGTAATTAATTCTACAACGCCATCAATTAAATTGTTAATAGTTGCTATTGATAATGTTTTAACTATCGAATCATCAATTTGCAATCTTTTTACCATATTATTATCACCTTCCTATAAATTGCTTTTCGCAAAATAAAAGAAAATTAAATAATTTTTCCTCCTTATATGAATTAGCCAGTTTTTTATAATATTCTAAATTTTGTTTTATCACCCGGAGAGGGGTTTCAAGCGTACATCTTAAAAGCTTTCTAAATTCCGGTTCAGATATTAAAAAATTAGATGGGTCATTAATATATTTTTTAAATGAGTCGCTATCCTTTATATAAGCAACTAGCCTATCATCAATACTTCTTTCCTGGGAATCCTTTCTTTTTTTATAAAAACCTATATCCATTTTTTTTAAAATATTTTCTGTTTCAATGGCTTTTTGTTCCCCAAATTTTGTAAGTGAAAAGGAATCTTTTATAATGCCCACAATCATTCCTTTTTCTCTTAATTTTCTTAAAGGTCTGGCAAATTTTAAAGAATCAGGCCATTCTGGATAACGTTTGAATGCAAATACTTTTGGAAATCGAGAAAAGCACTCTGCGACAAGTTTTTCAAAAGTACAATTCTCTCTTCTCTCAGAAACTAAATAAATTCCGTATAAAATGAGATTTTCCAAACCTACATTCGTATATATTTTCTCATCGTAAATAATTTTATTTTTATTTTTCAATTTTATTTCTCCTATCATCTGTTTCCATTTTTTAAAAGGTTTAATTATTTATAAAATATTTTTGGTCTCGCCATTTGGAATATTATTATTCCTTAAAATATGATAAAAAATGCACCATAGGATCGCACCATGCCAATACTAAGTTAGCACAAACAACGCTTATTACGTTTGTTTATTTTCCGGTAGTGGTTACCTCATTTTTTAATTCCGATTATAGTTTTATTTATACCTTGATTGGTAATTTCAAAAATACTGTTATCTAATAAACCAGTATTAATATTAAAAGCAAATGGAAATAAATATAGTAATGTCGGAACTTCATCTATTTGCACATATTCTCTTTTTGATGAAATAACAGCCGCTCTTACAAGCCAATTTATTAAATTATTATCAAAAATAATAATTTTCGCCGGAAGTGCATAAATACCTTGTTTCTTTTGAATTACCACTCTCCAATTTTTTAGACTGGTTAAAACCGCCTGATAAGCTACTTCAACCCTACGCCTATCCCCATATAATTCTTTTATTTTTCTATATATTTGAGAAGAAGAAAAATCGTGTTGCCTTGACGATAACCTTCCGATTTCACTAGCAATCTCTTTAAAGAATGGAAAAGTTATTAATGTCATTCCCAAATGTAGCACAATTCTTTCTTTTAAATCTAATTTTGGCAATAATTCAAAAGCTCTTTTTTGTATGCATTTATTTATTTCATTATTAGAACACCATATTTTCATTAATATGGTGATAGCATTCTTTCTGGATTTATTTCCTTTTATATCTTTAATTAAATATTGGTCAAGCTTTTTATACATCTCTTCTTTTTTTGTATGACTTGCTTCATTCATTGTGTAATTCAAATGATCCAGTAATATTTTTTGGTCAAAACCTACTGCTTTTTTCATTTACTCTATTTTATCCTTTCCTTTCAATTTTAATAAACGGAACTACCACCTCTTCCATGCTCATACCACCATGACATATAGCACTTTCATCCTTATTAATATAAGCATAGTTATGTTTTGCAAACATTATATGGTAGTTTTCCGGAATCCCAGGACACTTGCATACGTATGATGTATTATTGTCAAAGCTATTATCAAGTAATGCTTTACTTTCATATAGTCTAACTCTTTGCCCTTTTAAATCAGCTAAAACTCCGTCATGTACTTTGCCTATACCGATACTTTCTTTATTCCCGTGGTCTGAAGTAATATAAATTTCAAATTTATCCTCTAAAAGTTCTGTTATAATATTTAATAAGTAATCAGAATGCATCCAAGTTTTTATTTCTGTAGATAAACCTTTATTGCCAAGTAAAGCATTATGAGTTAGCTTATCTATTATATCAATTACAATTCCCATTACTTTTGTTTTAGGATTATTAAACTCCTTAAGATTTTTATACTTCTTTTTGCCCAGGCCTTTTATGTATTGTACATAAGATGTGTGGATACCACTATTTTGCCAAAATTCCTGCCATTCACTTTTTTCCTTATTTGTTGTAGTTATGCTTAGTGCAAATTCATCAGGTATTTTACCCGAAAAAATAGCTTGCCTTGAAATAGAAGTAATTGTTGGTATCCACGAAAATACTGCTTTTTCATCAAACAATAACTCAGTATCTCGAGCAGATAATATATATTTTATCTGCTTCCATTGACAATAATTCATGCCGTCTATGACTATTAGAGCAAGCTTATTGTGTTTTTTTGAAGCAAAATAGTGTGGTACATGATGGACCATAATAGGTGACGGAAGATGTGGCATATTAATAAGCAATGCATAGTTTTGCAAAAGCCATTCTAAAAATTGTGTATTAATGCGGATATCTAATTCTTTAATTTCCTTTTTATAACCATCACTAATAACTTCATTGTTTATCGCAAGTAAGGATAGTTCGGCATATTTCTCACTTATATTTAGCCATACATTTTTATTTATTTTTTCAGAAAGAAGTTTAATTATAGAACTAAATAAATAATTTGCACTGTCAATTAAATTGTCATCTTCCTTAATTATTAATCCTGCAATATACGTTTTAGAATACAAATCTGGCTTTGTCGTTTTTATAGGTTTTAATTTCTTTTCTAAAAATAGATTGTCTACTAAAGACCATAAAGTTTTATCATTAAACGGGTGTACTGCATTCTTTTTAGTATTGTTTTCTATAGCAGAAACAAAAGTTTCCCATTCCTCTTGTAAAATAGAAAAAAAGTAAGCGGGAGATGAAAGAAACCGATAGATATCCAACGAGTTAAATGCTGGTATTTTGGACAGCTCATCTGCAATAAATCTAATAAAAATAGCCGGCAAGCTAAGATTAGCGTATCGTATGTTTAATATAAGTTTATATAATTCTGCTATTGATTCCACATTATCATACGGTATTTTATACACACGTGTTGTAATAAGTTTTAAGCTCTCCTGTCGGGTTATATTGTATGGAAACTCTTCGTGTATGGCATATAGAGGGTCGATATCTTTTTTGTCCATCAAGTGGATAATGTCTGAATCAATTGTTGTAAAAATATCTGAATAGGATAGCTCACAATAAAAAGCCTCCTGCAACAAATCGTATGGAATAGAAATTTCTTCTGTTGTCACTCGTAAAATATATTTTTTTCTCTTAAAAAGTATATTTTCTCTATATTCAAGTTCATACTTGTATCGAAAAAATGCGTAATCCGTGTATTCAATCAAAGGATAATTTTTACTTTTTAAATAGGAAATAATCTCCTTATCAAGCAATAGCCCATCGGGGTCTACTACTATTATAAGCTTATCTGTAATATCTATTTTTTTTAAAACTTCTTTTCTCCAGCCTTCAAAATTACCATCCATAAATTACTCCATATATGTTAATGCATTATCATAATACATTAGTAGTTTATCGTCTTCCTGAAGAATTTTTTCGGATATTTTATTACCAATTTCAATAATTGTTTTATAATTTTTTTCAGCCCAACACTTTTTAAATCCTGCACGAACTGCTTCTGTACGAACAAACTTCAACTTTTTCTTGGATTTGCGTATTTTATCCAAATAAATGTTAAACTCCCTAATAAGCATTTTATCACGTAGCTTTTCAAGGTCTGTCTGTTTGTTCGGATCAGGTACATACCACCTGTTCACAGCCTTTGCAATTAGCCTAGCATCCTCTTTGTCAAGTTTTCTTAAATCCTTAAAATTTGTACTTAGATATGTATGTATCTGGCTCGGAACAGGTCCAGTACCCTCATATTTAATAAAATTCTGGTCAAGTAAATCATCAAGCTCCGGCAGAAGTTCATGCTTATCGATATGTTGTATCTCTTTCATGTAATCAGGATGGATGTCCTGCCTTGTCTGCGGTTTTAGCATTAACCTCTGTCGCAGCCACTCAATAGCTGAATTTTCATCACTTACAAGCAGCTGCATTTGAATAAATTCTTTTGCAACAATTCTTTTCTTTTCATATTCTGCAACCTGAGTAGGTAAAAAAGCCATACTTTCTCTCATGGGAAATCTTTGAGCAATACCCATTTGAAATTCTGCTGATGAAATAGGCACATTAATCCCATTTTGCACATAATAGGAAACCATTCTGTCAAAAAGGATACGGGGTGTCCTTTCAATAATAAATTCTGCTGCCCTTTTTTTACCGATAAATACAGGTAGTTTTTCAAGATGGCCTTTTACAAACACCCAAACAGATTCTTCGCTTTCTGCTTTATCTTTTATTTGATTTATCATCTCATCGGTAGGTTTGTATGCTGAAATGACCAGGTCCTGTTTAACAGCAGTGGTAGTGGTTACCGCTTTAAAGCTTCCCTGTTGTTTATCCAATGCAGCAACATTGGCAATAACAAAACCAGACTTTGAAATAGCTTCTTGAATCGCATTCCATATACTTGCTTTAGAATTAGAAAACTCTACAGTTATCCATCTTCCGGGCTTTAATACACGATAATTTTCTTTGAAACATTGTGTCATTAACTCCTGGTATTCCAGTAAACCTTTATCCTGAACCTTATTAATAATTGCTTCTGTGCCATTATTCGTTTTAACTTTAAGCCAGGATTCCCAAAGAAAATTTAGTTCAGAATACATTAGATTTGCTCCAAAAGGGGGATCAGTGAAAATATATGAAATACTATCTTTTTGGAAACAATAATTATTAGTTGATTGAGTATAAACTAATGATTTTCCTTTTGTTTTTTTTAGATTATTTAATGCTTTTATAAAATCGTAATTCTTATTATATAATAATTCTATAACATTTCTTTCAAATATTAGAGATGGGATATATAATGTTCCACTTAAACCACCAGTTCCACCATACCTAAAACGATTTGTTTTTGTTGCGCGCAATACTGAAGCCTGTAAAACAAATAGTAATTTGCTACTATCTTGACAAATGTTATATAAATACATTAGTACGCATAAATTTCTCTTTGTATAAAAATGATGCACGTGGGTTATACCATGTGATTTCTTCGGTTGTGCAGTATTGTATCCTTCCGGCATCCTATCGGTAGGAACCCAATAAGGAATGGGTGTCTCATTAATTTTTTGTATAAGCTTCAAGTCAAATTTATCAGGTTTTTTTTCAAATCTTTTTTTCTTTCCGGTAATAATAGTAGTATAATTAATGAGTACCGGCACCTGTTTTGCCTGCCTGACAGTTTTATTTATCGCATCATCATAAAATATTATAAAAGCTCTTTCCATGTTTCTTTTTTGTAGCTGAACACCGCAAGCCTGGCATTTAAAGGTATCTTTTATTTTGCCAGCTTCTTTATCAACTGCCACATCCCAAAATATTATCTCTCCTCCGCAGTTAGGACAGATAAATACATCAGACCAGATGGTATGGTTTATTTTCCCCATAATCGGTTTACCTAAAATATTATTAACGGATTTCCCATTTTCGACATATCGGGTTTCATACATCCAACTGCATTCTTTTTTTACTTCCTTTAATTTTCTATTTGCTTCATATTCAAATCTGGCTACATCGACGGGTATACTGTAGTTGTATGATATAAAAGTAGCTGCTGGTGAAAGGTCATTTAATATGGTTTTCCTTTCTCCGAGCTTGGAAAAATTCTCCCACTTTTTTCCTTCTTCAGTTTCTATTTGCCTAGATATATTTCCTTGTTTATCTATTTGATATCCAAGCTCTAAGACCGCATCTTTGTCTCCACACATTCTGGCAGCAACGCCGGTCATACCGCTCCCACAGAATCCGTCAAAGATAATGTCTCCAGGATTGGTATAATGAAGTATGTATCTCATGATTGCCTTATGCGGTACTTTTGTGTGGTACGCATGAGCATTATATATCGGATGGTTTTTACCTTCACTTACATCAGCAGCAAACGGTTTCCTAGAATACTCCACTTCTTTGTATTCTTTCTCATTTTCCCATTCTTCTAAAAAATCATTGATAAATGGATTGGGACATGCAGTATAATATGGGGGGTCAGATAATTTAAGGATATTCTCATCTTTTCCAATAGGAAATCCTTCTATATTCTTTAGTTCAGGAAGCTTTTCTCTTAATATTTCAGTAAAGTATTTTCTCCTTTCCTCATCATTGGGAAATGTCTTGCCAAGACAAGTTACGAGTTTGTTTGTTTCTTGCTGATTCTTTATAAAATTTAATTCTTGTATGTCCATACTTTAATTTAATACCTCACTTTATTTATCAATTTCGTGCTTTAACACGAAACGTATACTATGTTCATCCATAGAAGACATTTTATTGTTGATAAATGAATTAAATCTTTCTTTAACATCATTCAAGGTAAGAGGATTACCGCTACCCATTACATTTTTTAATTCATCAATAGTTATTTCAATCTTTTCGATACCATGAAGAAGCTCCTTAATTGCTTCAATGAGACCAATATCAATAGGAAGTTCAAACTTTTTGTTTTTAATTAATGTAGAAATCATAACTTTTTGCTCTTTTGTAAGTAGTTTTATATTAGCCTTGATCTTGGGATCTTTAAAAGTATTTATTAGTGTGCCCGTCCAGGTTTCAAGTAAATTATCTAGTTCTTCTTCCATTTCTTCAAGGTTAAACGATTTAACTATTTCTTCTTCTTTTGGTCTAAAATTACAATCGGGACAAATTGGGAATCTTTCAAGTTTTTCTTTAGTTAGATTCCAGCAGGTTTTCATTCTGGTTATCTTATCGATAAATTCATCACATTTATTTCCTGGTAATATATCAATCTCCTTTAATTGCCTTAAAGCGTTTATTCTTTTGTCATATAATAGTTTTTGCTTTCTGTCATCTTCAGAGGCATTTAGGCGAACTCGATTATGCATATTTATATACATATCTATATATTTTGACTTAAGTTTTTTAAGAGTATTAATACTATCTGAAATATCCTTATCTTTTCTGATATCATCGAGAATATTGTTTAATGCATCATCAACCCGTATCACCAACTCTGTATCATCTGCCATATTGGTTTGTGCATGTTTTAGATATAAGACAATTTCATTTATCTCTTTTATTTTATCTTTCATAATGTTTAATTTGTATAGTTTTTTTAGTTTTTCTTTATAATCATTTACTTCTTCAACGGAATATTTAAAATTCTGTAATTTTGCTGGTGTGTTAAATTTTTGCAAAGACTCCATAAACCCTTTCAATGCAGATATTTCACTTTTATATCTTTCTTTTTCAGATTCAGTTAAGAATGCTCCATTCCAGTATTTAATTCCTTCATTTACTTCATACTCTGCTCGCGCAATTTTTGCAGCATAATCACTAGACTTTTCATATAACTGCCTAACACCAACATCTAAATAGTCCTGCTTTAAATACAGAGGTTGTATTTCAAAAAAATCAAATAAAGCATTTAAAGCAGGCATCGGTAAACCGCTGGGTTTTTTAATATGACTAAAATTAACTATATCCTCAATAGGAAGTTTGATGAGCTGATCAAATCTCATTGCATCATATTGTGTCCCGGCTATTGTTATGACAATATCGCCATTATGTACAAGAGCAATAAGGATAACAGAAAATAATTCCGGTTCAATTTTAAACTTTTTAGTAAGCTCTACATCCTTTGTCCCTATTTTGGTATATATTGTATCAATTAGTTCAGATCGATTTATAACCTGACCGGGTTTTAGGTTTTCAAGCTTTTTGATAATCCATTTAGCAAAACCGGATTTATGCACTTTTATTTTATCGTCATGGAGTAATACAAACCCATTCAGAATCGCCATACCCATTCTTGTTATTTTTCCATTAAAGTATTGATAAGCCTCAAAAATATAATCTTTCATATTCGCATGTGTGAGTGGCGCTAAAAGCTTTGAAAAATGAGGATAATTTGGATATTTGTCACACAAATATCCGTTAAAGCATGTACTCGCAATTGCGTTTATGATTTCTCTAATATCTGCATATGGAGGTATGTTTTTAGCTACTGTAAGGACAGGATTCTTTTTGCCTTTATAAGTGACTTCATATACTTTTGTAAAATTGTTTCTTATCCAATCTGATAATAACTTGAAATACTCCGCAGCTTTAGCTTCATATAAATTTTTCGTTCCAGAAGGTGCAATATTGCTCATCTCTTTTGCACCGGCATACAGCTTTAGGAATCGGTCAAACTTTTCATCTTTCTTTTTCAGTCTGATAAATATTTCATCTTGTTTGTGCTCATCTTTAAAATGTGGTGGTTCATATGGCTGTAATATATAAATATAGAAATCCCTTGGCGGCTGTGCAGTTGATCGTTCATTTGGTGCACCAAAGAATAAATACCCTTCTCTGGTCACTTTGCATTCATTCCAAGGAATCTCATAATACCAAATCTTATAACCAGTTACATATGTCGTTTCAGAACAATCTACCACTTTTTCAAGAACATTAAAATAATATATATCTAATGCAGAATTATCAAGCGTTTCCGCCCTTTGTTCTATTAATTCATCAACGGCTATATCTTTTTTGATATCTATATAATATTGCCCATTGTCCTCATTAAATGATATATATTGGTAGCTAACTGTTTTTAAAATTTCTTTTAAAACAGATTCAATAGTCCGTTGTAAAAACACTGAGTCCTTCTCTGGAATATTTATAAACAAAAATAATTGATCTCTCAATTCCTCAGACGTAAGCCCAAGCTTAGTATATATATCTCCTGTAGTTAGTCGGTGAACCGATAAAGCCTTTACAATTCTGAGCGCAATGGGTTTGTATATTTGTTTTGTAGTAAAAGCACTTTTAATCTTGTCTTGAAGGATATCAGATTTATTTCTTACTTCCCTGATACTCGGATTTGCTTTTAATGAAGGGTCATTTTCAATATGAGTCCAATAACTGTCAAATGATACAACTCCAGAACTATCGACAGGAACATCGTTATTCATTAACTGTTTCATTTTATAACTGAGAGTTTTTAAAATAACACGTTTCTCTGCAACATACACTTTTTCAAATATTGATAGATAATCAGGATGTACAGGAAAGAGTTCAACAAATTCCTCCATTCTTTCTGTTAACCCATTAAAATATGGAGTAAATTTTTGCAAGTGTTCACGTATAAGGTCTTTTTGTTTATCATTCTTCTTTAGTAATCTTTGAGATACAACGTAAGCAATGTCTTCTCTGACTATGCTTATTACTTCGAATCTCTCCCGTACTCTTTGTAGTAAATTTGCAACAAATTGAAAACTTGGGTTATCAAAAAGCATCTCTTGAATCCCAGCTATAAATCTGAATTTTGTAGACTTACATATTTCCCCAAGCTCTCTTAAAAATCCTAAATCAAGAACAATCTCTTGCTGTTTTCTTACACGAAGGTAATCAAGTAATTCGTCACATACAAGAAGCAACCCTTTGTCTGGATATTTATTATTAAACTCTGCCATCATTTCATGAAATAAATCTTTATTATTTGTTATTTCTGTTATTTCAGGAAAAGAATATTCTATACCAATGCTCTCAAGATAATCTTCTATTTCTTTACATATTAAATCTCTTAATGGCTTTGTTGTTGCACCAATTTCGATTCTAATTACTTTAAATTTTCCTTCTATTTCTTTTGCAGCTTTTTTAACTTCTTCATTATTAACGCGGTCAGTTGAATTATCAAATTCTGCCAAAGTTGCAATTACACTCATCAAATGGGATTTGCCAGTACCATAATTACCGACAATAAATACTCCTTTATTATCAACTGGGCGCCTATATTGAAGTTGTTCAATTATAATATCCTTAATAATTTCAGCCATCCTATCAGATATAACATAAGTATCAATTAACTGATAAGCATAATCTTGTTCTGATGCGTCACATAGTTGTATAACACCTTCAATCGGCTCAAAGCTTATTAGATCACTGTATTTCATGATATTACCTCCATTATATCTCATCAAATATTTGGGCATCAATTTCTGAAAACACTCTATACTCTTGATGCCCAGGTTTTGCGTATATCAATTTATTATTTTTGTACTCTCCGTCCCATGATAGAATTATTGTTTTGTTCCTGCTTACATTTTGGAAAAATTGTATTGGATCAAATTCTAATTCCGGGTGAAAGAGTAATTGCATTCTTTCTATCCATAATACATCAAAATTAAATCTATGAAGTATTTTGGTTAAACATTTATGCAAGTAAATGCTCCTTTTTGGCCTAGGAATTTCTTTAAGTTTTTTACTTAACTCAAGGCTGATATTTATTTTTTTGATAAAGTATTTATTATTCTGTTTAATTAGTTTTTCTTTTTCAGGATAGGAGCCACATAAAATAATAAACTGACTCCGCTGAAATTTTACGGCATCAATAACTTCAATGAGTTTTTTTAAATCCATATTTTCACCATTTTTTTATTTGTTATTAGATTATTCTAATTTTATGTAACCAATATTTTGTAAGCATTTACAAATAAATCATTCAAGTTTTCCTGATTTTTTTCATCAAGATTTATTATTAATCTCACTATTTCAAGTTTAAAGGTTTCGTTTATTAGTTGCAAATTTTAGTTAATTATTGAATATCAATTACAATCCCCCCTTCTTCCCATTCTTGCCATTCGAGATCGGTAATTTCTGTAAATTGAAGAAGGTCTTCTGGTTCTTTGAATCCTTTCAACTCATCTCTCATGGCGATTATTTTCCCGGCAAATCAGGAAGATAATAGAGTTTTAAAATGCTTATTTTTTTTATATAATATTATATATTTATTTCAGAGCGGTAAATCCGTTGTGAGTTGTTTAAGGTTCGCTCTTTTTTATTTTAAGGTAAATATATACCATCAAATTTTATTTTTTCTTTAAATATATTGTAGCATTCCCAATCTTTTATTTCACGTTTCCTAAAAATCCCCCAGGAAAATAAATTAAAATAATTTATTTTTTTATCGGTTTTATAATTTTTTATTTCATCCCTTCACCCTCACCTTAATCCTCCCTCTTCAAAAAAAAGGGGGGGGTTTTGAGAGGTTAATCCTCAGGCTTCAAGGGAGAGGAGAGAAAACTCGCAATTACAGAGCGGGTAATAAGATTGCCGCGCCCTGATAAACCAGGTCTCACAATGACGGAAAATGTTTTATCATATATGATTATCTATATCTTTTTATTATTATAATTCTGTTCCTCTTTTTATAATATTTACATAATCTGAGAAAATA
>SDBU01005162.1_pt1 | contig 15730 bp, 14 predicted proteins | sample 2277071 | NCBI WGS metagenome assembly SDBU01 (sample SAMN10397929, study PRJNA504765) | marine sediment metagenome | isolation source: marine sediment core GS08_GC12, 126 cmbsf | place: Arctic Ocean: Gakkel Ridge, Loki's castle | collected 2008
ATCCCCTACTTAAGGGTAGGTTACTTACGTGTTACTCACCCGTTTGCCACTATCCCGATAAATCGGAACCGTTCGACTTGCATGCATAAGGCACGCCGCCAGCGTTTATCCTGAGCCGGGATCAAACTCTCCAAAAAAAAATTAACTTCGTTTGAACCTTCCTTCCGCTATCCAGTTGTTAAGGTGCTAAATACTTCATTTGAAGTACCTTAATAGTATAACTCAAATGTTATGCTTTGTCAATATTAGTTTGGCTCTATAAAAGAAACTAAAAGTAGCAAGTGAACCGTTGCGACACCCATCCTGGACAGAATCTCGCCACCATCACCAGCAACTCGCATTTTCAGCCCGACAAGGTCGTCCGGTGTATTTAAAGGCCGGTCTGAGTGCGCCCATATCTCTCCAGGAGTTATGAATCCACCCATGCCGATAAGGTGCACGTTTGTATTTGGTAAGATCATTTGAGACCATTTTGTGCTTAAAATACCGTGTAGTGTCATCCTGTTTGGTTTAGTTCGTTAGCAAAATGTTTGCAAAACCGAGTGATTCAGGTGCGCGCCTAGAGGGATTCGAACCCACGACCCTCGGTTCCGAAGTCTGGCGTCTGGTGTCCTATGCAGTGGTTTTACGTTCAAATTAGAACGTTTGTGTCAATAATGAAAACCCTGTTTTGTGCGTAATATACCATCCTGTTACATTCCGTTGTAGCCAGTCCGTTAGCTATTTGTTAGCTTTTTTAGGCTCGAATTAGAGCTACTTTTCACGTCACAAAAAGATGAATTGTTGAGGATGCCTAGTTCTCTCTAACCAGCCAGTGAGATATTCTCCAGACAACCACGCAGGCTGGAACTAATAGTTGGAGTAGTTTTCACCGAGCACGGCATTCAATCCTAGCCGAACTGCCGTATTCGCCATCCTCTGAGGTATCGGATTACTTCATCATCGCTAATGTCATGCCAGTAGCGATAGAAGTCGGATACATAGAATTTTGGCATGTACCCTGTAGCGCCGGTTACCACTTTGTCAGCGACCCTTTCTAATTGCTTCACAGCTAGTGCCGAAGCACAGGGCACAGCGACAACTATTTCCTTCGGTCGTCGACGGCGTACCGATTCCACTGCGGCCATCATCGTGATGCCTGAAGCGAGTCCGTCGTCTATGATTATCACTGTCTTACCATTTACTCTAGTCAGTGGCCAGTCTGCTTTGTAGAGTAGGCTCCGTTGTTTAATCTCAGCCCTTACTTTACTAGCCTCGTACTCTATGTGTTGCCGGTCCAAGCCAATTCGTTTTACTGCTTCTTCACTAAGGACAATTGTTCCATCGTCGGCAATGGCGGCAAAGCCTGCTTCAGGGTTAAGGGGCATGGGGATTTTACGACAGATAATCAGGTCAAGGTCAAGTTTAAGTGCACCAGCAACCTCCAGCGCCACTGGTACACCCCCGTTAGGAATGGCAAGCACGACAGCAGACTCGACATTATATTCACCCAGCCTCTCGGCTAACTGCCTTCCGGCATCTTGTCGGTTCTCAAAAATAGCTTGTGGTGCACCCAACTATGTAATTGTTCTCCTTGTTGTAATATTTTAGCCTAATTCATCCATGGACACAAAACACTTTATCATTTAACTCTCAACTGACTTAAAGGCCTGACCTACCCCCAACTCTAAGGAAAATGGAAAAAAATCTATGGCACTTCAATTACCCCATCAACCCATTCCTGTGCCCCATCCCACTTCCTTCTCCAAAGTCGCAACATTCCGCACAAAGATTCATCCCTAAAGCTACTAGGAGCAACTCGCTACTAAAGGAGTATTGCGTGGGCCCTTATCTTCTTATTGAACATTCTGACGTTTTGTACAATTGGGTAACAAAACGAGCTCTTGTTACCTCAACTGCATATACCTGGTCAATCATTCAATGGTGAACTGAAGCGCACTATCAAAAGGTGACCTATTCTTCAGTCTTTATTCAAACCGCCCTTTTAAGGAGGGAATGCCCCAAGCGGCTTCGGTCAATGTTTCCTCCGCTCAGCAGGCAAACGACCTCAGAACCACTGGGAATGTTAGCTTTTTTGAAAAGGAGGGCTGCAAATCCCGCTGCTCCCGCTGGCTCTGTTAGAATTTTACACCATTCCAAGATTAGGCACAGAGCCTCTATCATTTCGTCATCTGAAACTAGAACGAGTTCGTCAACATACTTTTGAACCAAAGCCAAATTGAGCTCTCCGACAAATGGTGCAGCTAATGCCTCGGCGATAGTGTCCATTCTATTCAAATGAAACACTGCCTTTCGCTGGAGGCTTTGGTACATAGTGGAGGCGCCGATGGGCTCCACGCCCACAATCTTAACCGCTGGCTTCTTCAACTTGATAGCTGTGGCGATTCCTGAAATCAGGCCACCACCGCCGACTGGGACAAACACAGCGTCAACCTTCGGCAAGTCGTCCAAGATTTCCAGTCCTATCGTCCCCTGACCAGCCACGATATGGGGGTCATCGAAGGGGTGAACCATAGTCAGGTTACGTTCCTTTTTAATCCCTAGGCAGGTTGTAAGTAGGTCACCCTCGGTAAGAATTACTTCAGCACCATAGCCCCTTGTGGCGTCAAGCTTATTAGGAGGGGTTGTGTGAGGCATGACCACTGTAGCCGATGTACCAAATAGGGAGGCTGCATAGGCGAGGCCCTGTGCATGGTTTCCAGATGATATAGTGATAACCCCTTTCCTTCTTTCTTCTTCTGTTAGATGATGTAGTTTATTAATAGCCCCTCTAGGCTTAAATGAGCCTGTCTTTTGGAAGACCTCTGCTTTGAAATGGAGGTGTGTTAGTTCGTCTTCCCGCGGTCGTAGAGGATATCAAAGGCGTTCTGTGGATTCGCCCCGTTATAGTTCGCTGGGCATTATTGATGTCCACTAGTCCAATCATACAATTTCTCCTGCCTCGGCTAGTTCAATTTACTAATGCTAAACCGTCAGGACGCCTTCGGCTGCATCCCAAAACGGTGAAAATTTCCCTAACCAAATCCTACCCCATCTTATTGTAACAGTCAATCCTTTTAAGTATTCGGTAGTGGGTCAATTTGACAAGTTCAGCAACAAGGAATATTATAATGATAAATAACATAATGAGAGGCTCTCCAATGCTAATGACTAACGAAATGATTCGTTCAGCAATGCAGGGGGGCGAACTCCAAATCCACAATTTTGTGGGGTCCTCCTTGTATCCAGCATCATATGATGCACGCCTTGGCGAAGAGGCCATTACAAGCAGTCATAGAGAGAGAATAAACCCCGCTAGTAAAGGCTTATTCACAATTCCAGCTGGGGATTTTGCTCTTGTAACCACGCATGAGAGATTTGAACTATCCGCAAATGCTGCGGGTCATGTTGGCTTACGTTCCCATTACAGTAAAAAGGGGTTGTCTATTTTATCTGGCCCACAGATAGACCCTGGTTTTAGAGGTGTTCTCGTTGTAGGATTATCCAATTTAAGCCCTAGAGATATTACAATTCCTTACAAAGAAAGATTCTGCACCCTAGAGTTCTATAAGCTAGTAGAGCCAGCAAGTGAGTTGTATCATGGCGAATACCAGGACCAAGCAGGTATATCCCCGCAAGACTTAGAAAACATGGTAGAAGCTCAAGGAATGACCTTTGGGCAAGTGATAAAACTACTAGGAGATTTAAGCCTTAGTGTGAAATCATTATCGGAATCAGTTACTTTTCTCAAGTGGATGATTCCAATAGCCTTCGCTTTAATAGCTATATTGATAGCTATTTTTAGATAGTCAATTCAACAGTCTTACGATGTCCTCTATTGTCCAGATGCGGTTACTTACCCCTGCTGCCATTGCTGGTGTTCTCGGATATGGATTAGCTAAAGACTTGTGAGGGCGGGCAAAGTTGTAATGCATAAAATAGAGAGCAATCGCATACATATGGTTTTCTAGTTTCTTTGAGAAGGCATTAGTTAGCCTGGTAAATCGCCTCATACCCATTCTCATAGTAAGATTTTGGCGTTCCGCATAGCTGGAGTGAGCTTGACAGCAGTGAGCAAGTGTTCTAATATAGCCCCGGTAGTTGATATGGGAAATGGTCGACCAAATCTGGACTCAAAACTAGCCTGAAATCGAAAGGAGACTAAAATGACATCTAGAAAATATGATGTAGAAACTGATGTGATAGTTGTCGGCTATGGGGCTGCCGGTGCTGCAGCCGCAATTACTGCTCATGACAACGGAGCGAGTGTGATAATTCTGGATAAAATGTCTATCCCTGGTGGAAATTCACGAGTAAGTGTGGCTAATATGGCTATCCCCGAGGACGGTGAGAAATTTGCCCAATATCTGAAGACAATTACTTTCGCCACCACTGAGCCTGAGATAATTGACACGTTTGCCGAAGGGGTAATGGAGCTCAAGGATTGGATTGCGACAATGGGAGGCGAACTTATGCGTTTTAATTGGCCGGAGGCATCTTATTCGTATAATTCGCCTGACGTAACTTTTCCCAGCCTTCTTGGTGGTGAGGGCATAAAAAGATGGCATGTTAAACAGACTGAGACCACGCCCGAGCCTACCGGGGGTGACCGTATGTGGCATCTACTGGCAAAGCAGGTGGAGAGCAGGGGAATCAAGGTTATGCTCTCTACACCAGCAACAGCGCTAATTCAAGACCAGAAGGGCGAGATAGTTGGTGTGATAGCAGAATCAGAGCGTAAAAGCATTTCAATTGGGGCTAGAAGAGGGGTAGTCTTGACCTGTGGTGGTTTTGAGAATAATGAAACCCTAAAGCAGGACAGTTTATCTCCCAAGCCAATGTTGTTTTTGGGTAATCCTAGCAACACTGGGGATGGCATCAGAATGGTGCAGAAGGTTGGTGCCGCATTGTGGCACATGGGCACAACTGCGTGTAACATTGGTTTTAAAGCTCCAGAATATGAGGCAGCGTTTTTCGTCAATTTTTTGGCTCCAGGATTTATTTACGTGGATAAGTATGGCAAACGATTTGTGGACGAGGGAAGTATAGATTCACATGCATACGGGATGAGTCTATCCGAATTTGACACAAAGCGCTGTGAATATCGACACGTGCCTTTCTACGTCATCTTTGATGAGGAAATCAGGCGAAGAGCGCCTATCAGTTGGGCTACATGCGGGTACAGTAAAGTTATAGAGAAATACAACTGGAGTTCGGATAATTCAGCAGAGGTCAAAAAGGGCTGGATTATTAGGGCTAGAACAATAGCTGAGCTAGCTAAACGGATATCAGCGGATGAATCAACCCTGGAAAATACTATTGCCGAGTATAATGAGTACTGTAAGGTTGGCAAAGATGCTGATTTTGGCAGACCTAAGGACAGGCTTAAGGCCATTGAAGGACCGCCATACTATGCCATACAACTTTGGCCAGCCCTACTGAATACCCAGGGTGGTCCACGCCGAGACAAGGAAGCCAGAGTATTGGACCCTGATGATAACCCTATTCCCAGGCTATTCGCCGCAGGAGAGTTTGGGTCAATTTGGGGATTTCTATACCAAACGGCAACCAATATGGATGAGGCTCTCGTTTTTGGTCAGATAGCGGGCAGAAACGCCGCCATGAATCGACCCGTGGAGCCATAAGTTATGATAGTTGCTGACAAGAACTTCATCCTTGATAGTCCCCGAGAGAGAGTCTGGCAATTATTACTAAGGGTGGTAATGCGATGTATGCCCTTTGAAAGCATGGAGCTTGTGGACGAAAAGAATTTTGTTGCTCGACTAAAGATAGGTATAGGTTTCATTGCCGTGCCCATGCGCGTGCAGATAGGGATAACTGATATATTTGAGCCGGAGAGTCTAGTTACTATACTTAAGGCAAGAGGGATGGGCGGGATGGTTTGGCTGAATCAGAAGGCCACATTTACGTTGACATCGCTTAGTGAAAGTAAAACTCAAGTTACTTGTAATCTGGTGGCGCAAGGGATGGCACGCCTGTTGAGGGTATTTTTCTTATGGAAGGTGAAGAGCTTTGTTCAGGATTCTCTTGACAACATCGAAGCCCTCCTTAGACAATGGGCCTGAATATGGTGGTAATCCCTGTGTGCAACTGCACTATGGGTAAATTCGCATAAGAGCATAAAATTAAAAGTTTAAAGAAGGAAAACGATGACAACCTATACTGAAGTTGAGACTAGGGCAATGAGCCCCAAGGATTTCAGGAGTCTGGTGAGGAAAGGTGAATATAGAGATGTAACTACGGAGGTATGCCAAGGCTACGCTCAGACCAATCTCGCTATAGTCCCTAAAGAGCTAGCTTTTGAGTTTCTACTGTTCTGTAATCGCAACCCTCTATCCTGCCCGATACTTGAAGTAACTGAACCTGGAGACCCCGAGCCAAAGCAATCAGCTCGTGGTGCTGACCTGCGAACTGATTTACCCAGGTATCGTGTCTTCAAGAATGGGGAAGTTATCGACGAGCCCACCGATATCATCAAGTATTGGCGGGATGACCTGGTTGCCTTTCTGATTGGCTGTAGTAGGACTTTCGTATGGGCACTACGGGCAGCCAATATTCCCTTCCGAAGGTATAGCGCCTATCGCTCTAATATCCCTTGCGTCCCAGCTGGGCGCTTTCATGGTCCCCTTGTTGTCACCGTCCGCGCATTTTACAATGCCCATGATGCCGTGCGAGCTGTTCAAATCTGCTCCCGGCATCGTCTTATGCATGGGCCACCGGTTCATATTGGAGACCCGGCAGAAATAGGTATAAAAAACCTTGGTCAACCAGATATTAACCTCAAGTGGCCAGTGACCGAGCCTCCGAAGACAGGGGAGATTGTCATGTCGTGGGGATGTGGGGCGACGCCGCAGACAGTAGCCATGGAGAGCAAGATACCCTTCATGATTACCCACGTCGTGGCTCACGACCTTGTAACCGACCTCTTTACTGAAGAGCTAGCCATTTTATAGGCTTAGTAATTTTGCAAATTAACCTTGTCTTGCCACTGCCTGTCAGGCTGAATGGTAGTGACGTACTGAGCTAGACTAAGAAAGACTATGTTTATACATATATCACTCCCTGTTTCCCTTTTTCTAGTTTAAAAGCTAATTTAACTTTTTGTCATATACTATGCCAAGATTTTTGTATATTTTACGGATTTTTTCCTCTAGTTTTGTATTTGTTTCTTCATAAAGGTTGCGTCCATGAGCGTCGATAGTAACGAGAAGAGGTCCAAAGTTTTCGGCTTTAAAAATCCATGTAGCTTGCGGTATCCCTAGCTCAAGCCAATAAACGTTCTCAAATTTTACTTTTGAAGAGTATAATACGCCAGCCCAGCCACCTATCCCGGTAAGATAAACTGCTCCGAGCTCCCTCATTGCTTCCGCAGTCCTTTTTTTCAAAGGTCCCTTCCCAATTACGGCCCTAATTCCAAGTTTTTTAATAGCGGATCGAATCCAAAGTTCAAAAGCAAGGGATGTTGTGGGCGACAGTGCTGAAATTTCCCACGTATCACCCACTCTCTTTGCTGTTGTGTGCACATGAAATACTACATTGCATTCCATAGGATTAAACGGGGGATCTTTACCCTCATCAATTGTGTGAATATAAAACGCCTGTGTAGCCGAAAAAATCTTACCTGTAAGATATACAATGTCACCGAGTTCAAGTTGGTTAACATCCTTTTCTTTAAGTGGCAATTCTAACTTTACCTTTCTATTTTCCATATCTATACCTAAAACCACTCTGGATTTTCTCTCCACTCTACTGTTCCATCGTTAAATATTCTAGCAACAGCACGTCTGGCAGCTGCACACTGGGCGTTAACTGCAATTGGCAGTTGAGCAGAAGAACAATAAGCAATTTCAATATGTACATCCAGTATGCTCGTCAACCCACCCATCCCCATGAAGCCAATTCCCATCGAGTTGATTATTTCGACTAATTCACTTTCAAGATTGGCTACAATGTCCTCACGATGTCTCTCACCAATTACTCTAAGCACAGCTGCTTCTCTTGCAAGTTTAGTACATAAATCAAAGGTCCCACCAATACCAACTCCAATAATATTTGGGGGACACGCAAGACCACCAACGTTGCCATCTATCACTGCGTCAAGAACACTCTTTTTAATTGTTTTAATGTATTCTTTTGTAAACGGGTGGAACTTCATATAGTATAAACCTTTCTCAGCCCCTCCCCCTTTTAAGGCAACAATTAAATCCAAAAAAGCTCCATCTATCATTCTATATGTTACTTGAGGAATATTCACACCAACATTCGTTCCTGGATTTTCTCTCGTTATAGGATGTACAGCCTTCTCTCTTAACGGAATTTCTTTTGTTGCTATTCTTGTTGCCTCTTTTAGAATTGGTTCTACAGACGATAAACCTCCTTGCACATGTACATTGTCGCCGAACTTTATATAAAACAATGGAAAACCAGTATCCCCGCAAACAGGCAGACCCTCTCTCTCAGCCATTCCAATGTTTTCCAACAGAGCCTTATAATGCAATTTCGCAACTTCTGTAGTTTCCCTTAAATAAGCATCATTTATGGCCTTTTTAGTATCTTTAGGCAATACTACCGCAGCTCTTTTCAGAGCTTCAACAGCCGTCTTCTTTATCAAATCCTGTTTAATCAAAGACACACCTTCCCAGCAGGTTGCTTACAATTAATTAACTGTTCTCATGGTAATACACCCTTCCACGGGACAAACTACCTGGCAATTATAGCATCCTTGACAATTGGTGTCATTTGCCCTATAGGTTCCGTCAGTCTTTTCCATAGCTCCGAACCAACAAACTTCCAAGCACTTGCCACAGCTGACACATTTGTCCGCATCCACCGAAGCCTTCTCTCTATATTCAGGCATGGAGTACATTTCCTCATAGTTGTGGCTGGCCCTGGTCGCAATCCCTATAATATCTCGGACACTACCGTACCCTTTGGCATCGAGAAAATCATTTAGTCCTCGTATGGCTCTCCTAATTACAGAATAACCTTTAACCATTACTGTCGAACAGAACTCGACGGCGCTAGCGCCAGCCATGTGAAACTGCACCACATCCTGCCAGTCATAAGCGCCATTGGAGCCCAAAATAGGGAAATTAGGAACAGTGTCATAAATTTGGGAAACCCATCCCACAGAGACAGGTAACATCCACGGCCCTCCGACACCAGCCCACCCCCATATATACGGTTTGGCATTCTCTATATCAATGCAGAGGCCTAGAACACGATTTTGGCAGGTTACACCAGCAGCACCAACTTCCTTGACTCCTCTGGCTGTTGCCGCTAAATCTGCCTGTTGGGGTGAGAGCTTAACAAATACAGGTATGGAAACGCCTTTGACTATTTCTTTGGCAACATCAAAGTAATCTTGGCTGGTTTTAAGTAGAGCGCCTTTTTCCTTCATTTTCTCAACATTGGGGCAGCCCAAGTCGACTTCTAACATCGGCAACCCGGCCTGCTCCATTTTCCTCGCTAGTCGAATCATGTCATTGACGTCTTCTGAACCAAATACACTGCCAATAACAAGGGCGTCAAACTTAGAGGCATATTTCTGAGCTTTTGCCAGTTCCTCGATCCATTCATCTTCATCGTACGGACACCATTGAATTATCCCGGAACGGCAATAATTGGTATAAAACTTTGGTATATTCTTTCCATAGACAGGCCGCCGGTCATAGCCTAAGATACAAAACTTAGCCAAAGGCATCGGTCTTTTCTGCTCATGCCCAGTAAGATAAGCACCACAGTAAGATTTGGCCACTACTGCCCCGGCTCCGGCGTCAATCCCCCTTTTTATTTTGTCAAAGGTGGAGGTTGGTTCCCCTGAAGCCAGCCACACTGGATTCTTAAAACTGATACCGGCAATTCCCACACTTAAATCAGCCATCGTTTCCCCCCTTATTTAGTTCATGCAATTGCGCCTCAGATTCATAATTGACCTCATTTTCAGTGTAACCAATAAGACAACTCTACCACATCATCTTTGCGGATTTTCCTTTGCAGAGCCTCCGACCTTTCTAACCTAGTCAATGCTCTCCCCCTATATAGAGTAGACACCATCGTTTATAACTGTCAAATCGGCTCTGCATTATTCTAGTGCGAAACTAGGCCCTTACCAGTGAGCGTAGCAACTAGCTCTCCACAATAGCTCACACTTCACTTTTCATTTATCTCAGGACTATCCTATCAACTAAGGGGCATTATTTCAAAAAGCTCCTTTTCCAAGGTACAAGACAGCTCGTCCCATCATGTGGCTTCTTGTTAAATTTAATATTAACATCTATGTAATCAGCTTAATTATTACGCTACTAGTTCTCTCCTCAATACTGTTGACCTGCTCCAGATATTAAACAATCACTGAATATGCCGGTAATTCCAACTTAATATATATAATGGTATAATCATTATTAGGTAAGAAAGCAATATGAGATCTGCAGGTTTTCCGCCATACCATTGCAGAGCTGAAGGAATATATTCAAATGGCAAATGATTATGGCTGTAAAGTGGTGCTGATCTGCGAACTGATTTACCTAGGTATCGTATTTACAAAGAAGGGGAGATTGTTATGTGCTGGGGGTGTGGGGTAACGCCGCAGGGGGTAGCCATCGAAAGCAAGATACCCTTTGTGATTACCCACTCTCCGTCTCACATGTTTGTAACCGATTACCTTGTCGAAGAGCTGGCGATTATTTAGTGGCCTAGCAATCAGGTGGTGTATGGAGCTTAGCAAATTTTTAGAAGGAGGTAAATAAGATAGTGGAAAGTGTTACAGAGAAGTTAGCTAATTTTGTTGTAGGAACTAAATTTGATGACTTACCTCGAGAAGTAGTGGACAAGGTTAAGCAGGTGCTACTTGATTCTGTGGGTTGTGCTTTGGGTGGCTATATTACCGATAGGGGTAGGTTGGCTATCGAATTCGCTGTGGAAAGGGGAGGCAATCCGCAGGCCAGCATTATTGGAGGTCACCGTACCTCATATGACCTTGCCGCCTTCGTCAATGGGGAGCTAATTAATGCTCTGGATTATGATGTTATTGGTCCTTGTACTGGGCATGTTTATCCTTACGTTGCTCCACCATGTTTAGCCATTGCTGAGCGGGTACATGCTTCAGGTAAAGAATTAATCTTGGCACTTGCCCTGGCTCAGGAAATTGGAGGGAGAGTCGCTAGCTCATTAATCCAGCACAGGGTATTAAAAGATGAGCCACCATACTATGAGGAATACCCTAGATTTTCCTTCAGTACTACACTCTTGGGAGGTGTAGCTGGCGCCGGTAGACTCTTTGAGTTTGATGCTTATAAGATGAGAAATGCTCTTGGTATAGCTGGGGCTAGTTGCCCGGTGCCAGGTGGGCAGAAATGGGAAACTATCACTGGGCCAGCGATTATGGTTAAATATAACGCTTGGGCAGGATGGTGTTCTCAGCTTGCTACTGTGGCCACATTGCTGGCTGAGAAGCGTTTTACTGGAGATACCACTATTCTAGATGGCGAGCGAGGTTTTTGGGTGTTGGTAGGATCGCCTTTCTTCAAACCAGAAAACTTGCTTGGTGGTTTAGGGGAGGTTTGGCATATTTTGGATTCGGCACTTAAGTTATATCCCACCTGTCAGATAAATCAGGCTGGTATACAGGCTATTCATAAAATTATCCGAGAGCACAATATCAAACCAGGAGAGATAGAAGGTATCCTGGTTAAAGGAGACCCACTCTACCTGACACCAAATCGAACAGGTATGAAAGTAACAAACTTTGGTGATATGCAATTCCTTAACGCCTATATTTTTGCTGCTGCTATCCTTTATGATGATATTGCAGGTCCTGCGTGGCAAATGCCGAGCATTTTTAATCGTCCTGAGTTAAAAGTACTTGCTAAGAAGGTTAAAGTTGAGCTGCATCCCCGAACTTCGGAAGTTTTGGCTAACGCTATAAAGACGGGAATCGGGCGACCCTTTATACTGAATGTTGTGGTGGAAATAACTGCTAGGGGAGAGAAGTTTACCGCAGAGGAAGTAGCTCCTAAGGGTGATCCAACTAACCCAGTGACTGAAGATGAGATACTGGCCAAGTTTAGAAATAATGCTTCCTTTTCTATGCTTCCCAGCAGTAGGGTTGAATTGGTTATCAAAATGATTAGTCAGTTGGAAGAAATGGATGATATAACTGAATTAACTAAGCTACTAACCACTGGTTAGCTAGGTTTTATAGTATGTGATAGAGCCAAAGGTTACTTTGTAGTGAGAGGTATAAAATTGATTAGGTTGGAAAAATCAGAAGCTTTACAGAGGAAAATCCGCCGAGACGACATACCAGAACTGGCAATACCTACCTGGGCATTGGTTCGTGACGCAGTAAAAGCCGGAAAAATTGATGAGGCACTCGAGCTTCTTGACTATGGCTGTTATGAAGCCAAACAGATGCACGACATCCTGGCTGCATTTCCTGATATCGCTCTCACTTATATTGCCAATCGTTGTGGTGAGGAGGAGGTTATGAAGGTCTTAAGGGGAAGATACTATGACAGAGCAAAAGATTTTATAGCGAGGATATCAGATCCAAAAGAGGCTCTGCAAAGATTGGTTGAGCAACAAAGAGCCCACTTCAGTGACTTTACTGTTGTAGAGGAGCCAGATAGGTATGTGGTGATAGCAGACCCTTGTGGTAGTGGAGGTAGGCTAAGAAGAATTCAGGATGTTGGGGTGACAAAGAAGGCGTATCCTTGGTCATGGAGTAAAGTTGGTATTCCTTATTATTGTTGCCATTGCTGTGCATATTTCGAGATTTTTTCAACTGAACTACGTGGATACCCAATAAGAATCCATGAGGTCACTGACAAACCCGAGGATCCATGTATTCATTATTACTACAAGGAGCCGAAGTTGATTCCAGAAGAATACTTTACCAGGATTGGCATGAGCAAGACAGTGCGGGAAGGTTAACCTCACGGTGAAACGTAGGGCAACTCCACTTTTCCCGAAGGATATTTAGTTTACCCGCAGGGTTGTATCTTCAGTGAAGTGCTTTCTCTACTAAATGACTCAACTCCAGAGACATTAAGAATGGAGCCTAGCATGTGATGCCTTTAAATTGGAAGCCCCCTAGCTTGTTCACTCAGTCAACCTTGTATCTTTCCTCTTCGCCTTTGTATATTAGCCTTAATTTAATCCTTAGACCACCTAACAACGCCTTTGCGCCTGTTTGCCCAGCTGATATGAGAACATAACGAGGCTTTTACAGGTCTACATATCGAGCAGCTTATCCATCGCTTGAGCGAAGCCATCCATGGTCTCAGTACCAACAACCCAATCAGCAGCAGTGGTAACTTCTTCCGGCGCATTGCCGATGACAATCCCAAGTCCTGCCCATTTGAGCATACTTATATCATTCGGTCCATCGCCAACAGCCACGGTTTGACTTTGCTCTATGCCTAGCAATTTTGCCAAATACTTCAAGGCATTGCCCTTTCCAGATGTGGGATGCCCGATCTCGCAGAAAGAGGAACTCACTTTTGTAACGAGCAAACCTGAACCGAAACTGACATTAAGGTGAGCAATCAGACGATCAATCTCCGCTGGTTTACCCCGACATGCTATCTCAGTGGGCTGTCTTTTGAGAAAAGTGAGGAAGTCCTCGACAAGATTCAACTCAACCCCATTACGCTGAGCATACCACTGATCTTTTTCTACGATTTCCTCCACATACATTTCGTCATCAAGATAGACATATTGGTGCGTACCCATTTGCCGTGCTGTTTCGATCACCTTTCGAGCTGTCAGCACTGATAAAGGCTTATGCCATACAACATGTCCGTTGAACGGCTCTCGGATAAGAGCTCCCTGATAGCAGATTAGTGGAGCGGAGAGTCTCAACTCTTGTGCAAAACGATTACTTGGTTGATACATGCGCCCGGTAGCTAGAGTAACCTTCATCCCACTATCAATGGCACGCTGGACTGCCTTCTTGGCGCTAGGGATAATGGTACCCTCTTGGTTAACTACGGTTCCATCCAAGTCAATTGCGATGAGTCTGTACTTCAAACCTGACCTTCTTCCTAGACTGGAGCGCCTAAGTCTCTTCGCCTCTTTCGGCTTGGGGCAACAATGGTCCTACTAGCGCCTGAAGCCTGGCTATTTAAGAACCTAGCTAGCTCATCCCGCTCAAATTGAGGCAGCTCTTGCGTCCCTCTCTTGGTGTGCAACTTCAGTCCTTCCTCTGCCATTACCACCTTTCCTATGATTCTGGCGTTGATTCCAGCGTCATCTAGCGCTGCCAAGAGCTTGGAGGTCTCCGAGGGATTCAGGGTGATGATTAGAGATCCGGATGCTAATAGCCCAAGAGGGTTAAGGGCAAGCCTATCGCAAATATCTCTGGATTCTGGGAGAATAGGAATCTTGTTTTCTTCCACCAAAATACCAACCTGCGCTGCGTTAGCTATCTCCCAAAGCCCTGTAGATAATCCGCCCTCGGTAAGATCGTGCATAGAATTCACTGCTACACTTGAGCAGGCAATTAGCGCCTCTTTAAGCACACTGATGCCGGGAGAGAAAAGATAGTCAGCTGCTCGTTGGACTACATCCTTGCTCAGCATAGAGGAGAGAAGGGCTTGCTCTGCTTCTCGAGCTAGAAGCGCTGTTCCTTCTATTGCAATCCCCTTGGTAATTATGATGTCATCGCCCGGCTTGGCTCCAGATGTGGTTATGATAGGCTGACTCTCAGCCTCGGCCAGCATACAGCCCACAACCACAGGACGCCTGAAACCGTTGGTTATTTCGATATGCCCTCCCACAAGGCTGATTCCCAGGGACCTACATGCTGAAAGAATCTGGCCAAAGATTGTCTCCGCTTCTTTATGGGTACATTGTTCTGGCAAGAGGATCGTCGCCAGAAACCAACGAGGCTTCACTCCCATTGTTGCGATATCGTTGGCATTGATGTTAACTGCGTACCAGCCAATGAGGTCAGTGGCGAAAGTTACCGGGTCGGTTGTGACCACCAACAATTTGTTGCTAACCTTTATTACAGCGACATCTTCACCAATAGACGGTCCGAGGACAACCTGCTCGTCTTCTGTCCTAATCTTATCTATGAACTTTCTAAGTAGCGCACTCGGCAGCTTGCCAGTAGGTAACCGATTCACTTGAAGTCCTTGTCCAGTCAGGTAGAGTCAGAAGTTCGAATATATCATTTATACATATGAAATATATTCCTAAATGCCGTGTGCTGTCAACAGAAGCTGTTTCTAAATCAGAAGACGTAGTGATTGGATGTTGCGTAAAATAGCGGAAAGTTCAATGTCCCTTGCCGCACTTTTTCTTTTCTCCTTGCGTGATAGATGTAAATAACACTAGAATATATTTACTACTTTGGAAGTTGACCTAACTTTTTCTGAAAATAATTCTCAATCTAGATTGGCGTTCGGTAGCTTACCAACTAAGACAAATCGCATATTATGAATATCTTAGAGAGTAGTATGCAAAATGGTGTAAGCAAAAAGGGAGTGTTAGTTGTTATAACGATGGCTTCTTTTCTTACGCCTTTTATGGGGTCTTCCATAAATATCGCACTTCCTCCAATTGGAAGAGAGTTCGCGATAGACGCAGTCCTGTTAGCTTGGATCCCAACCTCGTATCTCTTGTCCGCGACGGTTTTTCTTCTTCCGTTTGGTAGAATTGCTGACATATACGGCAGGAAGAGGATTTTCACTTATGGCATCATCATCTACACTATTTCATCTCT
>SDBU01005163.1_pt1 | contig 15729 bp, 12 predicted proteins | sample 2277071 | NCBI WGS metagenome assembly SDBU01 (sample SAMN10397929, study PRJNA504765) | marine sediment metagenome | isolation source: marine sediment core GS08_GC12, 126 cmbsf | place: Arctic Ocean: Gakkel Ridge, Loki's castle | collected 2008
GGGTTAAGCCCCATCCCTTCCGCAGGCACAAAGGAGAGTTTCTGGAAAGGGTTTGACATCGAGAGCAATAGAATGAGGAAGAAAGCCTGGGTAGCCATGATAATTGAGGAGGCATAAGGCACTAGCTCTTTACCGATGTCTCGCTTCTGAAGCACGACCACAGCGGCAAAGATAGAGAGGAGCCATGCCCAGAAGAGCAGCGAGCCATCGTTGCCCGCCCATAAGGCGCTTAAGAGGTAAGGCAAGGACAGGTCACGGCTGGTATATGAGGCAACATATTCTATCTGGAAGTTATGAGTTAGAAGGGCATAAACTAGAATTGCTACCGATATAGTGACCAGCCCACAGACAACCAGAAGACTGTTTTTAGCACTGTGAATCAGCGCCGGGTGCTTTCCCCTCACCCCAAATATGAAGGCAATAGCCGCGTAGATTGAGGCTACCAGTGCCAGCACTAAAACAATATAGCCTATATCCGCCATACATTATTTTCCCTAATTACATTACTTTCCCTAATACAGAACCTCATCCTTCAGGCAAATACTTAGAGGGACACTTCGGCATAAGCGTGTCCCCCTGGAAGGTGCCGGATGAATTAAGATGACCTTCAACCACAACATTATTGCCCACTTTGAAGGTATCAGGAACGACCCCCTGATAGACCACCGTCAGACTCTCTTCGCCATCAATATCAGCAATGGTGAACCTCAGTCCAAACCCATCACCCTGCTGCTCCACAGAGCCGGGGACAACCTGCCCGTTCACCCGCACCGTCTCATCATAGACTGAGCTTCCCTGGACTAAAAGTTCGCCGACCTCATAGTAATAGGTTGCCGAACTCTGAAAACCCATATAGCCCAGATAAACTATGGCAACGATTACAATAAGACCTCCGATGAGGAATTTTTTCTTCTTTAACACTGCTCACTCCCGCCTGAGGATTTTAGGCACACTATAAAGTATGTTCCCAAATATTAGTAGCCCTTGTTACCGCCAAACCCGTTATCACCCGGCAGGCTGATGGCACCCGGTGCAGGTGTCGTTGGTGCGTCCGGCATGGTCGGCAGGATACGGCTTAATTCCAGTCTCACCGTGGCACATCACACAGTCGTCACGCCCCTCCAGCGTATGGGATATTGCCGACGGTCCTCCGGTTGGTTCCGGTTCTGGTTCTGGCGCTGGCGCCGGTTCTGGTGCCGGCTCCGGTGCTGGTGCCGGTTCTGGTGCCGGTGCCGGTTCTGGCGCTGGTGTCGAACCACCACAAGCGGCAAGCAACGGTACCACAACAAGTATCGCTATCAGTACCAACCACGTATATTTCTTCATGACCCGCTTTACCTCCCTACATTATAACAATATTAATTCTATGCCGTCAAAAAGGGGAAGCCAAGAATATCTCAGCCTCCCCTCTGACATAAACACAGATAGACGTTGTGCCACGTATTTTCTAGCCGTTCTTTATCAATACAAACCTGTGGTGCTCGGACCTGTCACGACGTGGCAGGTGAAGCAGTCACCTGGGCGTTCCCCTTCTTCTAGCACCTCCGGGTCTAACTGTGCCGCTTCGAAATGTGGGCTTGACAGGTGGACCTTATGGACAATATCCCTGAGCGATTTAGACGATACATTGCCTTTTCCATCACGGTCGCCAGTGCCGACAGCGTGACACCCTAGACAGTCGTCAAGCGTTTTCAATTCACCGAGAGGGTCGAAATCATGCCCTGCCCAGGCGTGATTTGCCTCATAGGCAAGGGTGTACATCCCCTCAGGGTTCGGCTGTATATACGGTGCCACTACCTCATGACACACCCCGCCACATCCCGGTTGGTTAGGGTCAAATCCAAGAGCAAAAACAGTAGCAGCGGCAGGTTCTCCAGCAGGACCGGCAGTACCCGCAGTACCCGCAGCCCCCGCGGGACCGGGAGGTCCTTGAGGACCGGTTTCGCCGGCAGCACCCTGGCAGCCAACTCCAAGAACTACCAGTACCAGCACCAGCCCAACAACTCCACCCCACCTCAGGTTTTTCTTTATACTACTCAATAACAAACCCTCCTTATCTAAACAAAAATTAACTATTTTTATCAGTCGCATCACCTCCTTTTCCAAAATTTACTCAGCGTTATTATAAACAAGACATTACCAATTATGCAAGATGCTGTGTAGGAGCTACTTAGGTGCTTCCCCGAAATTCCCCAATGCAATATACCACCAGAAGTACCTAATATGCTATGGGTATTTATACCTATTTATTAACAAAAAATACCCTATTTATGGTAGTTCAAAGTAGTGACACGAATCACAGTCGGCATCAATAGCTTTACCTTCCTGGTCACCGACTGTTACCTCCAGCTTGCCATGACACCTGAAGCACCCCGGAGATTCCTGATGAGCTATATTGTCAAAATATGTTTTCCAGCTTACCTTCATATCGGGAAAGGTGGTGAGCCGGGCAACCTCCTTCAACTCCACTATTGCCTCATTAATTGCTGACTCCCTCTCCTGGTAAATCTGCGGATAGGAGGTGCGGTAGAACTCGCTGATGGCTTCCACTTTGGCGATGGCCTGAGTCAGACTGGAATTAGGCGGGTCTAGAGCATTAAGCCCCTCTCTCTTGATAAAGGGCAAGCTGCTATCTATCTTACCCTGGGCAAGTGCCATGTCAATGAGTTCCTCGGACGAGCGGAAGATATGCGTTGCCCGGTTGTGGCAATCCATACAATCCATTAGACGCTTTTCATCATTTATACGCTGAGGGCTAACTTCAGTCGCTTTTTGAGGGTCAACATATTCAGTAAGCTCACCATTTCTAGCCTCAACGCCAACCCAGCCTATTTCCTGACGTTTCTCATCCAGGGGCAAGTACCAGACCCTGGCAGCGATATGCCAGTGGATATCGCGCGCCACTTCAAACTCTCCACCACCAACCCGGAGCACCCTGATATCAACCTTCTCGGTGTTTTGCTCATCTGGTAAGTAGGTGGTATGGACACGGACAAGGTCACCGGCAAACCTCTCCGGACGGTGGCACTGCTCACAGGTCTCACGGGCAGGACGGAGGTTATCCACCGGAGTCGGAATGGGACGGTCATAAGCGCCGGAAATGGTGGCTATAATCATGGGGATACCGCTGAATTTCGATTTGACCAGGTAGTCAGCCCCGGAACCGACATGACATTCCGAGCAGGTCACCCGAGAGTGAGGAGAAGCCTGATAAGCAGTATATTCAGGGTACATCACCTCATGACAGAGACGACCACAGAAAGCGGTGGAATCCATGAATTCCACAAGTTGATAGCCACCAAGGACCAGTAGTATTATTCCCATTGCCCCGGCGAACATGAGGAAAAGCAGTTTTTCACGATGCCGCTTATGACGTTCTATCATTGTTACCTCACTCACCTAACTCCTCAAGATAGCCAGGATAAAAACTATCCCCCCGGCAATAAACAGAACTGGTACCATGGAAAAGTTAAAAACACCGAAAAGGGGATATTTTTCCGGAAGGTCAGAGTAGAGATTAAAAATAACCAGGACCACAATGAGCACAAAGATTATGCCGGCGGCTCTCATGAGCCAATCATCAAAAATCTCACGCAAATATCTCATTCTCCTGCCTCCTTTTCAGCGTGCTCAAGTAGTCCCTCATCTTCCGTAGGACCCTCCTCGCTACCTTGCTTCTCTTGAACGGCCGTTCCCAAGAATCTCTCATATTCCAGAGGATGCTCCCGGTGGTATCGCTCCTTAGACACCTTCCCGGTAAACATAGCGGTATTAAGCGGAAATACCCCCGGACTGAAATGGTTAAAGAAAACATGCACCAAGAAAATCCAGATTAATGCCAACATTGCTTCATCACTATGAGCCACCAGAGCGGTGGGTACAGTCCAGCCGGGCAGAAACTTGGTAACAAAGGTGGGGTACATCAGAATAAAGCCTGAGACAGCCATAACAGGCATTCCCCAGAAAATAGCCCAGTAGTCAAACTTCTCTTTCCAGTTAAAGCGGTCATATCTGGGTCTCTCTCTTCTCAGTCCCAGAAAATAGCCAAGCTCCTGATAGAGCTTTATGAAGTCCTGAACGTTAGGAATCATTTTTACCGGGAAAGGTCTTCTAAGGATGAGAGTTGTATATAATAGGTAAACCAGGTGATAGAGGCAGACGATGACAATCACCCAGGCAGCAAAATGGTGAACTGAGCGGGTGGCCTCAATCCCCCCCCACACGCCTATCCACCACTGGCTGGCTGCTGAGTCATGGAACTTAAGGGGCAACCCGGTGATCACCAGCAGGATAAAGCTCACCATCAGCCCAGCGTGCTGAATTATCTGATGAATATCAAAGCGAGTTATCTTCGCCGCTAAACCCTTTTCCAGTGAAACGGTTTCAGTTACGGCTGCCATTGCTATTCCCTCCACCCGTTAAGTGAAAACCGTATGATGCCGGCACCCACTATCAGGACTCCAAAAGCAACCACGGATACCAACAAGATAGTAAACAGTATCTCCGCGTAATATGCTACCGGGATATTTTCCGGTGATGCCTCCTTATGCCCCAAGAAACCACTGGCAAACTCTACCCCGGCATCCGGATGACATTGCTCACAGGTCTCAGCCAGGTTTTCTAAGCCGGCTACCGGAGAGGTTGGGGCACTAGCACTCTTTATATCATGAACACCGTGGCAGTTGGTGCAGGTTGCCTTGTCCAGCTGAGTTATTTCGTAAGTGCCCAGTTGCATCGCCTTGCCATGAAAGCTGCGCATATATGACTCATAGACCTTCTCCACAATGCCGTAGTTTGCCATCAATTCCTCATCACCATGACACCCGGCACAAGTTTGGGCAATGTTCTTCTTATAGGCAGGTGCACTATACTCCAGCACTCGGATTACACTATGGGGATTACTGGTAGGACTATGGCAATCAACACAGGTAGCTACATCGGGATTGCCCTGAACTAACTGCTGCCCATGGATACTCTGAAGGTGTAATTTATATTGATACTGGTGGCAACTGCCGCACTTCTCAGCTAAAGATAACTTGGTTAGTGGTGTAGCAACTTCATGTGGCTCAGAGGTATGACAGGTGGTGCAATCTATGAAGCGGTGAGCGGCAGTATTTACCGCCTCCTCACTAACATACAGAGATATTTTTTCACCTCCGGCGCCGGGCTTAGTTAGTTCTGGATTACCATGGCATGATAGACAGCTATTCTCATCAAGGGCATAAGTCTCAATGGGGTTACCAACCAAGAACAAACCTACCACCACCAACCCCACCGCTAGCAATAGAAACAACCTTCTCAATTCTTTCCAATCCTTACTACCTTCCCCCTTAGTGAGAGAAGAACAGTCTCAATCAATTGATACCTTACGGAATCCGTGAACAAGAGGAAACCGATACAGGCCAAATACCTCTCGACTTCGTAAGAAACCGATAAAGATGATTACTACCCCCAGTAATATAAGGCTGGCATGAGCAGTAGAGGATGATACCCCAAACCGTGCTAAAGCTCCACCTAAAGCGGGTAGTATTGCCCCCACCGCAACAAGTATATTAGATACCACTCGGTGCGGCATGAGCCGACGCCGCCAGAAGACCCAGGCGCTGTATATCGCCCCGCTCACCAGAGCGACCGTGCCGAAAGTATTAAAGAAGGGGGTCATAAGCCTCACCCCCAGGGGCATGGCTTCGCCGGAAAGTTGAGCCAGGGCGCCCAGGTCAATGCTGACCGTAAAGACTCTAAAGGCAGCATATAATGATGCCACCAGTAAAATCGCCATGATGATGTGAGCCACACGTTGTCGAGCAAGCAGATATAATGTACCCATCCCCAGGTAAGCGGCTACTAATACAGCCCCGAACAGGTACCATAACCGATAAGCTGCCTCGTTCATCCCCCAGGCATCTATCCAGAACACGCTTCCGGTAGCGATAAAGAACATGAATAAACCGATAGCCCAGATAAGCTGATAGGGTTTTCTACGAGCCAAGAATTGGTCAAGAACTATCACGGCAAAGACAAGGCTGACAACAGCGGATATAAGCGGTATTATTACAATACTCATATAACTACCTACCATTTTAAACTTTACTCAGTAATTTTGGAATAAAATATTACCCTATTTATGTGTCATAAATACCTCTTTTTTTGACAAATAATAGCCTGCATTATAATTATTCGTGGAGACGGGCAAGCTTGGTGGGGAGAGGCGTTGCAGATGAAGGTTTAAGGAGCAGAATCATACTAGCCACGCCGCTGCATTTGGTCGCTACACTGATGGTAAAATGCTTCAATCCTTATTTCCTGTCCAGGGTCCCGGGTGCCGTCAACGACGAGATTAAGCACAGGAAGACCACCGTTTTGGTCACGAAATTGGTGAAGAAGGGAGCTGGTAATCATACCCGGCATACAGCCGAAGGGCATAATGTTGACCACTCCGTGGAAGCCGTGTTCAACATATTCTACAGAGCGTCCCATACTCAGAATCGCCTCACCCTTTATCTCACTGCCTAAATAGGTAGAGCCTAGAGCTATAATTTCGGATGTAGGTAGTTCACGTCCAAAATGCTCAAGAGCTCCGTCAAAATGTCGCCTTAATTTATCAGCAGCCCTTTCCTGAATTAACTCGGTTAACTTCTGCTTGGCGTATTTCTTCCAGTGCCCCTCAAGACGATACTGCTGCTTTCGCTCGTAGTCAATGTAATCTACCCACTCTTCAAACGGCGGCAGTGAGCACTCGGCGCCAAGGGCTTCCAGCCTACGAACAATGAAATCGTTGGCAAACTGGTTGCTTCTGACGAAGATTTCGCCAACCACACCAATGAGCGGTTTGCGAACGCTTTTATCAATTTTTATGGCATCAAAGGCATGCCTGAGACGTCCCGCGAACGCCTCGAAGCCGTTACTGTCCTGTTCAACGAGTTTCACCAGCAACTCCAGCCACTCCTGATAAACGGCATCGGCTTCGCCCTTATTGACTTCATAGGGACGCCTTTCCAGCAGCATCTTCTGCATTAAGTCTAAAATAACAAACCCGCGCCAAGTAAGCAGTCTGAAGCCTGACCCCAAACTATCGACATGCTGGTGGTAATTCTGGGTCTGATCAAAGACAAGAATGGGGATTTCCTCCATCCCGAGTTCGTCAAGGACAATTCTATGGAGCTTATTATACTGCCCGAAGCGGCATGGCCCGCTGGCGCCAGGCATGAAGAAGGCAGCCCGGTGGCAGTCAAAACCGGGGGAACGGATCTTTCTAATCATATCACCGGTGGTGATGATACTGGGGAGACATTCCTTGCCACTAGTATATTTTCTACCAAGTTCCAAGCTGACTTCGTCCGTCATCGGCAGTGCCTCGGCGGTAACTCCACAATGTCTCATCGCCGCGGCAAAGATGTACCCGTGGTCCAACATATAAGGGATATATACTGTTCTACCATTGACATAGGCCGGTGCGAAACTGGACACCGGAATGGGCTTCCTCACGCCCTGTGTTTTGGCATTACGTATGGTGTCGAGGAATGCCTCGCAGCGAGTAATAATACCAGCATCAGCCGAGTGCTCATCAATTTCTATGGTAAGAAAAGGCTTGCCCTCAGTCTCTTTGGTGAAAAACTTCAGCAGATAGGAATCAGGGCCACATTTGAAGTTGGTCAGGTAGAGTCCAAACAGCCGTGAGTCATTGGCAATCATTCTGGCGGCAGCCAGAATCTTCTGCCCTGACTTCCAGTACATATTGGGATGGACAGAGATAACATCCTTGGCATAGGCTTTAAGGGGTAGCAAGTCCAGGGGAATTGCCAGCACACCGAGTTCGCTCAGTTTTTCCGGTAAGTTCAGCGTCATGCCTGAATCACAGATGTTATAAGGTCGCCCAACGATGACGACCGCCCTCTCACCAGGCTTTAACTGCTCCAGGATTTCCTGGCCACGCCGATACTGCCATTCGTTGAATGAATCAAGAGCCTCAAAGCCGGCCGCCACCGCTTTCATCACCAACCCTCGCTTTGAGACACCCATCTCACGTGCCAGCCGGAGAAAGGCTTTTTCCATCCACTTGCGGCCCCGGTCAGCATGGAAGACCGGACTGAGCACCTTCGGCCCCTTATCTTCAATCCGTATCGAGCTGCGCATCGTGAACGGAAGCCCCTGAGTTAACGGACAGTTCCAGGACTTGTCAAAATCGTCGATGAGTTTTTCCATAGTGCACTGAACCGGCAAGAAAAGAAAATCAGTGCCCTTTTCCAGCAGGTCCAACACATGTCCATGAGCTACTTTTATCGGCAGGCACGGCTCTTCCACAATATTCTCAACGCCCTGACGGATAATGTGGCGATTGGTTGGCTCAGAGACAATCACCTGAAACCCGAGTTCGGTGAAAAATGCCTTCCACAGCGGGAATAATTCATGGAAGAATAAGGCTCTGCCGATGCCGACCGTCCTGCCATTAGGCATATCTGGCTTGTCCTTGGGATAGGCATTCATCAAAGCTTCATACCGCTCATCAAAAAGCCGCGGGATTTTTGATAACTGGCGCTGCTGTTTCTTTTTGGGGCTATCGTATTTACCACAACGTGCTCCGTAAAAGAGCGGTGACTCATCACCAAAAATGACCTTGTGAATCTCACATCGGTCCAGACACTGGTGGCACTCAAATGATGAAAGCTGGTATTTTCTCTCCCTCAGGTCAAAGCCCCGGAAGTTTGTCTGCCCACCCTTCTCGTCCATCTCTTCCATCGCCAGCATCGCCACCCCGATAGCCCCGAGGACATCGTGATGTGGCGGCACCTGGACTTTCTTGCCCAGCAGACTCTCAAAGGCAGCCTTAACCGCCCGATTAAACGCCACCCCACCCTGAAAGAGAATGTGATTTCCGATATGGCGGTCTTCAACCACCTTATTGAGGTAGTTCTTGACGATAGAATAGGCAAGGCCGCCCAGTAAATCTTCCTTCGCCGCCCCTTTTTGTTTATGGAAGTTCAGTTGGGATTCCATAAAGACGGTGCAGCGTTCGCCCAAGTCCAAAGGCTGCTTTGAAGCCAGCGCCTTAGCGCCAAATTCCTCATTGATAGCGATGGATAACTTTTCGGCCTGCTCTTCAAGGAAGGAACCAGTCCCGGCCGCACATACCTTGTTCATGGTAAAATCAACAACGGCGCCGTGGTCAAGACTGATATATTTAGCATCCTGCCCGCCAATTTCAAGGACAGTATCTACCTCAGGGCACACAAATACCGCAGCCTTGGCATGACTGGTAATTTCATTCCGAATCACATCAGCACCGAAAAACTCTCCGGTCATATAGCGGCCGGAACCGGTAGAGCCAGCGCCTTTGATTACCACGCTATCACCCAATTCCTGAGCTACTTCGTAGAGCCCTTGTTTGACTGCCTCAATCGGTCTGCCGGCAGTCATCAGGTAGCGCCGCGCCAGGACATTAACATTTCGATCAATCACCACCACATTCGTACTTATTGAACCAATATCCACGCCAACATAGGCTTCAATTTTCCCGTTAGCAGCATATTTAACCGGCTCAATGCACAGCGGATAATCATCACCTTTAAGTGGAGAAAGGCTGGAGAAATCGTAATGCCGCTGGGCCAGATACTCACGCATCCGGGTAAGGTCACCAACGGCTGGGGTGACGGCTGGCTTCTCGGTTCCATCCGGTGTCTCTTCACTGGCAATGAGCACCGCGCCAATCGCCCCCATTACGGCGAAATGCTGCGGCACGATGAATTCGTGCTCCTTTAGTCGCATCAAATCAAGGATAGCTCGCCGGATGCACTTGTTAGCGGCAACCCCACCCTGAAAGCAAACCGGTTGGCTAATTTTACGACCACCGACAATGCTGCCGATAAAATTGCGCACCATGGCAAAGCATAAGCCGGCCACAATATCGTGCACCGGCGTGCCAATCTGCTGCAGGTGAATCATATCGGTCTTGGCGAAGACGCTGCAGCGCCCGGCGACACGTGGTGGCTGCACTGATTGAAGGGCCACTTCGCCTAATTGCTCAATAGGAATGCCCATCCTGGAGGCTTGCTGGTCAAGAAAAGAGCCGGTGCCGGCGGCGCAGACACCATTAGCCGCGAAATCGATAACCTTCGGTGGTTCGCCCTCGCCCTCGCTACCGAGCAAGGTCAGCTTGGAATCCTCACCACCAATTTCAATGATTGTTCTTACTTCAGGATGAAAATGCACCGTGCCCGCTGCCTGGGCAATAACCTCATTTACGAACGGCGCTCCCAGAAGTTCCGCAATGAGTTTCCCGCCGGTGCCCGTGGTAGCCACCAGTTTAAAGCCACCCGTGGCGTATCCGGGCAACACCTCTTCCAGAATAGCCAGAACCGTCTCAACAGGCTGCCCCTTGGTGCGGACATAGCGTGATTCAATAACCTCATCCGCTTCATCCATGACCACAACCTTGGCACTGACCGAGCCAACATCAATACCTAGCTTCATCATAAACTCTGAAATCATTATAATCTGAGAAGGAGCGGTATGGCAAACATTTCCATTGCCGACGGCTACTGATATACGGTTACTCGCCCCCTGGAAGAGCCATTGCTAGTCCATTGCTGGTTTAACTGCTCCAGTGCCTTCTTAGTGTCACTGGCAACCCTGGACTTATCACTCTGCTCCAGCCGATACTTAAATAGCCAGTAAGTAAATTCCTTAAGCTCGGTCAGGCTGATAGACCTAGCTTTACGGTAACCCTTCTCCCGCCTGAAGCGCCTGAGCAGCACCGCTTTAGTGGCACCATATATTCGCCGGTAAACCTCATCATCAGTGCCATACCCATTACCAAAGCCTAAAGCCCGCCATTCCTTGCGCACCTCCTCCCGCACCGCTAAAAATAAAGCCTCCTCCACGGTAACACCATAAAAGTAGTTAAGATATTGATGATACTTACCCCGACCAATAAGTTCTTTGAATCTCTCGGTGGACAGGTTAAGCGGCGGCTTACCATAGAAAAGAAGGGCAGTCTTCTCATCATCGGGCAACGAACCATCTACCGCCTGACACAGGCGCTCCGCCAGCAGCAGCCAGTCAAAGGCTTCACCAGCGATAAGATAGCGGTAATGGCAGCCATTACAGGTTTCCTCGGCACTGATCCACAGCCCGATAGCTTCCAGTAAGGCGATATACCAGTGCCTACCACCGGCAATAGCCTGCTCCAGGTGCCTTATTGCCTCGGTATCTCCTGCCGAAGTCAAAAGAGACGATGGTAGCTGGTTATCAATGTCAATCACTTTGCCCTCTCCAGGGATTCAGCCTTGAGCTTCTCATAGTAGTCAAGACGCCCGGTAGTTACCAGTTCGGTAATCTTATTAGCGATTGCCTCCCCCACCCCGGGAACCTCCCCCAACCTGTCCTCAGCCACCAGCTGCTCCAGCTCCAGCGGCAGCTGCTCAATAGAGCGCGCCGCCTTCTGGTAAGCCCTTATCTTAAAGATGTTATTTTTCTTAAGCTCCAGCAGGTGAGCAATATCCTGAAACACCTTAGCAATCTCACTGTTTTTCATTGGCTTTAATCCAGTTATCTTCGTCCTCTGTTACAAGACCTATGTGTTACTCTTCCATTAGTAATTTCAGTCCTACCGCCTTCATTCCACAATTTTATGTGGTCAGGCTCATAATCCTCGAAACTCTCTACTACCTTCCCACATATACCGCATTTTTCGTCAGACGATTTATTCCAAATGATTTGCTTCTGGAGTAGCGTGAAGTTTCGTCTTGCGTCCCTCTTTTCGGCCATCATAGGCTCGAAAAGATCCCTCAATACTTCAAAGCGGAGATTCCTACTTTGGAATGAGTCAACCGCTTGCTGTGTTGAATTATAATACTCAGTCAGCTTAGAAACCCTTGAGCGTGAGCTAATTTCCACAGTTAAGTATGATAAGGTTTCTTTAATCTTTTCTATATTGATTCTATTGAATACATAGTCATTTACTACAAAGTAGTTTATGGTGTAGAAAAGAGAATAGAAATCCCCTTTATTTACAAACCTCGTGGAACGGTCATCAACTATTTTCTTTATATAACCTAGTAATTTCTGAAGGCTTGACTTGAGTTGTCTTTTCTTTACGTCACCCATTACTTCATTATCAGCGTAAAACTTATCTAATCCATTCTTCCTATCTATTATCTTGTTCTCTGCCAGCATCATCAGTAATTCAGATACATACTCAATGTCAAGCATCCTTCTTATTTGTTGGGTGCCGAACATTTTAATTCTTCCCCAGTATGAGTCCTGAGTCGCTTCTTCAGCTAGTTGAATGAAATCACCCTCGTATGCTGCATGCCGCAACTCTTGTTTGTTTAGCTTTGCTCCGGTTCTGTTAAGGCGTGCAAACATATCTTTTATTACTTCGTCGGAGGCATCACGTATCATCTCAACAGTTATAGGATACTCATAAAACTTGCTCCTCTTATCTAGGGGTATCTCTGTAAATTTTCTGCCACCCAAACCCAAATCCTTACTATAGTCATCCTGCAAAATAAGGTTATCACTCAAAAAATTATATATAGCGGTTAAGCGTTGCTGTCCGTCTACTACTCTATAAGTGGAACTACCTATCCTAACATCTATATCTTCTTTTATGTATATCTTAGGTATAGGTAGCTCACGGAGTAACGTGTCTATCAGATACGCTTGCGCACGTGTACTCCAGACAACATTTCTCTGAAACTTAGGACTCAGGTCGATAGTTCTCATCTGATTTTGCTGATTAAACCAACTTATAGCTAACGGGGTAGTAAGTGGCTTCATTCTAAATCCCTCCTCTCACCTTCCGCAGCAGTGTTTGTATTTTTTGCCGCTGCCGCAGGGGCAGGGCTCATTTCTGCCTATCTTCTTGCCACCAGCCCGCGGCTGCTCCTGCTTACCACCAGCGCCAGCGGCAACCTGGGCAGTCACCGGTACTTGCTGAGGGACTTCCTTTTTGGCAATGCCGACATGATATATGGTGTGGACGACATCATGCTGAATAGTGGACAGCAGCAGCTGAAACTGCTTATAGCCTTCGTTCTTGTAGGCATCTACCGCCTTTATCTGGCGCAAAGTCTGCCAGCCCGCCTCCAGGCGCATCTGTTCCATCGCCGTCAGGTGCTCCACCCACAGGTTGTCGGTGATGCGAAGCATTACCAGCCGCTCCAACAGCCTCATATTATCCGCACCCAGCTCCTTCTCCCGTGCCTCATATATAGCCTCTGCCTGCTCAATTAGCTTTTCCTCAATCTGATTCATCTTGAGCTGAGAGAGGGCGTCGGCATTAAGCGCCGGCGGTAAGGGAAAGACGGTGGCAACATCGGCAAGCAGACCCTCCAGGTCCCAGTCAATACCATGCCCGTTACCGGTATGAGCCGCCACCATAGCCTGCACTTCTTCCCTCACCATTGACATAATGTTTGCCTTAAGGTCAGCCCCGCTTAATATCTTCTTTCGCTCAGCATAAATAAGCTCACGGTGTTTATTAACCACATCATCATACTCCACCAGGTGCTTGCGCATATCAAAGTGGTAACCCTCCACCCGAATTTGGGCACCTTCAATTGATTTGTTAACCAGTTTATTCTCAATAGGGGTATCCTCGTCCATCCCGGCCCATTCCATAAAGCCCTTAATCCGGTCGCCGCCAAAGCGGCGCACGATATCATCCTCCAGGGAGACATAGAAGCGGGAGCTTCCCGGGTCACCCTGCCGCCCGGCTCTGCCCCGGAGCTGATTATCAATTCGCCTGGCCTCATGGCGCTCGGTGCCAATAATATGAAGTCCGCCAAGCTCAATTATCCTATTATGTTTCTTCTGCCATTCCGGCTCACCCTGCCCGTCCAGACTCCCCCCCAGCACAATATCAACACCACGCCCGGCCATATTGGTGGCCACGGTTACCGCCCCCGGCTGCCCGGCCTGGGCAATGATACCCGCCTCCTTCTCATGATGCTTGGCATTAAGCACCTGATAGGGTACCCCTTTTCTCTTCAGCCGATCGCCCAGATCTTCTGACTTCTCGATAGACACGGTGCCAACCAGCACCGGGCGTCCCTGTTTATGAAGCTGCTCAATCTCACGCACCACCGCCCGGAATTTAGTCTCCTCATCCTTGTAAATCTGGTCGGAAGAATCACTGCGAACCATCGGTTTATTGGTCGGAATAACCACCACCTCAAGGCCATATATCTTGTGAAACTCTTCCGCCTCGGTAAGGGCGGTGCCGGTCATCCCGGCCAGCTTGTCATACATTCGGAAGTAGTTCTGAAAGGTAATGGTAGCAAAAGTCATACTCTCCCGCTGCACCTTGACCCCCTCTTTGGCTTCTATTGCCTGATGCAGCCCCTCCGAATAGCGGCGCCCAACCATTAACCGCCCGGTGAACTCATCAACAATAATAACTTCACCATCTTTCACCACATAGTCGCGGTCTCGGTTAAACAGCACGCGGGCTTTAAGGGCACTCTCCAGATAGCGAGTCAGGGAGTAGTTTGACGGGTCATAGAGATTAGGCTCCTTTAATACGCCTTCTCTCTTGAGCATTCTTTCTATACTGGCAATACCGACATCGGTCAGGTTAACGGTGCGCGTCTTTTCATCCACCACATAATCCTCTTCCCGCCGCAGGCGGGGGACAAGCCGGGCAAATAGCTGATATTTCTGCCCTGATTCCTCAGCCGGACCACTAATGATAAGCGGGGTGCGCGCCTCATCAATAAGGATATTATCTACCTCATCTATAATGGCGTAGTTTAACGGGGGCTGCACACACTGGGACAGGTCGACAACCATATTATCCCGCAGATAATCAAAGCCGAACTCATTATTGGTGCCATAAGTAATACCAGCTTCATAGGCCTGGCGCCGGGAAACGGGGCGAAAATGGTGCCACCGCCTATCCCCGGAATCAAAGCTGGGGTCATAAAGGCGGGAGGGAGCATGCTCATCCGGGTTCTGCTGCGGATAAATGCTGGCTACACTCACCCCCAGGGCGTGATAGATAGGTGCCATCCAGTAGGGGTCTCGTCGGGCAAGGTAATCATTAACCGTAACCAGGTGGCAGCCCTGACCGGTAAGGCAATTCAGATAGAGGGGGAGGGTGGCGACCAGGGTTTTACCCTCGCCGGTTTTCATCTCAGTGATTTTACCCTGATGAAGGGCAACCCCACCCATTAACTGCACATCAAAATGGCGCTGCCCTATGGTCCGCTTGGCGGCTTCACGGACGGCGGCAAAGGCTTCGGGCAGAAGCTCATCAAGCGAACTACCCGCCTTAAACCGAGCCTTAAACTCATCGGTCTTAGCCCGAAGCTCATCATCGCTGAGTTGCTCAAATTCAGTCTCCAGCTCTCCCGCGGCTCTTTGCATTACAGCCCGACCTATCTGGAGGGGTTCCCCGTCGTGCCCTGGCGGCCCGCCTCCCCTCTCGGCGCCGATCAGCAACGCATGGCCCGGCTCGCCCGCGATCTGGTAACAGGGCGGGAGCAGTTGAATGCCCTGGGCGAGACTCCGTCGAAAACGCGGGGCAAGCCTGCTCATGCGATACTGGAGAGCACGATGGAAGAAGCCCGCCGGCAGATAGATGAGCTGGTGTATACGCTCTACGAGATTACGGATGCTGAAAAGCGGGAAGTGCGGGAATATATTCAGTTGCGTAGCCGGCGCGCCGCGGCGCCGCGGTTGCGCCGGGCCGCCTGACGAGGGCAAGGCCGCTACCGGCGGCGCATACAC
>SDBU01005164.1_pt1 | contig 15725 bp, 10 predicted proteins | sample 2277071 | NCBI WGS metagenome assembly SDBU01 (sample SAMN10397929, study PRJNA504765) | marine sediment metagenome | isolation source: marine sediment core GS08_GC12, 126 cmbsf | place: Arctic Ocean: Gakkel Ridge, Loki's castle | collected 2008
GTACAGCTACAGTGCAGACACCTGCCCTAACGCAAGGGACTTCCTTGAAAACTGGATTCGTTGGTCTACCTTTTGTGAAAAATACCAACCCGAGCATTGCGCGCTAGCCGCAAAGATTATACGTGGGGTGGCTGAACGAAACCGAAAGGCGTAAAGGGCAAGAGAGCTAAGGGCAAGAGGGCAAAAGGGTAAAGAGGTAAATGGGTAATTGCCATCTTGCCATTCTGCTGGAGGTTATATATGGTTACCAGTCAACCGCCTGATGTTATGAAGCTATTCATGTCAGATGATATAGTTTCTTCGACAAGCTGTCCCAGATGTCATGCCCCCCTCAAAACCGAGCACCAGAGCTACCTCATCGCTATCAGGGAAAATGGCGAAATTGAATCTGTCATGATAAGCTGTGAAGGAGGTTCGTTCTGTCCGGGATGTCCAATAGTGGTTCTAGACTCTCAGGTTTTTGAAGAAATAATTTCTCGAAATGTCCAATCTCGGGATGTCCAAAGTCGTGATGTTGAATATGCTGTGCTTGGCATGGTGGATTTGGAAGCAGTACCAGAAGAGAAGTGGGATATTCCTTTCGGGGATGATGACAATCCAATCCCGCTCATCAAGTTTGAGCGCGCCTCCACCGAAGAATCACAGAAACGAAAGATAGCCAGGGTTGGCCGAAATGCCCCCTGTCCCTGTGGCAGCGGCAAGAAATACAAAAAATGTTGCTTGCGACCAAATTGAACAATCTTAAGGAGGTACTCATGCAAGTTGAAATCACCCGGCACGCTCTCGACCGCGTGCCCATATCAATTATCTTTGACGATTCGACGGTATTAGTCAATCTCAACTATTTCTGGATGCGCGACCGCAATCCCGTAGATGGCGAGAACCGTCGTTGGGAAGATGTTCCTGTTGTCCACCCTGAATCCTTTACCCGCGAATTCGCCGAATGGTGTCTCGAAAATGGCGTCCGGGGCAAATTCAGTGTTGTGCCCTGTCCCGCCGCTATCGGTCGCATTGATGAAGGGCTTCCCCTTTTCAGCAAAGCCCAACAGGAAAGCTGGCTGCAGATGTGCCGCGACTTGATTACCCCTGCTTTTGATATTACGCCTGAGATGATGACGCACAGCTTCGTCGTCGACCTAAAAACCTTCCAGCCTCTCGAATCCAGAATCTGGGAGCAAGGTGAATGGTGTACGCTGCCGGTAGACCAGGAGGAACTCGTCATTGACTATATCGCCATGTCCTGTCGTATTTTGGACAATGTTGGCTTGACTCCCGAAGGGGTCACCTCGCCCGGCGGGTTCGGCGGCCGCACGCTCGAATTCTACGCGAAAGTCGCCGGTATCGCCGTCCGAGAGGTCACAGGCAATCCCACGCCCTACTTCTTCAAGCGCGTTTCAGGCGATGGGCCTGTGGAGACGCCTGTCTGGTATTCGGAGCGCGATGCTGGCATTGCCGTGGGTGAGATTATCGCCTCCACCGGAGATTGGACTGGCTCCTGGACAGGGTATGGCGAGGTCAACGCGGATAAATATATTACCGCCGACCTGCAAAACGGACGCCTTCCTGCCGTCATCAATGCAGGCGACCCAGCCGTTCTCTGTAGCCACTGGCAGGGATTTTACGGCATGCACAACGATGACCGTCGCGGCTTCAATACATTCAAAACCGTCGTGAGCCGTCTGAAGGAACTCGACCCAAAAGGCGAACGAACGCAGTGGCGCAAATGCAGTGAGATTACCAACTATGCCTGCGCCCGGGAGATGGCTGAGTTGACAGTGGAGGGAAATGCAATCCAGCTTGACCTTCCTGTGTGTGTCCCCGATTTCACCCTCCGCCTGACCGATGTTGACGTCCGGGGCATTTCTGTGGATGGTAAACCGTTGACCCAGGCCTCCACCCGCGCGAGCTTCAAAAGTGGTACTTTTTTCAAAGAAGGCAACGACACTTTGGTCGCCTTTGACCCGAAGGAACGTCGGACAACTGTTGAAGTCCGCGTCTAGCTAGGAGAGGAGTTCTATTATGCCAAAAAAAATTGCTAAAGAATTATTTGATGAAATATCGAAGATTGCCTGTATCAACTCACATTCGCATCTCCTTTCTGAAGAAGCCCGTCTGTCGCAAGACGTTGATGCGCTTGTATTCTTCCAGCACGCATATCCCGCAGCAGACTTGGTTGCGGCTGGAATGTCTGCTGACGCCAGGAATAAATCGTTGACGCCCGGACTTCCCCTTGAGGAACGCTGGCAAATCTTTGAGCCTTATTGGAAAAGTATTCGGTTGACTGGCTATTCGCAATGTATAATCGAAAGTATTCGTGACCTCTTTGGCTTTCCCGAGTTGACGGGCGAGACGGTCTGCGCGATTTCGGAGGCGATTCGCCAGAACAGCAAGCCCGGCTTCTACAAGGAGATACTCAGGGATAAGTCTAATATTGCCATCAGCCTGATGAACATGGACGATTTAGCTGATGTGGATAGAACGCTATTTGTGCCACTTCCGCGCCTTAACAAGTTTAGTATACTAAACTCACGCGGCCAAATTGATGCAATCGAAAAGGATTACAATGTCAATATTGGTTCGCTTGAAGAACATGTAGAAGTAATTAGAAAAACTTGCGAAAAATGGAAAGAGGCAAAGGTCGCGGGAATCAAGCTGTCTCAGTCCTACCACCGGCGCATGGATTTCAAGGAGAGAGAAACCGCCGATGCCGCGAAGATTTTCGGAGCCATGCTTGCTGGGAACTACGCGGGGCTGGAATCCGAAGAGGGACGGCTTTTGGAAGATTATCTCGTCTTTGAATGTTGCCGAGCGGCTTCTGATGTTGACCTCACTATCCAGTTTCATATTGGAATGCGGGCAGGAAACTACGGCGGTTTGGAAGGCGCAACTCCTGCTCCCATGACCGACCTGTTAAAAGCTTTCCCCGAGGCGCGCTTCGACTTTTCGCACTCCGGCTATCCATATCTAAGAGAGGGGGCTGTCCTGGCGAAAACATTCACAAACGTCTATCTGGATATGTCCTGGATTCACATCATTTCCCCAATCGGTTGCCGCTATGCGCTCAAGGAATGGCTGCGGATGGTTCCGTACAATAAGATTATCGGTTTCGGCGATGACTTGCAGTTTGTCGAAACTGTCTACGGACATTTGAAAATAGCGCGACAGAATGTAGCCATCGTCCTGGCGGAAATGATACAGGAAGATTTAATTTCAGAGTCCACAGCGCTTGACGTGGCAAAAGCTATTTTTCACGATACACCAGCGCGTTTATATCATCTTAGCTAGTCATATTTTCCGCACCACCTGAAATAAGCAACTATCAATGAATTTGGTGGACTTTTATGGAGTGCGAAAATTCAATTTTCGCCGAGCCCGAAGGGCGAGACCCGAAAGCGAAATGGCGACTGCGTCGCCAGCGAAAACAAAGTTTTCGCACTCCAAATTCTTTAAATTAATTCTTGATACTTGTTTAGGTTTGGTTTGTGAATTTTGTTATTCGTTTTAATCTACCAACGTTAAGATAATTTCCCCAATTGTAAAGTCGGGCGTTCTGGATGCCTTGCTTTAGCGAGGTATGACTTTTCGGATAGGCTCTAAAATACCAGGAGGTAACAGAATGAGTTTAAAATACGAACCGCTCACTAGAGAATATGTTAAGAAAACGCTGAAAGGAGATTCCCCAAACCGTCCACCTACTTTTATGCATAAATGGGCGGGAGCAGGGCTGGCAGACTATCACGGCAGCGATGCGCTGGGGCAACTTTTCGCGCCTTATCCAGATGACATTATTGGAACAGGCCCTGTACAGCCGGGTGGCTGGACAGCACCCGAAGGTTTTTCGCCTGATTACAAATGGGGGTGTGGAGACCCTCCTCAAGCAAACGGCGTAAGACGTGGACACGATAGCGGCAATCAAATAATTTCTGATTGGTCGCAATTGGATGGCTTTTTGGATACACTCCCAATTCCCGATGATGAGAAGGTTTTTGAACCTATTCGGAATGCTGTTGAGCGGTCAGAAGGACGATATGTCCTTTGCATGGCATGGGGCTTTTTTTTCGAGAAGCTCTGGGGGCTTAGAGGCATGCAGGATGTATTAATGGATTTTCATCTTCATCCAAAAGAGATGCGTCTATTCGGAGAAGGGCTTTTGGAAGTCGCTTTGAAATTCGTTGAAGGCGCGGCAGAAGCTGGCGCTGATGGCTTTTCAAGCAGTAATGACTTGGGACATCAAACCGGATTAATGATGCATCCCGATACATTTCGTGAATTTTTAAAGCCTTTGTTGGCAGAAGTTATCAAGGCATCCCACGAACGAGGTATGGAAGTTTGGTTGCATTCTTGCGGAAATTTGAGTGATATCCTCGAAGACTTTGCGGAGATTGGGCTTGATGCTCTCCATCCAATTCAATATGGAGCGATGGACTGGAATGAAGCTGCTCGAATTATAGATGGGCGCTTTACTGTCTGGGGCGGCATTGATGTTCAGCATATCCTACAAGAAGCTCAACCCGAGGGTGTAAGAGCGCATGTTCGCGAGTTGATTGATACATTCTATCAACCGGGTGGAGGCAAAGTTGTAGTGGCGGCTGGCAATGGAATAACGGGTTCAACTCCGCTTGAAAATATCGACGCTTTTCTGGATGAGACTTTCCGGTATGGTCTGCAGAAAGTAGGACTTTTGTGAATTACGAATTACGAGTTACGAATTACGAATTGGGAAAAGCTCCCCGATTCTCGGTGCCGGGTTGAGTAGCCGAAGGCGTATCGAAACCATTGCTTCGCGAACATGTCCCGTTCCGCTGGGGTTGTACCCCAGCGGTGAGCTTGTCAGGGGTGCAACCCCTTCCGAACAGCAAAATTAATAATGAAACTTACCTTGCATATTATATCCTTCCACAAAATTCCCTATATCTGTAGCCGAACTCCCAAGAGTTCGGGCATAAGCATTTTCCCGAATTTTGCTTGATTCGCTCAGTGGTTTACCCTAATTCTTAGCGAATTCGGCTACAGACGTAAACCACAAAAGCGCGGATTCAGCTACCATATGGTTCTCTATTTGAACAAATAAAAAGACAAAACAAAAAAGAGAACCTCCATTATGGAACAAAAAATTACTGAGGACAGAATTCAGATGTATAAACACAATCCCCGCTACTGGCAACACCCGGTTCGAAAGGAACTCGGCGGCGTTGAGTGCCGCCGAAACTGGGCAGAATGGAGCCTGCCTAAAATATTGGGAAAAGTCAGTGCTTTAGGTTTGGCAATTCTTCTATTCCTGACAATTGGAGGATTCGCTATAACCTCCACAACCGATGAGGAGACGAAAATGAACAATAGCAGGATTCAGATTCACCAAGACAACCCCCGCTACTGGCACTACAAAGGAGAACCCGTTCTCTTGCTTGGAGGGTCTGTCGAGGACAACCTATTCCAAATTCCGAATCTCAAAGAACATCTTGACCTTCTGAAATCCGTGGGCGGCAACTATGTCCGTTGCACCATGAGTAGCCGCGACGAAGGAAATGTTTGGCCCTTCAAAAAGGTGGGGGAACTCTATGACCTAGAGCAATGGAACGAGGAATTCTGGCGACGCTTCAGCACCTTCCTCGAACTAACCGCTGAACGCGACATTATTGTTCAGGTCGAAATCTGGGCCACCTTCGACTACTATCGGGACAACTGGGCAGTTAATCCCTTCAACCCGAAGAACAACAGCACCTACTCCGCTGGTGAAACCGGACTCCCCGAAGTCGTTGATAGTCATCCGGTCAGAACAGAAAACAACTTCTTCTGGTCGGTGCCAAAAGAGAACAACCAGCAAACAGTGCTGAAATATCAGCAGAAGTTTGTTGACAAAATTTTCTCCTATTCCCTCAAATATGGTCACGTTCTTTACTGCATGGATAACGAAACAAGTGTCACACCCGCTTGGGGAGAATACTGGTCAAACCATATCAAAGCGAAGGCTGCGGAGGCCGGAACCGCTGTTGAAACTACCGAAATGTGGGATGCCTGGGACATCTTCCACCCTCAACATAAAGCGACCTTAGAACATCCCGAGACTTATTCCTTCTGCGATATTTCGCAAAATAATCACCAGAAAGGTGAAACCCATTGGAACAACGCCCAAAAGTTCCGTGCTGGTCTTTCCCCCATCCGCCCCATCAATAACATCAAAATATACGGTGCTGACCAGGGGCGTTTTGGCAATACGCGGGATGGACTGGAACGCTTCTGGCGAAATATATTCGGCGGCATGGCCTCCATCCGCTTCCATCGTCCCGATTCTGGCCAGGGACTGAACGAAAATGCGCAAGCTCATATTAAAAGCATGCGGATGCTCACGGACAGTATGGACATTTTTACCTGTGAGCCGCACAATGACCTCCTCTCTAAACGGAAAGAAAATGGAGCCTACGTCACCGCCAACCCCGGCAAAGAATACGCCGTCTATTTCCCCAACGGCGAACTGGTCAGCCTCGATTTCAGTGCTGTTCAAGACAGTCTGAAGGCAAGATGGCTCGACATCGCTGGGAGCCGGTGGACAAAAGCAGAAATCCTGGAAGGCGGAGGTATGATTACCCTCTCACCGCCCGGAACAGGACACTGGGCTGTGTTAATTAGCCATGATTCCATCAAGATTATTCAGTAAAGAAAGACAAGGAGATTATTTATCAGTATGAATCAGAAACCGACAAAACAGTTGAGGTGTATTTTCACTTCTACCCTCATATTAGTAATCTTTTGCTTATCGTGTCCGAGTTGCGTTACTAGTTCGAAAAGCCCACCAAAGAGTCGCGCCGCTCCTCAGCAAAGTCAGATGGGCTCCTACACATTCGCTTTGAGGGTAGATGGTTTAAATAGCCAATCGCAAGCCAAGATTCAAGCGGCAATGCAAAAGTTTGGGAAGGTTGAAAGCGTTCAGGTAAACCAGAAGAGTAAGTTGGTCCGTATCACACTCAAAACCAATCGCAAAATTTCAGACCAGCAGGTGATGCAAGCCGTCAAACAGGCAGGGTATGTCCCCAAAGAGATTGTCAAAGGTCCTATGGATTTGAGTCAATTGGAAAAGATGATGCCTAAAAAGAAGTGAATGGTTTTTGACCGATTTATGTTGGTTGCGTCAACACTGCTCGCTTTGCTCACCGACGCCTGGCGCTTCGCTGGTCTTACGGAACGACGACAACCAACAAGTCAGTAAAATTGGGTAATTATTTTCGACTGTCTCGTTTTCTTGTTTTCTTGTTTTCTTGTTTTCTATCTTTTTGATTTGGAGGTTTATGATGGAAAAAAAAGAATTAAAAATAGACCGTTCATTAGAACTATACCGGCGCGCTGTTGAGATTATTCCCGGCGCGTCACAGACAAATAGCAAACGTCCACAGGGATTTGCTCCTGGTGCATTTCCGATTTATCTTGAACGTGGCAAAGGCTGCCGGGTTTGGGATGTGGATGGGAACGAATACATTGATTACATAATGGCTTTGGGACCAATTAATTTAGGCTATGCCTATCCGAGGGTAAACGTAGCGGTTAAAGAACAATTGGAAAAAGCGACTATCGTCAGTCTCTTAAATCCACTGGAAATCGAAATGGCGGAAGAGATTATTTCCGCAGTGCCGTGTGCAGAAATGGTGCGATTTATGAAAAGCGGTGCGGAGGTGACATCCGCTTGCGTGCGCGTGGCGCGTGCATATACGGGGCGTGAAAAGCTTTTGTACTGTGGTTATCACGGATGGCATGATACTTTTACGGCAGGTTCGTCCAATCCAAAAGGCGTTCCGCAGGCATTGGGGGAATTGATTCGTTCATTCGGTTACAATAACCTTGATGGACTTGCAAAGACCTTAAAAGAAGAAGGTGACAAAATTGCTTGCATCATCATAGAACCCCGCACCCCTCCAGGCGAAGGATTTTTAGAAGGTGTGCGTCAGCTTGCTGACCGATACGATGTCGTACTGATATTCGACGAAATTGTTACAGGTTTTCGCCTGGCGCTAGGCGGAGCACAAGAATATCACGGAGTGACGCCAGATTTGACAGCATTTGCGAAAAGTATGTCCAATGGATTGCCTCTGGCTGCTTTCGTAGGCAAACGCGAAATTATGCAAATAGCCGAAGATTTGCTCATCTCTACCACCTACGGAAACGAAGCTCTGTCGCTCGCCGCAGGTTTGGCTACCATTCAAGAGTTGAAAGAGCAGAATGTTTTCGAGCATACGTGGAAAATGGGACAGAAATTAATGGACGGTTGGCTGAAGTTAGGAGAAGAACTAAAACTCCCGCTTAGTGTAAACGGATTGGCACCGATAGGCGCGTTTGATTTCCAAATCGAGGATGCTAAACTAAAACAGGATGTCTGGACACTTTTTATTCAAGAATCGGCACAACGAGGAATACTGTTCCGACGCGGCGGTTTGAATTTCATCTCCTTTTCGCATAAGGAAGAAGATGTTCAATTAACCTTGAACGTCTGCCGCGAAGTTTTATCGCTCATAAAGGATGTGTTGGACAGAGGCGATGTCGCTAACCGCCTACGAATACGCGATATTAGATGATTGAAGAATTTGAAATGACAGCGGGAATTGCTGCGAATTTCATCTTTGTTATTACTTATGGAAGAGAGTTTTCGAAAACTTGGAAGCCCGAACTTGTTCGGGGCTTTTCCCTCAACAAGTTGAGGCGTCCGAAAAATCTCATGGAAAGGAAGTGAGGTGCCATGACGAAACTCTTTCTAAGACTCAGTGCATGTTGTTTGTTATTCATCAGTTTGGCCATTCTTCAAAGCTATGAGAATATTAGTGACGCAGAGGATGCCACAAAAAACGGTCACGATAGTCAGATAAGCGGTATGCACAAGTTGGAGACCGAACCTTCCGAGCTTGTCAGTGACCTTGCCAGTGAGGATGCTGTCGCTCGGTTTATGGCTGAAGAGCAACTCGTCAAGATGGGAGATGCCGCAGTACCAGCACTCGAGCCGCTGGCGACATCCTCAGGCTTCGCGCTCGCGCGCCAGTACGCTCTCAACATCCTAGCGCGCGTTGAGAGTGAGCGAGCCATCCGTCTTCTGCTTCACATCTTGGAACAAGAACCCGATGTGAAGGTTCGAGCGCTGATTTGCAGACACCTTGGCCGTCTCGGTGTCGAGGAAGCTGTGCCCATCATCGGTAAGTGGTTGTTTACCATTCAGGGAAAGTCTTTCAACAACTGGAAAGACCCGCAGGTCATGACGACACCCTACGCATGGATAGTACACGTATACACGCTCCGAGAAATTGGCAGCGAGAAGGGCATCCCAATTCTTGAGACGATGCTCACCAAGGAACATGGAGGCAAAGTTGCGCGTGACCTCAAAAAGGTCTACCAACAGAATCTGAATGAACTCAAGCGGGAGGCTGCTTTCTGGAATGGTGTGCGGCAAGTGCCAGGGCTGGAGAAAGACGTGAAGTTACTATTCCGCTTCTTCCGCAGGGACACGCTTGCCCTAATTCGCCTGTATCGGGACAAGGTACTCCGCCTTGGTATTGAAGGGCGTTGGGTGCTCGAAGGCATGAAAAATCACCCAAACGAGAAACTCCGGGGTGCGGCAACAGCGGTACTCAAAAATTATGACAAGTTGAAAATGGTGGAGAGTGAAGAATGACAGAACCCAAAAACTTTAAAGGAGATAAAAATGATAAAAAGCATTTTAGTGCCTACAGACGGTTCTAATTCCGCCGATAAGGCAGTGGAATTCGCTCTTGAGTTGGTGTCGCTTGCTCATGCAAACATTGAGGGATTGTTTGTGATTTATGATATACTTTTGTTCCAATCAGTTCCCACGATGGAACTAGCTGAAGGAGCTTATATAACCCCAGAAATTATAAACATCCGCGCTCAGTTGGAAGGGGAAGCGGAAAACATTTTAGCTGGGTTTTCAGAAAGATGTAAAGCGCGAGGTGTTCCATTTAATGTGGAAATTGAAGAAGGAAAAATCTCAGAAACCATTTGCCAATTAGCTCGCACCGTGGATATTATCGTTATGGGAAAACATGGGCATACTCCTGAAGAATCGCGCAAAGACATTGGAGGCATTATCTCTTCTGTTATCAGAGGAGCCATTCGCCCTGTAATAGTTGTCCCAGAAAGTTATGAGAAAATTGAATGTGCTATCGTCGCTTATGATGGGAGCAGGCAAGCAAGTCATGCTCTAATGATGTCGATAGATTTTATTACCCTCTATAACATTCCATTGCGGGTGTTGACGGTGTCCGATTCTACGGAGGAAAGAGAAGCCATCAACGCTGAAGCAATGAAGTATTTGTCGCATCATTCCATTCAGGCGGAGCCGATTCTAACTTCGGGTGACCCAAAAGAAGCGATTACAGAAGCCGCTTCTGTCCAGCAAAATAGCATAGTCATCATGGGGGCTTATGGAGATAACAGACTCAAAGAATTCCTACTGGGCAGCACGACGGAGGCGGTGGTCACAAAAACAGACTGTCCTGTTTTGTTGTATCGCTAGAAAGTAAGGAATCGTGTGTGAACGCACACGCGAAGCTCAATAATCATGCCAGAACCAGAAAAGCCCCTATCTTACATGTTTCCCATGCTTCTCACACTTTTCTCAGAAAAAGCGAGATTATTTTTAGTTTCCGTTAAGGATTTCCGTAGCGGCACCGATAGTAAGATAGCAAGACGGCTTCAGCAGGCAAAGCGGGCGCGTTTATAGCTATATTCAGTATATCGAAAATTGGCAACACATCTATCCATGATTTGCCACCATTAGTAGTGCGCAGGATAGTGCCTCTACCACCGCTCCATATAGTTGCCCAGCCTTTTTTCTCATCGAGGAAGTAAATACTCGTATGGCAAGCAGATGCCAATGTGGTGCGCAAAATAGTCCATGCAAAATGGGGGATTGAAAATAATGGATTTTGGGACCTAAAAACTAACTAGCACATAACACACAATTACCATCATCATCCAGTCGCTACTTTTGCCGCTCTGTTGATTCTGTTTTTGGTTTACAATCTCTTTTACGCTTACGTTTACCTTCAGATGAAAACATACAAACTATATTCTTTGACTATCGAAGAAGTGGTGCTGGAGTTTAACATTAGCTTCTGGAACCAACGCTACTGGTCTACTACTGATGCTTTTGGCTGACATAGAAGTAGCGGTTGGGGAAGTATTAATTGTGTGTCATCGAAAAACAATTTAACATTTGTGAAAACCTCTAATAAGGGGTAAGTGCGCCCAGACGCAAAAAGAGGAAAAATTCAATCTTTTTGAGAATCCGGGATATTGTATCTTTTGTGTAGACTGAGAATCCCTGACCTGTACCAACTATGCTTGCAATCGCAAGCCACACATAGAGGAACACTAACACCTCTGTTACAAAGGCAAAAACCAAAATAGACTTAAATCTCAGGCGTATCATTTCATTTGGAAGACTAATATTTTAGATGTCAGGCGACGTCCTACTTTCCCAAACAAGTAGGAAATACCTATAATAATCACCGGAAACAAAAAAGGCGTCAAGCAGAGCAATTCACAAACTCTACAAGACGCCTTTTAAAAAGGAAATGGAAACAAAAATTCCCCCTTGATGTTCCTATCGCCCCCCCCCCCCCTCTTGAGCGCAAAGGCAAAAGGAAAAAAAAGAGCATTAGCACAGTTTCCAAGAGAAATTGAGGTTTAAAGCATTACGGATTATACCATCATGGGATATAGGCGGAAGCATTTTTCTGCCTATAGATTACTAAGATTTGGATGTTACGGCAACGTCCTACTTTCCCACGAGGTCGCCCCCGAAGTATCATCAGCGCTGGAGGGCTTAACTGCCGTGTTCGGAATGGGAACGGGTGTTTCCCCTCCGCTATTGCCACCGTAACACTATTAAGGCATGTAAAAAATTCCAAATATTAATTGACAACTACATAATGAAAAAGATATTGTCAAGCCCTCGGCCAATTAGTACCAGTAAGCTCAACAGCTCACGCTGCTTACACATCTGGCCTATCAACCTCCTAGTCTCGAAGGGGCCTTACCAGATTAACTCTGTGGGATATCTAATCTTGAGGTGGGCTTCACGCTTAGATGCTTTCAGCATTTATCCCTTCCGAACATAGCTACCCAGCGATGCCTCTGGCGAGACAACTGGTACACTAGAGGTCCGTCCACCCCGGTCTTCTCATACTAGGGGCAGCTCCCCTCAAATATCCTACGCCCGCAACAGATAGGGACCGAACTGTCTTGCGACGTTCTAAACCCAGCTCACGTACCACTTTAATCGGCGAACAGCCGAACCCTTGGGACCTTCTACGGCCCCAGGATGTGATGAGCCGACATCGAGGTGCCAAACCACTCCGTCGCTATGGGCGCTTGGGAGTGATTAGCCTGTTATCCCCGGAGTACCTTTTATCCGTTGAGTCACGGCCCTTCCACACAGAACCGTAAGATCACTAAGCCCTGCTTTCGCACCTGTTCGACTTGTAGGTCTCACAGTCAAGCTCCTTTCTGCCTTTACACTCTACGCGCGATTTCCAACCGCGCTGAAGGAACCTTAGGGCGCCTCCGTTACAGTTTGGGAGGCGACCGCCCCAGTCAAACTACCCACCTGACACTGTCCTTTATCCGGATTCACGGATTTAAGTTAGAGCCTTAATGCAACAAGAGTGGTATCCCAAGGACGGCTCCACCGAGACTAACGTCCCAGTTTCATAGCCTCCCACCTATCCTGGACATGCTACATCAAAACCCAATATCAAGCTGTAGTAAAGGTTCACGGGGTCTTTCCGTCTTGCTGCGGGTAACCGGAATCTTCACCGGTATTACAATTTCGCCGAGTCTCTCGCTGAGACAGTGCCCAAGTCGTTACGCCATTCGTGCAGGTCGGATTTTACCCGACGAGGAATTTCGCTACCTTAGGACCGTTATAGTTACGGCCGCCGTTTACCGAGGCTTCGGTTCAGAGCTTTGCCAAGATTGCTCTTAACTAACTCTTCCCCTTAACTGTTCGGCACCGGGCAGGCGTCAGTCCCTATACATCGTCTTGCGACTTAGCAGAGACCTGTGTTTTTAGTAAACAGTCGCCTGGGCCGATTCGCTGCGGCTCCTTTCAGCTTCATATGTAAATATGTCACTTACTCAAAGCACCCCTTATTCCGAAGTTACGGGGCCATTTTGCCTAGTTCCTTAGCGAGAGTTCTCTCGAGCGCCTTAGGATTCTCTCCTCGCCTACCTGTGTCGGTTTGCGGTACGGTCACCTACAGACTCACTAGAGATTTTTCTTGGCAGACAACCAGACCAGTTTGTAGCCATAAAGGCTTCCCCATCACCTTTCAGAGTATGATACCTCGGATTTACCTGAAGTATCCTCTGTCGGGCTTAGCCCATCGCATCCATCCGACGGTAGGCCCTAATGTCTGCGTTATCCCATCGTGTCTTTGTCGTCTGTGAGGTGGTGCAGGAATATTAAGCCTGCTTTCCATCGCCTACGCTTTTCAGCCTCAGCTTAGGTACCGACTAACCCTGGGAGGAATTACCTTGCCCAGGAAACCTTAGGCTTTCGGCGAACAAGCTTCCAACTTGTTTTATCGCTACTCATGCCGGCATAAGCACTTCTAATTCGTCCATATGGAGTTCTTTCGATCTCCCTTCACCCTACTATAGAACGCTCCCCTACCGAAGTCAGATTTATATATTGCTTTTTGAAGAAAAAACCTATAATTTTCTAATCCTCAAGTATTTTAACAATCTAACTTTCGATAGACATATTAAAACACCCGATAATCAGAACTAATAAGCATTTCAGTCATTTAGCATAAAATCCGACATCCCACAGCTTCGGTAACGAGCTTAAGCCCCGGTACATCTTCGGTGCGAAACCGCTTGACTAGTGAGCTATTACGCACTCTTTAAATGATGGACGCTACTAATCCAACATCCTAGCTGTCTCAGTAATCACACATCCTTTACCACTTAGCTCGTATTTAGGGACCTTAGCTGATGGTCTGGGCTGTTTCCCTTTTGACTATGGAGCTTATCCCCCACAGTCTGACTCCCATACTTAAGACAGCGGCATTCGGAGTTTGACTGGGTTTGGTAACCTGGTAGGGCCCCTAGTCCAATCAGTGCTCTACCACCACTGCCAAACGTATGAGGCTAGCCCTAAAGCTATTTCGGGGAGAACCAGCTATCACTGGGCTTGATTAGCCTTTCACTCCTATCCACAGCTCATCCCCCAAGTCTTCAGCCTTGGTGGGTTCGGGCCTCCACGTACTGTTACATACGCTTTACCCTGGCCATGGATAGATCGCCCAGTTTCGGGTCTACTCCACGCAACTTAACGCCCTATTCAGACTCGCTTTCGCTACGGCTACGCATAAAATATGCTTAACCTTGCTACGCATAGTAAGTCACCGGCTCATTATGCAAAAGGCACGCAGTTACGCATTCCAAACTCATAGAGCTTGGCATAGCGCTTCCACAGCTTGTAGGCTATACGGTTTCAGGTTCTATTTCACTTCCCTATAGGGGGAACTTTTCACCTTTCCCTCACGGTACTTCTTCACTATCGGTCACTAGGGAGTATTTAGCCTTAGGTAGTGGGCTACCTAGATTCCTACAGGTTAAGTATCCCGTAGTACTCGGGACGACATCCAAGAAGCCTGGTTCCTTTCACTCACGGGACTATTACCCTCTATGGTTCACCTATTCCAGGTTAATTAAGCTAGAAACCAAGGTTTGTAACTTCTCGATGAAGCCATACCTCCATCTAATGTCATCCCACGACCCCAAATATACAACGCGTATAGGCTTGAACATATATTTGGTTTAGGCTCTTCCCTTTTCGCTCGCCGCTACTGGGGGAATCGAATTTTCTTTCTTTTCCTCAGGGTACTGAGATGGTTCACTTCCCCTGGTTCACTCTTCTACTCTATGAATTCAAGTAGAAGTGATAGAGCATTCACTCTATCCGGTTGCCCGATTCGGAAATCTCCGGATTAATGTTTAGAAGCAACTCCCCGGAGCTTATCGCAGCCTGTCACGTCCTTCATAGTCTCCTAGCGCCAAGGCATCCACCGTAAGCCCTTAATAGCTTGACAAGAAGCTTGCTATTGCATTACTAAGCAAGAATTTCATTATGTAGTTGTCAAAGAGCAAAACTAAAACAGTGGAGATGAGCGGAGTCGAACCGCTGACCTTCTGCTTGCAAAACAGACACTCTCCCAACTGAGCTACACCCCCACAAAAAAAACATCCTTGTTCCCCCAAAACAGCTAGGGGTACCAAAGACCAAAAATTGGTGGGCCTACATGGATTCGAACCAGGGACCTCGCGCTTATCAGGCGCGCGCTCTAACCACCTGAGCTATAAGCCCAAAAATGATACTAAATAGTTTGTCGCGTGCAATCGCACGCGACGGCACTATGAATAAATAATGTGCAATCGACCTAGAATTTGAGTCAATCCTTAGAAAGGAGGTGATCCAGCCGCACCTTCCGATACGGCTACCTTGTTACGACTTCGCCCCAATCACCGATCTCACCTTCGACGACTGCCTCCCTTACGGGTTAGCTCGTCGGCTTCGGATGCTACCGGCTTTCATGGCGTGACGGGCGGTGTGTACAAGGCCCGGGAACGTATTCACCGCGGCATGCTGATCCGCGATTACTAGCGATTCCAACTTCATGTAGTCGAGTTGCAGACTACAATCCGAACTGAGGCTGGCTTTT
>SDBU01005165.1_pt1 | contig 15725 bp, 10 predicted proteins | sample 2277071 | NCBI WGS metagenome assembly SDBU01 (sample SAMN10397929, study PRJNA504765) | marine sediment metagenome | isolation source: marine sediment core GS08_GC12, 126 cmbsf | place: Arctic Ocean: Gakkel Ridge, Loki's castle | collected 2008
GATTTAGAATTGGCAGTTGAGATTTGATAGTGAGACAGAAAGCAGAGGACAGAAGGCAGAGGAAATAAAGTAAAAGAAACAGAGAGAAGTAGTTTTAGGCTTCCTGGCAGGAGAAATATTTTGGAGAATCATCGTAAGAGCAGGATTAAGAGGGTGCGCACGAGCGGTTTTCGGGCTCGTATGCGAACTCGCACAGGGCGCAAGATACTGAGTAACAAACGAAAGAAGTAACAGCGATATCGTAAAAGCGTAATTCGTGGTTCGTGAATGGTGACAGAAGTCAGGAGACAGAAGTCAGAATTTGTGAATTGACGGATTGGAAGATTTTGGTTTCGGCGCAGGCGAATCTTTGATATTGTGTGGCGTGAAAATGGAATGAGATATAGCAGGAGTTGAAGAACGTATAAAAGAAAAACTAATGTCCTCCCTAAAATCCCAAAAGAGACGAAAGATGGAAAAGATAAAGATTTCTAGCTTATTGGATAAGTACAAAAAATGGGTGGATGAGAGAGAGATTGAATTCCTAAAGGATATTTCTGATGGGTTACGAGGAAGGATTATACAACTGATAGAAAAGTTAAGAGCCGAGGTAATAAGAGCAGAAGAAGCTGACGACTTGAGCAGAAACTTAAAATGGTACAAGGCGCACCAAATAGGTGAAAAGTTGTGGCAAGAATTAGCTAGTGCTGCTTTGAATAAGATAGACAAGGGATCAAAAGGAAATCGTAACTTGTTCACTTTTCTTAAAAGGGCTACTGAATTTGAAGATTTACTATATGGATTAGATGTGTATTACCGGGACCATACTCTTCATTCATTGTGGGTTTATTTTATAGGTGAATACATCCTAAGAGACCATTTACCTGAACTGCACAATAATCTTAATTGGTATTTGTACAATGATATAGAAGCATATGAGGAAGCATATTCGTATCCGAATGAATTGGTTGACTTTGCTAAAATAAAGCAAAGAGAGCTTAATAACAAAGTACAAGAAGAGTACCGGGATGCGATATGGTGTATCATAGCTTTATGCCACGATTTGGGTTACTCCCTTGAAAAATTAAAACTACTTAATAAGAAAGTGAGGGATGTGGTTGATCTCTTTGACATTCCTAACATTACAGATGTCGGATATTTTTTGGACGTTGAACATCAAAATCTGATATCTCAATTTCTTGAGTTGATGGCGATGGATGTGCGAATTGTACCAAGTGAGGACTACAAAAAAGAGTCCCAAGAAAAGGACAACAGGGGTCATAAGAAGAAAAAGGATGATGAGGGGAAGGATACAAAAAGTCTCGAGGAGAAAACGTTAATAAAATGTTATAGGGACGATTCAACATACTGGCGACTGTGTCGAGCGCTCGAAAAAAAACAGCACGGTCTTTTAGGCGCATACCTGATATATAAAATTCTTGGGATTTTTGCAGACACTTCAGTGCGTGGATCTGCAGAGGAGTGGGGATTGGAAGATGAAGAGGTTATAGATAACGTAATTCGGGGAGACATTCTTTTTGCTATTGCCCAGCATACATTTGATTTTACACACTTATATGAATTAAATAGTCTTGCCGACATTCTTATTCTAGCAGACGAGTTAGAAGAATTTTCGCGATATGGGCGCCAACTGCTTGCGCGAGAATATCATGATACAATGGCTTGGTCGGGTGTCGAGTTCGATATACAAGAAGAAGAAATCACAAGGATAATAAAGAAGGAAGGGGTCGAAACAAAAAGGGAGGAAAAGAGGACGTACATAACAATAAATATTTCATATGAAGTAGCTCCGGAGCATAAGCTGACTGCGTTCTTTGCAAAAAAGGCAGAAACCATATGTAAGTTTTATTCTCTTGATCAAAAAGAAGAGAAGCGAGCTTTTAAACCGGTGTTTTACGAAATTAAAAAGGTTAAAATGCGAGCAGAACAAGGGGATTACGAACTTGAATTTGATTTTTCTAAGGGGCCCGAACACCGGTTGGGAATCAAAACAAGACCTGCGCTGGATACCCCATCAATCAGTAAGGAGTACTGGCTGATTTGCCAGGATGATAAGCTTAAGTTTGAGGATAACGACACGGGATTGGACAAATTTCTTGAGAGCTTTTTTGAGTTTGATGGGAATAAAATTACTGGAATTGGGCAAACATCTCGTCAAAAAGAAGAAGCGGAAAAAGAAAGTGAAGAAGAATGAATCCCTATGGTTTTGAGTTAATAATGGACTTGCACGGGTGCGATGTGGGCAAGTTCACGCGCAGAAGTATCGAAGGATATATGGCGGCAGTTTGTGATGCCATCGATATGGAGCGTGAAGATTTGCATTTCTGGGACTATGAGGGAGTTCCAGAAAAAGACCTACCAAAAGAAGCGCATCTTTTGGGAACCTCTGCGGTACAGTTCATAACCACCAGCAATATTGTTATTCATACTTTAGACTTGCTGAAAGCCGTTTATATCAATATATTCACCTGCAAGGAATTTGACGAGAAGGTCGCAGAGCAAATTACGAAGGAGTGGTTTGGTGCTAAGGAGTGCAGGGCACACTTTATAGAAAGGATTTAGTATGCAGTTGGCCGAACGTGAGATTTATATTCCAGCGTGCAAGAGACGCGGGTCTCTGACCGGTTACTTTGGGCAAGCTATCGAAGAGCAACTTAGGGCTGATGAAATTGCAGTGCGATTTGTGGTGACAAAAAGTGATACAGAGGGCTATCACTGTGAGGTGGGTACTTTAGCCGGGGCTGACGGTTTGAAAGTTCCCAGGCCAGACTCTATTTTTGAGTTTATGCAAAGAGAGGTTGAGAATACTGACAAGTTCAACGCAGTAATGATAGTGCCTACAGGAATTGGCGCAGAGATAGGGGGGCATGCCGGCGATGCTACGCCAGCGGCGAGACTTTTAGCGGCTGTCTGTGATACATTGATAACACATCCCAATGTTGTGAATGCCTCCGACATCAATGAGCTGCCGGATAATGGGCTTTACGTTGAGGGCAGTGTGCTAACGCGACTGCTTATGGGAACCGTTGGACTGAAAAAAGTCAGGTCAAACCGCGTGTTGTTGGTGATAGACAAACACAAAGATGAACGGCTGGAGGAACTCTGTATAAATGCAGCTTCGGCAGCAAGGGCTACGTTGGGTTTGGACTGCCCGGTGGTTGTGAAAATGGACCCGCCGATAAACATGCAGGCTGACTATTCATCGTCCGGCAGAGCGGTAGGTGAAATTGAAGGTTTGGAAAGAATGTGCGAGGTGTTGGGGCATCACCGGTCAGACTTTGACGCGGTGGCTATTGCCTCAAAGATTGACATATCGAAAGGACTGTACAAGGAATACTTTAAATCGGATGGGACGATAATTAACCCATGGGGTGGTGTCGAAGCTATGTTGACACACAGCATATCGATGCTATTTAACATACCCTCTGCCCATGCTCCTATGGCTGAAGATATGGAAGAAGCAAATGCGCTCTTCGGAATAGTTGAGCCGCGCATGGCGGCCGAGGCTGAGTCCACGTGTCCTCTGCATTGCGTATTGAAAGGGCTGCACAGAAGTCCTCGAATAATCACCGATAGAATGCTTTTCGCACAGCCTGAGATATTGACTGCAGCTGATATATCCTGCCTTGTTATTCCTGACGGCTGTGTGGGACTGCCGACGCTTGCAGCGTTGGAACAGGGAATAGTTGTAATAGCTGTGCGTGAGAACCGGAATCGTATGAAAAATGAGCTTAAAAAGCTGCCGTTCGCGCCTGGTAAGCTTTTCATCGTTGAGAACTATCTTGAAGCTGTTGGTATAATGACAGCCCTCAAGGCTGGCGTTACTCCTTCTTCTGTTCGTCGACCGCTTGAAGAAACTAAGGTTTCTCAGGAGCGGATAAAACTTTCCTCAGCAACCCCCATAGAAAAAGTCTAAACCCGCAAGATAAAGCTGGTGGCTAAACGAGCACCTAAACGCGAGGTGGTAGGCCCCATTAGAGTGGACCCCCGATGTTGAGGCTCGGGGGCAGGCGGGCAATGGGGCAGGCCCCGCAACCCGCCAAACACACGGCGGGTAACCTGCGGGGCAGGCGAAATCAATTTGCAATTTACGATTTTCGATTTGCGATTTCGGGGGTAAGACCCATAGGGCGGCCCCTACTCTTGTCTTGCGACAAGGAGACGTGGGGGCAGGCGGGGTTAAATATAAAATCTTTATTTTCTTTTCGATTTTGCGGTCCAATCCTGGAGGTTTTTGGCTAATATTTCGACATCCCTTTTTTGCATTATGTGGTCAATGATGGCGGGAGGGACTTTCAGCCTGACAATCGCTTTTTCAGCCCTTTGCCAAAGTCTGTCTCGCAGTCTGTCAGTATCAGCTAAGTACAACTGGCCTACAAGCTCGCCCAGTTTCTGCAGCATTATCGTATCGAGGTTATCGTAGTAGCGGGAGATTACATCAGCCTGGTATTCGGAACGGTCGCCCTTGGCCATACTCAAAATTCCTGCATTTTTCAATTCGTTATCCGCCGGCACCGGTCTTATAAGATTATCTGAGATAAATCAAGTTATCAGTATCATTTCGGGGGATTTTTACTGGCTTTGCTGTGATAAGCGGCTATAATCTGCAAAAATCCAGCCCCCCGCTGCTTCATCTTTGCGAAGCAAAACGACGGGGGCTGGGATCCGCCACCCTGCCTACGACGGGTAAAAGGCGGATAAATCTGAGCGGTAACGGATTACAGAAATGCGAAAAGGACAGCTATTTGTTCTGAGTCTGCTGGTTTTTTCAGCGATGTCGGCGGCCATTGAAAGCGGGGCCGACAGCGAGCACAGCGGTGCCTTTGTGGGTCAGGATTTGCACCTGCAGGGAAAAAAGCTTGTGAGCTATCAGCTAAGCACCGGCGAACATTCGATTGTCTTCGAAGACGGATTTTCGATGTCAATCGGAGCTAACCGGTTCTCGAGCAATAGCGCAGTTGTGTGGTTAGAGACGGTGACAACCGAATACCGCGGCAGGGTTCGTATCGATTACGACGCGACCGTGTATCTGCAGGGCCAAATCCGTGCGGAAAGGGCCAAGGCTGCCAAGGCTACCGCCGTGAGCGAGAGCGTGATTGAAGAAGGCGAATCTATGGTTGTCCGGTTTGCGGTAACGGGCGAGGTTTTCGCAACGGCAGACAAACGAGAGGTCGCCGACCCTCGGGGACTGGAGATTTACCAAAAGGCGAGCGCAGCAGCGGCCCCGGTGGAGCCGAAGTTTGTTGTGCAGCCACAGGCCCTTGTGCCTGAATTGGAACCGGAGGAAATAAGACCCGTGGTTGCCAAAAAGCCGGGACTTCTTGAAAGACTGTTCGGGCCAAAGGAGGACAGACGACAGAGAACAGATGACAGAAGACAGAAGATGGAAGCAGCAAAAGTTGAGGAAGAAGTCGCTGCTGAAAAACCCGGATTTATTGAAAAGCTATTCGGAGTAAGAAAAGAGAAGGTGGAGGAAAAAAAAGCTAAACCCAAAAAAGAGGTTGTCCGCAGAAGGACTGAATTTGTCAAGGCAGTTGAGCGAAAAAGGATTGAGGTCGAGCGAGCCGAGGAGAAGAAGCCAAGATTTATGTATCCGATTAATATAGCGCCTGCGGGCGAGGTTGAGCCAAAGATAGAAAAGGCACCGTCGGCAATCGAAGGCAGAGATATCGCGACAGTAATCGGGCGATTCTACCTGTGGCAGAAAATGGAAGAAGAGGGTAAAGAGCGTCTTCTGGAGCTTCAGGCTGATAACGCGGTTATATTTTACGTCGGCGAACATTTTGCGGTTGGGCAAGAGCTGCAGGCTGGGCCCGGAGATGTGCTGGCCGCCGGTGCGGTAGAGGCGATTTACCTCTGCGGTGACGTTGTGATGACAGAGGGACAGCGGACGGTCCGGGCGGATGAAATGTACTACGACTTTTTGAGAAAGAAAGCAGTTGCGGTAAACGCGGTGATGAGGAGCTTCGACGCCGGGCGAGGGATTCCAATCTATGTTCGAGCGGCGAAGCTGCATCAGATTGCGGAGAATATATTTGCCGCGGAGAATATCACGCTGACAAGCAGCGAATTCTATCTGCCCCAGATTTCTCTAAATGCATCGAGTGTCATTATTACCGATACGACGGAAATCGACGAGCGGCTGGGTAAACTTTCAGACAGCAGCTACGACGTTGAGATGCGCGATGTCCGTATGAAACTCGGCAGGAATACGATTTTCTACTGGCCTTTTGTGCGGAGCAACCTCAAGAGGCCAGATATTCCGCTCAAGAGCGTGCATGTCGGTTACGACAACACGTGGGGTGTGTCAGTTGAGACACGGTGGTATCTGGCACGGCTGTTAGGGCTGCGTGAGGCCGCAGGCACAGACAGCACTCTGGCACTGGATTACTACGGCAAGCGAGGTGTCGGCGCCGGCGCGGAAATTGAGTATACAAGACAGGACTACTACGGCAGGCTCTTAGGGTATATTATACGAGATACCGGCGAGGACAAACTCGGCAGGCACAGAAGCCGGCGGGGTTTAGAGCCGGACCATGAACTCCGTGGCCGATTTTACTGGATGCACAGGCACTTTCTGCCTTACAACTGGCAGCTGACAGGCGAGCTTGGCTATGCATCGGACGAGCGCTTCATCGAAAGCTATTACCGGCATGAATACGACGTGGGCAGGCAGGAAACCTACGTTCATTTGAAACGTATAGAAAATAACTGGGGGCTCTCTTTCCTTGGCAAGGTGCGGATAAATGATTTCGACGACGAGTTGGAGGAGCTGCCGACCGCTGAGTTCCACTTAACAGGTCAGTCGCTCTTCGATGACAGGTTTACATTGTACAGCGATACGGAAGTGAGCCGCCTACGTCAGAGGATTGGCAAGGACCATTCGATAGCTATTAATGAGGAGCGGTTTTCGTTTGTGTCGCACAGGACGGAACTTGATTTGCCGATACGGTCGGGGAAATTTAAGATTGTGCCGTATGTGGCCGGTATTTTCGGCTATGATGACCGCAGCGGCTTTACAAGGACACTTGTCGACGGCAGTAATAGGGGCAGCTTCGGGGAGAAAGATGTGTGGATTGGTGAGGCGGGAGTTCGTGTGTCGATGCAGCCGTTCTGGAAGGTCTATCCGAATGTTAAGTCCCGTCTGTGGGATTTGAACCAACTTCGGCATATTGTAAAGCCGCACGTGACGGCTGCACTTTTTACCGAGAGCGATTCGGTTGTTGAGCAGCGTGATACGCTGAATTTTGGGATTTCTCAGCGCCTGCAAACCAAGAGAAGTGCATACGGCAGTAGAGGCAGAGCCGACCAGCATGATGAGAAGATGCGCACCGTCGACTGGATGCGGCTGGATACGGACTTTACATGGGTGAACAACTCGGCAAGCGGCGGCGCCGACACCGGGCCCGACAGATTTATCTGGAACCGGCCAATCGTTCCGCTGCGAGTGCTGTCGGCACCTGAGATTTTCAACGGCGACCTTACTAACAATCTGCACAGATTCGAGATGTTCGGGCCAAGACGCAATTACTTCAGCGCCGACTATATGTGGCGTGTGAGCGATACGTCGGTTATACTGAGCGATATAAATTACGATATGCAAGACGGCGTGGTTCAGCAGTTTAATTTCGGGCTGGCGCATCTGCACTGGCCGAATCTGAGCCTTTATATCGGCAACAGATATTTAAGACGAATCGAGATTCTGGACGAGAAAGGCTCTAACGCGTTTACCTTTGCCGCGACTTACGTGCTCGACCCTCGCTATACGATTGCCTTTGCTCAGCAGTTTGATTTTGACTACGGGGCCAATATACGAAGTGATATATCACTGATAAGGCGGTACCACAGGCTTTATTGGGCGATTACGTACAGTGCAGACGAGTCGCTGGACAGACATGCGATTGTTTTTAGTATATGGCCAGAAGGTATCGAAGAACTGGCGATTGGGCCGAGGAGGTATACGGAATTAGGCAGAGCTGGAGGTTATTAATACGGTCAGTCCCGATTTATCGGGATTGGCCGAGGCGCATACAGTTAGTCCCGATTTATCGGGAGACAATTTGAGGAGGACGTTATGGCACTTGTTAACACAAAGAAGATGTTTGAGATGGCGTACAAGAACGGTTACGCAATCGGAGCGTTCAACGTCAACAATATGGAGATTACGCAGGGGATTGTCGAGGCCGTGGCACAAGAGAAGGCCCCGCTTATCCTACAAGTATCCAGAGGCGCACGCAAATATGCGGGAATCAGTTACCTAAGGGCAATTATCGATGCGGTGGTTAAGGAAAACCCCGACATTCCCATTGCAATAAACCTTGACCACGGTGATACATTCGAGACGTGCAGACAATTTGTTGATGACGGTTTTACTTCGGTGATGATAGATGCCTCATCAAAGCCGTTTGAAGAGAATATCAAGATTACGAAGCAGGTGGTTGAATACGCGCACGACCACGGCGTGATGGTCGAGGCAGAACTCGGCCAGCTCGGCGGTATCGAGGAAGATGTAGTCGGTGTCGATTCTGATGACATTAGCAAGCATTTGGCAGACCCTGCGCAAGTTCAGGAATTCGTTAAAAAGACCGGCTGTGATTCACTTGCCATAGCGTGCGGGACAAGTCATGGCGCGTACAAGTTCAAAAAAGAACCAAAGCTTGCATTTGACGTAATACAGAAATGTGCGGACCGTCTGCCGGGATTTCCGCTGGTTATGCACGGCTCGAGCAGCGTACTGCGTGAGTTTATAGACCTTATCAACAAATACGGCGGCGATATGCCGAACGCGATGGGCGTGCCGGAGGAAGCTGTCAGCAAAGCGGCGAAGATGGCGATTTGCAAGGTCAACATCGATACCGATTTGCGTCTGGCGTTAACCGCCAAAATCAGGCAGGTTTTCGCCGAGAAACCCAGCGAGTTTGACCCGCGAAAATACCTCGGTCCCGGCAGAGAGGCCATTAAAGAAATGGTCAGGCATAAGCTGCATGTTTTGGGCTGTGCGGGTAAGGCAGCCGAGTGTGCGTAAAGATTCGTTAATCGGTTCAACCGTTAGCCGAGCACTAACCCGTTATCACTCAATCCGCCGCGGCGGACTGTTCAACGGTCTTTAAGGTAAGCACGAGATGCGAAGTATCAGATACATCATTATTCTGTCAGCGATTGTTCTTTCACTGAGCGGCTGCCCCCGTTCTTGCTTTCGCAAGAAAGCACGGGGGTCTGAATCGGCCGAGCCCAATGCTGTCGAAGTTCCCCCCACGTCTTCCTGTCGGAAGACAGGCGTAGGGGCAGTCGAAGCCAAACCGGTCGAGGCCAACACTGTCAGAGCGGTTTCCGAAAAAACATCGGGCTCCAGACGTCCGGTAACTACACCGCAGGTGTGCGAATTGATCTTCGAGGGTGAATTCGAGGCTGCCGATGACCTGATAGAACAGTCTCGACAGGCGAGCCCCGAATTTAATCAGTTGACAGAGATTATCGCTGAATACAGGAAAATAGGCGAGCAGCGGCAGTTGGCTCGGCAAGTCGCGTTCGAGGAGCAATTAGATAAGTTAGGGGAGTTTCGGCTTGCAGCAAAGACGAGTGAGGCAAATGACGTTAACGAGGTCAATGATATTCCAAAGATACTGGCAGTTATTGCCCGGGCCAGTGAGTTTGCGAACGAACAACAAAAAGACGAGCTACTGTCTGACGCATTTGTGCAACAAACATTCGAGAAAGCCAAGACCAGAGCGTCCGAGTTCGAGTCCGAGGGCAAATGGCTTGACGCGTATGTGGTCTGCTACAGCTGGTTGGCTGCAATTGAAAAGGACAACCAAGTTTATCCGGATTATGCCGAGGAGCTTTATGAAAAGGCCAATATTGTGGCGTCTTTTCAAGACAGTCCGTGCGAGACGCGGCGGCAGCGCTATGCGGGCGTGAAGAAGCAGATGTTTGTTCGTGCGATTGACACGCTGAACTTTAATTACGTCGGTCCCATTGACTACGCCGAGATGGCGACCAAGGCCATCAGACGCTGCCGACTTTTAGGCGAGGTAATGTTGGCGTCATTTGACGAGATATCGAAGACCGAAGCCGTCGAATCACTGGAAGAGGGTTCTCTTTCGCGGCCTGACAGCGAAGAGGTGGAGGCGTGGTCGGTGAGTTTGGAGGCCATCTCGGCCGAAGTTGAACAATCGATAACAGGTATAACCAAAGATAAGTTTATAGATACTTTTGAGAGGGTTTTGGCGCTGAACGAGGCAATTGTTCAGCTGCCACGTCGTGTGCTGATAGCACAGTTCGCGGAAGCAGCACTATCGGCACTTGACCGCTATACGGTTATGGTCTGGCCTAAACAGGTGATGGACTTCGAAAAGTCACTGACGGATAAGTTTACAGGGATAGGAATAATGATTACCAAAAAAGGGGGGCTGCTGACGGCAGAGAGTCTTTTGCCTGACACACCTGCGTATAATTCCGGTCTTGATGCAGGAGATGTGATAGAGAAGGTCGACGGCATTGACACAAAAGACATGACCCTCGCCTGTGTGGTTAAGCGGATTACGGGCCCGGCCGGTACAAAGGTGACATTGACGATTAGAGGACCCGGCGAAGACCACACAAGGGATATTACCATAACGAGGGCTGAAATAACCGTCCCAACAATCAGCGGTTGGCAAAGGACCGAGCAGGGCAAATGGATATATATGATTGACGAAGCGGACAAAATCGGCTATGCGCGTATCACCAATTTTGCCGAGAGGACCGGTTCCGATTTGGAAAAGATACTTGCCGGTCTGGAGGCGGAGGGACTAAGGGGACTGATTCTGGATTTGCGGTTCAACAATGGAGGGCTACTTAACAGCGCTATCGAGGTGACCGACAAATTTACCGAAGAAGGCCTGATAGTCAGCACACGTCCGCGGTTCGGCGTCAGTACCTATGCGCTGGCCCATAAGACAAAGAGCCACTGCGGATATCCACTGGTTATATTGATAAACTCCAGCTCAGCGAGTGCCTCTGAAATTGTGTCGGGGGCGCTGGCAGATGAGAGGCATGAACGAGCGATACTGGTCGGCGAAAGGACATACGGAAAGGGCAGCGTGCAGACAACAACGCACCACCCCGGCGGAGGCGCTCAGCTAAAATATACGATGGCTTACTGGTATCTGCCTTCGGGAGTGCGTGTGCCAAATCATGACGAAGTTAAAAAAGCAGGCCTAAAGAATTGGGGTATTGCGCCGGACATCGAGGTGAAATTAACAAGTAATGAACTTAAGAAAATGCTGGATGTGCAAAGAAATAATCAGGTGCTGGTCAAGGCCGACCATGACAACAGCGCTCGGCCGGTGAAAAGACATACGCTCGAAGAAAGCCTTGAGGCTGACCCGCAGATGGCGGTTGCTCTTTTGGTTCTCAAAAGTAAACTGATTGAGGCAGGGCTTCTGGTTTCAAGTGTAAATTGACTTTTTAGCGGAAAGGACATACGGAGTTGACAACCACAGGAGAAAACAACAAGTTTGAACGACAAAGGAAAGAGAAGCTATCACGCATTAAAGAGATGGGTATCGACCCCTATGGCGGCAAGTATGAGGGAACCGAGTCGGCTGCGGATATCAAGGGCGGCTTTGTAGAGGGCGATGACAGCCAGCGGGCCAAATGCGCCGGCAGGATTGTTCTGCTGCGAGATATCGGCAAGCTGATTTTTATTACGCTGCGCGACTGGAGCGGGACAATCCAGGTGGGTCTGAGTAAAAAGCTGTTAGGTGAAGATGCACAGGGCTGGCCACTTGCCAAGCTGCTCGAGCTCGGTGATATAATCGGCGCAGCCGGTCAGCTGGGAAAGACCAAGACAGGTGAAATTACCATATGGACTGATAGTCTGACACTGCTGAGTAAATCTTTAATGCAGCCGCCGGAGAAATTTCACGGTCTTGCAGACGTTGATTTGCGCTACAGGCAGAGATATGTAGATTTGTGGGCGAACCCCGAAGTGATGGAGCGGTTCAAGAAGCGAAGTGCCATCATCTCGTCGATTCGTGAGTTTCTCAAGGCGCGCGGCTTTCTGGAAGTTGAGACGCCGATGATGCAGTCGATACCTGGCGGGGCCGCGGCAAAACCTTTTACGACGCATCACAACAAGTTAGATATGGATTTGTTTTTACGGATTGCTCCGGAGCTGTTCTTAAAAAGGCTGTTGGTCGGCGGAATGGAAAAGGTGTTCGAGATAAACCGAAACTTCCGCAACGAGGGCCTCAGCCGACAACACAATCCTGAATTTACTATGCTCGAACTGTATCAGGCACACGCTGATTACTTTACGATGATGGATTTAACGGAAGAGCTTACCTGCTCACTGGTGGAAAAGTACTGCGAGGGTGAGCAGGTTGAATTCGACGATATGCAAATAGACTTCAGCAGACCCTGGCGGCGGGCCAAATACGCGGAACTACTGAAAGAATACGGCGGATGCGGTATTGACGATATAAAAGCTATCAGGAAAAAAGGGGCTGAATTAGGCCTGGACGAAGCGGATATGGACGATGCAGTGGTTATCCATAAGGTATTCGAAGGCACCGTTGAGGACAATCTTATCAACCCGACGTTTGTGCTTGACTGGCCGGCGGCGCTTTGCCCCTTGACCAGGTGCAAGAAGGACGAGCCGAAATACGCCGAGCGGTTTGAATTGTTTGTCGGTAAGATGGAAATGGCAAACGCCTACACGGAATTGAACGACCCTGCCATTCAGGAAGAGAACTTCAAAATACAGCTTCGCGGACAGGAAGAGTCGATGGCAAGGATGGATACCGATTTTATAACGGCATTGAAATACGGTATGCCGCCGGCAGGCGGGCTGGGGATCGGAATTGACCGACTGATGATGGTTCTGACCGGTGTGACGAGTATCCGTGACGTGGTGCTGTTTCCGCTTCTTAAACCTACAAGAGATTAACCGCTTAACTACAGAAAATCCAAACCCCCGTGCTTTCTTGCGAAAGCAAGAACGGGGGCTAAACTAAATATAACGACTAACCATTAACGATTAGTGCGATGTTGAAGTTATTTCTCTGGCTACGATATTTGCGTAAGAAAAAGATTGTACTCTTGAGTATCGCCGCCGTTGCTCTGTCGTGCTCGCTGCTGATAGTCGTAACCAGCCTCTTTAACAGCTTTATCAACGCCTTCGAACAAAGCGCGGTTGAGACGATGGGTGATGTCGTTCTGACACCGCCGATTAAGTTTACAAATTATCCGATGCTTATCGAGCGTCTGGAAGGACTGGGGGCAGTTGAGGCTGCGACAGCAACCATATCGGCTCCGGGTCTGGTGCACTTGGGTAAAGGCAACGTCCGTGCGGTAATAATCTGGGGGATTGAGCCCGGCCGCAGGCAGAAGGTTACGGGTTTTAAGCGTTTTCTGCTCAAACAAAAAGATTCCGCTACGGCGCCATCATTTGCAACCGATTCGGCCACAGGCAAATTGGGTGGCTTTGTGGGAGTGGGTGTGGTGGCGGAGCCCGACGAAAAGACCGACGAATATGATTTCGGCGAGATTGAAAAGATGATAGGAAAACGGGCTGTGCTTACCACAGGAGCGGCAGTAGAGTCCAGGGTCGACGACAAGCGCGGCAGGCAATTCAAGAGAAGGGTTCTGCCGTTTACAATCGCTGATGTTCTTTTTACAGGAATGTATTACGTCGATGAGAAATTTGTTTATCTGCCTATAGAACAACTGCAAAAGATTTTGTATCCGAACGAAGAGGGCGGAATCGCAGACCAAATTCAAATTAAACTTACCGACGATGCCCAAACTGATGCTGCGATGGCGCAGATTCGGGGGGTATGGGAGGAGTTTGCCGAGAAGCAGCTTGGCTGGGGTTCGTACCTTATAAGCCAGGCCGAGGTCAGCACATCCAAGCAGATGCAGAGTCAGTACGCTGCTGAACTTCGAAAACAGATGGGGGTACTACTGTTTATATTCGGCGTAATAAGCTTGACGGTGGTTGCGCTTGTTTTCTGCATATTTTATATGATAGTGGAGACACGTCAAAAGGACATTGCGGTAATCAGGAGCTGCGGCGCGAGCGGCGGTGATGTTGCGCTTACCTTTGTGGGGTTCGGCGCCTGTGTTGGGATAATCGGCTCTGTGCTGGGCGCAGTTCTCGGCTACGCCGTGACAAAGAATATAAACGCTATCGAAGAGTGGATAAGGGTGATATTCGGGTTGAAGCTGTGGAAGAGCAGCGTTTATATGTTCAGCAGGATACCGAACGAGGTTGACTGGGCCTGGGCTTTGCCTATCATGTTTTTTGCTGTTGCAGCAGCCGTTGTTGGGGCACTGATACCAGCTGTTGTCGCTGCAAGGACAGAACCGGTGAATATATTAAGATACGAATAATCGGTCGGGTGGATGTATAAGGTTATTTTGCCATTTCGTTACCTGTTCAAAAAGCGGATAAGTTATCTGGCGCTTGTCGCTGTGGCACTTTGCGTTTTTATAGTCGTTGTGGTGATGACGGTGATGACAGGGCTGGTAAGAGACTTCAAGCAGAAGAATCACAGCTTTGTAGGTGACTGTATTGTTGGTACCAAATCACTGGTGGGCTTTTCATACTACGAAGATTTTATGAAGGTACTCGAGCAGGCTGACTTTATTGAAGGTTTGTCGGCTGCGATAAAAAACTATGCGCTGATAAACCCAAAAGGCTCGCAGCGCAGCGTCGGTGTTGAGATTATGGGTATTGACCCTGTCAGACACAGTGAGGCTACAGGTTTCGGCGAAACGCTGCACTACAGTAAAAGTGATGTTTCGAGGACGTTTAAGCCGAGCTATGACCCTAATCTTGCGGGCTGCGTTGTCGGGATAGACCTGTGGCTTGGGCGTGACGCTAAGGGTAAGTATACTTATTCAGCCAGGCCTGAAAGACAGGCGCTTAGCGTAAGCTGCTTTCCTCTGACAGCGAAAGGCGCCCTGGCTAAGGCAGGTGCAGGTGAGGTCAATACGAGGACTTTTTACTATAGTGACACTTCGCACAGTGGTCTGGCGCGGATTGACAGCTCATTTGTTTATCTCCCGTTTGAACAGGCGCAATCACTTTGCGGTATGGACGGGCCCGTCAAAAGGGCCAGTGCTATCCATATCAAGTTCGGGCCGAATGTGAAACCCGAGGCGGGATGCGAGAAGGTCGAATTGTTATGGCGGCAGTTTGTCAGGGAAAAAGGGGCGGGGCTGCTCGATACGGTAAAGGTACAAAGCTGGAAGGATTACCGACGCCCATTTATCGCAGCAATGGAAAAAGAGCAAACAATGCTTACCGCAATGTTTGTGCTTGTGGGCGTTACGACAGTTTTTATTGTGCTTGTAGTTTTCTATATGATTATCAGCCATAAAAGCAAAGACATCGGGGTACTCAAGAGCGTCGGGATTTCGAATAGTAACATACTGCTGCTTTTTTTGTGCTTTGCTTTTTGGGTTGGTGTTTTCGGCTCAGCAATAGGCGCGGCGGCAGGCTGGCAGTTTCTGGTGCATATAAACCAGATAGAAAACCGGCTGTTCGAGCACTTCGAGTTTCAGCTGTGGGACAGGACGATATACGCTATCGGCGATATTCCCAACACTATTGATTTAGAGGTCTTAGCAGTTATTATAGTTTCGGCTATCGGAGCGTGTTTGGCCGGTGCGTTGATACCGAGCTGGCAAGCAGCAAGACAAAAACCAGTGGAGATTTTGCAAGTGACCCAATTATG
>SDBU01005166.1_pt1 | contig 15725 bp, 11 predicted proteins | sample 2277071 | NCBI WGS metagenome assembly SDBU01 (sample SAMN10397929, study PRJNA504765) | marine sediment metagenome | isolation source: marine sediment core GS08_GC12, 126 cmbsf | place: Arctic Ocean: Gakkel Ridge, Loki's castle | collected 2008
CTTTAAGACCGCCTCTTTGGCAGCAAAACGCCCTGAAAAATGGGGCGTGGGATCAGAAGTGCGCCGGCAGTAGGCGAGCTCTTGATCGGTGAAGAGTCGCTCAAGAAAACGGTCGCCATGTTTCTCTATAGCCTTCTTGATGCGGTCGATCTCGATGATATCGGTGCCCAGACCTTGGATGATGTTACTGTTCTTCATATTCAGCGACGTTGCAGAAAATCATTCTTCCTGTGGAGCTGTGTTTAACCGAGAGGACGCGTGACTTGACCGTCTCCCCAATATAGTCTCCACCTCCGTTGATAACTACCATGGTGCCATCTTCGAGATAGCCAACACCTTGACGCTCCTCTTTGCCGCCTCGTTGAACTTTGATGTTCAAAAACTCTCCGCGCTGCATCAGGGGTTTTAGGGCGTTGGAGAGATGGTGAAGGTTGATGAGCCGTACGCCGGCGATCGCAGGGTCCTGGAGGCCGCAGCTATCGGCTGTAAGCACGTCAGCATCGAGGAGGCGTCCGAGACGCGAAAGCTTGCTTGTTATCTCTTTTTCTTCGGGGAAGTCAAGGTCATGGTATTGCAGATTCAACAGGTCCAGGGTTTCGAGTGTGTGGAGGGTGGAGAGAGCGTGGTGAGCTTTGTTTTTAATATCTTCGTCATGATCTTTCTCTTGCTCATGGAGTTCGTTTAGTAAAAAGCGGGGGATGATCAATCGGTTGTCGAGCAGACCGGAGGAGGCCAGGTCGATCAGTCTGCCATCACTGAGGGCTGCGATGTCGATGAGAATCTTCTTAGACTTCTGGGTTTCAGGCGTGAACTTTATAAAGGGGATGCTGAGATGGATCTCTTCTGATGAACGCAAGGTCGTCATGACACCGATAAAAGTTCCGAAGATAAGAAGGGCAATTTTGGTGCTCTCGAGAATGCCTGGAGGGATGAGGAAGGGTTGGCTAGCCAAGATGGTAGTGAGTAGGGTGGAGATCAAAAGAGCGGTCATGTAACCCAGAAAGAGGCCGAGTAGGATAGTGTTGAAAATGCGAAGATTAATTCTTTTGATGAGAAGATCGATGCCGAGGAGCGAGCCGGCAAGGGCAGAGCCTAGAAGAGCACCTCGCCCCCAACTCCATGGAGTGACAAAAGTGTCGGTTCCTACGGTGTAGGCGATCATCAAAATGAAACAGGAAAAGATAAAAAGAGTACGTATCAGAATAAGGGAGCTATTTTTCATGTTAATTTTTCTCTTTTTTTAGGTTGTTATAAGATGTTGTGGCACAGCGAAAATAGAGAAGCGCCCCATTGGTAAGAGCGGATCCAATCGTTAGGTCGATTGCTCCACGTATTCCAGTTGCGATAGGCAAAAAACGCATCGAGATGCCAAGTCCCACCATGAATCCCCATAGAAGATAATATTTAAGACTATAGATCTGGGTAATCGGAGAGGGGTTGGGAAAAGAAAGAATGCGGGATATCTGTTTCGAGATAGCCCGTCTCAAGACAAGGCGTCCCTTGAGATGGCCGGCAAAAAGGGCAGAGACAATGATGATAAAAGCTTTATTTTGCGATGCTGAAGGATCCGAAAAGGAACCTAAAATCAAATAGGAACCTAAAGAAATTAGGTAGACACCAACGGTTAACCAGAGTAAACCGGAGAGAGCGATTAGGGTTCGGTGACTAAATTTTAACATAGACGGTATTGTAAAAATGACAACCGTAGTATATTGACTTCTTTGTTTTTTCGGTAGAGATCTTTCGGTCATGATGTACGTCGATTTTGATAGAACAATATTTACTATCCCCTATGTCAACCATCCTGTGACATGGTATGGGCTTCTCTTTGCCATCGGTTTTTTCGTGGGATATTTTTTGATTCGGCGTCTTTTTGCGGCCCATCTTGCCGATCCAAATCAACCTCCAGAAAAAATAAAATTAAATGCGGTTATCCTAGCAGATAGATTGGCAGCTCTGGTCATCATCGGCACGATTGTTGGCGCTCGTCTGGGTGAGGTCTTTTTTTATGGGTGGCCCTACTTTCGTCATCATCTTCTTGAAATTTTTATGGTATGGAGGGGAGGGCTCGCCAGCCATGGGGCCGCTATTGGGATTTTGCTTGCCCTGCTGATCTTTGTTCTTTGGAATCGGAAGCGCTATCCTACGATCACTTTTCTTGCGACTTTGGATGGTTTGGTGGTCTCGACGGCTTTTGCGGGAGGATGTATTCGCATCGGCAACTTTATCAATCAAGAGATTCTGGGCACGCCGACCTCTCTGCCGTGGGGAGTAGCCTTTGGCCGTCCGTTCGATGGGATGGCGGGGGTACCCCTTCATCCTGTGCAGCTCTATGAATCCTTATTTTACTTTCTCGTTTTTGGTTTTCTTTTCTTTCTCTGGCGCCATCATGGGAGACGTCTTGGAAGTGGTCTTCTTTCAGGATGGTTTTTGTCTCTTGTCTTCACTTTCCGTTTCTTTGTCGAATTTATCAAGCTCCCTCAAAGTCAGCTGATCTCGGAATCTTCTTGGCTGAATATGGGGCAGATTCTCAGCATTCCTTTTATTTTGTTTGGGGTGGCTCTTCTCTTAAACTACTACTGTCGCACAAAGAGAGTCGCATGAAAGAGCTGACTATTTTGATAGCGGGCGGTCGCGGCATGGTGGGGAGTGCTATGGTACGTAGGCTTCAGGCCGAAGGGTATCGCCACCTTCTTACCCCTAGTCGTGAAGATCTCGATCTGACTGATCAGCATCAAGTGCGCGCATATTTGCGACATAAACAGCCTGATAGTGTGATTATTGCGGCGGCCAAAGTTGGAGGTATTTATGCCAACTCCACCTACACGGCCGATTTTCTCTACGAAAATCTCATGATTGAGTGCAATCTCATTCATGAATCTCACAGGGCTGATATCGATCGACTGCTTTTTTTGGGGAGCACCTGCATCTATCCAAAACTTGCCCCTCAACCGATTCCGGAAGAGGCGCTTCTCACAAGTGCCCTGGAACCCACCAATGAGGGGTACGCGCTGGCCAAGATCGCGGGGGTCAAGCTCTGCACTCACTACTATAAGCAATATGGACGAAGCTATATCTCTGCTATGCCGACCAATCTCTACGGGCCAGGGGATAACTATCATCCCCAAAATAGTCATGTGATTCCCGCGCTCATCAGGCGAATGCATGAGGCAAAAGTGAAAGAGGCGGATGAGGTGGTCATATGGGGGAGTGGGAAACCGCTCAGGGACTTTCTCTATGTGGACGATCTGGCAGAGGCACTCCTTTTTCTCCTCGAAGGGTACCGGGAGTCGCTTCATATCAATGTGGGCTCTGGTGAAGAGATTTCGATTCTGGAGTTGGCCAAGTTGGTGGCTGATGTGGTCGGCTTTCAGGGCGAGATCGTGACCGATCCCTCGATGCCGGATGGCACGCCTCGGAAGATGGCGGATATCTCACGCATGACTCAGCTGGGCTGGCAGCCCAAAACTTCGCTCCGAGAAGGCCTGAAACTGAGTTACAACGATTTTTTAGGGCTCGGAAAGAAATAAGTTGGGTGTTTCTTTCCGAGCCCTTAGCTAATTTCGAGCCGCTTGATAATGCGGTTAACAGAGCTTGAGAGCTCGAGGTTTTTCCCATCTACATCTTTTTGAACCTGCTTTACGCTGGACATGACGGTCGAGTGATCACGGGCAAAGATGTCTCCAATCTTCATGTAGGGGAGGTTGAGCTTCCGACGGCAGAGGTGCATGGCAATCTGGCGAGGTAGGGCACACTCGCGGCTCTGAGATTTGCTCAAAATATCTTCGATACGTATCCCATAAAACTCTGCGACAGTGCGGATGATTTTACCTGGTGTGAGAACCGCTTTCTCTTCTTCTAGGATAAGATCGGTGAGGTAGTGTTTCGCGGTGGAGAGCGTGAGCGGCTGATTCGCAGGCTTGCCAATCCCTTGGTTGAGATGGCTTCTCAAGATGAGCGCCTCAAGGGCGCGGGTCAAATTCTTGGTGTTGTTGCCGAAGGTATCTAAAAGAAAGTCGGCGACTTTGTCCTGAAGGGCGAAGTTGACCTTTTTGGCCTTCTCGACAAGGACTTGGCGCATCTCTTCTTTTTCGAGCATCTGCAGGGGAATCACAATGCCCCACTCAAATCGGCTGACGAGACGGGCGGCGATCGCTCTGAGCTCCTGTGGTGGAGAGTGAGCGCTCAAGATAATCTGTTTGCCCTCTGTATGGAGAGTGTTGAAGGTGTGGAAAAGCTCTTCCTGGGTGGCACCTTTTTTTGAGAAGATCTCAATGTCATCAATGAGGAGAGCATCGGTTTTTCGGTAGGTTTTTCGGAAGGTTTGCATCTCACCTCCGCGAATAGCACTCACGACATGTTCGGTAAAGGTGTCTGCGCGAACATAGATGACGCTCTGGCCATTTGCTTTGAGTTGGTTGGCAGCGGCCATCATGAGATGGGTTTTTCCCGAGCCTGGCCGCCCGAAGAGGTAGATGGGGTTGAAGTTGAGCGAGAGCTTGTCCCTTTCACAGGATTCTTTGAGGAGTTTGAAGGCCAGTAAATTGTTCTGGGAGGTCACAAAGTTGTCGAGCTTACTCTCGGGATTGATTTCGTCGAAGGTCAGTTTAAAGGCGGAAGAGATAGGAAAGGGTTGGCTCTTCTTTTTGCGCTCTAGTTTTTTCTGGTTAGCGACAGAGATATGAACTCTGATTTGCTTATTGTTATTGTTGAGCAGGCGACTTTTTACGCGGGGGCGCATATGCTCTTCAAACCAGATAGTTTTAAAAGAGTCATTAGCTTCGAGGTAGAGGTTGCAGGCATCGAAACGTACGACTTTCAGGGGGCGAAGCCATTTTGCGACCGTCTCTTTGCCGAGCTCCTTCTCTTGAAGAGCAAGAAATTCTTCCCAGGCGCGCATAAATATCCTAATAACGGGAACTGCTTTTTTTTAGAAGTTAATCCTTCCCTTCTTTGCGATTCAAGACTTTGTTGGTGAGCCACTGTTGGCCAATTCCGAGTGACATGGAGGAGAGCCAGTAGAGGTTTAGGCCGGAGGGGAAGTGGTAGAACATGATGGTGAAAAACACGCACATGATTGTTGCCATGGATTTCTGCTGCCTCTGCTGATCAGTCATCGCTTTGGGGTCCTTAGGGGCAGTGGAGCTGAATCTTTGTTGGATAAACATCACGCCTCCCAAAAGAATAGGAAGAAGGTGGAACTGATTTCCAATAAAGAAAATCGGGCGTGACCACTCGAAGAGAACATCGGGAGCAGTCAGGTTGTTGATCCAGCCAGGAATAAAGCTGGCGCCTCTCAATTGGAAGGAAGACTTCAGGAGATCAAACATTGCAATCAAGAAGGGAATCTGAATCACGATGGGGATACATCCCATAAATGGATTGACCTTTTTCTCTCGATAGAGATTCATGATCTCTATCTGGCCCTTCTTGGGCTCCTTCTTATACTTTTTCTGGATCGCCTGAACCTGTGGAGAGATCTGCTGCATCCGTCGCATTGATTTAATCGACCAAGCGTTAAGTGGGTAGAGAAAGATCCTCAAAAAGATGGTGAGTAGAATAATCGCTATTCCCCAGGAGTGAGTCAGAGAGTGGAAGGAGGACATCACTACAAAAAGGATTTTTGCGAAGGGCTTGGAGATAAAGGCAAACCATCCATAAAAGGTGCGGCAGGCAATGTAATTGGGATTGTACCCTGTTTCAGGATCTGAGAAGGCCTTGTCGACAGCCTTTAGGGTCTTCTCTTCGAAGGGTCCTGTGTAGAATCGGAAGTTGAGGGTGCCGCCTTGAGTTGGAATAGGTAGGAGTACTTCATAGCCTGGGTATTTGGAGGCTGGGTAAAGGTTGTATTGGGGATCGATGACGGAGAGGCGAGTAGGAACAGCACTTCCTGAGACATACTGAGCGCGATACCCAGCTCCGATCTCGGAGAGGGGATCCATAATCACTCCGAGGTAGCCATTGGAGTTGACGACCCAGTCGGGGTGAACCGAGCTGACGTTGATCACTTCTTTGGCTTTGGGAAGGGAGAGCTTCTCTACCTGGCCTTTCCCTTTTCGTGATATTCGATACTGGATCTGTGGCGCAGATCGGTTGGACATAATCTCCACTTCGGGAATCCCGGAAGTGAGGAATAGGCCGCGACTATCTCCATCGACTTTGATCGTGAGATCGAAGCTATAGGGGGCTCCCGAGTCGCCTGTAGTGAGCGCGTAGGTTTTGGTGATTTTGCGATGGGGTTGGACTGCCTCAAAGACGATCTTATCAGAAGTGAACTCTTTCACTTCGTAGGTGAGCTCTGCCATTTCGGGATAGTCGGAGATGAGGTTGAAGGCGTAGTATTCGGGAGAGATGGAGCTCTTCTTAGTTCCTCGGCGTAGCAGAGGGTAGAAACCACCGATCTGTCCAGCGGGTTGCTCTTCGGAAGAGCCGGCTTTATAATAAGACTGGCCGGGAAAATGGGCTTCGGCGGGGTAGTCTTCTGCAATCTGCCTGTCAAATTGAATCTCGTTGACGACACTTTGCGGATGCTCTTTGCCCGCAAGTGGAAGGTTGATCTCCGCAAGAGCTCCTCCAACATTTGTGAAAACCAGTTGTTGATATGCGTTTTCAAGCACATAGTACTTCTGGTCACTCGCAGCGGTGGGTTTGGGAGTGGCAGCCGCTTTAACGTGGGGGACGAGGGCGGGCATATTTTGCAGCTCAACAAAAACTCTTCCGACGGAGATATAAAAGCCTAAGGGAAGGTATCCGCTGTTTGTTTTATAGAGAGCGATGGCATTATCTTTGGGCGGGGCAGCTGGGAAGGAGAGCGTTCCGTCGCGATATAGACCGAAGTAGACCTCTGGCTGGCCAGAATCTGGCAGCGTCACCACCTGAAGGTCATAGCTCCCAATTTCCGGGACTGAGGCGATGTTGAGTTTTTTGAAATCTTGGGAACCGTAGAGTGCCAGGCCTTGAGTCGTGGTCTCCTTGGTGAGGAGTTTTTGTGATTGGCCTTTGACAAAGATCTCTTCGGGGAGCTTGTGGGTCCAAGCCAGGGTGAGAGTGGCTCCATTCACGCTGATGCCTTCTCCTAGAACCTCAGTTCCTTCTGAGTCCTGGGTTATTGCGACGAGAGGTAGATCGCTCGGCTTGGCGGTCCGCTTTTCCATGTCAGCGGCGAGCTGAGCATTGTTTTTGGCTGACTGAGCTTCTTTTTGCTGCACGAGTTCCCGTTGATGTTTATCACGAGAGTGGCTAAAAAAAACATTGAGCCCGAAAAAAGTAGCTGTGACGAGAAGAATGAATAAGACTGTACGTTTGTCCATAGAGATATCAAGTTGCGTTTTTTGAAAAATGCGAAGGATAGCACAGGCTTGAATATAATCCAAAGTTGTGATCGAATGGGCTTCATGAAAGTCAAATATATGCTCGCTTTACTCGCTTTTCTAGCGATTAGCGGAAGGGCGGAGTCATTCGAGGAAGTCAAGGAAAAGATCTCTCACTGCCAAGCTCGGCTGGGTGAGCAGCTTTCCGAAGTGGAAAGGGGCGAGATTCACTATCAGCTGGCGCAAGCTTATTTCAGCGACCAAGAGATAGATAGAGCTTTCCGCCACTTCCTTCGGGCTCTAAAAATGGCTCCTCGCCAGGAAAACAGTCGCATGGGCGAGGAAGAGCAGAAGCTCTTTGATGAAGCGATAGACCTTTACGAAAATCAGACAGGGGGTAATCCCGTCAAAAGTGCCGAGATAATGATCGAGCGTTTTGAAGAGTTGGCTTTAGCCCATGAGGAGTATCTCCATCTCAATATGTTGATAGGGGTTGCCTATGCGAATCTCGGGAAGTACGAGCTCTTTTTTGATAAGTTCTATCGCTCCTACCCGAGTTTGAGCGAAACTTTTCTTGTCGCAAAAACAGAGGGTATTCTCTATTTGCGTCTCTCCCAACACGGAAAAACTCCCGAAGAGAGGCATGCTTTGGAAGAGGAGGCTTTCCGCTCACTTGATCTTGCGCTGGAAAAAAATCCCGGAGATAGTAATCTCTATAAAGTCCTCATCTTCTTTGCGAAGGAGGAGAACAATGATCAGCTCCTTCTCTCCTATTTAGAAAAGATGGTAAAGTCGGATGTTCCTATTCCCCGAGGAGATATCTATCTCTATGTTCGGGAGGCGGTAGCACTAGGCAAGGTAAAGCTAGGCCAGGAGATCATCGACAGGGCTAGCACATTATACGAATACAGCCGCGCGATTACTGCGGCTCAAGAATATCTCAATCAGCACAAAGGATAGAAAATGAAGGAACAACAGATCCTTGGAGATTATCGAATTCTCAAGCAAATAGGCCATGGGTCCCTAGGAAAAGTTTTGCTTGCGGAGCATCGGTTTATCAAAAAAACCTATGTTCTAAAAGTGCTCCCCGAAGAGCTTTCCTCCGATCGAGGATTTGTCCAGCGGTTCGAAGAAGAGGTGAATGGCATTGCTACTCTAGAACATCCTCATATCGTGAAGATTCACAACGTCTCGTTTGCCGAAGGGGCTTATTTTCTTGTCTCTGATTGCATTGTCGATTCTATAGGGGAGACGACCAACCTTGCCCAATACATGTCCGGCAGGAAGGAGAGACTGCGAGAAGAGGAGCTGCTCCGCTTGTTATCACAGATCGCCAGCGCCCTCGACTACGCCCACAGCAAGGAGAAGCTCTGCCACCTCTCGCTCAAGCTCAACAACATTCTCGTCGGCAAAGGCAAACCAGGTATTGAAGTCTATCTTTCCGATTTCGGTCTTTCAAAAGTTATCGGTGCCGGAGCGGTGATCAGCCGCTGTTTTAAGGCAATGGCTGAAGCTCTCGGCGTCGAATTTTCCATGGATGAAAAGTATACTCCAACACCTGTTGAGACCCACAAACTCTCCAAACTGAACCTCTCGTTTTTGCAGGCCTATGCTTTTCTGGCCCCTGAACAAAAAAGGCTAGAAGATGTCGGCATCGCAGCCGATATCTATGCTTTTGGAGTGTTGACCTACTACCTGATCACCGGCCTTTTCCCCGAAGGAGTGATGGATATCTCTTCTCATATTCCTATTGAGTACAAATGTGACTGGAATCGACTGATCTCCCAATGTATGAGTCCCTCTCCTGAAAAACGGCCTCAAATGCTCACCCCTATTCTCGAAGTCCTATCCAAAGGGAGTGTCTCTTCGCCCGAAACTTTTACCACACCCCCTCTGAAGGCAGTGGTACCGCCAGACCCTGAACCTGCCCCGCTGCCCAAACCTCCCATTCCTGTGGAGGCCAAAGAAAAGGTCGAAGAGAGAGTGCTGGAGCCGGTTTTGATGCAAGTCACCGAACCCGTAAGTGCTGAACCGACCGCCCCAATGTCGATTACACCTTCGAAAGATGAAAAATACGAGCGAGCTCTCACTTCTATGCTCCACAGGGAGCCGGTGGTGACCCAATATCAGCCCGAACAGAGGGAGAAAAGGACGGTCGAGCCGATTCAGTCGGAGATGGGTGTGATTCAGGCTGGCCACTTTATGCGGGGCAGCAATGATGGTAATCGTGATGAGACACCTCAACATCAGATCTACCTAGATAGTTATGCGATCGATGTTCATGCGGTGACCAATGAGCAGTTTTCTCGTTTCTTAGAGCATATGGGCTGCGAAAAAGATCAGAACTACAACGACTTGATTCGTTTGAAAGATTCGCGCATCAACCGCATCACCGGTAAACTCTCCATTGAGTCAGGATATGCCAAACATCCGGTTGTTGGCGTTACCTGGTATGGTGCCGTGGGCTATGCCAGCTGGGTCGGAAAGAGACTTCCAACCGAAGCGGAGTGGGAGATCGCTGCCCGCGGTGGACAGGAAAATGCTCCCTATCCCACTGGAGATAGTATCGAAAAGAACCAGGCCAATTTCTTCAGCGCCGACACCACAGCGGCGAAGAGCTATGCTCCCAATGCCTATGGCCTCTACGATTTGATAGGCAATGTCTACGAGTGGTGTCAAGACTGGTATGGTTATAACTACTACGAAACCTCAGCTCAAGAGCCAGACAAACCTAAGGGGCCGATCCAGGGAGTCTACCGCGTACTTCGCGGAGGTTGTTGGAAGAGCTTGAGGGAGGATATGCGCTGTTCCCATCGCCACCGTAATAATCCGGGCACGGTTAATGGAACCTACGGTTTTAGATGCGCCTCTGACGCAAGTTAAAGATGAATCAGGAAGATTACCGCCAACTTTGTGCTGAAATTTGGGAGCATAATTGGCACTATTACGTTGAAAATGCTCCTGTTATCTCCGACCGCGAGTTTGATCGACTATTAGCCATCCTGATTGCTATCGAGAGGGACCATCCCGAATGGATCTTCCCAGGCTCTCCAACACAACGTGTCGGAGAGACGGTTACAGGTGGTTTTCCTGTCGTTCGCCACAAAACCCCCATGCTCTCGCTTGCCAATACCTACTCTCGCGATGAGGTCGAAGAGTTCATCGCTCGCATGCAGAAGTTGCTCCACAAAAAAGAGGTTCTCTTTGAAACAGAGCTTAAGATGGACGGCATTGCCGTTACCGTTCGCTACGAAGAGGGCATCTTAGTCCGTGGGGTGACGCGAGGCAACGGGCGCGAGGGGGATAATATCACTTCCAATATACGAACCATTGCCTCCCTGCCTCTAGAACTCCGTGGAAACTATCCCAGAGTGCTCGAAGCTAGGGGCGAGGTCTTTATGCCGAAGAAGGTCTTTGCAGAACTCAACAGGCAGAAACAAAAAGCGGGGGAACCACCCTTTGCCAATCCTCGAAATGCGGCAGGCGGCTCCCTCAAACTTCTCGATCCACGCCAAGTGGCCAAGCGTAAACTGGCCATCGTATTCTATGGCATTGCCGAAGAGTCCTCCGGCAAGATCAAAAGCCACTACGAAGCCGTTCAATCATTGAAGAAGTTTGGCCTTCCTGTTGTTGAGGAGCAGGCTCGCTGCCATTCGATGAATGAGATTTTGAAGTTTGCCGAGAAGGTGGAGAAGAGGAGAAAATCCTTGCCCTATGAGATCGATGGCATCGTGATCAAAGTCGACGATCTATCCAGCCAAAAAAAACTCGGCATCACCGGCAAGAACTACCGCTGGGCGGTCGCTTATAAATTTTCTGCGGAGCAAGCGGAGACCAAAATCAAAGCGATCACTGTCCAAGTTGGCCGAACAGGCGTGCTTACGCCCGTTGCCGAGCTGGAGCCGGTCTATCTTGCTGGCAGCACCATCTCACGCGCCACCCTCCACAACGAAGATGAGGTGAAACGCAAGGATATCCGCGTACATGACGTCGTGGTGATCGAGAAGGGAGGGGATGTTATTCCCAAAGTGGTTGAGGTTAACAAAGCCAAACGATCCTCAAAGTCAACCCCGTGGAAGATGGTTGATCACTGCCCAGATTGCGGCCACCGGGTTGCCAGAACCGCCGGCGAGGTCGCTGTGCGCTGCCCAAATAAATTGGGCTGTCCTGCTCAGGAGCTACGCAGAATCATCTTCTTTGTGAGCAAAGCCGGGATGGATATTGATTTTCTTGGCCCTAAAATCGTTGAGCAGCTGGTGGAGCACGGCTTTGTCAAACAGCTTTCAGATATCTATCGACTCAAAGCCGATCAGCTCTTTGAACTCCCAAACTTCAAAGAGAAATCGGTCCAAAACCTGCTCGCCAGCATCGAAAAATCCAAAGATGTCGACCTCTCCCGCTTTATTCTGGCTCTGGGAGTCAAATATGTCGGAGTGGAGACGGCAGAGCTGCTCGCTGGTCGAGCTGGTGAGGTCGACGCTCTCTACAAACTCTCGACTGAAGAGCTGCTTGAAGTCGAAGGCGTCGGCCCCAAAGTAGCAGAGTCAGTGGTTGAATTCTTCGCTGATCCTGAGAATCGCCAGGAGATTAACCGATTGCTAAAATATGGGGTTCGGCCCCGCGTGAAGCAGGTGAAGAGCCACAAAGGCCATCCCTTCAATGGTAAAACTTTTGTCCTCACAGGCTCTCTAGAACACTACACTCGTGACCAAGCTCGTTCACTTATTAAAGAGCGAGGAGGAAAAGTTTCCAGCTCGGTCAGCAAAGCGACCAACTTTGTTCTCGTCGGCTCAGATCCCGGCTCCAAATATGACAAAGCCAAAAAACTAGGTGTTAAAATCCTGCTTGAAAAAGAGTTTATTGCCCTTCTTTAATTTTATCGAGGTAGACTTTCAATGTGGAAAGAAAAGCATCTTGTTGGATAGGTTTGTTGATAATATCATCGCACCCAACTTTTGAACACTTCTCACGGCTCCCTTCGTCCGAAGAAGCGGTGAGAGCAATAATAATACCTTTGTAACCTTTGCTGCGTAGTAGAGCGGTCGCATCGTAACCATCCATGATGGGCATCATTATATCCATCAGTATGATATCGTATGGTTGCCCCTTTTCTGATGCTTCCAACCCTTTCTCACTGGCGATTTTTCCATTTTCCGCTTGATCCACAGTTGCACCTGCATATGATAGCAGAGTTTCGATCAATCTTCGACTTTCGGGGGTGTCTTCGGCTAATAAAAAACGACCCTCCAAATGGATTTGCTGAGATGATGGCGATTCATCTGCTTTGGGTCCTTCCAATTTATCGATCATTTGAAAGCCCGCGGAGGGGCCGGTGTCAACAGCAAAAGAAAAGGTAGTACCTTTATTGACCTGGCTTTTACAGGAAATGGTACCTTCCAAGATTTCCACAAGGTTTTCTGATATAGATAGACCCAGCCCAGTCCCTCCAAATTTACGGCTGGTGGAAACATCCGCTTGAGTGAAGGGTTGAAAGATCTTATCTATTTGCTCCTGTGTCATCCCAATGCCCGTATCGATCACGTCCACTTGAAAGAGTTGTGTGGAAGCATCGGGCGGAGTGGCCATGCTCAGCACCATTTTGACACTACCTTCGGAGGTGAATTTGATCGCATTGCTGAGTAGATTTAGAACGATCTGTCTGATTAGTGTGGGATCGGAAAACATCGTTTCAGGGATAGAGGTTGCAAACTCAATGTCCAATTTCAGACCTTTTGCTAGGGATCTCTCTCGCATAACGGATAAAATCTCTGTGAATAAAGTCTGAGGAGAGAAAAACCGTTTTTCGACCGTCAGCTTGCCCGCTTCAATTTTGGCAGAATCGAGGATATCATTAACGGTTTGTAGAAGAAGGTTTGAGCTGCGCTTAATGATTTGGGTGAACTCAAACCGGCTACTAGGTGAAAGCGTATGAGTTAAAAGAAGGTCTGTGTAGCCCAATATTGATGTTAAAGGGGTGCGTATCTCGTGGCTCATCATAGTCAAAAAGTTGCTCTTCATCTGGTTGGCTTCCTCGGCCAGCCTTTTCCCTTCATGTAAATCAGCTTCCGCCTTCTTATTTACAGTTCTATCCCGAATAACACCAGTGAAGAAAGTTCCGAGCGGGTTTTCCCACATTCCAAGCGTAAGTTCAATTGGAAATTCGGTGTTATCTTTTCTCACAGCTTCTAATTCCCTCGTCGTTCCTAAAATAGTGGATTGTTTTGTGGATGCCACACGTGCTATCGCCTGAAGATGGTTTTGGCGATATTTTTCAGGCAGAATGATATTTATGGATTTCCCCAATATTTCTTCTTTAGAATACCCGAGTATTTTTTCAGCTCCAGGATTCCAGTCTATAATGGTGCCTCGGCTATCGATTGAAATAATGGCATCGGCACAGGAATTTATCACAGAAGCAAATTTCTTGGCTGAAGCCCGAATTAAGTTAATTTTTTCGTTAATTTCTCGGTTTAAGTAGAAAAATACGAAAAAGTTGAAAGCCATAATAATGACTATAGTCAGAAGGTAGAATTCCCCAATTATACGTATAAATCTGTCGATTAAAGAAATTTGAAAAACAGTCTGCTCTGTGTATTCTAGGATCTGATAAAATTGTGCGATCAGCAGAATAAGAAGGATTTCACCAATTAAAATAAATGGTCTTTGAATAGGTAGGCGCTTGGCTTGCAAAGAGAGCGAGTAAAGAAAAATAGCGCATGTCAGAATAGCAAGAGTAGCAGAGATAGAGGGAACCAGTGTAAAAGCTTCTGTACTCCCTAAGATTATTCTCCAATAGGAAAAAAAAGTGATGAAGCTATTCACTGAGAAGGTAAAAACGGCTAGCAATAAAATCTGGCAGGTTAATAATAAAGCAATGGGTTTTTTTTGCAAATTCAGAAGGAATAGCGAGGCGCTGACCAAAAAAAACGGAAGAAGCGTAGTGTGTGGAAACTCAATAAATTGAAAGCCAGCGATGTTTTTTTTTAGCACTACAAGAATGCCTGTGAACGAGTGGGGAAGTTTTTGAAGAAAAGCAGTCAAAGAGGTCAGTGCGATCGCTGCAGACAAGATGGCTCCTATAAGCGAAATTTCTAGCAGCGTGAGAAGTAGAGTGACACCGCACGCCAGAAAACCCAATCCACAAAGAAAATGCATAGGCATGATCGGAAGGAAGAGAGCTGCAACATTTGGGAGTTGTAATATCCATCCTGTAAGAACAACAGCCCCAACTAAGATAGAGAATAGAGAGGAGAAAAAAGCTATTTGATAGGGTATGGATCTTTTCATGACTATATCCTATCTACTAGTTGTTATAATTTTTTTGCAAAATATTTATTGTTTTATTTCGGTAAAACTTTCGTGTATATTGAAACAGATGAAAACTTCCATGTCTTTCACTCTGGCTTGTACTTTTCTTCTACCGATGATTTCGATTTGTGGAGAAGAAAAGAGAGCTAGCTGTAGGCCTGAAGAGATCTTCTCCTTCACCCAAGGCTACCCTGTTGAGGATGCTCTTTTCTTCGTGAAACTAGGCTCTTATTGCCGAGAAAATGATAAACTTGAAGAGGCCGAATCCTATCTTTGCAAAGCGCTGGAGCAGGACCCCGATTTTTCTCAAGCTTATACAGAGCTTGGGTTGTTGTGCTTACAGAGAAAAGAATTCCGACAAGCCAAAGAGTATTTCTACAGGAGCCTGCAGATCGCCCCGTGCGATCCGGGAGCTATGGAAGGGTTGGAGAAAGTGGCTCTCGAATGGGAAAAAGAAAAGTGCACCCAACGGTGTGCTCTTGAGATCTACCATGATCTGTTGTGCTGTGATCCAGAGAATCCTAATTTTCTCTTCCGTATTGGAAGACTATACGCATGGCTTGATGATCGAAGATGTGGGGAGCATTACCTCCTCTGCGCCTTGAAAAATGACCCCGATTTTTCTGATGCAGAAATCCAGCTGGGGTTGCTCTATTTCTGGGAAAAAAGGTGGCGCGAAGCCGAGATGACTCTCTGCAAGTTTCCAGAGAGTCAGGCAGCCCAGGAAGCGCGCGCAAAAATCTTTTTGTCCTCTCGATGCTATAGAGAGGCGTTGGAGGTTTTGACACCTTTGCTATGCAAAGAAGACAAAGAATTTGGCTTCAACACACTCTATGCTCAAACCCTTATGCTGCTCAGAAGATATTATGACTCAGAGCGTTTTCATAGACTCGCCGTATGTGAAGATCCGTGCAACGAAAAATCCTGGAATCATCTCTTTTATGTTAAAAAGTATACTCATCCGACTCTCTACCTAGACGCAAACTATATCGAAGCTAAGGAAGATGAGCAACTGCTCATAAAGTTGAGGTAGGGCCCTGCTTGGTCATGCCTGTATCGGTCTTTTATATGGCCTAGCTGGCTGCTTTGCCGAAAGAATAAGGATTT
>SDBU01005167.1_pt1 | contig 15724 bp, 17 predicted proteins | sample 2277071 | NCBI WGS metagenome assembly SDBU01 (sample SAMN10397929, study PRJNA504765) | marine sediment metagenome | isolation source: marine sediment core GS08_GC12, 126 cmbsf | place: Arctic Ocean: Gakkel Ridge, Loki's castle | collected 2008
CGAGACTTGTCTCGCGCAGAGCAAGCTCTGCTACTCCACTGTAGTGGTCAACCTTGGTTGACCGACGAGCAAGCTCGTCCACTACGTTTTTGTTATGTTCTTATCCAGTTAATCCTGTCAAAATTCTTAATTCGTGTAATTAGAGAAATTCGTGGTTGCTTCATTCTATTTATATTTAAATTTATCCCAGAATTTCTGCACAAAAGGATGAGTGCGCGCACTGGAAATTTCCTTAAACTGTTCCAATAATTTTCTTTCTTCTTTGCCCAAATTTGTTGGTGTTTCCACCAAAATTCTGACCAACTGGTCTCCCTTTCCATAGCCGCGCAGGTTGGGAATTCCTTGAGAGCGCAGACGAAAAACTCTGCCGCTCTGGGTTCCCGGCAGTATTTTCATCTCCACCTTTCCAAAAAGGGTGGGCACCTCAATCTCCGCTCCTAAAGCCGCCTGAACAAAGGTAACCGGAACCTCACAGATAATATCATCTCCCTCGCGCCGGAAAAGTTCATCTTCTTGCACGGCAATAAGAATATAGAGATCACCTGCGGACTCTCCTCTTAATCCAACATCACCTCTCCCCAGAAGGCGTAGGGTCGAACCCTGCGCCACTCCAGCAGGAATCTTTACCGCTATTTTATGCATTTTTCTAACCCTGCCTGTGCCCCTGCAGTTGCGACAGGGAGAGGTAATAATTTCACCGCTTCCTTTACATCTCGGGCAGGTGCTGGAAAAACTGACAAAGCCCAATAAAGATTGATTTACTTGACCTCTTCCCTGACATTGGGGGCAGATTTTTTTTCCGGTTCCTTTTTTTGCTCCGGTTCCGTTACAGACAGGACATTTCTCCAGGCGAGTAAGATTAATATATTTTTCCGTTCCGGCAGCCGCTTCTCTCAAGGTAATGGAAAGATTAACCTGAAGGTCAGAGCCCCCCTGATAACTTGTTCTTCCGCCGAATCCTTCTTCGAAAAAATTGCCGAAGAAAGAACCCCCTCTAAAAAGGTCGCCAAAAATATCACCAAAATCGGTTCTGACCCGGGAAAAATCCTGGGTCCAGTCAAAACCGCCGCCCAAACCACTATGACCAAACTGGTCGTATGTAGCCCTTTTCTTGGAATCGGACAAAACCTCATAGGCCTCGGTTGCTTCCTTAAACTTTTCTTCCGCCTCCTTGTCCCCGGGATTGCGGTCAGGATGATATTTCAAAGCAAGTTTCCGATATGTCTTTTTAATCTCATCAAGACCGGCATTTTTAGGAATACCAATTACCTCATAGTAATCGCGTTTCGCCATTTTTATCCAATTATTGTATATTTTCTTTCTATCCCAAACGGTTTAAATGCCCTTCCCCCGGCTTCATAAAATTTGGTAAAAAATTCCAGGTATTGCAACCTGCTGGTATGAACGTAAGCCCCCAGAGTATTAATGGCAAGATTAAAAAGATGCCCGAGACAGAAGATAATTATTCCCAAAACAAGACCGAGATAGGGAACGGGAAGCACAAGGGAAACCAATTGATTCATCACAATCGCCAGAAGAGCGGTAGTCATCCCCAGAGCGAAAAGCCGTGAATAACTCAAAGTATCGGAGAGAAGGTTTCCCACAACCATTCCGTAAACAGAATATATACTCCAGAAGAGTTTCATAAATATTCCTTTTTGCTCGACGAATTGCCGAAAAACGACAAAACCCAAAGCAAGAATCAAAAGAAAACTCAAACAGGAAAAGAAAAAACCGCCCAAAAAGGAAAGTGGCAAAACTCCCCTTTTAGCTAAAAAGGCAAGAATCCAGAGAGGCAAGCCCAACTGGATTAAAAAAGGAGCAAAATTTTTGAGTCCGGCAATTCCATAATCCTTAATGCCTCTTACCAATTTAATCAGCACTCCGAAGGAAATCTGGACATAGCCGAACAAGAGCGCAAAGTAAAAGAATTTCATCATATCATCAGCGTTTTTGACCGGATTAAGAACGGCAATCATTCCCCATAACCTCCTTAAAGGAGAAAATGGCACTCTCTCCAGAAGGTCACCAAAACAACTACCGGTTATTACCCCAACCACAATCGTAGCCAGACCACTGAAAAAAAACAATTTGCATAACCTCTTTCCCATCTCTGATAGACGCATTTTCTTGAGTATAATCAAGGAAAAAATGGCAAGAAGAAGACCGTAGCCGCTATCGGAAAGGCAGGTGGCAAAGCAGAGAATAAAAAAGATAGAAAGAAAACCACTGGGGTCTACCCCCCGATATAGAGGTCTGCCATATAAATCGGTAACCGCCTCAAAGGGCTCGACTAAAGGTTTATTTTCAAAAACCGTCGGCACGTCCTCCCCCTTTTTTGGTTCGCGGGAGTAAAGAGCGATGGTAGGAAATTTTTCCTTCAATGATTTTCCCAAATTTAGCAATGCTCTTTCCGTAATCCAGCCGGTTAAAACAAAAGTGCTTCTGGTTTGCCCGAAAGAACCCTGAATATTCTCCTGCTCTTTGAAAGAGGAATAGTAATCAAGAAGAACCAAAATTTTATTTCTCTCCCTGGCAAATTTTTTCATTTCATCATTCAGTTGCAGGGAATCTTTCTCGTTCTTGACCAGTCGTTTTTCAATCCAGGAAAGAATTTCTACTGCCGTTGAATGAAAAGGAGGAAATTTCTGTAACTCCACATTGTATTTGGCTAAAAGCGACAAAAATTCTTTTTCCTGCTCTTGAAGATAAAGAATGAGAAATAAACTTTCTTTCTTATTTTGCTTAATTATCTTTAAATAAAAATACGGACTTTTTTTATTAATTGCTTCGATTAAATTATCGAATTGTATCGAAGGAATCTTATAGATACCGATTTTGGTGAAGGTTGTAGAAACAAGTTGGTTAAGAGGGACCTTAAGTTCCTTAATCAAAGAAAGGTTTTCTTTTAACTTGTTTAACCTTTTTTTTAGATTTTTTCTTTTCTTTATTCTTGCATCAAGATTTTTTACCTTTTCGTAAAAGGAATTTAGGTCAAAGGTTTTTGCAATATCTGAAAATTGTTTTTGGGAAAGTTGAACCTTCTGGAGATTTTTCTTTTCCGGAGAGAGAGTTTCCTCGAGATAATCAAGTTTTTTTAATCTTTTTGCCAACTCCTCATCCTGCAGAACCTTCCCCGGCACAACTTCCTTTAAGACAACTTCTTCTTTAAGCCGGGTAATTTCCAGAACAGCCGTTTTCTGCAAGAATCCTGTAACTTTTTTACCCTTATCCTCCGGTCCAATGAGGGTAATTTTTTTCATTCTCCCAATCGCCATTATAAATTTTTCCTTATAGAGGAATTACTTATTAATCAAAGACATTGCTTCGTTGCGGGTGCGGATATCGGTTAAGAAGATTCCTCTGACCACAGAAGTGACGGTAAGGGAGCCGGGTTTTCTTACCCCGCGCATTGTGATACAGAGATGCTCGGCTTCTATAACCACCAGAACCCCTTTTGGTTTAAGGGCTTTCATAATGGTGTTAGCTATCTGTGTAGTCAGACGTTCCTGCAATTGTAATCTCTTAGTAAAAAATTCAATTACCCGCACCAACTTGGAAAGACCGACAACCCTGTTCTTCTCAGGAATGTAGGCAATGTGAACCTTGCCTAAAAAGGGAAGGAGATGGTGCTCGCAAAAGGAATAGACGGGTATGTCCTTAATCAGGACCAGTTCATTATAGTCCTCCTTAAAAATTGGCTTTAATTCTTCTCTGGGATTTCCCTTTAAACCGGAGAAAAGTTCTTCAGCCATCTGAGATACCCTCTGCGGGGTCTCTTTTAGACCCTCTCTTTCCGGGTTCTCGTCAATTGCTTTTAGAAAAATTCTAACCGCTTCCTCTATCTTTTTTTTGTCCATTATAAAATTATTTTCACCACGAAAACGCGAAATAATTATTTTGACAGGATTTACAGGATTATTATGTAGTGGTCAACCTTGGTTGACCGACGAGCAAGCTCGTCCACTACAATCTCTTTAATCATGTTAATCATGTCAGAGAATCTTTTTTCTTCGTGTCTTCTAACTTTCGTGATTTCGTGGTAACTTCTTTATTTTGTTGTTTTTCCTTTGAACCGTTTATAATTTCGTCAATTTCCTCTCCGGTTAAGGTTTCCTTTTCCAGGAGGGTTTTGGCAATTTTTTCCAATTTTTCTCTATTCTTCTTCAGAATTCCCATTGCCCTTTTTTGCGCATCTTCGATAAAACGTTTCACCTCTTCGTCAATTTCCCGGGAGGTTGCTTCGGAATGCTCTCCTCTCTGGGTAAGGTCGCGACCCAGGAAAACCTCCGAGGGTCTCTTGCGATAGGTAATCGGACCCAACTTCTCGCTCATCCCCCATTCACAAACCATGCTCATTGCCAATTCTGTAGCAATTTGAAGGTCATTCTCCGCCCCGGTGTAGGACCGCTCAAAAACAAGCATTTCTGCCGACCTGCCTCCCAACAAAGTGGCTAACTCCCCCTCAAAAAAAACATTGCTTTCGATATAGGTATCCTTTTCCGGAAGGATATGAGTAATACCCAGGGCACTGCCTCTGGGGATAATTGTCACCTTGTGGATAGGATTTGCCTCAGGCATAAACTTTTGCACAAGAGTATGGCCCGCCTCATGGTAGGCAATAATCTTCTTTTCCTTCTCGCTGATGATTAAACTTTTTTTCTCCATCCCCATCATTATCTTATCCTTTGCCTCCTCAAAATCATCCATCTCTATCGATTCCTTGTTTTTTCGAGAAGCAAGGAGAGCCGCCTCGTTGGCTAGAAGAGCCAGGTCCGCTCCAGAGAGTCCGGGTGTGCCCCGTGCAACAACCTGCAGGTCAACCTGGGGATGAATCTTCATCTTTTTGGTATGGACCTTAAGGATACCCTCTCTTTCCTTAATATCCGGCCAACCCACCACAACCTGACGGTCAAACCTTCCCCGCCTCACCAAGGCCGGGTCAAGAACGTCTGGACGATTGGTTGCAGCCATAAGAATGACGCCTTCTTCGGTAGAAAAACCGTCCATCTCCACTAAAAGTTGATTCAAGGTCTGCTCCCTTTCATCGTGCCCTCCACCTACACCTGCAAACCTCTGTCGTCCCACCGCATCAATCTCATCGATGAAGACAATTGCCGGAGCGCTCTTTTTCGCCTGGCGGAAAAGGTCTCTCACCCTGGCAGCTCCCACACCAACGAACATCTCCACAAAGTCCGAGCCGCTCATCGAAAGGAAAGGAACTTCTGCCTCACCACTGACCGCCTTTGCCAAAAGGGTCTTTCCCGTTCCCGGGGGCCCAATCAGCAAGACCCCTTTAGGAATTTTCCCGCCTAATCTCTGGAATTTCTTGGGGTCCTTTAAGAAGTCGATAATTTCCTTTAACTCCTCTTTTGCTTCCTTTAAGCCGGCAACGTCGGCAAAGGTAATCTTTTCCTTACTCTCCGACAAAGGGGTAATTCTGCTTTTGCCAAAGGAAAGCACCTTGTCTCCACCTTTGCTTACCTGACGGGCAATGAAAAACCAGAGAAACCCAAAGATGAGAACAATAGGAAGGACGGAATAGAGTAGATTCAGCCAGATTGACTTTGTCTCTGCCTGGGAATGAATTTTTATGTTTGGTCTTGTTTTCAGGAATTCGTAGACCTCAGGGTCTTCGGTATAGGTAGAGAACTTCGTGCCGTCTTTAAGTTTTCCGTTAATAAATTTCCCTGTCGCCTGGGTGCTGCCTTTAATCGTTACCTCTCCACTAATCTCACCGCTTTCCACCTTCTGAAAGAACTCACTGTCACTAATTTTTTTCTGGCTCTTTTCATCAACGGTGGAGTATCGGAAAAGGGTAAAGAGAAAAACTCCTAAAAGCAACCAGAAGATAAGCCCTTTGGCAAAACTGCCCTTTAAATTTTTTGGTTCTTTCTTTTTTGGTTCTTTCTTTTTCTCCATAATTCCTCTACCATTTTCAATGCGCAATATTTACCGCACATTGTGCAGACATCCGAAATCGCTGATTTATCCTGACGATATTCCCTGAACCTTTCCGGGTCAAGACATAAAAGTTCCTGCTTTTTCCAGTTTCGTAGATTACGGTATTTCGAGATTTCATTGTCCCAGTCCTTTGCTCCTCTCACTCCTTTGGCAATATCCCCAACGTGAGCAGCAATGCGCGCCGCAATAACCCCCTCCCTGATATCCCGGACATCAGGAAGTTTAAGATGTTCCGCCGGAGTGACAAAGCAGAGAAAATCCGCGCCAAAAGAGGCCGCAATCGCTCCCCCAATAGCCGCAGTAATATGGTCGTATCCGGGAGCAACATCGGTGACGAGAGGGCCAAGAAGATAAAGTGGCAAGTCCCCGCACAGATTTTTTGCCATCTTCACGTTTGTTTCAATCTCATCGATGGGGATATGCCCTGGTCCTTCGATAAAAACGCTCACCCCATTTTCAACGGCATAATTTGCCTGTTTTGCGATTGTCGTTAATTCCTCAATCTGCGCCCTATCCGTGGAATCGGCAATAGAGCCGGGACGAAGTCCGTCTCCCAAACTTAAGGTAACGTTGTATTTTCTGGCAATCTTTACTATTTCGTCGAATGATTCACAAAGAGGATTCTCTTTTTTATTGGTAATCATCCAAACCGCCAAAAAAGAACCGCCGCGACTGACAATGTTGGTAAGTCGTCCATCCTTTTTTATCGCCGCAAGACCCTTCTCTGTCACCCCGGAATGGATTGTCATAAAGTCCACTCCTTCGTCTGCCTGCTGCTCAATCGTATTTAGAATTAATTCTTTGTCCATTTTGGTGATGGTGCCATATTTCGCAGCGGCCTTTATCGCCGCCTCATAGATAGGGACAGTGCCTACAGGAACCGAAGAGTGTGCAATAATCTCTTTTCTGATTTTTTTCAAGTCGCCGCCGGTAGACAAATCCATCACAGTATCGGCTCCGGCCTCTGTTGCCACCTTTAATTTTTTTAGTTCTTCCTTAAGGTCTTGTTTTTCGGAAGAGGTGCCAATATTGGCATTCACTTTTGTGGAAAGGGATTTCCCGATGCCGCAGAATTTCTTATTTTTTGTTTTCTTATTCTTGGCAATGGTAACCCTGCCTGAAGTAATAAATTCCTTCAATTGAGCCAGAGAAATTCCTTCCTCTTTGCTAATCTTTTTTAATATTGCTGTCGGAATATTCATTTTTCTACGTCATTGCGAGTCCGCTCTTTAAGCGGACGTGGCAATCTCGTCTTTTACCTTTCTCACCAATTTTTTCAACTTCTTCCCCGGTTCTTCACTTTCGGCGAGAGACGAAATTACCGCCGCATAATCCGCCCCGGACCTAAAAACTTCTCTTATATTTTCTTCGCCTATCCCGCCAATCGCTACGATGGGTAAATTAACCTCTTTTCTTGCTTTCTTAATCAACTCTAACCCAACCGACTTCTTAGTCCTTTTTATCTTGGTCTCAAAGATTGGACCGATACTAATATAACTCACATTCTGCTTTTTAGCAACAAATATATCCTTTTCATTATGACAGGAAATACCGATTATTCTTCCCGGAAAAAATTTCTTTGCCTCTCCAATCGGTAAGTCATCCTGCCCGAGATGAACCCCATCCGCATCAAGAGAAATTGCCAGGTCAACCCGATCATTAATGATGAAAATTGATTTTCCTTTCGTTATCTTTCTGATTTTCTTGCCTAAGGAATAAAAATCCTTATCCGCTAAATTCTTTGCCCGCAGTTGAATGATTTTTGCCCCATTTTCTACCAATTCTTCCACAAAGGAAAGAAAATTCTTTTTTCTTACATCAGGGTCAACAATCACATAAAGAGGATAAGCCGGTAAAGGGGGAAGAATCAAGATAGATAATTCTTTTTCTATCTTGTATAACTGAAAACGGAGAGATTTAATTCCTTCGGATATTTTTCCATTTAACTTACCAAACTCTTCCATCACCCTCAACGCTTCACTCACCCTTTGCGCATTTGCCTGAACAAGAGAAAGATAATCCTCTCGTCTGTTTTCTTCCTTTGTTGTTAAGTCCGCACCAACGTCTGTTTTTATGTTACGGCTAAAAATATAACCATTTTCCTTCAATAAAGAGTAGAGTTTATGCCGCATCTCCTTGATTCTCTTTGTGATTTCCCTATTATCCAGCAGGAAACGGGCAATCTCCTCCAATACCCTCAACCCCTCCCTTGCCCTATTAAAATTCACATCCATAATCCTCTGATAATTCTTCATATTTTCTCTCTGCCACTTCCTCCCCATTGACGGGGAAGGATAAAGGTGGGGGTGAATAATCCTCTTCACCCTGTCACTGCGAGTTTTTCCTTTGTCATTCTGAACGAAGTGAAGAATCTCACCTTTCCTTATTCAGTAGTCCTTTATTTTTGCGGATTTAACTAACAGCTTAAAAAATAATCCTTTTGCCCAAATTGCTATCCATTCAATGTAAGATGCTTCATTCTCGTGCCCCAATAAAGAAGCCAGTTTTTTACCAAATTCGTACTCTAACATACCTGCAACACATTCACATTTGGTTTCTTTTGTAAGTTTATATTTGCTATATTCCATTTGAACTCGATTAAAATCATCTATAAGCCCTTCTGCGGTTGGAGTTTCTTGTAATCTTTTTAAATAATCTGCAAAATTATTTAAACTAATTCTATCCAACATATTGTCTATCATTACTTCTCGAGACTCATCCACGCGCACTGCAATTTGCGTTATGACTCTCACCATAATTTGCCTTCTAAGTTCATCTCCCAGAAAACCGAATGCAATCTTATCACAAAGGTGTAACTCAAATAATAAAAACTCCCTCATTATAATAAAGCAGTCTTCAATGCTGACAGAATAAGATTCTGCTAATTTAGAAGGAATCAAAGATATTTCTTCTAATATTATAGTTGTGAAAGCTGAAGCATATTTATCTATTTTTATCATAGGGTTTATTTCTTATTTATACAAAATTTCCTTTATCCCTTTCTCCATCACACTTTGGACAGGAATATTTCTCAGACATTTTTCAGGCCTGAAGAACAGTTCCGATAGAACGAAGTTTGGAGTGGTCTTTTTTCAATTGTTTTTCCGTCTTTTCTAATCTTTGAAGAGTGAAGCGGTCATAATATTTTTCACCGCAACTCTTACAGACTAAAACTTCAATAGGAACGAAGATGATATCATTCCCAATTCTAATTTCTTCTTCAACTTTTGCCTTTTCTACCACTTCTCCTTTACAGATTACACACTTCATGATTTCCTCCTTTTTCGATAATTAATCCAAATTTTTGGGTTTGGTTGATAAACAGTTATTACTATACAAAAATCTTCCTTCTTAGAATAAGCACACACTATATGAATTGACTTTCTCTTTTTAGTTTTTCCAAATATCAAACAACTTGGATGGGGCTTATCTGTAAGATAACTTTCAATTATTTCTCCTTTTAATATTGCTTCGTAAACCTCATTTTCAAATATGCGACCAAAGGGTTCCTGTAGCATTTCCTCCCGAGCATGCTGACTGTAAACTGCTTTGTTCTCGTGGAAGCAATGCTGCATATTTTTTATATCAAGAAGTCAATGCCCAGATGGATAAGAAGAGCATTTTCTACTTTCTTTAATCTCTCGCCAGACAAAGAGGATAAAAATTTAACCAACCTCTTTTTGTCTACAGTCCTGACCTGATTGCACTTTACCTTGGAATCTTTGGGCAAACCTGACTCTTTCCTGGAAAGATAAACTTCAAAAGGATAAACCTTAACAATTTTGGAAGTAAGCGGAATAAGGGTTACCGTATCGGCAAATTGGTTATTGTGGTTATTAGAAATTATTAAAGCCGGTCTGGTTTTTCCTATCTCAGAACCAACGATTGGTTCCAGGGAAACAAGATAAACGTCTCCTCTCTTTGGGAAATTTATTTTCTCCATCCTTCAAGAGTAATCTCTTCCCATTCTTTATTAACCTCATTGTCCTCGCAACGGCTTTTTTTATAGCCCTCAGCAAGAAGTTTTTCTAACTCTTTTTTTTTCATCCTCTTCAATCGCTCTTCTATTGCATCGCTTATGAAACGGCTTTTATTGGGGAAGATAGCAATTTCGCGAGCCAGATTTTCGGGTATAGTTATATTAAGTCTTTTCATACACATTACCTCCTGTATAAATTATACAGCAAAAGAAACTTTTGTCAACCTCAACCCCTCCCTTGCTCTGTTAAAATTCACATCCATAATCCTCTGATAGTTTTTCATTGGTTTCCAATTTTTGGATTACAGAGTCATTTTATCTCTAATCTTATTTTCCCCTCAAGCTGGGTGACGAATTTTCTCAAAGTATCGAGAGAGAGATTTTCTCGGCCTTTTTCAACTCTGGAGATTATCTGTTGAGAAACATTTAGTTTCTTTGCCAAATCCACCTGGGTCATAGCTTTTTCCAATCGCATTTTTTTAAGCTGATTGCCTATTTCTGCAAAAAGTTTATCTATCTTTTTTTGCCTTTTTAATTTAATGGAGACCCCTTTTCCCCTTAATTTCTCTAAAACTTTCTCATAGATGGCCTGCCAGAATTCAATGCGTGGATTGTTCCACGAATCCTTACGCATTCTCTTTTTTATGCTGGGCCAAAAACGGCAGAAATTGACAGGAGAAATATATTTTTTCAAAACATCGGGAGGGGAATTCTTGCGTGTTAGGAGTAAAGCAGCAAGAGAAATAAATTCTTGATTATCGGGATTGGACAAAATATGTTTTACCTTGTAATCAGAAATTTTTCTGTCCCACAACCAATCTCTTTTCATATGAAATTAACCTTTATCCCGATTAATTCATCAATTTCCTTTCTAAAATGTCGTTCTATAATTTGACAATCAGGTTTCTTTTTTGTTTTTAAATCTAACAAACCGCTCTTTATTGCGAGCCGATTGTAAGTGCGAAACCATCTAATCAACCCCTCCTGCCTAACCTGGTCACAATAGCGAAAAGCAAAATCCGACAAGGGCATATATGTTTGGGATAAAAAGAAGAGGTCATAGAAATCCTTTGCTTCCTGACGTCCGGTGATAATCTTGCGACCAATAACGTCTTCTCCCGCAACGAAACCGACGATAGCATATATTTTTCTGATGTAGATATCCTGAAGAGAGATTATCGGGATTCCGTTTACAACGTTCAGCGAACGGATAAGCTTCAGGTAATCTTCAATAAAGTCAATTCTCAAAACCTGTTTTTTTGTTAAAGAGATATTGTAAACCATCATTTTTGCTTTTCCCTCTTTGGTTTGCTCAGCAATAAGTTCTATCTTTTTTTGGAGTCCTTTTGCAATTGCCTCTTTTATCTTTTCAATTCTTAGAGGAAGAAAATGTTGTGTGAAAAAATCAAGGTCATCAGAATCTCTATGCTGAAAGTAAAAGCGGGAGAGTACAGTCCCACCGGCAAGATAAAAATTCTTAATCCTCCCGGATAATATTTTCAGCACTCTTTCCTGACAATTTATTAAAGGAGTTCTTTTAATCATAACTATAATTATACAACTTATATGTTGTAAAGTCAAATCCTCTACAACTTATATGTTGTAAAGGAAGGAAAGAGGTTAAGACATTATAGCGAAGTATTCCCTACTCTCTTTATTTTTTCAATCAATTTGGTGGTGGAGTGACCTTTCAGGAAGGGAATGAGGATGACCTTACCGCCTTTTTCTTCTACGAACTTTCCGCCGATTACCCCTTCCTTTTTGTAGTCGCCTCCCTTGACCAGAACATCGGGAGAGATTGCTCTGATTGCCTTTGCCGGGGTTAACTCATTGAAAATGAAGATGTAATCGATAAATTCCAAATTGGCAAGGAGTTCGGCTCTATCCTTTTGAGGAATCAAGGGCCTTCCTTTTCCTTTCAGTTTCCTTACCGAAGAATCGCTATTCAGCCCTAAAATAAGGATGTCACCTTTTTTCTTTGCCTCCTTCAGGTAGTAAATGTGACCGGGATGCAAAAGGTCAAAACAGCCGTTGGTGAAGACAATTTTTTTGCCTTTCTTCTTCAGGTTAGTAACGATTCTTTTTAATCCGGGCAAGGATTTAACTTTCATCACAGATAATGACTTATTCCTTATCCACGAATGCACACGAATAAAAACTATAAAATTAAGTTATTTAATCTTTAATTCTCTTTTGCTTTTGTGTTCATTCGTGTTAATTCGTGGTTATATTATTTTCGGCAATCTCGGCGAGGATATGACCAATCAAGATATGCGCCTCCTGGATACGGGCGGTATCGTTGGAATGAACAACGAACGAAATATCAGAAATTTTTGCGAGTTTTCCTCCATCTTTTCCGGTAAGCCCAACGGTCTTTATTCCTATCTTTTTAGCCATTCTCACCGCCAAAATAACGTTCTCTGCATTTCCGGAGGTGGAGATTCCAATAAGGAGGTCCCCCTTTTTTCCCAGGGCTTGCACCTGGCGACTGAAGATACTCTTAAAACTATAGTCGTTGGAAATAGCGGTTAAGATAGAAGTGTTGGTGGTAAGGGAGAGAGCCGAAATTGGTTTTCTTTCTTTCTTGAACCTTCCGACAAATTCAGCAGCTAAATGCTGGGAGTCGGCAGCGCTTCCTCCATTGCCGCAGAAGAGGATTTTTCCTCCTCTTTTCAGTGTTTGGACTACCTCTTGAGAGATTTCATCAATGAGTTTTATATTTTTCGGCGTAAGAAGTTCCTCTTGGACATTAATACTCTCCTTGATTAAATCAGCAATTTTCCTTTTCATTCGTAGGCAATTGGTTCTTCCTGTTTTGGCTCCTCCTCTCCAACGTGTGTGGAGATTGCCGCCACATTTACCTTGATTACCGAAACGCGTTCTACTCCGACTATATCCTGCAAATACTTTTTAATCAAATCCTGAATTTCCGCACAGGTGCTGGGAATATCGTTATCAGACCAGAGCACTACCCGATTGATTAATTTTAATCCCCTGGATGTGGTAAATGCTTTTGTCTTAATTCTCCTTACCGCTTTGATTTGCGCCAGGACCCGCTTGACAATAAAATCCTCGATTGCCGAGAGGGCAAGTTTCACCTCGCCTCCGGGATTGTCAAAAGAGATTGACCGACTTTTGTGAAGATACTCAAGGATGAGGACAACCCAAAGCATTCCCAGAATAATCAATACAGCGCCAATAATACCCATAGTGACCGGATTAACTTCCCTAAGGGACAATTCAAGTTGTTCAACGGAAAGTCGCCCCGAAGAAAGAGCAAGACAAAAGAAAGCAACCACCAAAGAGGTAATGCTATAAATCCATGCCAACATTCTGCTAAATATTCTCATTTTTCCCCCTATTTATTAACTTCAACTATTTTACCGCAAAAAAGTCCAAAAAATCAAGGTAGGACATACAACTTACCCGGGAGTTGCTTTACCAATCCTTTTAGTTCTAACGTCATCAGGAGAGCGGCGATTGCGGAGGCAGAAAGCCCGCTATTTTTTATAATTTCATCGATATGCCGGGGGGAGTTCGTCAGCAAATAGTAGATATTTTTCTCTTCTCCCTTCAATCCATCGGGAATTACTTTTCCCTCTTTTCCTACCTTCTTTTTCGGCAAAAGATTAATCAGCGCACCTAATTCTTCTATTACATCGTCTGCTCCTGTTACCAACTTCGCCCCTTGTTTGATGAGACGTAAGGTACCTGAACTTGTGGACTGGTCAACGTTGCCCGGGAGAGCAAAAACCTCCCTTCCCTGCTCAAGAGCAAAATCCGCAGTAATCAGGGCGCCGCTTCTGTCGGGGGCTTCGATGACGACAACGCCCAAGGAAAGTCCGCTGATAATACGGTTGCGCCGGGGGAAGTTTCTGCGCTCGGGAGCGGTGAGAAGAGGAAATTCTGAGATAACGGCTCCGGTTTTACCAATCTTTGCGGCTAATTCCCCGTTCTCTCTCGGATAGATATGCATCAGTCCGCTTCCCAGGACGGCAATAGTTCTACCACCTGCTTTTAAAGCTGCCTTATGACTGGCGGTATCAATCCCCCGCGCCATCCCGCTGACAACGGTAAAACCCCGATTCGCAAGTTCATAACTGAGAGAATCGGCGGTTTTGCGTCCATAGTAGGAGCATCTTCTCGTTCCCACAATGGCAATGGCTAACCTGTCTTTCTTCTCAAGATTTCCCTGAACATAGAGAACGGGAGGAGGGTCATAAATCAATTTGAGATTAGACGGGTAATCTTCATCCTCCAAAGTAATAACGGAAATCCCGCGCTCCTTGATGAGTTTCAGCTCCTTTTCCAAAGAGGGAGAGGAGAAACTTTTGATTTTCCCGGCAATACCTTTATTAATCCCCGGCACCGCAAGCAATTCTGACAAGGATGCGCTAAAAACCTTTTTCGGTTCTTTGAATTTTTTCAGGAGATTCTGGATTCTGACATAACCCAGTGGTTCAATAAGATTAAGTGCAATCCAGCCATCTTTCCTTTCATTCATAATCAGACCCTTGTATATGGGTCAAAGAGTTTTTTATATTCCTCCAGAGCAAAGCGGTCGGTCATCCCGGCAACATAGTCACAAACCAGTCGCTCCAGAGATTCCCCCCGGAAAAATCTCCGGGCTGAAGGAGGCAATTGCTTTGGCTCATTGATATAAGCCCCGAATAGGGCTTCGATAACCCGACGTGCCTTCTCCGCCATCCGTATCACCCGGTAATGATGATACATTTTCTCCAGAAGAAACTGCTTCAAAAGATTATATTTTTCTTCCCAGGTAGAACTGAACGAAACAATGTTTTCTCTTTCCCTGACCTCGGCAACCGATTTAATCCGCAATGCTTTTAGTTTCCTCTCGGTTTCACCAACAAGGTCGGTTACCAAAAGGTTAATCAAGGAACGGATTGTCTCGTACCTTATCTTTTCTTCTTCGGAACATTTTTCTGCCACCTTATCATAAATGAAGGACCAAAGTTCTATCCCTTTTAAATCATTCTCGTTGATTAGCCCTGCTTTAAGACCGTCGTCCAAATCATGGCTGGTATAGGCAATCTCATCGGATAAATTTACCACCTGACATTCCAGGGTAGGAGATTTCTCCGGTTCAAATTCATTATTTTCCGGCGAATCATAAAGGGTATGGTGTTTGATAATTCCTTCCCTCACCTCATAGGTGAGGTTGAGGCCATCAAATTCTCTGTATTTCTTTTCCAATTTATCTACAACCCGTAAGCCCTGGCGATTATGTTCAAAACCGCCAAAATCCTTCATCAATTCGGAAAGGGTTTCCTGGCCGGCGTGGCCAAAAGGGGTATGACCCAAATCGTGCGCCAGAGCAATTGCTTCGGTGAGGTCTTCATTCAGTCCCAATGCCCGGGCAATGGTGCGCGCAATCTGAGAGGTCTCTAACGTATGAGTCAAGCGGGTGCGGTAGTAATCTCCTTCATGATTCACAAAGACCTGGGTTTTGTACTCAAGGCGGCGGAAGGCCGTAGAATGGATAATTCGATCGCGGTCCCTCTGGAAAAGACCACGAAAAGAATGCTCAGTTTCTTTATACTTTCTTCCCTTGCTTTCACTGCTTTTCATTCCGTAGGCGGCAAGGGATTTTTCCTCTTCTGCCTCTAAATCTTTTCTGGTTAACATAATTATTTATCCACGAATGCACAGGAATTAAACATTATCTGACAGGATTAACTGGATTTATAGGAATTTCCTCTGTAGGGGCTTGATTTATCAAGCCCGCGGGTCGGATGAATCCGACCCCTACTCTATCCT
>SDBU01005169.1_pt1 | contig 15724 bp, 17 predicted proteins | sample 2277071 | NCBI WGS metagenome assembly SDBU01 (sample SAMN10397929, study PRJNA504765) | marine sediment metagenome | isolation source: marine sediment core GS08_GC12, 126 cmbsf | place: Arctic Ocean: Gakkel Ridge, Loki's castle | collected 2008
GGGTGATCCGGGGCGACTACTGAAACAGTCTCCGCGCCGGTGACTTGCAACGGCGACGGGTGGCCTGACGTCAAGTGGGGTAAGGAGCTTGTCGTCAAAGAGATCTGTGGTAGTCGATCTGCGCTCTCATCTGCCTCCTACATCGCCAAGTATGCGACCAAGTCAACGGAGTCTGTTGGCGGGCTGACACGCCGAATCAACCATGCGCAGATAAACATGGTGGATGTGAGCGAGCATGTGCGCCGGTATTTGGAAACCGCCTGGCAGCTGGGTGAGCGTGCGGAGTTCAAGCATCTCAACCTGCACAGGTGGGCACACTGCCTCGGATTCAGGGGGCACTGGTCTACGAAGAGCAGGCATTACTCGACGACGTTTAAGGTGCTCAGGGAGGAGCGGCAGCGATACGCACGACTGAAGGCAACCAATAGGGTAGGTCGTGATGGGTGAAGTCATCGATATTCGTAGGTTCGTCAAAGTACAGGATTGCTGGATGGACAAGAGGGCACTGGCCAGCTACTGGAACTGTTCTCGTCGCACAATCGACAATTATCTGGCGCAAGGGATGCTGATGAAGATGCGGGCCGGCAAGAGACAGATTATGCTGTCGGAAGCCGAGCGCTGGTACGAGGACGCTCAGCGAGACGACGGAGCCATATGATTAAACAAAGGCCGAACAATAGATACCAGGTCACTATCCGAATTCATGGCAAGGAGCGAGTTGCCGGAACCTTCTCTGAGAAAGAAGCCAAAATGGCGAAGGCGCGATTGGAGGTAGGCAGACAGGAACTTGAAGCCCTTCCGGAGATGCGGGTGGCCGACTCTGTGCGCCGCGTGGCAAAGGGCGAGAGCGTGTCGCAAGCCTCTGGGATGACCTGTGACAGCTACGTGGACGAGTTCATCGCAAGTCGCGAAGCTCAAGGTCGTGCCCGGTCAACGATCATCAACTACCGTTCTCAGCTCAAATCATTCAAGAAATCGTTTGTGGACACGGATCTGTGTGATGTTGACCGTCTAACTGCCAGGCAGTGGGCGGATACGCAGCCATTCAGCACGGTCAAGCTAGTACGTTCGGTTTTCTATCACGCGATTGACGACGGAATCTTGAGCACCAATCCATTCGCCAAGCTGGGATTGAGGCCTAATCGTCGTATCGGTCTGGCGCTGCGTGAAGAAGAGGTCTACGAACTGGCAGAAACCGCACTTGATGAACACCCCTCGTTCCCACAGTTCGCGTCCCTTCTCAAGTTTGCAGCATTTACTGGCCTAAGACTGGGGGAGATATGCGCCTTGAAATGGGCCAATGTCGATCTGGAACGTGACGAGATACTTGTTCGGGACAATCTTGTTCTCGGGGAAGAGAAGAGGCCCAAGAATGACAAGATCCGCAGGGTAATACTGCCACCCCCTGCGAAGACAGCCCTGAAAGAAATCCCCCGACGGGTAGATAGCAACTATGTCTTTGTGAACCAGAGTGGCGGACGGCTGTCCAAGGGGTCAATCAACCACTACTGGCGAACTACACGAGCGGCATTTGGCAAGCAGCGCATCAACGTATTCCACGAGCTGCGCCATACCGCAGCGACAATGCTACTTGAGCGTGGCGTGTCGCACTTCGACGTGAGCGTGCAGCTTGGCCATACGGATGGCGGAGCGCTGGTCATGCGTACCTATGGACACCCGTCACATGATGCGGCGAGGGAGCGATTGAAGCGGAGCTACGGAATGAACATCAGAGAGCTGAAGAAAGCTTCCAACGGATGAAGATCCCACATCCGATCGCAACTAAAACTAATAGTGCTCTAAGCTAACTTTCGCGAATATTACAGTAGAGCCCACAGCTAGTGATATACGTCTACCTCTTTCCATATCTCCTATTGAAGAAAAGGATTTCGGAAGATGGGAGCTAATTACATGCGCCCTATTCAAGGAATCTGATGCCGGAGACTGAGCGCAGCCGATCAAGCGCAGTATCTTCGACTACGGATCGGCAAAGTCCTGAGCGCTTATTCGGCCTGGCCTTCTCGAGCAGTAGACGCTACTAGTTTCACCATGGCCTTGAAGTGATCAGGATCCTCAGCCTCAACAAGTTCCAGTAAATTTTTTAAAACAGAACGTGCCTCGCTCAATCCAGATAGATCGTGTTCAGGCTCGCCAATGGAGTCAGCGTGAGAATGCGTGTCCAGAAAACGAATGATTCGTAACTTCTTTGCCTCATCAAACTTCACCACATCGAGCTTGCTCCACAGCCCCTCCGCTTGTGGTTGGCGGAAGGCGAGGAATGTTTCCAAGAGGCGCCTGGCCATGTTCGGGAAGACGTAATGCTCCTCCAGGCGTTCTTCTCCCGTAGAATTTGCCTCGCGGTAGATGCGCGCGAATAAAAAATGGTATTCCGTTTCGTAGTTCTCGAGCAGTGGATCAAGAGGTTGAACCCGGGCGCATCGTCGGCCATCTTTATGAGTGCAGTCGAGCATGTAGAGACGAGCGGGTCGTTGTTTCACGTCGGACTTGTGCTGGCCCTTCATGTTGTGGAACCAATTGCGCACCTGTCGAAAGAATGTGAAGTTGTGGGTGAAGATGATCACCTGGGCTGCATCCTCTGTGCGTTCACGGATTAATCCGAAAGCGAGGTAAAGAGCGTTGGCATCAAGGCTAGATACGGGATCGTCTAGAACAATCACGCCGTCCGCAAATGGAAATCGGTGATCTTCTAGTGACTTTAGAAAGTAGAGCAAGGCGACGGCGGTCGTTTCCCCCTCGCTGAGTGACTTCGCTGGTACTCCGTGCCTTGTGATCGAATACCCGGTGTCTTTAAATTCGAGCCGGAGTTCGTCATAACCAAGATATTTGCGCAGATCATCATTGAGTTCATCGGCTGGCTGGTGGTGGTCGACAATATCCCGCTCAAGCTGTTCGATCTTGTTGTCTAGTCGCCCGGTTTCACTCTTGGCGCTATCGAAGTTCCCGATGGACTCTTTTACCTTGCGTTCGTGCTCGATCATTTCATCCAAGGCATCGGCAACAAGATGACTTTCCAGGCGCTGCCTTGCATTTGCTAAACGTTCTGCAAAATTTTCACGCGCTTTGTTGTGTTGCTTGACAATCTTGTTGAGTTCATCAACGGCACTAGCCTTTACGTCCGGCGCGGCAATTTTATTTTCAACGCGTGAAAACATCTTGGTTCGTTTTTGCGTTAGTGCCGACACCAACGAATCGAGGTATTTCTTGGTGGAATCGCACGTCTTCTGCACTTCGGTTGCAGCGATCTGGTAGCTAGGTGCAAGGTCGTCGTGAAGCTCGGCACGCGTAGGCAGTCGGAGCTCAGCCGCCTCCCTCGATTCAGCTTCTAGTTGGGCGATCTCGGCATCAATTCTGTTCAGAAGATTCTCATACTCGCTACTGAAGTGGGCCTCAAGTGCGGTCACACGATGATTGGGTATTTCCTGCTCGCAATAGAGGCAGGATTGGGCATCACGACTTTGGTGCAACCCGACACCTGTGTGTAGCCAATCTGACAAGACGGCATCATTCTCCAACGATCCAATTGTCGTAGCAACCACGGTCGCTGAAAGCAACTTATTGACGTCGTGGATACGCTGCTTCAGCGGCGGGGTGCGGTAGGAGACCGTCCGCAGCTTCCCCTTGGGCGTCGCTCTAATCTGCACGAGCAGTTTTTCTCGATCTGATTCAGCTAGATGGTGATCGGCCCAGTCGCCGGATTGCTCCTGTTTCTTCGCCATCGTATGAAAATCGGATTTGTCGTAGTTGTTGTAGTTCGAGTCGCTAGCAGTGAGTGTCTCCTTTATGGTTTTTGCTTGGCGCATTGAGAACTGGTCAAGTGATGTCTTAGAGTCCGATTTCGCCTTGCGGGCAGATTCCAACTTGGTGTGCTCCTGGTCTCGATCCGTCTTGAGCGTTTCGATTTCCTTCTGTGTTTCGACGCTCTCCCTCCCCAATACGAAGATCGGGTGCAAATCGCCTTCGTTGACAGGGAAAACGTTTTCAGTTACATAATCTCGGTTGAATACGCGAACATGGATCTGTGCTTCGCCGAAATCGTCACCGTCGAGGGCTGCGCCGTTGACAGAAAGCCTTACTCGCTCGTGAGTCGGTGGTCTCCTCAACTCTAGATCGCGTAAGACTCGGCTGAGCGTCGTTTTCCCAGAACCATTCCAACCGTAGATCAGGTTGTAGCGGCCGAAGTCGGGCAAGTCCTTTGGCCAGTCAAACTCACGGAAGACTGTGCAGTCACGGAGGCTTGAAAATTGATCGACGCTCATTACATGTGGTTCTGACTCAAGCGATCCACGCGTTTCACCAGCACCTCGTCGTAAGCGGATTTGAGGGGCAGAGAACCCAGGAGAAGTGGGCTGTTCTCGGCAGTGTCCATGTTGTTGCGTAGAGCATCGGAGGTCGCGCAAAGACTGGACTCGGGACCATGGTTGGCGCCGAGATTATTCTTTGTTTTGGTCATTCGTTGACTAGCGCCTGCTTCGTTTGTCGTCATCTGCGTGAATCTAGAAATTGTATTTCTTTGTCTGCCGAGCCTTGTGATCTCAACCAAAAAAGCCTTCGTTTATCTCGCTACCTACGCGGATAGCGATCTTGAGGTCGATCCTATCGCCTATGTTGACAAGCTGCCAAAAAGAGACGATACGAGCTGTCTGCAAACGCGCCTGTTGAGCATCCCGCTGCCGTTGTTGATCCCGTGAACCCATGAGGGTCTTGCTGTAATTCAAGACATGGCCCTAGGTACTCCGTAAACCGGTAAAAGTCACTGATGTACGTCACCTAATGGTGTGTTATTCAAAATCGATGAAGACACAGAACTTCAAATCGGAAGAAGCCTTCTTCGCTGCCGACGAGCGACGCCGTGGATCTCTAAAAAGAGATTTTGGTTTCAATTGGTTCTATGGCAACTTGTTATCGGCTCGAATCAGCTGAGTCTAAGCAACCTCTGAGGTTTACTCAAAAAGCAAACGGGAAACCGAATTGCTGGCGGTGATGTCAGAGGAGTTTCTATTTGGAACGCCGGTTGTAGGGAGACTGGTTCGTCGGCTTGAGAGAAGTCTTCTGCGTTGAGGCCTGAGATTGCACCGCATTAGGGGTACGTCCTAGCTTGAGGGCAATGACTCTGGTGGGCGTGTTTTGCTTCGCTAGCTTGACTAGCTGCCTTCTCTCAACAGGCGTCCAGGGCTTACGTGCATTACGTGTTGATTTTGTCATGCCCCAAAAGATATATCTACTGGCAGACAGAACAAACGTTCCCTTTCTGCCTCGGTGATATGCGAGCACTTTGCGAGCATGCACTTTTCTGTTCCGCTCCACACCTGACGTTGCATACTCCTTTGAACCCGTCGCCCGCTTAGAAGCCGGCCATACCCCTGAATGGGGTGTGGCCGGCTGTATATATATATTGTGAACGCGAAGCTGACGCGGCTCAGAGTGCGCTGAGCTCAATCACAAAGTGTGTAGATCGTCACGCTGGTCTTGCTCCGGAATGCGATCAGCTCGACATTGATATTACGCTTCCCGTATTTGCCGCGCACTATCACCGCGACTCCGGTGCTAACGGTAGGCAGTGGGGTGACGTTCATGCCGTCCTGTGTAAGGCCCTTGGGGCACGAAAGCGTTACCGTTGCCTCCTGTCTCTTTCTGAGTTTGAACGAGGTCTTTACCAATTGCTGGGTGCCTACCAGCGCCTCTCCTTCTTTCGGTCCGTCATTGATTGTGATCGGCAATAGCGACGGCGGTTTAAGGACGGCCGTTGAAGTAGGTTTCAGCTCTTTATTGCGCTTTGAGCACAGTGCGCTGACCTTGATCCACGCGCTCTGACGAATATCGCCATAGGCGTAGCCGTAAGCCCAATTACCGGAGCTATTGGTCTTTCTAATCTTGATATGGGATCCTTTGAGTAACCAACCGAGGAAGGACGATCCTGGGCTGGGTGCGTCCACAATGGCGCTCTTGCAGACTTTGTACGTGCCCTTCTTCACTGCTTGCGCGGGAGCAACAGCGACTGCAAATAGCATCAGCCCTGCGAGCAGCGTTGCGATACACACTCCTACATACCTAAGGCTTGAAGATTCACTCATAGTCACGATACGCTCCTATCTCTTCGACAAACTGACCAATCAATCCAGCGTACTTCGACAGAAGAAGTTGTCAGCCTGTATGGCGTGGCGAATTACCAGTGGGTCACCAGCTTTATCGACAGGCCAGTTTTGGAGCAGCGGTCGACTGGACCAGATCTGTAGCTAATCTAAGCTGGAAGCTACGGGGCGTGGCGTAGCTTGGTAGCGCGCTCGGCTGGGGGCCGAGAGGTCGCCGGTTCAAATCCGGCCGCCCCGATATCCGACGACGCAGCCGATTGTCCCGGATTTGATCCGGCGAAGCCGGTTCGTAGGATTTGCTACCAAGCAAATCCGTTGAGAGGTTGTCAACCAGTAATGGTTGACAATCGAACCCGGCCGCCCCGATATCCGACGACGCAGCCGATTGTCCCGGATTTGATCCGGCTCAAATCTGGCTATCAAGCTGGCCAATTAATTTTCGTAATGACGTTAGGCTGCGGGCATGGGTGAAGCCGCACCAGTCCCGTCTTCCTTCACCTCGGTGATCGGCTCGGCGATCTCTTCGAGAGGTTTCTTCTCGGCGTTCACGCCGAGAATGAACTCCACTATTGCGGCTGCAATCATAAGACCGGCACCGATCAGATAGCCGTAGTAGACGTTGATGCGCTCTGACGTTTGAATCAAGGCTCCGAACAGGGCCGGCCCGATGAGCCCGCCTGCGCCGGTCCCGAGCGAGTAGAAAAAGGCGATTGCCATCGCCCTTGTCTCCAACGGGAAGATCTCACTGACCGTCAGGTACGCGGAGCTTGCACCTGCAGAGGCGAAGAAGAAGATCACCGACCAGCAGATCGTTTGTGTCGTCGCAGTCAAAACTCCCTGAACGAACAGGTACCCGGTGATTGCAAGCAGGACTCCAGATATCAAGTAGGTGCCGGCGATCATCTTTCTGCGGCCAACCGAGTCGAAAAAACGTCCCAAGAGCAGCGGTCCCAGAAAGTTGCCAACTGCGAACGGGATCAGGTACAGCCCAACACTCTCGACCGATACGTCGTAGAACTTGGTCAGCACCAGAGCGTAGGTGAAGAAGATGGCGTTGTAGAAAAACGCTTGTGAGACCATCAGCGAGAATCCCAGCACAGATCGCCTGGGATACTTCTTGAACAATATCTTCGCGATCGTCACGAAGCCGATCGACTTCCGTGGCTTGATGGTGATGGAGCCGCTTACCTCGGGCAGATCGCTGACTCCTTCGGAATCTCGGACATTCTGCTCAATTTCTCGGACGATTCGCTCGGCTTCCTCCGGCCTACCGTGGGTCATGAGCCATCTGGGGCTCTCGGGCAGGTGGCGTCGCACGAAGATGATCACAATTCCCAGGATTGCGCCCATAAGAAACGCCAGCCGCCAGCCGACCTCGGGGCTGAAGATGTTCGGGTCAAGAAGGATGAGTGTCGCTGCGGCGCCGACACCGGCGCCCACCCAGTAACTTCCGTTTATTGCCAGGTCGACCCAGCCGCGCACGCGTGCCGGTATCAGCTCGTCGATCGCGGAGTTAATCGCCGCGTACTCGCCGCCAATGCCCATCCCGGTAATGAAGCGGAACAGGGCGAAACTTGCAAAGCTCCAAGAAAATGCAGTTAGAACGGCCGCGAGCACGTAGACGCCCAGGGTGATCATGAACAGGCGCTTGCGACCGAAACGGTCCGTGAGGTAGCCAAATATAAGAGAGCCGGTTACTGCTCCTGCGATGTAGATCGAGCCGGCTAGGCCGATCTCGAAGCTCGAGAAATCGAGCGTCTGTTTCTCTTGCAGCACGCCGCTGATTGAGCCAACGATCGTGACCTCGAGACCGTCGAGAATCCAGGTTATTCCCAGGCCGAACACGATCAGCCAGTGGAAGCGGCTCCAGGGCAGTCGATCCAGCCGTGCCGGGATGTCGGTCGTGATTGTCCTGCTATCGAAACTTGCGCTCATCTTTTGCCTCTTCAGGCTATTTGGCCATCGATCCCTAAGGACGGACTCTGTCTATATGGTCGGATGGATTCGCGACAACCACTGAGCAAAAAACCCTCCGGTTGCTGCGAGCTTTTTCCGGCGACCCATTTGACGGGAGGTGGGGCGGTAAGTAACATACAAACCTGTCTGTATGTATTAGTTTGAAGACTATTTTCTGTCAGGCACTCGAATCCGGAGGTGGGGCATGAAGCAGGAAGTTGTAGGTCGTGTTGACGAGTTACAGATGAACGTTGCCGATTCACAACTCCCTCCGGGTCAGCATGAATCCACTGACTTTCCTCGGTTCGGTTTGCCGGGTTATGCCAAGCGCTTTGCAACACCGCCCACAAAACCGATGTTGTCAATTGCAGGTGAGGTTGAATCGCCATGCACATTCGCGCTGGACGAGCTGGGCGAACTTGAGCGCTGCGAGCAAAGGTCAGACTTCCACTGCGTTACCACATGGACACGGCGCGGGCTTGATTGGAGTGGCTATCGATTGCGAGACGTATATGAGCAGATAATCGAGCCGCGCGCACGACCCAGCTCTGACGCTCGATGGATCCAGATGAGGGGTATGGACGGGTGCCGGGCTTCGTTATCACTGGAGGATGCGCTGGCCGAAGATGTCCTGCTGGCCGACCGCCTCAACGGAGAGCCTCTTTCGCTGGAGCACGGGGCCCCGCTGCGCGTGGTCGCGCCCGCCCACTACGGCTACAAGAGCACCAAGCACATTTATGCGATCGAGCTGATGCGAGAGTTCGTCTCCGAGATGGGCGTCAAGGAGCATCCCCGTGCACGTGCGGGCCTCGAGGAGCGTCACGCCAAGCTCCCGGGTTGGCTGACACGGCGGATCTACCGTTCTGTTCTCGCCCCTTACAGGTGGTGGTACAGGCGAGCCGGCCGTCATTATGGGCCTCGATGAAGGGTGAAGAGGTTCGACGAAGATCAGATGACTGACTCCTGATTGACATGCTTGCCGAGAAGACACAGACATCGCTGCTTGATGAGTTCGTACCCCAATACGACATTAACGAGATTCATAACATCTGGGTGCCGGCGTCACCGGAAGACGCCTATGCAGAGATCAAGGCGGTGACGCTCAGGGACGTTAGCCTGCTTGTGCCTCTGATGGCTGCCAGGATGCTGCCGAGCATCTTGAGAGGCGAATCAGCAGAGATCACGCTTTCTAGACCGATTCTCGACTGGTTTCTTCGATTTGGCTTCATCAAACTGGCTGAGCGGCCCAACGACGAGTATGTGATTGGTTGTATCGGCCGCTTCTGGAGCATTTCCAACAACAGACCGATCGAGACGATCCGAACTCCAGAGGAATTCACCGCCTTTGACGAGCGACGCTACTCGAAAGGTGTCCTTAGCATCACTGTTCGGCCCGAAGGATCAGGCAGCCGCATCGTTACCGAGACTCGCGTCGTGGGTACGTGCCCGGAGGCGACCAAGCTTTTCAGCCGCTACTGGTTGGTGATCAGGTGGGGGAGCTCCGCCATTAGGTGGTATTGGCTAAATACCATCCGCCGCCGCCTTGGATAGGAAACCGCTGCACATGTCCGCCATCTTCTATATACGAGCACTTCTTTTCCTAGGCATATTTAAGCTGGCTCTAACTTCAGCGTTGTTTGCGTGTATGCGCGAAGGGGCTGAGGGTGGATGATGAGTAAGAAGATGACCCAGGCCGATCGCAGTGCCAGAACGTGCGAGGCGTTGATAGTGGCGGCTGCCAGAGGCCTCTCGCGCTACGGGTACAGCAACCTGGTGCTCGAGCAGGTGGCGAGCGAGGCGGGCTGCTCGCGTGGTGCTCTGTACCACCAGTTCGCGGACAAGGAGGACCTCGCCATGGCCGTGCTGGTCTGGGTGAACGAAATTTGGGAGCAGGAAGTTCTTGGAGCCGTAGAGGCTTACCAAGAGTCCGACCCGGGAAAGGCACTGATAAAAGTAGCGCGTGCCCATGCGGTTTTCTGTAGGCGCGACGTGGCTCGCGTGATCATGGCACTTCGACTGGAGTTCAGCGGTCGCGATCATCCAATCGGCCACGAGATCGAGAAAATCTATACGGGGTTGGTGGAGCGGTGCGCACGTCTGGTCAGGGAGGGGCGGAAGGCAGGGTCGATACCGCCGGGCCCTTCGGCCAAAAGCGTAGGCTTGGCTTTCGTTGGTGCTGTGGAGGGAGCGGTGATTCAGATGACAGGAAGAGAGCCGGACGATGAGATCCTTGCCGCGCGTGCTGCCGCCGGTGTGCTCGGCCTGAAGACACCCGAGACAAACGTCAAGCCTCGCGGCGGGTCCCAGGGCAAGTAACAACACATTTTTTAAGCTCATATCGCAGCAGCCTTGCTCTTTCGACCCGCAATCGTGTAGGTTTACAACATCACCATTGGGGAAGGTAAGTGCCAGCAATAATCAAGGGAAGCCGCAAGTGGTAGAACGCACCGCTGGAACACGCGAGGCGTTGATCGAGGCGGCCGCACGATGTTTCTCACGCTACGGATGCAGCAACCTGGTGTTTGAGCAGATAGCTGGTGAGGCGGGCTGCACGCGAGACGAACTGTACGACCAGTTTGCTGACAAAGAGGATATCGCCAGCGCTGTGCTTGCTTGGTTGAACGACGTCTGGGAGCGGGAGGTTCCGATCGAGGCTGAAACCGAGCCCGATCCCTGCGTTGCGCTGATTGAACTCGCGCGTGCTCACGCGGTCTTCTGCCGGCGTGACATAGCCGGCGTGGTCATGGCACTTCGAATGGAGTTCAGCGATCGCAATCACCCCCTGGGGCGCGAGATCGAGGATTTCGATGCAGGGCAATTGGAACGGTGTGAACGTCTGATAGACGCCGGACGAACTATGGGGTCAATTCCACCGGGTCCCCCGGTCAAGACTGTGGCTCTTGCATGCCTGGGTGTTGTAGAGGGAGTTGTGATCAAGCTGGCCGGGAATGAGCCCCACGATGAATTCCTTGCCGCACGTGCTGTCATCGGCGTGCTTGGCTTAGGTGAATCCCAGAGCGAGTCAGAGTCCATCTTCTATTAACTGGAAGTGCAGCCCCCGGGGTGCCGACTCACTGATCGTGTAGGTTTACAGCACTCTTCGCGATGAGCGCATTGCCCAAGATAACCAAGGAAAACCTCAAGTGGTGGATCCTGGTCACGATGACCGGGACGTTTTCGATGATCTTGATCGACTCGACTGTCGTAAGCGTTGCACTTCCGACCATTCAGAAGGACTTGGATATGGGCTCAACCGAGCTGCAGTGGATTGTCAACGCGTATCTGCTGGGCCTTGCTTGCCTGGTTGCGGTTGGGGGTCGTCTGGCCGACATGTTTGGCCAGTCACGGATGTTCAAGATTGGCATCGTGATCTTTATAGTGGCGTCTACTTTCTCAGGTCTTGCGCAGTCGGGAGCATGGATCATCGCCTCTCGTGCGGTGCAGGGAGTCGGTGCGGCGATGATGATCCCACCGACGATGGCGATTGTCATCAATGCCTTTCCGGTAAAAGAGCGTGGGACAGCCATGGGAATCTACGCAGGGATCTCGATGGTGTTTCTGGCGCTGGGCCCAATGGTCGGGGGGCTGTTCACGGAGTACTGGAGCTGGCGGTTGGTTTTCTGGATCAACGTGCCGATCGGTATTGGGGTTATCGTACTGTCGCTATTGACCGTTCCAAAGGATAGGCCGACAAGCAAGCCGGTGCTCGACTATCCAGGGCTTGTCACGCTTGTAACCGGCCTTGTCGCATTCGTTCTGGCTTTGATGCAGAGCAGCGTCTGGGGTTGGGGATCGCCGCTCACTCTGGGCCTTTTGATCGGCGGCGCCCTGATGATCGTGCTTTTCGTATTCATAGAGCCAAAGATGAAGAATGCACTAGTCGAGCTTCGGCTCTTCCGCAGTCGCAACTTCTCCGGCAATGCTGCGGTGCTTTTCCTCGTCCAGTTCATCTTGATGGGCCTCACTGTATTTGGCTCTATTTGGGTCCAGAACGTGTTGGGCTTCAGCCCTGTCGCTGCCGGAGCTTCACTTCTACCCATGACACTGACTCTGGTTATTGTCGCGCCGAGGGCTGGTCGCATCTACGACCGCATAGGGCCGCGAGCACTTGTCGCCCTCGGCGCTGCTCTCATCGGCGCCGGATTTATCTGGGCGGCTGCGGTATTGGGAAAGCAGGAGTTCATCTGGTTGATTCCCGCATATCTCGTACAGGGAATCGGGATCGGCTTGGTCATGACCCCATCGAGTACTGATGCGATGAACTCAGCACCACCTAAGCTGCGTGGTCAGGCAAGTGGTCTACTCCAGACAGTTCGACAGGTGGGAGGCTCGGTCGGACTGGCGATCATGGGAACCATCGTTACCAACATTCAGACTTCAAAGCTGACGACTCATCTCGAGACAGAAGAGGGACTGTCCGCCGTCGAAGCACAGAAGCTTGAAGGGATTCTCTCGGAGGCCCAGGCCGGCCAGACGGAGGCACTCGGTCAAATACCACCCCAGTTACTGCAAGAGACGATCGAGGCTGCAAAGAACGCTATGACGTCGGGCGTCAGTGCCGCCTACTACGTCGCCGGCGCGGTGATGATCGTCGCCAGCGTGATGGCAGTGATCGTCCTGAGACGTGCCGAGGCAGTAGATGCCGACGCACCGCCTGTCGAGCCTACGATGTAAGGTCCTATCCTTTTAGGGATAGGACCCAAGCAGATCTTGATCGGCTTGTAGTACGCAAGAAGTGCGGGTGAGAGGAATTGAACCTCCAAGGGCTTTCGCCCACGGCGTCCTGAACGCCGCGCGTTTACCTGGTTTCGCCACACCCGCCTAGTAGGAGATATTAACGGCTCGGTGCTATCACCGGATAAGCTCGACATTGCAGCCAACATCTATCTTCTGCCAAGCTCGGTCGCTTGTCACTGCAACCGCACCTAACTGTTTTGCGAGCACAAGGCACACCCGATCGCCAAGCGAAAGACCGTGCGGCTTGGTGACCGGCCAAATTGTGGCTGCCTCTTGAGCTTGATCGCTCGTCAGGGGACAGACATCAATCAGTGCATTGGAAAGGTCGGCGGCAATTCGATCAATATTTGCGCCGCGGTCGACACAAATCTGCAGTGCTTCGCCGAAGTTCAGGGACGAAATAACTGAAGCTGAAAGGTATTCCTGGACGTGATCAGCGCCGGGCTCATCAAAAAGAAGCGCCAGAACAGCGGAGGCATCGAGCACGTAGTCGACATCGCTCGGCATAAATTATTTGATCTGTCTTGCCTGCTTACGACGCTCCGAGATAAGTTGCTCAACAGCTGAGCCCTTTCCCGCTCCCTTGAGAGACCCCTTGAGCCGCTTTGCCAGGGCTTCCTTTTTCTCCAATATCAACTTGTCGTGCTCTGCGTGCGCAATGACCGTATCGCCGGGCTTGAGGTGGAGCTCGCGACGCAAGCTCGCAGGAACAACAAGACGGCCCTTTGAACCTATATGAAGTTCTAATCCCATCAGACAACAAGTGTACCACATTAGTAATAGTTACCCACTAGGTATACTTAGTGGGACATGGAGGAGCATAAGGCACCCAATGAGCTCTTCTTCACACCAGATCCGACCGGCGGCCGCGGGAATTAACGCCTCCCGCCGCAGCCGCCTGTCGTTTGCTCTATGACTCACCCCGACTTATCAGATATGGCATCCGCGGCTAGCTGCCAGGTTACATTCAGGTGGCAAACTAGTTGGGTCTCTGATAGTGGGGGATGAGTCTGCATGTACGAAATCTAGAATGGGGATCGGACGGAAAAAGCGAACATATGTTCCCGGCCCGGGTATTAGACCCGTTTCTAGATAATTTTGCCGCCACTGCTACAGTTTTCGCCCATGGCGCATTCGTCTAGCCAGGTCTAGGACGCCGGCCTCTCACGCCGGAAACAGGGGTTCGAATCCCCTATGCGCTATGAACGCGTTTCGTTTATCTGAATGAAATCGCGGTGATAGACGACGACTGGTTTGTACGCCTGTCGTATGCATGGCCAACCTCCGCTCAAACAATTTGGGCTGAGTGACCCGAATATGGCCGAGGACCTAAAGCGATTTTCCGAAGTTGAAGCATGCGATGATATAGCCCTCGCGAAAGTAGAACCTGTGTGCCTGCTGGCGGTTAACACCGCTGTCGAGTTTTACGCAAGTGCAACCCTTTTTTTGTGCAATATCGACCAGGTAGCCATTCATCGACTTGCCGTATCCCTTTGATCGCGATGACGAAACAGTCACAAGGTCGTCGATGTATAGAAACCGGCCGCTGACGAAATTGGTCAGGACCCGGTAACCGGCTGCGGCAAGACACTCATCGTTGTCGAACAAGGCTGCGATCCGGTAGCCGTTGTCTCTGTATCCGTCCTCGAACCGTCTGTGGAAATCTTCTTCAGTGAGTTCAGTTCTAAGCTCCCGAATGACCGGATACACATTCTTCAGTTGGGCGTCACCAGGACTTAATTCAAGAATCTCCATCCAAGGATTCTACCGTTGTCCGCTGCGGTCAGAAAAGTTCTGGTCGGTAGCTGCGCTAGACTGCGGCTCGTTAATCGGTCGGTGGTCCCGAAAGGGCCATTCGTCGTTTTTACGACGGACGTGAGGGAAGCCGGTGCAAATCCGGAGCGGTCCCGCCACTGTTACAAGGAAAGTTCACCGCGAGGTCAATTAATGACCGGCCACTGACGGGCCTTCGGCCTGTTGGGAAGGCGCGGCGAGGAGTCCTTGAAGCCAGGAGACCTACCTCCGACCAAGCCAAATAGAACTCTTCGAGGAAAGGAGTGGCTCCTTATGAGCTATATATCTTTGTGCCCATCGCGGTGGCACGTATTCATTGCTGTTATCGGGGCGTGCGTCATGATGTCAACGACGTCTGCCGTGGCAGCATCAACCAACGTTAATTTGCGTGTTGAGGGCGGTGTGACAACACTGTTTGAGGGTGTGGTGACAACCGACACAAATGTGCCGGATGGCGAGTACGCCTGCAACGGCCCGTCACCGACGTCGGCGCTTTTTGACATGACTCAAAACACTGGCATCGCATTTGCCGCGACGTGGTGGCCCGGGATTGATGATTACGGGATTGATCAGATCGGGAGCGATATCGCGGGTTCAACCAACGGTGGATATGTCTATTGGAACCTGTGGGTGAATAACGAGTATTCGAATGTCGGCGGTTGTCAGGTAGTTCTGAATGCCTCCGACACCACATTGTGGTTCTATGGCGGCACGAGTATCAAGGGTGTTTTAAGTATCAGCGCACCCAGCAAGGTCAAAGTAGGCGAGACCTTCGTAGTCGATGTGACTAAACACACGGTTACGATCGACGAACAGTGGGCTGGACATACAGCAGCCACGCCGGCCGAGGGCGCAACTGTTGTGTATGCCGGGCGCACGGTGACAACCGGGCCCGACGGCAAAGCCTCAGTTGCATTGGACTCAGAGGATTCAACCTCTTTTAAAGCCACCCTGCCGGATTACGTACGCTCAAACGCCGCAACAACCTGCGCTTACGTGCCGGGAAGCGGTTTCTGCGACACTGTCGCGGCTGCGGCTCAAGTGCAAATCGACAAAATAGCGCCCACGAGCCGCATTCTCTGGCCAAGCAAGAAGCGTTACAAGCGTGGGCCGCGCATATTGAAAGG
>SDBU01005170.1_pt1 | contig 15723 bp, 11 predicted proteins | sample 2277071 | NCBI WGS metagenome assembly SDBU01 (sample SAMN10397929, study PRJNA504765) | marine sediment metagenome | isolation source: marine sediment core GS08_GC12, 126 cmbsf | place: Arctic Ocean: Gakkel Ridge, Loki's castle | collected 2008
TCGATTCTGGCCTGATGTACGCGTGCCAAATTAGCACGGATATCCATCCCTTGCAGAAGCGCCTGAGTAACACTGACTCCAAGACGAGTGGCCGTGAATGTATCGCTATATAGAGATGAGTCCGTATAACTTGTACTACCCTGAAGCTCAAGAGCTGTGCCGGTGGGCAAAAGTGTGCCCAGAGAAATCGTGCCTGTAACAGCATCCACAATTTGACTTTCAGTACTGGAACCGGCCCGAGACAACCTATCAGCAACAGATCTTCTATTGGATACTTCAGCGCCAAGGAGCGGGTCAAATATCGCAAGCTCCTCCTTTTCAAACGTACGGCTTATATCAGGATTCATTCTTTCGACAACAAGCGACCGGTTGTTTTCCATAGCGAGATAGTGCCAAGGAGGACTACAATCAAAACCACCATAATCGTGAATATCGGGCGGTGGACAGCAAAGCCTGAGATTCTCATCGCGAATCTCCTGACCTGGTATTGACCGAAGCCGAATTAGATTTAATGTCCATATTTTGAGGAACCTTTTCCGAGTCCTTTTTCTCGGGTAGTATAATATCTGAGCCATCCTCGAGAAGATGATTACCCAAAGTGACCACCAAACCTGAAATTTTCGGTTCTATTACCTCAACTAATTCGCCGTTTATGATGCCTGTTGTTACGGGAACAAAACGAGCCTTGAGATTGTTCAGATCGGCAATAAAAATCCCTTCTTTGTCCTCTCTTCTGACCAGGGCAGTGAACGGAATCAGCATGGCGTTATCATGCCTGGCGAACTCAATTTTTGCCCTTACAAACATTCCCGGCTTGAGCAACTGTTCAGGATTCGGAACTTCTATTTCAACTCTGGCCTGACGGGAGCTTTCTTTGAGCATCGGTGCTATGCGGACAACACTGCCGGTAAAAGTTTTATCGGGATAGGCATCGGTAGTGACAACAGACTGCTGAGCTACCTTGATTTTTTGGTAGTCCCTTTCGATGACGTAAACCAATGCGATCAATGTGTTGTTTTCGAGGATAGAAACAATGGGCTCATTCACCTGAAGCAGCGCTCCCTCATCCACAAATCTTTCACCAACAACTCTTGGCTCATCACCGTCTTCCCAGAACGCCTGGACCTTGGTATAGGAAAGTCGGACATCGGCAGCTTTTAGAGTTGCTTCCTTTTGAGCCACCTAAGCGAGTGAGACCTTGAGCCTCGTCCGACAGGCATTAAACGCAGCCTCGGATTCATCCAGCTCGGAAGCGGAGGCAATCTGTTTTTCACGAAGCGCCTTTGCCCTTTCATACTCACGTTTGGCAATGTCAAGGTCGCTGGTACAGTTTTCGGCGTTAGCTTTAGCGACCTGTAATTCTGCCCTGACCTGTTGTACCTGCTGGGTAAATTCTTCGTCATCCAAGATTGCTATCACCTGATTTTGTTGAACTGTATCACCGATATTGACTAAGAGTTTTTTGAGCCAGCAGGCCACCTTGGGTGCGACAATAAACTGTGACTTCGGTAGCAGAGACCCGGTGAAAATTCCAATATCTCTGATTGCATCTTTGCGAATCGGTCTTGTCTCAATAGCCACCGGGGCAGCCGAACGGCTGATGCCCTTCTTATTGGCAGAGGCGCTGATTCGTAATAGGAATAATACAAGAATTATTTATTTGGTTCAAATCTTTTTTTAAATACTATGACAATAGCCAGTTCTGAAAAGTAAGGAATTGAGGTATGACTTTGTAGCAGAATACATCGGCAGCGAAAACCCTTCACGCTCCTGGACGTATAGCACAAAATGGTCGAGCAAGCCAAACTGTATCGAAAACTACAAAACAACTCCCTACGGCTACGAACCAAGCGTCTCTCTTCGGAGGATATTGGCCACACTGGTTCTGGAGATTGTGATACCGAGCTTTCCTAACTCACCCTGAATCCACTCATACATGCAGCCTCCGAGGTGGATGAATACTTGGAAAGGACGGAATCAACCGACCCGCGACACTACCGTCGGTACGGTCAGGTCCCAGCCCTTGCGGTACTCACGCCTGATGAGTTCGTCGGCCTCGGGGGCATTTGTTGCCTTCAAAGCCTCGGCATCCCACTCAATCTTTCTGCCCAGACGCACGGCCAGATTGCCCAGCAGCACCATTTCGGTGAACGGGCCTGCGTAGTCGAAACTGGATAGCGGTTTGGGTCCCCCTTTGCAAGCCTCCACCCATTCCACATCTTCGTTGGACACACGGCGGATGGTCTTCGGGACGTCGGCGAACTGCTCGAGGCGGCCAAGCGTAACGATCCAATCGGTCGAGCTTCGCTTGAACAACATCATTCCCTTCTCGCCGACAAGAATCATGTCCCAACGCTTCGGATCTTCAATGGCTGGAGGTGTTTTCCTTTTTTTCCTGTCGCCCCTGGAGTCGGCAACCTGCCTGCCTGCGCTGGTCATCCTGGCCTCTTCGGTCGCCTTTTCCAGCAGGTCGTACGGCGCGTTCTGCTTGCCATCCTTACTGCCGTCGTACCAGATGAACTTCACTGCGGGTTGCTCGACCGCGGCCTTTGGGCCGACCGCGCCACCAAGCTTGCCACCACCAACCGACCCGCGCGCGGCGAATTGATACGTGATGGTCGAGAAGTAAGGACCGGTCTCCGTGGTCTGCCCGCCGGATTCGGCTTCGACAGTCAGTGGCGAGCCCAGATCGAGTGCCCAATACGGCATATCCATGATGTGGCAAGCCATGTCACCGAGCGCGCCAGTGCCGAAGTCCCACCAACCGCGCCACTTGAACGGCACATAGCAGGAGTTATACGTGCGCATCGGCGCCGGGCCGAGCCAGAGGTCCCAGTCCAGGTCAGCCGGTTTGGGCTTGCCGGCGAGGCGTTTTCGCTCTTCCAGCGCGGTTTGTCCCTGCGGCCAGATCGGACGGTTAGTCCATGTGTGTACTTCACGCACCGGACCGATGATGCCCGCGCGCACCAGCTCTACGGCGCGACGAATCGGCTCTCCAGCGTGCGCCTGATTGCCCATCTGCGTCTGCACCTTGTAATACCTGGCCGCCTGTGCCATTACGCGTGCCTCGTAGATCGAATGCGTCAGCGGTTTCTGGCAGTACACATGCTTGCCTAAAGACATGGCCATAACAGACGCAATCGTATGCGTGTGGTCAGGCGTGCTTACTGTAACGGCGTCGATGCCTTTTTCCTTTTCGAGCATAACACGGAAGTCCCTGTAGCGCTTCGCGTCCGGGAAGCCCTCGAACGTCTTGCCCGCCCGAGTCCCATCGACGTCGCAGAGCGCCACGAACCTGCCGCCCGCCCGGGTCAAGTCTCTCACTTCACCGGCCCCTTTGCCGCCGACGCCGATGCCCGCCAAGTAGAAACGCTCATTAGCACCCCAGACACACCTGGGGATGTACGTGAACGCAAACGAGGATGCTGCTGTGGCCACAAACTTACGTCGACTGATTCGCTGATCATACATCTTTCATCCTTTCTGTTGAAGGTGTTTGTGCATCAATTTGCCTCTTTTCGTTTGTACGCAACCTTTCCGCCTATAATTGTATAGTCCACCTTTGAAGACATAATCTGGTCATACGGTATGGTCATCAGGTCATTATTGAATATCACTACGTCACCCAGATAACCTTCTTTGATTATACCTTTGCTATCTTCCATAAATTCCGCGTATGCGGAGCCGAGGGTGTACAACTCGATGGCCTCCTCCATACTTAGTTTTTGATCTGGAAACCATCCGTCACCAGGTTCGCCGGCTCTGTCCTTTCGAGTAACCGCAGCATACAAACCTTCCAGTGGATTGATTGGCTCGACGGGATAATCAGTACCAAAAACTACCACCGCCCCCTTATCCAACAGCCGCCGCCAGGCATAGGCCCCTTCACAGCGTTTTATACCGATTCGTTTTTCGGCAAAACGCTTATCAGTGATGCAGTGCGTAGGCTGCATTGATGCGATTACCCCCAGCGCGGCGAACCGAGGGATGTCGTCATTGTGAAGTACCTGGGCATGTTCGATACGATGACGGCTGTCCCGTTTGCCGTTGAGCTGTTGTGCTTCTTCGTAGGCATTGAGAACCCAATGGTTGGCCTTATCGCCAATGGCGTGAATACCTATCTGAAATCCCGCTTTGTCCACGGTCACTACCAGCTCTTCCAGCTCTTCATACGACATCTGAGGCAGACCGGTCTTTTCGGGGGCATCGACGTAAGGCTCAAAGAATAGGGCTGTACCCGAACCGAGCGTCCCGTCGATATATCCCTTGAGATAACCAAATCTTATCCAGTCGCCCTCTCTGGGATATTTCTTTTGCAGTTCGGCGTAGCGGCTTAGCTTTTGTTTGTTGGCTGTCAAAGACCCGCCGATATATAGCCGCAACGTAAGGTTACCCATATCTTTAAGCTTTTGATATACATCAAAGTCTCCTCCTGGAGGCAGTTGTATCGATGTGACACCATTTTTCCTGGCCATATCAAACGCAGCCTGCCATCCACGCATACGTCGCTCTTGTTGCTCTTTGGGAGTTCGACGAACGGACATCTCACCATATTTCAACAATGCCTTGGCCTTTTCCTTAAAGATACCGGTGGGCTCTCCGGTAACCGGATCGCGCTGTATCTCACCACCAAAAGGGTCTGGAGTTTCTTTAGTAATCCCGGAATTTCTGATGATATAACTGTTGACCAGAACCGAATGCCCGTCAGCACGGGATAATACCACCGGATTATTCGGTGCCACCGGGTCGATAAGCTTTTTAGTGGGCCACTGCCTATTGTAAAACATTTCGTGCTCCCAACGGCCGCCACGGATCAATTCACCGGGCCCGGCTTTGGCAACCGCCTCTTTAACCCTCTTGGTAATTATACCTGGATTTGTAATGTAACGAAGGTCAATATAGTCAGGGTCAACGAAGTTGAAATGAATATGGGCATCATTGAAACCGGGAACCACAAGTCTGCCTTGTGCATCAATTATCTCGGTAAGGCCTTCTTTGATATATTTCTCGATGCCTTTATTCGAGGTGACAGCAATAATTGTCTGACCCTTGAAAGCTACCGCCTGGGCACGAGGATTGTCTTTGTCTATAGTAACGACCTTGGCGTTTCTAATCACCAAGTCGGCCGCAGTCCACGGGACTCCTTTCGGAGGAACAATATGTAAAACATCAACAAGTGTCTCTTGGGTAGAAGGATTCTCAGCGGACAGCTCAGGATTTGACAGCTCCCTCACAAAAATTCGATTGCCGTTCAAATCGCCACAACCGCTTAAAGCAAAAAGCAGAGACGACGTTATTATTACGATGGTCGATGGATTCAACATTATTACCGACGTTTTACGCTGGAACTATTCACTACACAGCAGCTCACGATTGATTCTAATAAAGCCTTCTGCAAAATTGAGGTTAGGCATACTTTGGAAAGAAAAAAACGTTTTTTGTTTTTTTTCTTTTCAAACAGTATGCTCTTGCACAATGAACAGTTACAGGATTATTTAAGAAAATAAAAAACACAATTTTCTTAAATAATATATGCCTAACCTCAATTTTGCATAACACATAAATTCTAATACACTTGCCGGATACTTTCAAATTCATTTCTCCAAACAGTATCCGGAACAAACACAGATTGCACTGACCAGCCTTTTAACATGCCAACGGTCGTGCTATATCGGGGATGAGGAAGCTACTCTTCTCGAAGGTGTGCGCTCCGAGTCCCCACGCCCGGCGGAATCGTAATGGTCTGTCGTTCAGAGAGAGACCGCCGTTCCGTTTTGCCGTCGATGGAAATGGAGACCTTCGTGCCGAGCTTCTTCAGGTAGCGGTCGGAGAGCTCTAATGTCCACCTGGAAGGATTCCTGGCAAAATGGCGGCAGTAGTGAGGGTCGTAATCGAACCGCACCTGAAGCCCGCTGGCCGGAACGACTTCGATCCGACTATGGAGGTAGGCGCAGTACTCGTTAAAGCCCATCCACCGTTTGTCTTTCTTGGCCTCGATCCAACCCCTGGTTCTCAGGTCGATGCGCCGTTCTCCGACTACCTTCGCCGCAAGCAAGGCCGCCGTTGGTACCTGCCGGAGGTTCTTTATAGGGCTGGTGATCTCTGAGTCTGTCCGTTCGACCAAATCTAAATCGTGACAAGAGAATTGTTCCGGGCACATCTGAGGTATACTGAATTGGATAGTGTAGTCGGTTCCGACATAGTGCCATCGACCGACGCCGTAGCCGGCGATCGCCGCCAGGCGCCCGTTATCGTGCTCGAGGCTTGTGCCGGGGCGGATAGTTACTGCCAGCGGAGTTACGCCGAACTGTCTCTCTATCGCATTGAGCCCGACCTTGTAGAGGAAAAGCATATCGTTCGAGGGTACGGGTTTATTGCGGCGCTCGTCATAGGTTTCCTGGTACCAGTCCGAGTGTGCCCTCTCTCCAGCGATAGGCGCATCCCACCACGGCCCGGGCGGTGAATCCAGGTCCCAGGTCATGTGTGTCCACACCCGATGAGCTTGAATCTCGAACACACCCCGCCGGAGACCTTCGTCAAGTCCTTCCTTGGTGGAACCGTAGTCCTGGACGTTGCCAAACGGATCAGTGAACTTATCAATGGCCCAGGGATTTTCGACCATGCGCGTCACCGGATTGGCATAGCCGGGCGTGACGTTCTGGACCATCACGAAACCGTACTCCTCCAGCGGCTCAACCAGGTACTTGATGATGTCCTCTTTGCACGGCGTCGGATAGTGCCACCTCAGGCTATAGGCATGTTCCGAGGCCCCCATGTCATCCATGATGAAGATGAAAGCGTTCTCGAAGTTATCGTTGAACAGACCATACCCGATGCAGTAAACCAGCGCTCTTCTGAAAAGATGCCTCATCACCGGAGACTTGCCGAACCAGTTTCGGCCGCCCCCAATCCAGACGGCCTTTGTTTCGTCGCTTATGTCCCGCACCACCAACTGTGGGTATTCTCCTATTGTGCCGAGCACCACTGTGACAGGAAGCGCCGTGCAGCGGACAATCCGCAACTCGGACTGCGTCTCGGCCTGCACAACCGTTCCGACTACGCCGGTAGTGATGAAGTGCTCTCCGGATATCGTCAACGCGGCGTTTGCGCTCTTCGGCGGTCTGTCTGAAACGCCCTGATAGTCAACGCCCAGAAGGTCAGACAATTCTGGAACCGCGACATTGTCAAACAGGACTATTAAGCTCATTCCATACTCTTCAACGGCGCGACGCACCGTTTCATAGTTGGCGGAGAATCCTTCAAGCTGGTCCGGATCGGCCATCCATATCAGGCAACTGTAATTCGGCTCCGCGATGCCGTTCAGGAACCGGTTGATCTGAAGCCGCTGCTGGTCAAGACGAAGAATATCAAAAGGAATACCCCATATCTTGAGCATGGTGATTACGTCACGGAAGTCTGTGTCCGACTCTCGCGTTCGGTCGCCGAACCTCGTTTGCCCGTCGATGCTGTAACTACCTGGGTCGTCCCACTGCTCGCCGATGACGACCAGCACCCGGTAAGGTCTCGGGGCGGGGCGGCTGGGATTGCCGGCGATCGCACCGCTCGCAGCCGTCGCCAGCAGCAACACGAGAGAAAGCAGGGTCATCAGCTCGGCTCGCATAGCTGTCTCCCCGAAAAAAACCATCCTGCCTGTCACTGAAGGACTTACGTGAACTTGCTTCATGTAACTAATTTTACTATCTTGGTACCATAAACACCACAGGAAATTTTCTAACAAACCTTAGGACTGGTAAATAAATTATCTTCCATTTTCACGAGAGACTTGATATTTTAGTGGACATAAGGCCCAGCAGCGTAGCTGAGCGGACCTAAATGGGAATTTCAGATAAGACATCCAAAACCTGGTATTATTTGCTTTATGAAAGAATCTACCTCTTCGGAACATTTGCCAAAAGGTTACCACACAAAAAATTCGCAAGCCGGCATCTTGCCCCCGGGACACAATTGTCTGACTCGTCGCAACGCACTCAAAGCAGTGCTGGCTTCTGCTGGCGCGGCGGCGTTTTGGAGCCCAGCTCAGGCCCAGAAGACGAAACGCAGGCCCGATCCTCGGAAGGGTTCGCCCAAACGCTATGCCATGAAGAAATCCATTAACCAGTGGGCGTTTCCTTATCCCCAACGAATGAATTTGAAGGAATGCCTTCAGTTAGCCAAGGACGCCGGATTTGAGGGCATCGAATTGAACTACGACCTGGAGAACGACCTTTCGCCTAAGTCAGGAACGAAGGACTACCACGACATTCGACGCTTGGCCGACAAAATCGGCATCCGGATTAGCGGGCTTTGCTCCTTTCTTTTCTGGCCTTATCCTTTGACCAGTAACCATCCGGACAAACGCGCGAAAGGTATCGAGCTGGCCGGAAAAATCGCGAACGCCGCTCACGACCTCGGGGTGAAGAACGTGCTGCTGGTGCCGGGTGCGGTTGATATCCCTTGGCGAGACGATTATGAGCCGGTGCCTAACGACGTTTGTGACCGTCGAGCCAAAGAAGCCGTCAAAAAGTTGGCCCGCCAGGCCGAAAGACTAAAAGTCTTCCTGAACATCGAGAACATTTTCTTCAACGGCTACCTCATGACTCCCATGGAAATGAACGATTTTGTCGACTCGTTCCAAAGTGAATATGTGAACATTCATTTCGACACCGGAAATATCTCGATATTTCAGCATCCTGAGCACTGGGTGCCGATAATGGGTAAACGCATTAAGAATACGCACTTCAAGGAATTCACGAAGAAAGGCACTGATTATTCACTGGAAACGTTTCGCCCGCTGCTGGACGGCACTACTAATTGGCCCGCCGTAATGGAGGAATTAGATAAGGTAGGGTATCGTGGATACCTCACCTTTGAGTATTTTCATCCCTATACTCACTACCCGGAGGCCTTGATTTACCAGACGTCGGACTCTCTGGATCGCATCTTGGGGCGGATTTCATAGCAGTCCGAAGGATGCCTTGCGGCAGTACTCATCGGTCGGAACAGTTGACGCATGGGGCCACAATCTACTCTCAGTTTGGCTATACACTACTTTAATTTCCTGCCGCCGGGTATTCCTCGTCCGCTCTGGAGATTGTAATGATTTATAGCCCCCCGGACAAGCATTTCGAAGTCTGCATCCCCGAGTTTCCAAGGTTTAGTAATTAACCTGAAAATCTCTCCCTGCTCGACTGCCATCTTAAGCGCGGCGTCCTGCTCATATCCCGAGAGTACCATCCCGACGATTTGGGGATACTCTTTTCTGACGATTCCAAGAAGCTCGAGTCCGGTCATCTCAGGCATGCGCATATCAGTTACGATTACATGCACTTCTTCTCGCTGGAGGATTTCAAGTGCTTCTTTGCAGCTCTTGACGAAAAGTTTATTGTATGACTCATCCAGGAGGCCCCTTTCTAAGGACTGTAGGACTATTTCGTCATCGTCAACAAATAATACGGTTCTCTTTTCCACTGTTCTCTACCTCTCATTCATTTTTTCCTCTTTCTTGCTAAGTGGAGGTTTTATTGTGAATTTTTCCCCTTGTCTTCTGTAAATCGTTGACCATCTTTTGGAAAGAAGCCGCTAATACTATCATCAATCCAAGCAAAACCTAAAAAGGTCTGTATGCGACATTCAACAGTAGTACTTTTAGTGCCTTATCTACCGCAAGGGCACCCCCATTTGATTGAAAACACAATCACTGTAAAGTATCGGCGAAAATGAGCAGGTACTTTCTTAGATAAAGCCGGTATTTGCAAACATCTGCACCCAGCATGTCCTAAACAGTATCAGTACCTGCCATTGGATGGCTTATTGCACTAACTTTGTTGATGGGCTTAGGCCTTATAATAAGAGCCTGCTACTTATCGGACAAAGAATTTTGTTGTACTGATATGGTTAACGGGTTGACATATCTTCGACTTCATCTATGGTTTTCGGTATTTTCTTGCCTAACACACGCTGTCCATTCGCTGTCACCAAAACATCGTCTTCTATTCGCAGACCACCAAAATCCTCATACTTCTTAACCATATCATAGTTTATATATTGCGAGTTTTTTTTCTCAGCCATCCACCGGTCTATCAATTCGGGAATGAAATAAACTCCCGGTTCCACTGTTATTACAAAACCCGCCTCGAGCGCCCTGCCGAGCCTCAAAGACCTCCAGCCAAACTCAGGATTCCGCCTGATTGTGTCCGTATAACCGACGTAATCTTCTCCCAGCCCTTCCATATCATGCACATCCAGCCCTAACATATGACCTAATCCGCATTGGAAAAACAATGTATGTGCCCCTGCATGAACAGCCTCTTCAATATCTCCTTTCATCAATCCCAGGTCTTTTAAGCCGGTTGCAAGAGTCCTGCAGGCGAGAAGATGAATCTGCCTGAATTCAACGCCCGGCCTTACCGTTTCAATCGCCTTCTCTTGTGCGTTCAGGACAATAGTATAGATTTCCTTTTGTCTTTGTGAAAATTTTCCACTTACAGGAATCGTCCTGCTAATGTCACTGGCGTAGCCAAAAGTGGTTTCTGCGCCCGAATCATTTATTGCGATATCGCCTCGCTTCATTACGTTTCCATAATAGTGGTTATGAAGTACCTCTCCGCGGATTGAGAAAATGGTGGGAAAAGCAAGATGACATCCCCTCGATATGGCAATTCCCTCCATCGCACCGACAACTTCCATTTCAAGCATACCGGGTCTTGACATTTTCATCGCCACTGTCTGCATCTCGTAAGAAACATCAAGAGCAGCTTCAATTTGTTCGATTTCGTCCTTGGTTTTTAAAGACCTTTGCGCCACTACGGCTCTTATTAAACTTTCTGAGACATGCTCCTGGACTACGGTTGGGTGTATTCTCAACAATCTTTCGATTTTCAAAGCATTTTCCGCTCTGTACTGGGGAAGAAAATGGATTTCTCTACCTTCCTGAACAGCTTTTGTTAATGTAGCCTGCAATTTATCAAGTGGAGCGCTTTCGCGAACACCTGCTTCCTGACATCGCTCACTCAAAGCCGGTTGCGGCCCTCTCCATATAATATCATCGACCGTCAAATCATCGCCAAAGATGACTTCTTTGTCCCGGTCAACGTCGATAATTGCAGCCAGAGATGGAAAATCGAGTCCGAAAAAGTACAGAAATGAGCTGTCCTGCCGAAAAGAATATTGATTGTCCGGATAATTCATTGGGCTTTCTTCATTGCCTAAGAAAAGAATTAATCCGGATTGAACCTGCTCTTTTAAACGGATTCTTCTTTCAACGTACACATTTGCTGGAAACATTTCTTAGTCCTCGTCAGAGGTTTTTTTCTTGGTCAACAAGCTAACAACAATCAGAGCAAACACCGACAGCGAAATTGCCGGCAATACTGCATCCAGGCCTGATAGATAAGCCGGCAGGGAGTCTTTTATAAAGCTCAATTCTTCCCAGGCCAAAGCCGTCGCTGTTCCTGAAACAATTGAGGCGATAGCCCCTTGTTTGGTGGCGCCCTTCCAAAACAGCGCAGCAACCAAACAGGGAGTAATCGCAGAGCCGTAAATCGTAAAAGCATAGAGCGCTTTTTCAAAAACAGTTGTGGATTCAGCAAATGCGAGGGAAACCAGCCAGGCAATTATGCCGAAGGTCAACACCATAATTCTGCTGAAGAAAATGACTCTCTTTTCACTTGCTTTAGGATTGATATAGTTCAAGTATATATCACGAATGACACAGGTGGCCGGCACTAACAGAAAGGAATCAGCGGTGGAGATGATAATGCCTACGACGGTTATCATAAATAAGGTACCTAAAATCATCGGCATGAATTGTTTGGCCGCATAGATAAGCACGTACTTTCCATATTCGGCATCCGGTATCATGCTGGAGCATATCCATGCCTCTAAAATAATTAGACTCTCGATTAACAATACAGCAACTATCATGATGGTAACAGCTTTCTTGGCGCCCTTGGCATCCTTGCTGGCAAAGAACCGCTGATACTGATTAGCGTCGCCCATGATAAGCAGAAATACCGGCAGACAATAATTGATTATCTCGGTCTTGCTGTAAACGCCCCAGAACTGCATGTGGTGAGGTTTGTCCCCCATAGCTGCAAAAGCAGCTTCCATACCACTCCATCCGCCGGCCCTGAACCACAGAACCGGAAAGGCGATAATCAGCGTCACGGTCATGACGATGCCGGTAACTATGTCCGTATAAGCAAGGCTCATAAGCCCGGCCAGTATGGTGTAGGTGATGATGAAAATCGCGGCGATGATTGTGGCGGTGCCGGCAGATAAAAGGGAATTACCCGATTCATCGGTCAGGATTACTTCCAGGACCATGCCGCCGGCATTAAACTGGTAGCTGACGATCACCATATAAGCGGTCACCAGGGCGAGCACAGCTAAGAGGCGGGCGACCTGGCCGTAGCGTGTTCCGATGATTTCAGGGACCGAATATACTTCGAAGTTGCGTGCCCTGCCGGCGATTTGGGTCAGGAGAATCATGCCGATGACGCTGCCGATGGGCAGGATGGCGGCAGCGAGTCCGGTTTCGTAAGCCTTGCCGGCGTTGCCCACGATCGAACCTGTGCCGATCCAACAGGCTAACATCGTACAAACCAGAATCCAGGGTGAAAGAGTTCTGCCCGCCACTGAGAAATCAGCCTGGGTTTTGACTTGCCGGGATTTATAAATTCCGATACCGGTCAGGACAAACAAATAGACAAATATGGTGATTAAATAAGTCATCTGTCCGTTATTTGATAAACTGATTCACAAAGTATTTTGGTGTCAATGGTTCTCCGGTTGCCCGTTCGATCATCTCGTTCCAGTGATAGACGGCTCCAGGCCCCAAGACCTTTTCGCGTATAAAATTGCCCACCTCTCTCTGGCCAACATAACTGACACCTTCATCCGATTTAAGCATTAAAACTTTGTGAACAATATGATTATGCAGTTGAGATGCTAACAGCTCACCCATCATATAATTATGATAATAACAGGGCGCAGTGGTGAAATGAAGTTTGGATGCCCAACCCGCATCAACAGGCCCTGGCGGCCGTCTGACGAATTGATATTTCTCAACCAAATCCCACCATAGTGTATTCAGGTCCTGGTTGGGATTGGCATACAGTTGCTTTTCAAAATTATACATAACCATGGCCCATCGGGTAAAAAGCACTTGTTGAAAACGCAGATATTTTTCGCTCACCTTTTCAATTTTCGCCCGTTGTTCGTCTGACAGTTCCAGCATTTGTTGCATCCAGGCAGCATTACGGCTCAATCTACCGAAGAACATCGCAATGGCTTCAGTGGTAAAACTGTGGGCCGGTTCCCTGAGCAGCCAGGGCTCTTTCCGATTATGGTATTTGCTGTAAACCGCATGGCCCAGTTCATGTAATATCGTCTCCATCCAGCGTTCGGTATTTTGAAGGTTACACAAGATACGAACATCTCCATAACGGTCCCCTTCAAAGCTGAAAGCATGGGGATATTTACCTTCACGGTCATATAGATCACTTCTGGCGAGAATATCATCCACACCAAGGCCAATACCGGCGTAATATTTTCCCGCTAATTCCTTTACATCCTGGTCTTTGTAATAGATATCCAAATCCAGGTCATAAACCAGAGGTGTTCTTTGAAAGAAGGGGTCATGATAGTGCCAGGGCATCAAATCCTCGAGGGTAATGCCATAACCCTCTGCCAGGATGCCGTCCAGCTCTTTCTTCAATCGGGCAAAGGGTTCGCTGGTCAATTCACAAAGCTCATCGAAGATACGATCGAGCTCTTCCATACTTTGCTCGCCTGTAACTATAGAAAGAGTATGATAATTGTCAAAACCAACCTTTCGGGCCGCCTCGTTGCGAAGCTTAACCAATTCGATAAGGTCATCAACAATCGCGTCTCCCACCTGTTTGCTTGCCCGCCAGGCCAGCTCCCTTTTACGGCAGTCTTCTTCCGTTGTTAAGATTGTATAAATGTCACTCATAGTAACATTCTTGCCGTCGATGGTACCACGAAAAGTGTTGTACTTTTCCTGGATTTTATTGTCCGAATCAACGAGTTTTTCCAACAGCTCCTGTCCTATCTGGTTCTTCAGATAAGCATAGTATAATTTATCTAATTGTCGGGCCAATTTTGCATTGCTGACCAGACCGGAATCTTTTATGTCTTTAAGAAAGGCGAATTCCTGGGGATTGTTATACAGTCGGCGAATCTTCAGTTGTAATTTGTTAACTCGTTCATAATCTTCCGGCCTGCCTGTTGCCGAAGCATCCCAATAGGCAAGATTCGCCTGCGTTGACAGAGGTTCGACTTTTGCGATATGAATTTCAATAAACCGCTCCAATTGTTTTTCCTTCCCTACAGTCCCACAGCCATTAAGAAGAAGTATAAAAGACACACTTACAACAACAAATATTCTCTCCATAATAAATCTCCACTTGCCAGCCAATCAGGCGATCAGGAAATCAAGCTGCCTGATAACTTAATGTCCTAATCCTTTATAATGATTGCTGCTCGGTGCGGGCGATGATTTCGTTTTGCAGGTCTCGACCTACATCTACGAAGTAATCGCTGAAACCAGCTACCCTTACTATCAGGTCACGATGTTGTTCAGGATTTTGCTGGGCTTTCCGTAGAGTTTCGGCATCGATGACATTGAACTGGATATGATGGCCGTCGAGCTTGAAGTAGGACCTTATCAGATGAACAAGCTTATCAATACCATCACCGGCGAGCACCTGCGGATTGAATTTCATATTTAACAGGGTTCCGCCGGTGCGGACGTGGTCGATTCTGGCCGCTGACTTGATAACAGCGGTTGGACCCTTGGTATCGCAGCCCTGGGTGGGTGATATACCCTCGGAGACCGGCTCGCCGGCTTTTCTGCCATTGGGCAGCGCGCCAACTACAGAGCCGAAATAGATATGTACCGTTGTAGGAAGCAGATTAACACGATACTTACCGCCCTTGGTATTCGGACGGCCGTTGAGCAAATCGTAGTAAGCGTTAAATACTTCTTCAGCAATGCTGTCTGCGTAATTATCGTCATTGCCGTATTTGGGTGTATGATGCAGCAGCATTTGCTGCAGGCGTTCCGCCGTAACCTGTGCCCCAGGTAGGCGTCCCCGAGCGGAGTGTCCTTTAAAATCAGCCCTCATCGCCGTCAGTAATTCATTCATAGTGATGTCTTGCTGCTCGAAAACATGAGACTTTACCGCTGCCAGCGCATCGGTTACCGTACCGATCCCAACACCCTGAATATAGGTCGGATTATACCTTGCCCCGCCGTTGTGATAATCGAGTCCGCGAGCAATACAGTCGTTCATTAGAATTGACATAAATGGGGCGGGCATGTAATTGGCATAAAGCCGTTCGATAATATTGTTAGCTCTGATTTTTAAATCGATGAAATATCTGAGCTGTTCTTTATAGGCATCCACTAATTGCTGATAAGAATTGAATTTGCGGGCATCTCCGGTTGGAGGCCCAACCTGTTCGCCCGAGTTCGGGTCAACGCCGTTATTGCAAGCCAGCTCAAAAATCTTGGGCCAATTTATGTAGCCGGTCAGAGTGCAGCTTTCCTTGCCGAACGAGCTGACTGTTACACATCCGCTGGGACCGCCTGTACGGGCATCCGTCATGTTCTTGCCGTCCTGAAGCATTTCTTTGATGATGACGTCGGTGTTAAACACGGAAGGTTGGCCGAATCCGGCGCGAATCACCTCGCAGGCA
>SDBU01005171.1_pt1 | contig 15719 bp, 12 predicted proteins | sample 2277071 | NCBI WGS metagenome assembly SDBU01 (sample SAMN10397929, study PRJNA504765) | marine sediment metagenome | isolation source: marine sediment core GS08_GC12, 126 cmbsf | place: Arctic Ocean: Gakkel Ridge, Loki's castle | collected 2008
ATCGATGAACACCGGAAGATCAGGAGCCAACCCACGATCCTGAAGCCTTCGGATCCAGTAAAGAATTTGCTGTGTGCGCCCGACTGCGAAAGCCGGGATAAGGAGTACCCCGCGGGCAGCGGACACCTTTTGGAGGTATTCCGATAATTTGTCTTCAATCAATTCGTCTTCATGTCTCCGGTTGCCGTAAGTCGATTCGATCAACAGTACATCTGCTTGAGTGAACGCTGAAGGCTGCTTCATGATCTCGCTCTGGTATCGCCCAAGATCTCCCGAAAAGACGATCCTACGTGGACTACCCCCATTTTCTATTCTCGCCTCGATGATTCCAGCACCGAGGATGTGGCCTGATGGCTTCCATGTGGCCGTGAGGGAATCCAAGGAGCGTGGATCATGAAAAGCCACGGGTTGGAGCAGCTTCAACGCTGCCTCGGCGTCTTTTGAGGTGAAGAGGGGAAGCGCAGGACTGTGACGGCTGTACCCCTTCTTGTTAGCATAGGTAGCTTCTTGTTCCTGGAGGTATGCTGCATCCGGCAGGAGAAGCTCTAATAGCGCACAAGTAGCCTCGGTGGCCAGTACCGGTCCGCGAAAGCCTTGAGCCACCAGGCGAGGTAAATACCCCACATGATCAATATGGGCGTGGGTCAGCAGAACAGCGTCGATATGAGCAGGTTTGAAGGGGAAGGCCTGCCAGTTCTTGGCTTTCATTTTCCGGCCGCCCTGGAACAATCCACAATCGACCAGATAGTTTTTTCTCTGTAGCTGGAGCAAGTATCGGGACCCCGTCACGGTCTCCGCTGCGCCTAAAAACGTGATTTTTGCGGTCATGAAATCTCCTTGGTAAAGTTGAAAAAGCGAAAAATCGTCCTGTGGAATCCTGGATATACTTTAGTGGATCGATGGCCGAGCTCGAAAGCGCTCATTCGCCTGTTAGAAGCATGGCAAAACGGCGTGTCCCCGGTTTTGATCAAGCAGGCAACCGTCATGGGAGTGGCGAAATTGTAATTGGATCGTTACAGGGTCCATCGCAAGATGCGGGAGGTTTTGTCCACACAGGACATAGCGTGCCTGTCGAGATGGCGGAGGGTGATTTGGCGGCTCGATAATCTTTTACTCGCGGCATGCGTGTCGGAGGTTACCCCTCCCCCTCCCCCCAGAACGAGAGGTCCTAGGCAAATACCATGTCCAGATAGAGCATGACAACCACCCCCGCAAGAATGCCGAAGGTCGCCAGGCGTTCACGACCCGAACGGTGGGTTTCAGGGATGATCTCGTCACTGATCACGAAGAGCATCGCCCCAGCGGCGAAGCCCATCGCGTAGGGGAGAATAGGCTGGGCTACTTGCACAGCCCAAGCCCCAACGAGCGCTAACGGAATCTCAACCAGACCCGAACGGATTCCAACTAGGCTGGCGTAGAAGAATGATCCCATTCCGGCGTGTTGCGCCGAGATCGCAACCGCCAGCCCCTCCGGGATATTCTGGATCCCTATCGCCAGCATCAGAGTCACCGCATTGGCAAGGTCACCGGAGCCAAACCCAACACCGACAGCTAAGCCCTCCGGCATGTTGTGCAAAGTGATCGCCAGGATAAAGAGCCAGACCGCTCGCAGACGTTTTGTGCGGGGTCCTTCGGGGCCACGCGCCGGGTGGATGTGTAGTATCCAATGGTCGGCTCGGTCGAGCACGAACGCTCCGAGCGGGATGCCCACCAAGACTGGTACAACGCCCCCGTACTGGATCCCGGGCAGGATCAGGCTGGTAAAGCTCGTCGTGAGCATGACTCCGGCTGCAAATCCGAGCGCCCCATCTAAGAACCTCCTGGAAGGACGGCGCCATACCAGCAAAAACAGAGCGCCGATCATATTCATGGCAGCGATAATCAAGCCACCACCAAGCGCTTGTAATACAGGATTGGGACCCATCACAGAGAGGAGTGCCTGTTCCAGCCATGATGAGCTCAATTCAAACACTCGTAATCCCGGGTTGGTCTCATGAGATGCAATAGTCCAGTTTTACGGAATATTTGTTGAGCTCTCAGAATCGATTTCCATAATCTTGGCAACCTTAATATCTCCACCATCGGCCAACCTCATAAAAAAAAATGCCTGCGCACTGGTCCAGGATGTGGGTCATGCCAGGAGCTACCTCTTCATCCCGGAGTCATCCCCTTAATTCCGTCATGCTCTCAAGGAGTCTCTTCTTGCACGGTGAGTTGTGGTTGACTCCATGCTACATACCAGACCGCTGTAGCTGTTCACGTCCAGTTCCCCCACCCACTGGCCCTCGCGCAGCACATAGAAAGCGTTGAACCCTTAGAAAGCAGCCATGTCTTCATCCAGCGCCAAACCGGGGCCGATCTCGTGCAGGGCCGCCTCTGCAATGATACGGGCTTCCTCTGTGTCCATGACTATTTCGCGAGTGGGCTGATCATCCAGCAGGTGACCCACCATGCCATAACCACCAATCGCTGCGATCATCGAACCGTACTTGGTATTCCAATGATGGCGGAAACGACCCTAGAATTCCGACAACCCATGCCACAAAACGCCGCCGAGTAATTTCTTTTCTTCTTTCGGGTCCTTCCATGATGATCCGTCCCAAGATTTTGTTGCGGAGTTGCATCCGCATATTACCCAATCCACTTGCATTGATTATGGTGTTTTCGGAACCGAGGAGGGAGCGCCATTTGGCGTAGGAGGGACAGGCTTTTACTCGCAAGATTGCTTGACTGGGTGGGTGAGAGGAATCCTACATCTCTGAGGATGGTGATCATCTCTCGTCGTTCTTACGGGGGTTTCTCATCCAAAAAGCCTTTAAACACAATGGGAAAAGGAAAGCTCGCCCCTAATCTTTCAGAGCGAGCCTACCTCACATCAGCCTCGAACGGAGGCGCCGGAGCCTGGATCATGCCCAGCAATTCCGGCATTTATACCCCTCACATTCGATCGGAAAATCCGCAGCATTCCCGGTTGCCTTCAACAAGACTTTATGCAATTTAAGATTCCCAACCTAACCAAACCGGTTACCACATTCAAAATTGGCAAATCAAATGCGACGAATCGGAAGTTTAAACCTAGCCAAGTAACCCCTCTAGTTTCTTCCTATCAAATCCAATCACTAATTCACCATCGATGAGCGTTGCCGGTGTCGAAAACACACCCAAGTCTTCTAATTCCTTCATAGCATCGGGATCTTCAGAAATATCTCGATTCTCAAATGCAATACCCTGTTCAGAAAGCTACGCTTTCTCAAGACCACAGAAGTGTCAACCGGGCTGCGAAAAGAGAATAACGGTATGTGCACTCACTTTAGTTACCTCATCGTCTTCAATGATTAAAAAAAGCTGTGAATGACAACATCTTTGTTCAGGCTGTGATTTGCTGTCTACGCATCAACTGGGCGTTGATGGCTACTATCACTGTGCTCAGTGACATGAACAGCGCCCCCAGCGCCGGAGAGAGCAGAATTCCCCAAGGTGCTAGCACACCCGCTGCCAGCGGCAATGCTACGACGTTGTAGCCGGTAGCCCATACCAGATTCTGGATCATCTTGCGGTAACTGGCTCGACTCAGCGAGAAGATCTTAACCACATCCAGTGGATTGCTCTTGACCAAGATGATTCCGGCTGATTCGATCGCCACATCCGTACCGCTGCCTATGGCGATGCCTACGTCCGCTCGGGTGAGGGCAGGCGCGTCATTGACGCCGTCTCCGACCATGGCCACTTTTCGGCCTTGAGCCTGGAGCGTGGAAACCTTCTGATCCTTGTGTTCGGGGAGTACTTCGGCGAAATACTGGTCGATTCCAAGCTCATCCGCCACGGATTTCGCAACGGCTTCGCTGTCACCGGTCAGCATGGCGACTTCGATACCCATCTCGTGCAGACGATCGATGGCCTGCTTGCTCTCTGGCCGGATGACATCTGCGAGTGCGAAGCTGGCCACGACTTGATCCTCCTGGAAAAGGTGAACAACGCTCTGCCCCTTCTCGCTGACCCGAGCTGCAAATTGCTCCAGATTCCCTTGAAGTGAGAGTTTCAGCATTTCAAGAAGCCGAGGCCCGCCAATGTAGACCTTATGACCATCAGCTTTGGCGCGCGCACCACGCCCCTTGATCGCCTCAAACTCGGAGACATCCGGCAAGGTGAGTCCCCGCTCTTGTGCAGAGGTTCGAATGCCACGGGCGATGGTGTGTTCCGAGTCTCCCTCGATAGCAGCCGCCAGGGCGAGTGCCCGGTCCTCAGACCAACCGTCTTCAGTGGCGATATCAACAACGCCGAATTCGCCCTTAGTGAGGGTGCCGGTCTTATCGAAGATGACCGTATTGATCTCGCGGGCTTCTTCAAGTGCGAGCCGGTCGCGCACCAGGATACCGTTGTTGGCTCCCATCTCTGTGGTTATGGCCACGACTAGCGGGACGGCAAGGCCGAGGGCGTGCGGGCAGGCGATTACAAGAACGGTCGCTACGCGTGCAACGACCTCGACACCGAATCCGACCGCGACAGTCCATGCGATGCCTGTGAGCAGGGCAACACCAATCGCGATGTAGAAGAGCCATCCGGCGGCTTTATCAGCCAGGATCTGTGTGTTGGATTTGCTCTGTTGGGCTTGCTCCACTAAGCGCATGATGCCGGCAAGCGCGGTCTCGTCGCCGGTGGCTCGCACACGTACCCGCAGGCTACCATCACCGTTGATGGAACCCCCGATGACCTGATCGTCCGGTTCTTTCGACACCGGCATGGACTCGCCCGTGATCATGGCCTCGTTAACGTCCGAATTGCCCTCCACCACTTGGCCGTCCGCCGGAATGCTGGCGCCAGGTCGAACCAGGATGAGATCCCCCGTCCTGAGATTGCTTGTCCTGACCTCCTCCACCTCACCGCTCGGGCTGATTCGTTCCGCGGTGTCGGGCATTAACTTCGCCAGCTCATCGAGCGCGCCGGATGCCTGCCTCACACTGCGCATCTCCAGCCAGTGACCCAGCAGCATGATGTCAATAAGCGTCACAAGCTCCCAGAAGAATGTTATCCCCTGTGGAATGAAGAGCGCGGCCAGGCTGTAAATGAAGGCTACGCCGATAGCGAGCGAAATGAGCATCATCATGCCAGGTCGCCGATCTTTCAGCTCGGGCACGGCCATTTGCAGGAACGGCCAGCCTCCATAGAAGAAGATGATGACGGCGAAGACGGGGGTGATCCACTCACTCCCGGGAAAAGTCGGCATCTCGAATTTGAGCGTATCCTGGACAAATGGGCTGAAGAGCAGAACGGGGATCGAGATCAATGTGCTGATCCAGAAACGTCTGCGGAACATCTGCTCATGGCCTGCGTGATCTACATGTGCGTCGTGGTTATCCTCGTGGGAGGCGTGCTCACCTTGCATGTCATGGCTGGCATGCTTACTCTGCATGTTGTGGCTGGCATGTTCACCCTGCATGTCGTGGCTGGCATGCTCACCCTGCATGTCGTGGCTGGCATGCTCAGATTCTTGGTGGTTATGCTCCTCGTGATCGTGTTTTTCATTCATAGATGTTTCCTTCCTTTCCAAGGCTATCCATCTCAATCGTTGTGGGTGTTGGCGTTTGCAGTGCAGTTGAAATACCACTACCTGAAGACTATTTATCGTAGCTGTGGCCATTGTACATAGGACTTGTCAAATTTCAACTCCTCCCGAAATTATGAGCCCGCATTGGCAGATTGGATGGCACATTTGGCTCTGTGAAGCGTAAGGGAATTGGACATCATCAACTTCAGCGAATTGAGGAGCCATATCGCCTATACTGGGCAGGCTTGCCGTCAATCGAACCTTCCTGAAGGTCGATTGATAGAAACTCGCCGTAGGTCATCATCACTTTTCTGCATGAAGATGCGCATTTGGTTGTATTGATCTGCTTGCATACAATATTTATTTACTACGATCGGGTGATGTCCCTAAAATGCTACTATGTAAACCGACGATGTTCAACCTCCTCAAAGGATAGATATCAGCTATCATATTGATGATAACAGGTCAAATCATTGGTTTCCGATAAATAGAGACTGAAGGGCTATTAGGGAGTTGTATACCATGGCAAACGAGGAGGTTGTGCTTGGGGATAGGACGAGAACCTGGTACGGTCTTCCCGTTGATATTTCGGTTTCCAGCGACAACTGACACCGAGTGAAAGTCTCAAAAGTCTCATTACCCCATCCTGGTTTGGTGAACTTCCTTTCCCGGTGGGAGATGCTGGTGAACAAGCGACTAAAGCTTACCTATCGGCATGAACTCGGGCATCTACAGATACTACCGCTTCCCCTGGCTCACATATTCTTCATCCTTTGGCCCCGACCGGGGCGGCGTCCAGGCCCCCGTTGGTTTCAGTGGCTGATCGGATTGCTTACGAATCATGCAGTTGGGGGGTTAGCCGCTGAGACATATGTGGCTGCCAGCGCTCCCCGAGAGTACAACATCCCTCGCACCCGTTTTGGCCGCCGGCTCTATGTCAGCTTTTGGGGCGGCACGATCATCTTTGCCATCGCCTTCATGAGGAAGCGAATAGCTTCGCCCTCAAAGAACTCGTGAGCATCTATTGCAAAATCGCGCCGCAGCCATGAGATTGCGCCCCGCCGACCGCATTCCATAGGACTGGCAAGGAGAGCTGGACGGCGAATCAACTGTCATCCGCTTACCGCCCAATGATCGATTAGCCTGATATTGAGAGAGCGTCTCCACGCCGTTGCTGATATTCCAGATGCTCTTCGAGAGTTCGCATTATAAGGAAGCGCTCTTTCCCTCGCACGGGACTCTTCACCATTGTCCTCGCGGAGCTTATCGTCCTTCGAATGTGTGACTATGCGGTCGGCCCCTTCCTCAACAGTGGATACCTGGAAGCTGTTCACTCGATCCTCGATCTGGTGGCGAATGCCTCCCACATCCCCGCCGTTGACCGGTGTGCCCTTCCACGTGGCAGCGACAGATCCATGCCCCCCGTTCCTTGAAGTGACCAATCATGGCCGGCGGCTGCGGATCGTGGACAATGATCATGTCGTGATCGATGTAAATTCCGGCTCACTTCTGAAGGAGAAAGTTCCGGTAGAGCTCTTTCTTCCGCACCGTGAGATTGATGCCCCGCACTGCAGGGCGTTGTACATTGTCTTGGTTGCGCTGAAGAAATCCGGTGCTCCCCGGATGATCCGCAAGCCTGTCTTAATACCCAAGCTGTTGAATAGCAAGGTCTCAGAGGGGAGTAGCTCAGCGACCCCACAACCATAGTACATGGAGCTGACATTGACTATGTTGAGGTCCCGTAGGTGTTCAGCTTTTTAATAGATGCGATCGATTGTCTGAGCCACGACAAAGGGTTCTTAGTCTTCTAATTGGGATAAACTCTGCTCATCACGCGACCAAGACGTTTTCAAGGCGACTGAACTATCCTGGATGTGACGATCTTTTTGATCCACTTACTCCATGATCACATTGCTCCTTATATGTTAACCCCCGGATTTCCTTAATAAGAAATCCTGTTGAATTCCCATAGCATCATCTGTAATCTTGATAGATTCTTTGCCCTGCTTCACTACACCGGTCAGTGCGCGTATCGCATCGATGTTCTCTGGAATAACAATTGCTTCGTTATACACTTGATACGTGTAATAAGCCTCGTTTCCGTTCACCGTCAGCACATCCTCCCACAAGGCGACTTCCCACATGTCACCCCGGGGCCGCCCCAAATCTTTCATCAGCTCGATCGTGCTGTTGAGCGCCACTACGCCGTCGGCCATGCGTATAAAGGCAATTCGTGGCGCGGCCCGGAAGGCATCCAGCACTTCCTCTCGACTGGATTCCCGGCTGAGCTCCACCACCCAGTAGTGGTTATGGGTCTGCGTGTGAGCCGCCTTCGCAGCGATGGTGATCACATCCAGGTCCGGCGCCACGGTCTGGGCGTCGGGGCCCTGGTGGCTGGGTATATGTGGTTCGGGCACGATTGTGTTCATGATGCCGCTGTGATCCGATTCCCAGGGGTCGGTGGCCCTGCGCACCAGTACACCGCGCGCCTTCTTCAGTAGACCTGAATCGCGCAGGGCCACCAAGGTGCGCACGGTGCTTGTCGTGTTGCAGGAGACAACGCGGGTGGCTTCGCGTCCAAGCGCGCTCTCGTAGTTCACTTGGGCGACAAAGGAATGGCCCGTCAGGCTGTGCTTCTCGCCACCTTGGTAAACAACCTTGACGCCAAGCTCTTGATAGCGCTTAAAATTCTTTGCACCGATTCCTTTTGGGGTACAGTCGACCACAACGTCAGCCTGGGCTAATAGATCATCCAGGGTGCCCTGCACAGGAATGCCAGCTGCCTTCATGGCGTTTACTTTATCTGGCAAAGACGCAAACATAGGAATCCCCAGAACAACGCCAGCCTTCACCCTATAATCACTGACCACATCGCCAACGCCAATGAGTTTCATATCGGGTTGCAGCCGAATGGCGTCAACCACACGCTTCCCGATAACGCCGTAACCATTTACTGCAACACGAATGTTTTTGCTTGTCATTGTTTATCTCCTATACTCATCCTAAGAATTTACCTTAATAGTTCCTCGTTCAGTGAATTTCCGAATCAATGTCACTTGGCCAATATACGCGCCAATTCCAGAAGGTGTAGATCTAGTGGCTTCTTGCTCACCACCACATCATCTAACGGGGTGGCGGTGATCTCGCCTTTGCGTAGCCCCATCAGAAGCCCGTGCTCACCCCGTGCTAGGTGTTCTGTGGCTGCAGCCCCTAAACGCGTAGCGAGTAGTCTGTCGAAAGCTCCAGGAGCGCCTCCGCGTTGGACATGCCCCAGCGTTGTTACCCTCAAATCGAAGCCGAGTCGCTCCCGGTGATCTCGGAAATAGCGAGCTAGGGCCCCAGCACCGTTTTGGGTATAACCTGTGGTTCCCTCTTCGTCAGGTTCATCCGCACGGAAACGGGCGCCTTCGGCTACTACAACGAGGGCATGTGCTTTGCCTCGTTCGTAAGCGCCACGCAATTCTCTGGCCAAAGCTTCCGGATCGATTTCCACCTCTGGGATGACGATGGCCTCAGCCCCACCCGCGATACCAGTCATAAGGGCTAGGTATCCACAGTCACGCCCCATGACTTCAACGAGGAAGGCTCGCTGGTGGGAGGAGGCGGTGACTTTCAACCGATCAATGGCCTCCAAGGCTACATCGAGCGCTGTGTCCACCCCGATAGTGATCTCGGAGCCGTAGAGGTCGTTGTCGATAGTCGACGCTACACCAATTACCGGGAAATCCATCTGAGACAATGCATGAGCGCCAGCCTGCGAGCCATTACCTCCTATAACCACAAGCCCCTCGATGTCCTGTTGGCGAAGTTGGTGCAACGCTTTTCGGCGCCCGTCCTCAGTCTTGAACTCAGGACAGCGGGCACTGCCCAGGATCGTACCGCCTTGCTGAATAATGCCACCAACATCTCGAGCCTCAATGGCCAAGAGTTTACCGGCGATAAGGCCTGTGTAGCCGTTCCGGATACCGATAACGTTCCACCCTTTATGGAGACCCGTCCGTACCACGGCCCGAATTGCGGCGTTCATGTCGGGAGCATCGCCCCCGCTTGTCAATACAGCAATACGTTTCATTTTTCTTCCAGATCCAACTGGGCGAGGGTTGTCTTCAGCACCTGGACCAACCGATGCAGACGCTTGATCTCCCCCGGACTTAGCTCTAATCCCAATACTTGCTCCACACCTCCCTGATCTCCAAGTCTACTATGAGGAAACGTCTGTTCTCATCCTGCTTTGACGGGCATTTCAATTTTCAGAGCAAAATTGAGTGTTTCCTCAAATGGCTTGCTGGCTGGATACCCGGATGCCTCAGCAAGACCGATCTGGCTGTGCCCGTCATGGCCGTGGATCGTCACGGCATGGGGTTTTGAATACCAGTCATAGACTATCAATATGATTAATTGGCAGGAGCATGGTACCTTCCCGTGATGTGGACATGGAGAATGGTGTGGAGCACAAGCCGACTGTAGGTCAAAAGATCGCATGACGCGGAATCCGACTTTCGTGAAAGCATCAATAACCCAGGGGATGACTTCTTCCGCGTCCTGGTGAACAGATACGAGCTCTTTTCCCAAGTTCATTCATTCACCTCCCAATGAGCCTCACTACTAATAACACAATTCGTTCGAACCGTTCCCTGACAAATATATCGGCAGCATTCCTTTCCAGGGGAGAGCGCATTCCATATCTTGTAATCTCACTCGACAATGAGCTTACCGCGCAACATGTTCATCTGGCAGTGGAAATCGTACTCACCGGATTTCTCAGGCGTAAATTCCACTGTGACTTGTTCCCCTTCCGGGAGCATCGCACTCTTTCCGAAGTCGGAGAAAATCACCTGCTCCGAACAAGAAGAACTCTCCTGCCGCGTGAACGTCAAACGCACCGGCTGACCGGGTTTGACGACAATGATGTCCGGCGAATACCCCCCCTTGACAGTGATCGCTACCTCCTGGGCACCTCCTGCTCCGACAGCAGCTCTCGCTCTACCGCGTGGGGCGAACCAGAAGAACCAGGCGATAAACATACTAAGTAGAATTCCCGCAAAGGTCACAAAGATTTGATCGGTAGTCATGCTATACACCTCCTAAGAGAGTCAACCACTCCCACTCGAACCGGTGAAGGCCTTGAGATAGTGTTTGCTCACACTATGTTTACGTAGTAGATCGCGGCTTGAACGCCCGCAAGCGGTTGGCGTTGCTAACGACGGTTACACTGGAGAAAGCCATTGCAGCTCCGGCCAAGATCGGGCTCAACAGGAGACCGAAGAATGGATACAAGAGACCGGCTGCGACGGGAACACCGAGCGTGTTATAAACGAAAGCGCCGAAGAGATTCTGTTTTATATTGCGCAATGTAGCGCGTGAAACCTCAATGGCTGTGACCACGCCTTTCAAGCTGCCCTTGATCAGCGTGATATCCGAAGCCTCGATGGCGACGTCGGTACCCGTACCAATAGCCATTCCCACATCAGCCTGAGCCAGAGCTGGAGCGTCATTGATTCCATCCCCAACCATGGCGACTTTCTTGCCCTCAGTCTGCAGCAGGTGGACGTTGTGTGCTTTATCCTCCGGCAGCACTTCAGCAAGCACGCGATCAATGTTGACTTGGCGGGCGATAGCCTCTGCAGTGCGGCGGTTGTCCCCCGTGATCATCACGACTTCAATCCCCATCTTCTGCAGTGCTTCGATCGCATCTTTAGAATCCTCCTTTACGGTATCCGCAACGGCAATTACACCCCCCGCTTTACCATCAACGGCCACGAACATCGGGGTTTTCCCGTCATCCGCCAACTGTGTGGCCTGATCCAAGAGTTCCCCCAATTCGATCCCCTCCCGTTCCATTAACTTCTGATTGCCGATCGCGATCTCGCGCTTCTCCATCTTCGCTAAAACACCGTGTCCAGGCACCGCTTCAAACGCATCTGGCTGGACGAGGGAAATACCCCTGGAGCGTGCTCCCTCAACGATCGCCTCCGCCAGAGGGTGTTCACTGACGGTCTCGATAGAGGCCGCGACCTTGAGTAGATCATCCCGCTCCATGCCCCCGGTGGGAATGATGTCCGTCAGTTCGGGCTTACCCTTGGTGATGGTCCCCGTCTTATCCAGCACGACTGTGTTGAGTGATTGAGCTGTTTGCAGTGCCTCTCCCGAGCGGATCAAGATTCCATTTTCGGCTCCCTTGCCGATCCCAACCATGAGGCTCATCGGCGTGGCTAAACCTAGTGCACACGGGCAGGCGATGATCAATACGGTGACACTGGTCACCAGAGCAAACACCAGGCTAGGTGCGGGTCCGAAGTCGTACCAGATGACGAACGTGAGTACTGCGATGATCATTACCGCTGGTACGAAGTAACCCGATACCACATCTGCGATGCGTGCGATTGGCGCCTTGCTGTTCTGTGCTTCTTGTACCATCTTGACGATTTGCGCCAGTGCCGTGTCTTTCCCGACCTTGGTCGCCTGAAACCGAAAAGCTCCGGTCTTGTTTAACGTGGCTCCAATCACATCGTCTCCAGGTCCCTTTGAAACAGGCAACGATTCGCCGGTGAGCATGGATTCATCGACCGTCGAAGATCCCTTAATCACCTCGCCGTCGACCGGGACTTTTTCTCCGGGCCTAACTTGAATCACATCACCGACCAAGACCTCCTCCACTGGGATGTCCATCTCCTGTCCAGCACGGATAACCCTGGCGGTCTTTGCCTGGAGCCCCATCAATTTCTTGATCGCCTCACTCGTCCGGCCTTTAGCCCGCAGCTCGAGCGCCTGCCCCAATACAACCAGCGCGATTACTACTGAGACCACGTCGTAGAATGGTTCAGATGTCCCCTCGGGGAAGATTTGGGGTATGAGCACAGCCACACCCGAGTACAACCAGGCGGCTCCCGTACCCACTGTGATTAGGGTGTTCATGTTGGCTGACCGGTGCTTGAGTGCTGCCCATGCGCCGGTGAAGAAACCCTTACCTGACCACAATAGAACCGGCAGGGTGACCAGACCGGACAACCCCCATAACCATCTCAACGTGTTCTCTGAGGCCGAGCGCAGGAAGGGGAAAAAGCTTGGGTAGGCTGCGATTAAGACGGGCACCGAAACGATGGCTGCGAACCAGAACTTCGCCATCAGGGAGCGATACTCACGCTCATGCTCTTCCCTCGCCTTATCTTCGGGTTCTTCACTGCGAGGGGGGCGCGTCTTGTATCCCACGGATTCAACCGCGGCATTGAGCTGCGAAAACGAGGCCAACTCTGGGAGATAATCGACGACCGCCTCCTGTGTCCCTACGTTCACATTGGCATCGATCACGCCCGGAGTCGCTTTCAATTCATCCTCGATGAACGCGACACAGGATGCGCAGCGTAAATCCTCGATACCGATGCGTACCTTGGCTCCACCGGCGCGATAGCCCGCGGATTTGATTGCGTTCGTCAATTGCAGCAATCCTGACTGTCCAGGGTCGTATTCGATCGTGGCGATCTCGCTCGCCAAGCTGACACTCACACGTTGTACGCCTGGCACGCTCTCAATAGAGCGCTCAATCGTCTCGATGCAACTAACGCAGTCGATGCCGATGACGGGAAGCTCGACACGAGTCATTTCTAAATCAGGGTTGTATCCTGTAGTGGCTGAACCAACCAATCCGACACTTGAAGACAGTGAAGAATCCTTGTTGGTGAGGAATTTCTTGGGGTCAGATTCGAACTTCTCGGCGCAATCTAAGGAGCAGAAATAATACTTCTGTCCCTGGTATTCCCGCGTCTCTGCGGTCGAGGCCGGATCTACCTCCATTCCACAAACAACGTCTTGAGCCATTGAGACCTCCTTATTTATCAGTATGCACATCCTCTGATAGAACAGCGGATAGTGCGTCTCATAACCAAAGACATTTTCCTCGATCCTTGCATCCAAGGGAGGCGCTTTCTCGCCCAGCAAGCCACCCGTCAATTGCCTCATGTTCTATGAGGGACCTAATCGTCATTTGGCGCGGTGGGGGTTATCAATGCCGCATAATTCTCCCGGCGATTGGGTACTGCGGCTTAACGTGAGCTCGAATCGTGTAAGTAGAAGATGGCTGACAGACCATGGTGAATAGTTCGACTACCCTTGGATCGGGGCTCGTCGAGGTTTGCCGATGCGGGGTTTCTTTACAGAACCTTTAAGCTGGCAACATCGTATCTTCAAGCATTCAAATTAGGATTACCTCGTCAGTTGAGGTTGACTGAATACTAAAACCTTTTGGAGGTGTTGAAATGAGTAAGACCCTACGTAATTCACTGATCATCCTGGCAGTAATCGTCGGAGCCGCTGGCCTACTGCTGGTGGGCATGGCCTTCGGACGGTCATTTTGGAGCCCAATGGGATTCTGGTCCGGGAGCATGAGGGCCGGGTATGAGTCATACGACGAGGCTCAACTGCCTTATGGAATAGGGCCCGGCATGATGGGGCTGTCTGATCAGGGTGGAGCCTACGGATACATGGGCTCGGGCATGATGGGCGGCGCGATGATGAACCCGGGATTGACGGGGTCCGGTATGATGGGTACAGGCACGATGGGGAAATACGGTTCCACCCCATTGTTTGGTGTTGAACCGCTCTCCCTGTCCGATGCGGAAGACAGACTCGAAGATTACCTTGGTGCATTAGGTAACGATGATCTGATCCTCGGAGAGGTCATGGTCTTCGATAACCATGCCTATGCCCAACTCATCGAAGAGAGCACGGGCATCGGGGCGATGGAACTTCTGGTAGATCCAGTCACGGGAGCCGTGAGTCCTGAGTTTGGCCCGAACATGATGTGGAACCTCAAATACGGTCCGATGGCGGGTTCGGGCATGATGGGCATGATGAGCGGCTTTGGATACTCTCCACAGTATGGCGCTATGGGGGGCATGATGGGCGGCCAGACCACGGATGACTTGCCAACAGAGATGTCGGTTACCGCTGATGAAGCAGTCCAGATCGCCCAACGCTACTTGGATACTTATCTCGCGGGGGCTGAGGCGGATGAAGAAACCGATGCCTTCTATGGGTACTATACGCTGCACATTAACAAGGATGGTTCGACGGTAGGGATGCTCAGCGTCAATGGGTATACCGGTGAGGTATTCCTGCACACCTGGCATGGTAACCTGGTTGAGATGTCGGGGACTCACTAATACGGTTGATCTCCCAGTTGATTCAATGTATTCACTGGATAGGACAAGCACAAAGGAGAATAGAAATGACGAAAACGATAACTGACTACGCATATCGCACTGAGCTGTCTTTGCCCTATGAGAAAGCCGTCGAGCAGGTCATCGCCGCCTTGAAAGAAGAAGGTTTTGGCGTGCTGACAGAGATCGACGTGAAGGCTACTCTCAAAAAGAAGCTCGATGCGGACTTCCGGAAGTATACGATTCTGGGCGCGTGCAATCCTCCGCTTGCCCATAGAGCTCTTCAGGAAGAACTTGAAATCGGTCTGCTGCTACCGTGCAATGTCATCGTCTACGAGTCGGATGGCGGAAGTGTGGTCTCCATTGTAGATCCCGTCTCCATGCTAAGCATCGTGGAGAACCCGGGCTTGGAGCCGATCGTGAATGAAGCCCAATCCCGCCTCCGCAAAGTTTACGAATCGCTCAGTGCGTAATCAAATGACAATGTGAAATCCCCCGGTCGTCATTTGGCCGGGGGATTCGCTGTGCAGAAAGATCGTCGGGACTCTTCGGGGATTAGTACTACACCCTCAGAATCGATGGAAGCACGTCGTGGGATGATCACAACCCGCTGAGCACATGTGGTGAATCAGGTATAGTTCATACGAGAGTCTTCCATAACTACGCCGCCGATGTATTGAGTGAATGCTGAAATAATGATCTTCAGCCTTAGATGAACTCAGACTTGCGGCGCTCAGTCTCTTCCATCACACCTGGGTGGAGATGGCGAAGGCAGCTCGTTCCGTTGATAATTCTGGAATAACATTAGAGGTGGGAGATACCAAGCAATGAGCACAAAGATCTTGGTCGTCGATGACGAACAGTCGATCATCGATATTGTCACAGCATACTTCGAGAAAGAGGGATACGAAGTCATAACAGCCATGGACGGCCCTTCGGGTTTGAAAGCGGCCAGGGTGCAGAAGCCCGATCTCATCGTTTTGGACATCATGCTACCAGGCATGGATGGGGTAGAGGTT
>SDBU01005172.1_pt1 | contig 15719 bp, 17 predicted proteins | sample 2277071 | NCBI WGS metagenome assembly SDBU01 (sample SAMN10397929, study PRJNA504765) | marine sediment metagenome | isolation source: marine sediment core GS08_GC12, 126 cmbsf | place: Arctic Ocean: Gakkel Ridge, Loki's castle | collected 2008
GATCCATCACCCAGGGTCGGGGAATCTACGCCATGGAATTCTCTCGCTACGAGAAGGTTCCGAGCCACGCCGCGCAGAAGATCATCGAGGAGGCCCAACGAGAGGCGGAGAAAGAATAGAACGGCCCGTCTCGAACATTGAACCAAAAACGCGATGCGCGAGGAGTTTCTCGCGCATCGCGTTTTCACGTCCCCTCCCAAAAAATCACCCTCAAGAAACGCCCCGCCTTGCGGTTGCCTTCGACTACCACACCCCTGGCAACAGACGGTAACGCACCTGCTGGGCATACTCTTCGTAGCCGTCGAGTTCCTCCAGCAATGTCTTATCCTCCAGCGCGGTGCGGGCGACAATCAGCAGCGCCGCCAGCCCGCCTGGGATAAGCGCCCAGAGCGAGCCGAGCATCAGCGGCAGCGCGAGCGATTGGATAATCGCGCCGACATAGCCCGGATGGCGCACGAACTGGTATGGCCCGGTGGTGCAGACGGTGTGCCCGCGCTCCTCCTGGATGCGGACAACCGTGGCAAAGTAGGCGTTTGATAACATCGCCCAACTGAATAGTGCGCCCCCCACCACAAAGGCCACGATCACGGCAATCTGGGTCGCGAGCGCGATCTGCCCCGTCCACCCGAAGCGCGCATCCAGCCCGGCGACGAGAAGCATGAGCACAAAGTACAGCACCGCCCACAGGCCGCCGATGATCTTGTCCCAGTCCTTCATCTCTCTGGTCTCAGCGCGTTCTGCGATGGTCTCCGGGCTGTAGCGCAGCATGAAGGTGGCGTTGATGGCAACACCAACCAGGTATATGCCGATATAGACCCACGCCCAAACCCAGTCGAGCCGCCCTGCCGCGAGGAACAGTATCGCTGCCTGGAATGTAATCGTGAAGAATACCTGAACCATCCGTTTTCGGATACCGGCTTTCAGGTCAGTATTTTGTCGCTGCTCATTGTGTGTGACATTTGCGTTCATGGTCCTTTCTCCTTCGCCGTTTACCAGATGCCCGGCAGCGGGCGATAGCGCACTTTCAGCGACGGTTGGTCAACTGCGGCGAAAGGGAAGCGACAGCGAAGGCAACCTCCAGCCGCCCTCCCCGCCCACGCGGATGTCGCGCCGCTGGAAGCGCCACCAGGCCAGGGCAGCGAAAAGCACCGCCACGGCAAGCAGACCAGCGAGCCACGCACCGTTCAGCGCATGGAAGGCATCTTGAGCCTGGTGGTAGTTGAGGGGGGACAGCCTGGCGATGGGCTCCAGCTTCTCGTTGATTTTCGCCAGGCCGGTGATGAAGAAGCTGGCCACCAGCAGCAGGCCGGCCGTCGTCGCCGCCAAGCGGCGCGATGGTAATACCATGCTCAGCAGCAGCGACAGCGCGCCGAAGAGCAGCAGCTCTGCCAGCAGCGATAGCAAAGGCAGCCACATTCTGCCCCAGCCGATGTCCATCGAAGACCAGGTCATGGATACGATGAAGCCCAGCCAAGTTATGACCAGGATGGCCACGGTAGCAGTGACAAAGGCCAGCAGTCGGCCCATGAAAAGCGCCGTGCGGCTCACAGGATGGGCCATTATCAGATCCAATGTGCCGCTCTCCTCGTGGCTTACCAGCAGACCGCTGCCCATCAGCACCGCGAAAATGCCCAGGATGAGCGGCATGTAGGAGAAGAATTCTATAGAGACCCATCCTTCCGGCGTGGCCATGGAGGTAATGTCGCCCATGAACGCCATGATCTCGGCCGGATAGAGCTCTACCAGTTCTGCAAACTGATCCATTTCCCCGGCGAACGAATCGTACATCGAAATGAGCAACACGCCCAGCAGAGCAAGGGCAATGCCCCAACCGAGGATTTGGCCTCGGAAACGACGCAGTGTATAGCGGAAAATCGTCGCCATTTTACTTGACCTCCTTTCGATCACCTTCGTAGTAAGCCAAAAAGATCTCCTCCAGTGAGGGGCGTTCGGTCTCAAAGGCGCTCACCGGGAAGGCAGCCAGGGCCTTGATGAGGCCGTCCATCTCCCCTGCCACTTCCAGCAGCACGCTCGTTCCATCATCCTGCGATAGCACCGTCACGCCAGGCACGTTCGCCAGCGAGCCCATGTCCACCGGCTGCTTAAAGCGGACATTGGCGCGGCGCAGGGCGCGGTTGATCAGAGTGGCAGGCTCGGCCACCTCCACCATCACGCCTTTGCGGATAATGGCCACGCGCTCCGCCACGGCCTCCACCTCGCTCATGATGTGGGAAGAGAAGAAGACGGTGGCGCCATTCTCCTTGGCCTCGGTGATCAGGTGCAGCACCTCATGTTGCATCAGCGGATCCAGGCCAAGCGTCGGCTCGTCCAGCAGGAGCAGCTCTGGGCGGTGCATCAGAGCCTGCACAATGCCGACCTTCTGCTTGTTGCCATGCGAGAGGTTCTTGATCGGGGGCTTGAGAGGGAGATCAAGACGCTCGGTGAGCTGGCGCACGAAGCCCCAATCCGCCTTGTTCCCACGCAAGGCATTGAGGTAGCGTAGCGCGCCTTCAACCGTCATATTGGGGTCCAGTTGCAGTTCGCCGGGCAGGTAGCCGGTGCGAGCGCGCACGGCGACGGAGTCGGTCTGGGGGTCTCTACCGAGCACCCGCACCGTGCCGCTGTCGGGGCGGATCAGATCCAGCAGGCAGCGGATGGTCGTCGTCTTGCCGGCCCCATTTGGGCCGAGAAAGCCGAAAATCTCGCCGCGCCACACCTCCAGGTCAACACCCCGCAGCGCGCGGACTTTGCCATAGGACTTGGTCAATCCTTGGGTCATTAGAGCAGTTTTTTCAGACATAATTGCCTCCTTCCTTTCTTTACTTTAGCTGTTTATGTGGCTCTCCAGGGCGCGGGCGAACAGTTCCCGATCCTCCTCCTGGATGATGTCCAGCGCGCGCTCCCCCAGCAGGGCCAGGATTTGGGGTAGATACAGGTCTGTCCGCAGGTGGTGCTCGGCGATAAAGACGAGAAGCGGACTGCTGGTCCAGGAAGCCCGCGCCTGGGTCGCAGTCAGCCACTCACCGATCAGCACCTCCTCCCCGTCAATGACCAGGATCAGCCCCAGCCCCCCTACCTGGGAAAGGGCCTCCTCGGACATGGGAGCGACGACCACCTGTCCGCCTGGCAGATCCAGGTCGCTCGTAGCATAAATCACCACTCGCACCCCGCGCTCGATTGCCTCTTCCAGCACAGTCTGCAAGGCCGGGAATGTGGTTGACAAGAGGGCCAGGTAGACTCTGGTCTTGGCCTGGCCAATCATCTCCATTGCTTTGCCCATGACGTTCTCGTGGCCTTCGATGTTCCAGACGTATTCGAGGTCGGGGGCCGAGGTGAGGACGGCCAGGTCATCCTTGAGTGAATCGGTGAGTTCTTCGTGCTCTCGGCGGAGCTGATCGAGGAACTCTGCCGCTGGAACCGGCGCGTACTTGGTAGCGCCGCCAGTTCGCAGCGTCATGGCCGCGCCGCGAGCGGTGAGCTTGCCCACAACTTCGTAAATCATAGAGCGGGGAACGCCGGAGAGCTTGGAGAGTTGGTACCCCGTGACGGGGCTCTCCCTGAGCAGAGCTACGTAGGCCTTGGCCTCGTACTCCGAGAAGCCGATTTTCACCAGTTTGTCAATGGAATCGTTGCTCATTTCCCTCACACTTTAGACGTTAGTATGATAACGTAGGCGTTAGTATTATAACTACGCATATTATACCAAAATTCACCTGGTTTGTCAAGCCTCAGAACCTTAAAATTTGCGTCCTTCACTGGCACGAAAAAGCCCCAACCCCGCGGAGTTAACCGCTGGGTTAGGGCCAGGCAGTGACAACCGTAGTGATGACTTCAGTCGTCTATCACAGAGGCAAAGCGACTAAAGTCGCTACTACGAACCCTTAAAGGCACTCTGCTCAGGGCCAGACCAGAAGGCCCGCGCCCAGGGCAGTCAGGACGGCGACCAGGGCCAGGTCAGCTCGGCCGAGGGGCAGAGACTCCCGGCGAGGGCCATCGGGCCGAAAGGCTCGTGCCTCGGCTGCCTCCACCACCTCGTCGCCTCTGCGCAAGGCGTTTACCACGATGGCCACGAGAAGCATTCGCAGGGCCCGCGGCCGTTCCCGTTGGAAGCCTCCCCGTAGCCGCATGGCTTGGTAAGCGTTGCGCGCCGTCTCCTCCAGCGTGGGCAGCAGGTTGAAGGCCACCCCCACGGCAAAGCCCAGCCCCTTTAATCCAGCCATCTCGAAAAGCCGGGCTATCTCGTCCACCGAGACGGCATAAGCGAAGCCTCCCACCGCCAGGGCCATGCTCAACGCCCGCACGGCCATCCACAGCCCCGCCCAGAAGCCCTGGCTTGAGAGGCTCAAGCCGAACAGGGAGAGGTCCTTCTCGCCGATGAGGAAGGGACTGAGCAGCACAGCCGAGGCCACGAGAAACCAGAACTCCAGGCGGCGGATGGGCCTCAGGCCGCCTGGGAAGAAAAGGGCAGACAAGACGATGACAAATCCCAGCACAAAAATGACCCTGGCCTCCGGAGCCAGCACGCCCAGGACGATAGCCCAGATCAAAAAGGCCAAAAATCCCCAGGTGCCGAAAATCCTCACCCTAATCCCCCTCGCCCCCGGTCAGCCGGGCCTGGATAGCCTTCCCCAGATCCCAGGCCAGCCACCCCGCCAGACCGCCAGCCACGATGCGGACGAGCAGGAAGGCGGCGACGATGACCAGGGCGTAACCCGTCTCAATGCCCAGCGACTGAGCCCCCTTCTTGAGCACCCCCAGGTAAACGTCGTAGATGCCCCGGCCGAGAAAAACGTAGGAGGCGAAGAACTTGTGGAAGAAAGTCCACAGCACTGCCAGGCAGCCGGCCAACATGAATCCCCCCCGGCCTGGCTTCCTGCCAAGGAAAAGGCCCAATTCCGCCAACAGGCACTCGATGATGATGCCGATCATGGCCGAGAGCTTCACACCGCCCATGCTCAGGGCCTTCAATATGGCCACCACCACGCCGATCATCAGCACCGAGCCAGCCCTGGGGACGAAGAGACGTCCGATCAGGGCCACGACCATGCCTACCGCGGCCATGATCGTGCCGACCCCTATCAGAGGGGTAGCTAGAGGGGGGAAGATGAGGTGCAGGTAAGAGCCAACAGTGATCTCTAGCACTCCCCACAGGGCGCCGAAAACGGCGATGTAAACCAGATCCCGAGTGGTAAAGCGAGTTTTCATTTTGCGTTTCCTCCATTACTGTTCAGTTACAGCTACCAGCAGAGGCGGCTCCCACGCCGCCGGTCCGCGGGCGTGGGAGCCCGCTCTGCTTCACAGCCCGGCGGGGGCTGCCCTCGACGGCGATGCGGCCGTTCCGCAGGAGAAGCACCCGCTGGGCATAGCGATGCACTAGCTCGTAGTCATGGGTGATGAGCAGGATAGCCATGCCTTTCCCGTTCAGGCGGCTCACGTGATCCATAAAAGCAGTCAGGTGGCCCCAGTCCTGCCCCATGGTTGGTTCGTCCAGGATGAGAAGGTCTGGCCGCAAAGCCAGCACCGAGGCCAGGGCAGTGCGCTGCTGCTCTCCGCCGCTGAGGGCGTGGATGCGCCGGTGGCGCAGACTTCCCAGGTCGGCAGCGGCCAGGGTATCCTCCAGTAGAGCGGGGGTGAGGAGACCGTAGTTGCGAGGGCCAAAGGCCACCTCCTCCTCCACTGTCTCGCAGAAGAGCTGCTCCAGGGGGTTCTGGAAAAGCAGACCCACCCGCCCCCTCACCTGCACCTTCCCCCGCCGGGGCTTCACCAGGCCGGCCAGCAGCCGGGCCAGGGTCGTCTTTCCCGCCCCGTTATCGCCCACCAGGGCCACCAACTCACCCCGCCGAATGGAAAGGTCCAGGCCAGCCAATACCTGCCTATCACCGTACCCAGCCACGACCCCTTCCAACTCCACCAGCAACTCCCCAGGCGAAGGATCATCGTTGGGAGTGATGAGGTTGGCCCAATCGCCCTGCGGATGGGTGGTGGGCCGGCGCACCCCCAGGCGATGGAGCATCTCGCGCCTGGCGAAGATCTCCGCAGGCGACCCGTCGGCCACCGGCAGTCCTTTTTCAAGGATGAGAACCCGGTCGGCCAGTTGGCTCACTTCTCCCATCTTGTGCTCGGCGATGATCACCGTCGAAGACTCGCGCCGCAGGCGTTCCAGGGTGGAGAGCACCTGACGGGCACCGACCATATCCAGGTTGGAGGTGGGCTCGTCCAGGATCAGAATGCGGGGGGCCATGGCCAGAACTGCGGCTATGGCCAGGCGCTGTTTTTCGCCGTCGGAGAGGGTGTTCACCCGGCGGCCTCGCAGATGTTCCAACCCTGTCGCAGCTATGGCCCATTCCACCCGTCGAGCCACCTCGTCCGGGGGCAGGCCCAGGTTGCGGGGACCAAAGGCCACTTCCTCCTCCACCCGCAGGCAGAAGAGCTGGGTGGCCGGGTTCTGGAAGACCAGGCCAACGTGGCCAGCCAGAATCGGCAGGGAGTGTTCCTGGGTATCCAGCCCGTCCACCACCACCTTGCCTTTCATGTGGGCCAACGAGGCGTGGGGGATGAGGCCCGCCAGGGCCCGCAGCAGGGTGCTCTTGCCACAGCCGGAGGGACCAGTCACCAGCACGAACTCGCCGGGTCGGATGGAGAGGGAGAGCCTGCCCAGGATGCGCTGCTGGCCGTAGTACACCGTCAGGTCATCTACCTCGATCATGCTCAGCGAAAAGCTCCTTGATGATGGCGTCAGCGAGGGCCTGGCGGTTCTCCTGGGTGACGGTGAAGGCGCGGAAGGGAACGCCGGGGAGCCGCTCCTGCAGTTGTCCTGCCAGCTCCGGACGGACCACCAGCAGCAGTGGGAGCCTCCGGGCGGAGAGATCGGAGAGGAGCGGGGCCAGCCCCCTCCCCCGCTCCAGCTCCAGGGGGCCGATCTCGTCCACGATGAGCAGGTCGCAGCCTTGTGAAATCGCCGCTCGGAGTCTCCCAATCACCCAGGAGAAGACATCGGCGTCGAAGCTGTAGCAGCCTGTGCTGGGACCGCCCAGGTCACCGTCGGCCCGCGCCAGGAGCCGCTGTTCGCCGTCGGACACCATCAGGGCGTGGTAAGCTAGGGGAAGGCCATCTCTGCTTAGGAGAGCAGGCGACAGCATCCCAGCCGGTTCATAGCCCAGTTCACGGCTCAGCACCGCCACCCGCCTGCAGACGGTGGTTTTCCCTACCTGGCGCTTTCCAATCAGCAGAATGTTCACAGCCCCTCTATTATCTCACTATCTTCGCTAACAATCACGTCGCCTGCCACTTGTCGCCCATGATAACGCTGTACAAAAGAAGCAAAGGCCACGATGGTCTTTCGTGACCTTTCGCGTGTTTCGTGATTCAAACTGCCCCTAACAGCCCTTCCACAGCAGAGGAAGATAGAACTGGTAGGTATCGGTTGGCACAATAAGAACCGAACCGTCGTCCGTCGTGCCTGGAACGCTCTGGCCCGACGTATCGCCAAACGAAGCCGCCGGGTCTGGCGAGAAGCTGACCGCTGCCTCTATTCCGCTGGGCGGACTGCCCACGTTCAGCGTCATGGAGACAATCGCCCCGTCTGACAGCGAAGCCAGCGGCGGGAAGAGGTCAGCGATAAAGAAATCTAACTCGCCGTCGGTGTCACCCTCATCAAAGGTGACCGAAGCATCAAATGCGCCTGGCAGGTTGAAGGTGACCGCGTCGGGGACGTCGTCCCCGTTGCTGTCCGTCGGGTCGAAGCTCAGCCAGGTCTGATCGTAATCCACCGAGAAGACCACACTGCTGATGCTGTTGTCATTGGCAGTGAAGTTGATAGGCAAGGTCACCCTGCCGCCGGGCGAAGCTGGGACCTGGTCTGGGATGACCAGCGCGGGGCCGTTGGCTAGCGTGGTCAAGCCAAAGGGAAGAGGCAGACCAGCCGCTGGGGCAGGAGCACCTTTACCACTGCGCGTGCCGGAGCCGCCGAAAATGAGCAATACAGTGTAGGAGATGTCCCCCGCATCCACGACTGCGTCTCCGTTGGCGTTGCAGCCCACGGGATCACCAGAGAAAGTGCCGCCAGGGGTGTCCGCCGGATCATTGCCGTCGCCATCGAAGATCTCCAGTACCAACGCCGAGATGTCGCCAGCGTCCACCGCTCCATCGCAGTTGCAATCACCCGCTATCTCAGGCAGGATTTTAACGGAGCCATCGTTCGTGGTTCCCGGCACACTCTGGCCGTCGGTGTTGCCAAAAGAGGCGCTCGGATCATCTGAGAAACCCACTGGCGCAATGATGCTGGCGCCTGGATCGGGTTGGCACGTCGTGGTAAACGTGATGGTGGCAAGAATACTGTCGGGCAGCGAGGCCAGAGGTGGGAAGAGATCGGCGATGAAGAAATCTAGCTCGCCATCGGTGTCGCCTCCGTCAAAGGTGACTGAAGCGTTAAATGCACCTGGAAGGTTCAAGGTAATCGCGTCGGGGATGCCGTCCTGGTCACTGTCGGTGGGATCGAAGGCCAGGCAGGTTTGATCGAAGTCCACCGAGAAGGCGGTGGAGGCGATGCTATGCTCGTTGCTGGTGAAGTTGATCGGCACGGAAACGGTCTGGCTGGCGTGGGCTGGGATATTGCTGGGGATGCTCAGGATTGGCACGGGGCCCTCCTGCGTGGGCGTGGCGGTCGGTGTGTTGGTCGGGGTTGAAGTAGGTGTCGAAGTGCGAGTCGGAGTTAATGTAGGGGTGGATGTAGGCGTAGCTGTGTCTGTTGCTACAGAGGTTGGAGTCCGGGTAGCGGTGAAAGTGGGCGTGGAGGTAGATGTACCCGTAGGGGTGGGCGTGTTGGTGGGCGTGCTGATCGGGGTGGCTGTTGGGGTGTCGGTCGGCGTGGCTGTTGGTGTGTTCGTCGGTGTGGGTATCTTGGTCGGTGTGCTGGTTGGTGTAGGTGTGGGTGTTCGTGTCGCCGTCGGCGTCCTAGTGGGAGTAGCTGTCGGTGTGTCGGTGGGCGTGGCTGTGGCGGTGCTCGTGGGAGTAGGTGTGGCTGTGTTGGTGGGCGTCGATGTGCTGGTGGGAGTAGGTGTGGGTATTCGTGTCGCCGTCGGCGTAGCTGTGGGTGTCGGGGTGGGTGTTCCCGAGGGATACTCATCAGCCCCCACATCATAACCCGACCCTTGGGGCCGCATATCACCATCAATGTCATCGGTCACGCCAGCATCCACGCCAACGTCAATCGCCGCTGAGCCGGGACCAATATGGTAGTCACCTCCCGCCGGGTTGACGAACTTCGGGTCGCCCGTGAGGTTATTAGTGCAGGAAGCCCCGCCACCGCAGGGGGTGCCGCTGTTGAAGAAGAGAGTGTGGTCGGCGACGATGTTGGTGCCCCAGAAACCGGCGATGGTGTGGGAAGCCACAATGGTGTTGGTGAGCGTCGCCGTGCCACCATCGGTGCACAGGGCATAGGCGCCGTTGTCGTCCAGGGTCCAATGGCGGGCGGTGAGCCTTGCGCCACCGGTGACAAAGATCCCCTCGTAGGGCGCCTCGTTGTGGGCAATGACATCGTTTTGGGCGGTGATCTCGCCACCGGGGATGGAAAGCCCACCGCCGGATTGGGTAGCGGTATTGCTGAGGACGATATTACCCTCCATAATACCAGTGAAGGAGCCGGACAGGCTGAGGCCTCCACCGGAGCTCGCTGAATTGCCAAAGAAAGTGTTGTAAGCCACGTTCACTTCGCCGCAGCACATGCCGCTGAAGTTAGCGCCACCGCCCGGGCCACCGGTGGAGTTGTTGCGGAAAGCATTGTGCTTGACGATCGCCGAACCTCGTACCTCGGCCCCGCCTCCGGCATAATAGGCGGAGTTGTCCTCAAAGACGTTGTACTCGATGACCTTGGTCGTGGGTATCCCATAACCGGACTCGGTCATGATTCCGCCACCGTAGGAACCGACATTGTGAGAAAAGACGTTGTGGCGCACGGTCAGGTCGGCAAGGATCGTAGCATTGATTGAGCCGCCGAAGTAGGCGTTGTTACCGGAGAAGGTGCTACTGATCACCGTAGCGGCGCCATCCTCAATGTGGATACCCCCACCACCACCCGCAACGTTGCCGGCGAAGGAACTGCCGGTGACCAACAGGTCGCCTTCGGTAAGGTGAATGCCGCCGCCGCGATCAGCCGACATATTTTCGACAAAGGTACAGGTCGACACGACCACTGTCCCCGTGAGGATGTTGAGGCCGCTACCTTTAGTAGTGCCGCCCGCATTGCCCCGCTGTATCGTCAGCCCCGCCAGGGTTATGGTTGCCACCCTGGTACCGTCAATGACGACCCCCCGGCGGCGGGTCACATTCTCGGCGTCTATCATGGTGGGCTGGGTGATGGGATAAGAGTTGGCCCAGTCTGTGGTGGTGTAGCCTCCGGTAAGGGTGATGGCCCTGTTGATGTAGACCACCTGGAAGCCGGTGCCGGTGTACACTCCCTGCGCCATCTTGATAGTGTCGCCATTCGAGGCAGCATCTACGGCGTCCTGCGGGTGGGCGTAACAGGGGAGCATTCCCCCGCAGTCACCGTCAGGTGCCACGTAGTGGGTTGTCGCCCCCTGTGCCTGGGTCGTAAAACTGCCCAAGATGAGCCAAAGAGCCACCAGAGCGATGAGGGGGATGGTGAGGGATAGGGCCAGGTAAAGGGTCTTTCGGTTGCTCATGCCACACCTGTGCAAGATAGACCGTACAGATATATTCTTTTGCCTCTTCTCGCTCATTTCTATCTCCTTTCGCACTGTTTACAACCCCAAGACAAGCGCCAGCCTCAGGGCACGCAAGGGTGTAGCCGTGGCTGGCGTCGGGTTTGAGAGCTGGGTTGACTGTGTTGGCCTGGCACCACCAGGGGTGCGCTCTTGCGCTCTATCTCGGCCAAATCCTTGGATTGAGCTTGTCGAAATCACCGGGCATTTACAATTATACACCAATTTGGACGGAAACGCAATCAGGAAATCCCTTCGGCATCTCCTGATGCTGCTTGATCACCGCCCCCTACTGCCCTCGCTACAGGGGGATGACGCAGATGAAACGCAGCACCGTATCGCCATCGTTGACGAACTGGTGCTTTTCCTCCGGGGCGACGAAGACGGCGTCACCCTCGCGGAACGGTGTCTCGCCATCCACCGCCCTGAGATGCCCCGTGCCGGCCAGGATAAATGCCTCGTGCTCCCAGGCGTGGGTGTGGAAGGGGGAGGCGTCCCCCGGCTCCACCTCGAAGACGCGCAGGGCGAAGTTCGGCGCGCCGTCCTTCTCGGTGATCATCCAGCGCACGGTGACGCCCGGCGCTTCCGTGGCGGGCTCCGGCGTAACCTGACGGTAGTTTTTCACGATCATTGTAAGCTCTCCTTTCAACTCAGTATTGGAAAGTGTAGGTAACTTTGCGCATTTTTGCCACGAATTACACGAACTCGGAAGTGGAAACGGCTTTCACTAATTCATAATCTTCCCTTCGTGTTAATTCGTGAAATTCGTGGCTGATTTAACGACGATCTCATCGCCCTTCCTCACCCGGCCGCTCTCTATCACCCGGCAGAAGATGCCTTCGGTGGGCAGGATTGAGAGCCCCTGGAAGTTGTAGGTGTGGGTCACGTCAGGCGGCTTGCCGATCTGGACTACCTCCAAAACGGCCTCTCCAGTCCGCAGGCGCGTGCCGAGGGGCAACGAGACGAGGTCAATGCCCTGGGTGGTGAGGTTCTCGGCGAAGTCGCCGGGGGCGGCCTTGATGTCGTGCTCCTCGTTGAGCCGCTCGATGCTCTCCCAAGCCAGGAGGCTGACCTCCCGCTCGCTCAGGCCAGCGTGGGCGTCACCCTCCAGGCCGTAGCCCTCCCGCAGATGGCCCTCGCCCATATCCCTTTTGGGATCCAAGCGCCTCTGGCTGGCGCAGACAGCTATAATCACACTCATCAGCCCAAAGCCTCTCTGATTCGCATCCACACTGACTTCAACTCCGCTGTCACCGGCCCGTCGTCGTATTCCGTCACCGGCTGGCCTTGCACCATGGCCTCGGTGACCACGGTGTCGAAGGGCACCTGTCCCACCAAGGCGATTCCCTGCGCCACACAGAAAGCGGCGATTTCGTCGGCCCGCGAGGGGTTGATGTCGGCCTTGTTGACGCAGACCAGGGCCGGCACGCCGAAGTGGTTGGTGGTGGCCAGGATGCGCTCCAGATCGTGGATGCCTGAGATGGTAGGCTCCACCACCAGTAGAGCCAGGTCGGCCCCGGTGCTGGCGGCGATGACCGGGCAGCCGATGCCCGGCGGGCCATCCACGATGAGCAGCTCGCGGCCCTCGTCCAGGGCCAGGAGCCGAGCCTTCTGTTTGACCAGAGTCACCAGCTTGCCAGAGTTCTCCCGTGCGGCGAAGAGGTGGGCATGGAAAAGGGGGCCGAGGCGGGTGTCGGAGCGGAACCATTGTCCGTCTGTATGCTCTTCCATGCGGATGGCTTCCGTAGGACATTGATAGAAGCAAGAGGCGCAGCCCTCGCAGGCGATGTCGTCTATGGCATAGGCCCCCTCCCCCCCTGCCCCCCCTCCCCCAACCCTGGGAGAGGGAGGAAGTATCGCCTCGAAGCGGCAGACATCGGCGCAGATGCCGCAGGCGGTGCACAGATCGGGGTCAATGATGGCCAGTTTACCGCCAGCGAAGTCGTGGGTCTCCCGCACTTGCGGCGATAACAGCAATTCCAGATTGGCGGCATCCACGTCGGCATCGGCCATGACGGCGGAAACCCTCGCTACGGGCATCTCTTCCGAGGCCAGGTGAGCCAGCGCTGCTGCCACCGTCGTCTTACCAGTGCCACCTTTACCGCTGAGAATGACGAGTTGCTTCATCGGACCACCTCCCGCTGAATGAGGCGATACAGTTCGACAAACTGCTCTCGACACTCCGGCAAGGCTTCCACCATCGTCACTCCCTCTGAGTATGCCTCGGCGATGCGGCGGTCGAGGGGGATGCGCATCAGAATGGGAATGCCCTCGGCGGCGCAGTAATCCTCCACGCCCCGGTCGCCCACGCCGTCGCGGTTGATCACCACCCCCACGGGCAGCCCCAGCTCATCGCGGGCCACTTCCACCGCCAGCCTCAGATCGTGCAGGCCAAAGGGGGTCGGCTCGGTGACCATCAACACGAAGTCGGCCCCGCGCATCGTCTCCACCACCGGACAGGAAGTACCCGGCGAGGCATCCAATATGACGCTGGATTGCGGACGCAAGTCCGCCTCCCCGATACGTTCCTTCAACTGGCGGATGACGGGCACCGCCATAGGCTCGCCGATGTTCAAAATACCGTGCGCGAACCGTATACTCCCGGCTCGTCCTTCTTCAATGACGCCCGTCACGTTCAACACCTCGTGGATGGCCTCTTCGGGACAGTTCAGGGTACAACTGCCGCAACCGTGGCACAGCTCAGGAAAGATGAGCACTTTCTGCTTCACCACCGCGATGGCGTGGTAGGCGCAGACCTCCCCACAGCGCCCACAGAAGGTGCACCTGTCGTAGTCCACCTCTGGGATGAGCACCCCCACCTCCTCCCGGCGTTCGATGGTGGGGTTGAGAAAGAGGTGGGCGTTGGGCTCTTCCACGTCACAATCCAAGAACAACGGATTCGCAGAGTTAACGGATTGATCCGCGGCTATTGAAAGCGCCAGGTTCACAGCAACGGTGGTCTTCCCCGTGCCACCCTTGCCGCTGGCTACAGCAATGATCATGACTGGCCTCCCCTCTCCGGAAAGTTCAACCTCGTGCCTGCCGGACAGGGGGCCACTTTCTCGCCGAAAGCCTGGGCCAGGGTGACATAGGCCCGCTGTCCGGTGCAGTGGTTGAGATAGAGCCGGGGCACGCCTAGCTCTCTCAACACCTCGATGACGCGCCCCAGATGGGCTTCGTCGGCGTGGAGCAGATGGGTGCCCCCGGCCACGGCAATGATCTTCAGGCCAAAAGTGCGGCGCACGTGGGCCAGGGTATTGAGCAGCCCGGCGTGACAGCAGCCACAGAGCGCCACCAGTCCCCCTTCTGTCTCCAGCACCAGGGTCATATCGTCGCGATAGGGATCAGGCTCCCAGCCTTCCATCCCACCAGGCCCGCGCACCAAGTGATGGGCGCTGCGGCCCTCTGGCTCGGCACGGTCTGTGATCTCGCCCGTCGTCCACACGCCGGGCAGAATCTCCGTCGGCTCGTCGCTCAGTTGAAGCGTCAGCCGCTGCTCCAACGCCTCCCTTTCCAAAGGCAGGCCCACGCATTTGACTGCCCCCTCCCGCCGCGAGAAGCGCTCGCGGAAGAGATCGGGATGGGCATGGAGGGGGATCCCGGCCACTCGATCCAGCAGGGCCGGCAGCCCGCCGGTGTGGTCGTAGTGGGCGTGGCTGATGGCCAGCGCGTTGATCGCCGCCGGCTCAATGCCCAGCAGCTCCAGATTATGCAGCAGCACCGTGCCGCTCTGGCCGGTGTCGAACAGGACGCTTCCGCTTTCTGTTTCGATCAAAAAAGCCAAGCCATGCTCACCCCAGAACGGCGAGTGATCGCAGACGGCGTCGTCTACCACACAGGTTACTTTCATTGCTCAACTCTCCCTGTTTACTCGCGGGGCATTTTGTCCCGTTAGGCGAAGGTCTCCGACCGAGACCTTGCCGAACGTGGTTCAACGTTCCTCGCTTATTAGCGGGTCATCTTGGTGCCACACTTGGGGCAGGTAATCTGATAGCATGGCTGTCCCACCTGGTGAGGCACTTTGTGACCACAGTTGGGGCAGACGCAGTTGCCGCCTGGTCCGGCCACCTTGCGACCTCCCATGCGGCCCGGCCCACGACCGCTGCCGCGGCCGGCGCCACTGCCACGGCCACCGCCTCGGCCAAAAAGTCTCTGTAACATCACTCTCACCTCCTTCCGCAAACCTGATCCGTCGAACAGGGCGGGATCTCGCAGCACTCCTCCCGCCCACAGCAGGTCCACCCCGCCGGACGTCTCTCTCCTATCATCACGTAGGGAGCGGATATGCGCCTCTTTGGATTTTGAGCTTTGGATTTTGGATTTGGTAGACCTCCCTCACATCATTTGGACTGCCTTTCTTTCTCCAATTCCTCTTCCAGATCCTCCAACTGTTGAAACATCATCGGCGGCACCGAATGGGCCGGCCATCGGCTCTCCAGCTCCGCTATCTGGCTCTCCAGTTCCTTGATCCGCTCACTGCTCATGTTCCTCAAATCTCCCAGTCGGAAATATACCTGAAGACAACCTGCCTTCTGTTTAGAGCCTTCAACCAGAGGAAGAGGGTGCGCAAGCGCTAGAGGAGGCCATCGCGATGCTCGACGTCCTGGCGCTGAAGGCAGAGATGAGCTTATCCACCTTACGGCCGCCGCATTTCGGGCACTCCACCTCAGAGGTCGAGGCGCTGAAGCGCACCAGCTTCTCGAATTTCTCTCCACATTCCGAACATCGGTACTCGTAGATTGGCATTTGTCTTACCTCACTTTCTTGAGACCCTAAAGGTTTTGGAAACCTTTAGGGTCTTGTGGCGGTCAGAGCGCGAACTCAGCCACCAGGAAGGTGTGATCTGAGGGGCGCTCCACCAGCCGGGCCTCCACGTCAATCCAGGCGCGGGTGGACTGGCGAGCCAGCGGCTCGGTGGCCCAGATGTGATCCACCCGCCAGCCGACTCCCCGCTCCACGGGATTCCGCGCCCGGTAGTCCCAATAGGTGTATTGTCCCGCC
>SDBU01005173.1_pt1 | contig 15719 bp, 12 predicted proteins | sample 2277071 | NCBI WGS metagenome assembly SDBU01 (sample SAMN10397929, study PRJNA504765) | marine sediment metagenome | isolation source: marine sediment core GS08_GC12, 126 cmbsf | place: Arctic Ocean: Gakkel Ridge, Loki's castle | collected 2008
TTCATTGCATAGGCAGTAAGGGCAATAATGGGGATACGGCTGAATGCTAGGGTCTCTCTGAGCTTTCTGGTCACCTCAAGCCCACTCAATTTAGGAAGCTGTATGTCCATTATAATGAGGTCTGGGCGTTCCCTCTTAGCTATATCCAATGCCTCTTCCCCATCAGTTGCTTTGAGCAGAGTGTAGCCTTTGGTTCTAAGGGTCATTTCAATCAGTCTCATACTTGGGGGGCTGTCTTCTACAATTAGTATTTTCCCGTCCATTACCTGTTTTTCTCCTGAACAAAGCTACCCCAAAATAGCGATTGAAATGCAACTTGGCTTTGCCAACTTACACGTCATTGCGAGGAGCGTAGCGACGAAGCAATCTCTAAAAAGGGATTGCTTCGCTTCGCTCGCAATGACAAGGAAACTCTGTTCAGTTTTCACCCAAAACCTCAACTTTTGAAGTTAATCGCTGATTTCCGGTGGCTCACTCCCTGTTGCCAGGGGTAGAGTAAAGGTAAATCGACTTCCTTTTCCATATTCACTCTCCACCCAAACCTTACCATCGTGCTTTTCTATAATCTGCCTGGTAACTGCCAACCCCAGCCCAGACCCACTCCTCTCCTTTATTAGAGGATTGTCTAGTTGGCAAAATGGTTCAAATATCCTTTCCTGGTCATCCTTCTTGATACCAATGCCATTATCAATCACGCTGACCTGACACCAATCACCTACTCTAGCTGCCTCAATCTTCACCTTGCCTCCATCTGGGGTAAACTTAGCCGCATTGCCCAGCAGGTTGATGAGCACCTGCCTCACCTTGTCCTTATCGGCATGAACCGGGGGAAGCCCTCCTTCCATCTTGACCTCAAGGCTTTGCTTACTTTGTGCAAGCCGGGTCACTATAGTACTTCTTAACGATTCTATTAAATTACTTATAGCAAAATCTCTCAGTCTGAGTTCCATCTTACCTGATTCTATCTTGGAGAGGTCGAGAACCTCGTCAATTAAGTTCAGCAGGTGCTTACCGGCACCCCGAATATCGCCAAGGCATTGCCCCTGCTCCTCATTAATCTCCCCAGGCACCTTATCCATCATCAATTCAGAAAAGCCGATAATAACATTGAGTGGAGTGCGTAGCTCGTGAGACATGCTAGCTAGAAACTCGGACTTGGCCTGAGTCGCCTTCTTCAATTCTTCATTGGCTTCAAACAATAGCCGATTAGAACGCTGCAAATTCTCCACAAGCCTCTTATTCTCTAGTAAGAGCCTTTGCTGTTTGAGGGCGTTAGCAATAGTGGTCTTCATCTCATCGGGATTAACCGGCTTGACAAAGTAAGCATAGGCACCCTGGTTTACGGCATCTATCGCTGTCTCCACACTGGCATAGCCGGTCATCATAATTACCGCCACATCAGGGTTTATCTCTTTGGCTAGCTCCAGTATCTCCATCCCATCAACATCGGGTAATTTTATATCGGTAATAACCGCATCAAAGGGGCTTCTCCGTATCATCTCTAGGGCATCAGCCCCCCTTTCCAACCCGATAACCTCGTACCCGGCATCCTCCAATATGCCGCACAGGGTTGTCCTTGTGCCAATCTCATCCTCTACTACTATAATGGTAGCAGCAGCTGGTATCACCTCTTCCTCTCCTTGGCTATATCTTCTACCAACGCTATTACTTTCTCTATATCAAAAGGCTTATATATGCAGGTGTAAGCACCCTGGCTTATTGCCCTTTTTACTAAATCCTCTTCAGTGTAGCCGGTCATCATAATCACTGTTGCCTTAGGGTCTATCTTCTTAACCTGCTCAAAGGTCTCAACACCATCCATACCCGGTAGCCTCACATCCAAAAAGATGATGTCATGGTGTCGGCTCTTCACCATCTCAATTGCCTCAGCCCCATCCTGAGCAGTAGCCACTCGGTATCCCTTATCTCCCAGTATCCCCTTTAGCGTTTCCCTATCGGCAAACTGGTCGTCAACCACCAGTATCAGGATTTTCTCATGAAGCAACTCTTCAATGATAGCGATGATTCCATCAATATCAAATGGCTTATAGACAATGGCATAGGCACCCTCCTCCAGGGCTTCCTTCACCAAATCCTCCACCGAGTAGGCGGTCATCATAATTACCACCGCCTTCGGGTCTATTTTCTTGACTTCCCTGAAGGTTTGAACCCCGTTTATCCCCGGCATCTTTATATCCATAAAGATGGTATCAAAATGGGTCTCTCTTACCGCCTGGATAGCCTGGTAACCGTCCTCTACAGTAACTACATTGTGCCCCTTGTCCTCAAGTATTCCTCCCAAAGTCAGGCGTATACTCCTGAGGTCATCAACCACCAAGATATTGGTTTTTCCCATTATTCACCTCCAATGCGCTCTTTTATAAACATCTACTCCATCTTCAGGGGTAACTTTATGTTAACCGTAGTTCCCCTTCCCGTCTCGCTCTTCACCTCTATGTTCCCTTCATGTCTGTCTATGATTGCCTTACATACAGCCAGACCCAACCCGATGCCCTTGGCTTTAGTTGTAAACAGGGGGTCAAAGATTTTGCCCATAGCTTCCTTGGGTATGCCACAACCGGTATCAGAAATTTCCACCTCCAGGAATTTATCCCTTGCCCTGGCACTGAGTGTCAGCTTTCCTCCCTCGGGCATAGCCTGAACCGCATTCAGAAGTATATTCACCATCACCTGACGTATCTGGTCAGTGTCTATTTCAAACTCAGGCAGACCGGCATCTAGCTTTTTAGCCACCTCTATGTTCTCCGGGATAGTCAAGCGTGACAGGGCATCCTCAATTACCTTGTTTATCCTCGCTGGCGAAAGAGCTGGCTTCCCCACTCGGGAAAATCCTAGAAGGTCACTGATGATTTTGTTGGAGGCATTTATCTCATCATCCACGATATCGAGAAATTCCATAACCCGCGGCTCTTTTTGCGCTAATTCGCTCTTCGCCACCTTCCCTTTTACATAGTAAACGGCGTTCTTAATCGCCCCGAGGGGGTTCCTGAGCTCGTGTCCCACTCCAGCTGCCAGTTGCCCTATCGCTGCCAGCTTCTCCGAGCGAATCAGTTGCTCCTGAGCCTCTCTCAGCTCCTGCTCCATCCGCTTGCGCTCGGTAATATCCATAAAGTTTCCCAGAACTGCTCGGTTTCTCTTATATTGAACGGAGGTAACTGTCTCTATTGCCCATCTCGTCTCCCCACCCTTGCCAATAACCCTAAATTCATAGAGAGAAGAGCGGTTTCCCTTTAACATTTCCACTGCATTTTGTCTGACCATCTCCCTGTCTTCGGGATGGATGAGCATCAAAGGGTCCGTACCCAACAATTCATCTTCGGTAAAGCCCATGTATTTTTGGAACTGGGGGTTGACAAACCGAAACCTCCTATCCTGGACGATGTAAACACCAACCGGTGAGCTGCTCGCCAAGGTTCGGTAAAGCTCCTCTGCCTGCTTGCGCAAGCTGATATACACAGACATTACCGGACTTACGACAACAGCTAACATTAGGCTACCTAATATAGCGATGATGACATGGGACATCACAAACCTATGAAGCACAAGCATTATTACAAAATTCATTGTAGCTATTACGATGACGAGCCATAATACCGTCAGCGCACTACTCATCACCAACACGTCAGCATAGCGGTTCCATGACCCCGTTAGCGCCTCCCCTGCCCGTTGACGATTAGCCATATACAGATATAGCACCGGACTTATGACAACAACCAAAATTAGGCTATCTACTATTGCATGGACGACAAGGGACAGCGTAAGCGTTTGAAGCATAAGCATGATTAAAAATTCCACTATAGCTACTACGATGATGACCCATAATATAGTTCCTGGAAAAGAAGTTATGATCTTTTTAGTCTTTTTGTACTTTCTAAAATCTAACATCTTGCACCTCTACCGCCTGCTTGCACCAGATAATATCAGGGGAAGGTATGTTGCTTAGTACTTGTTCCTTCTTAGACATCCTCATCATCCCCTTAACTAGCATCTATGCCAATTGTATCATAAAAGCATAAAAATTGCCAATAGTCATTATAGCATAAGGTCAATAAAAGGCAAATCCAGTGACAGATGGCATTTATCAGGGTAGATTAAAGGAAATCAGATTGATAAATCTCGCCAAAGGCGGATAAACAAATGTGGTGACAGAAGGAGGATAATCAATGCCATGGGCTTCTTCAGAAAGTTAAGACACTCCTGAAATAGGCGGTTATCACACCGAGAGAGACAATGATAACCAGGGTAACGATTCGGGCTAGGATTAGATTATAGTGGCCTGTCTTGGCAGCACGGAGAGTATCCCTGCGGGTTATCCAGTCTTGGTGATTAAGTGTTAGCAAGCTATAAATTCTAATAATTGCTGTGGCAAAATTTGCCAGGACATAAGCTGGCAGAACGACAATATCACCCGGGCGCCTTATCAAATGAGGTATGATTTTTACTCCTCGGCTCAGAACATACCAAGTTAGCAGGATAGCTGCTGGTAGCCACATCTCCTGCACCAATGAGACTAATAAGTAGGTCAGGCTCAGAGTCAGAGTAAAAGGGCAAATTACCCTGTCAATGAGGTGAAAAACCAGGAAAGGGTGTTTCCAAACCCAGCCCTGCCGCAGGGTTCGTAAGTCAGCTCGCCAGGTATTCCTCGACCAGCGAGTTCGCTGTTTAAACAGGGTTGACAGCTTAGTTGCTCCGGGAGTATAAACTTGTGCACTACTTTGGTAACAGGCTTTCCAGCCAACGGATTCCATCAAGTAGGTAAATCTCTTATCATCACCACCGATGCAAGGTTTTCCCCAAAAAGTTTCATTTACCATATCATCAACTAAAGGAAGAATAGCCTTAGAACGGTAGAGAGCGGTGCGACCGGAGAGGCAAGTTAGCGCGTCGCTTTTGGCAGCGACAAAGGGCATCTCATCCTGATACCTTAGGTCAAGCTGGATGTCAAAAATAAGCTGGGCTATAGTCTTTGGCTCAAGGACATTCTGGCGTGTAGCCACGCCACCAACCTCTGGGTCACTAAAGGGGGGGAGGGCTTTGTCCAAAAGCGTCTTCGTCCAAATAGTATCACTGTCCACTAAAGCAATTATTTCCCCTGTAGCAGCTCTGATTCCGTCAGCTAGGGCAGACCTTTTTCCGGGTGTTTCGGTAATAATCAGTTTTGCCCCATCATACTGTTTAGCGAATCGCCGGAATTCCTGGATGCATGCAGTATCGGCGTAATCAATAACGGCTATTATCTCTTGAGGATTGTTAGCTTGCCACGATTCCAGAGCTTGGTGAAAGACTTCGAGGTTTTCATTGTATACCGGGGTTACCACCGAGACACTGGCACTATAGGGCTTGCTAATTGGTTTGTATGTTCTGCTTACTAGCCGCCGGAAAAGCCATACTCCCCATCTCCAAGCACCGATTAAGCCCAAAGGGAAATAGAATATTAATATCGCTAAATAATCGCTCATGCTTTAATAAGCTCCATCTTAGTATTCTCTTGGCGACGGGATGCTTTACTAACAAAACTATCCACCGGGCATAACTGGTCATCTGGAACTTGCTCCCCCATCTCCTCATTAACCTTAATCACGGCATCTAACAGGAGCATAGGGCTCAGATTGAATTGGAGAGCAAAGGAGCAAAACGCCCTGGTATCTTTGGGCAGGCAGCTACCACCATATGGTCTTCCTCCCACTGTTCCATACTCCGGATTCCACATCCCCTCTGCCGACTTTACTACCAAGGAGTTCACTGCCTTGCTGTCAATACCCAGCTTCTGGCATACCACGTGCATCTCATTGAAAAAGCTAATCTTGGTGGCATTGAACAGGTTATGAACATACTTCATCATCTCTGCCACCTTGAGTTCGGTTATCACTATTTCAGCCCCAAACGCCTGATAAAGCTCCCTCAGTTCCTTACCTGACCTTTCATCATAAGCGCCGATAACTGTCAGCCAGGGATGGGCAAAGTCCTGTTCGGCACTGGCTGCCCTCAGGAACTCGGGGTTCGTACATATGCCAAAATCCAACCCCGCCTTTTTCCTTGAGTAATACTTCAGCGTGGGAATTATTCTTTCCTCGGTCATGCCTGGCAAAGAGGTACACCTGACCACCACCGAATGATACCTATTAATATCAGCCAATTTGGCTCCCAGCTTTTTAACTGCACTCTGCAGGTAGTCTAGCACTATCTTATCGTTGCGTGTTGGAGTGCATACGCAGAGCATACTAACATCAAACTCTCTCAGGTCATAGTCGTCACAGGTTTCGTAGCTCTCCTCGCTGAGCCTAGATAGCACATCGGGGTTTACATCATAAAAAACGACACGGTGTCCCTTGCCATGGAAACCTTTCCCTGTTGCCTGCCCAACTACTCCTGAACCAATTATGAGGATGTTCTTTTTCATTTATTACCCCCTTTTCTTTACCCAAGTCATCAATATCTATACTTTAATCTTAGGCTATCGGAATTAATTGTTCATAAAAATGGCGTTTAAACTTCATTAAAATGTGGGGCTAAAAAGTGCATCATCACTGGGTAGAATTTGCTGTAAGAACGCTGCGGCAATGACTGGCAACCATCAGGATAAGCCAAAGTGGAATAGGTTACCATTCCTCTCTTGAGACTTTCCGTAGCTCGCCGGCATTACTAAAACCATGAGCAAATACTGCGTTTACTGAGGCATCTTTTAAGATGCTTTGTTTAACTTCCTCGTATTGACCCTGATACTTAGGGATTTGCTCTCCGCTTTTATCAAATACCATAACCATATTGTTTTGAAACCTGATAACAGTTTTAATCATTTAAGCTTTTACCTCCTTGACCAATCTTGTCTCTTTTATTTGCCTTCTCATCACAAAGCCAGCAAATATCCTGGATAAGACTATCTATGTCATACTTATCGGTATCTATAGTTTTAATTAGCTTAATCCTCTCGCAATTATTGAATTTAGAGCATTCACTTAGTATCATCTTTCACCTCCTAACTCAAACCAGCCCCTTTCAAAGGCACTATACTCATATTAAAACTGGGGGATTAATTGCTCATAAAAATAATGTTTAAATTTCATTAAAATGCAGGTTTGATGTCTAGCCAAAGAAAATAGCGCTAATTTGGGTACCTTAGTGATGCATCTAGGTGAAGAATTTGTTATACAGCCCATAGGAGCTTGACTTTTTTTCTGAGATGTAGCATTAATTGTTATACTAAAATAATTCATGTATTAGGAGGGAACATTATGAGCGGAAGAAAAAAAATAATGTATATCCACTGTGCTCCTCGCCGAGGAAAAGACGATCCTCAAGGCTCATTCCGACTGGGAGAGATAATGGCTGAAGTAATTCCAACTATGGGAGGAGAGGACTCAGAAGTTGAAGTATATTATTTCGAAAGAGGTTTTCACGACATGACGCATTACCATGCTCAGCCAACTGCTATGATGTTAAGGTCCGCATACAGGGCTGAGAAAAAGAGGTATGACGCTGCCATAATTGGAAGCTATCTAGATTATGGACTACGGGAATGCCGATCACTCGTTGATATACCTGTAATAGGATGTTGTGAGGCATCTGCGTTAATGAGCCACTTCTTAGGAAGCAGTTTCTCAGTTATTGCCTACGATAAGCTAGAAATAGCAAAGATTAGAGCTCTGCTTAAACAATATGGTCAGGATTCTAGGCTCTTATCAATCAGAGACCTTGACTTAACTACTCCTCAAGCACTAGCATTATGTGCGGAACCAGAAAAATATGCAGCTCGGCTTAAAGAAACTGCTTTAAAACTGATAAGGGAGGACTACGCAGAAGTAATAATCCCGGGTTCCACAATGATGAGTGCTATATGTGCTTATACCAAAATGTACGAAATAGAGGGTATCCCCATATTGGATCCAGTTGCATGCGCTATAAAGATGGCTGAAGTACTGGTGGATATGAGAAGGTCGTTTGGCCTGACAACAAGTAGAGAGGGCTTGTACAGTACACGTCCTGGTTGGGAAGAAGTAATACCGATGGAAGAATGGCCCCCGCACACGTCAATTCGATAGATATAAGCGGAGCGGAGGCAACGGAGTCGAGTAGAAAAACTTTGGAAATGATGTACTTTGTATTAAACTTAGCGGAGGTTTAAAAATGGCATACTATAAAGACTTGAGAGAACACATCAAAGCCTTAGAGGCAAATAACAAGCTGGTAAGAATTAAAAGGGAAATAAACAAAGATACAGAGCTAATGCCATTGGTAAGGTGGCAGTTCCGTGGTCTTCCTGAAGAGGAGAGGAAAGCTTTTCTCTTTGAAAATGTGGTCGATGTTAAGGGGAAAAGGTATAGCATCCCTGTTCTGGTTGCTTCCCACGCCGCCTCCAGTGAGGTCTATGCCATAGGTATGATGTGTAAGCCCGATGAGATTATGGAAAAGCGGGCTCAGGCTCAACTTAATCCAATTGAGCCAAAGATAGTTAAGGACGGACCTGTCCACGAAGAGGTGTATATGGGTGATAATCTATTGGAACACGGGGGTCTGGAAGAGCTCCCGGTCCCCATTTCCACTCCGGGATTTGATAACGCTCCCTATTTTACCTGTGCCAACTGGATAAGCAAGGATCCAGAGACAGGGATAAGAAATATGGGTAATTACCGAGGTATGATTAAGAGTAAGACCAGAACTGGAATTAGTAGCCAGCCTGGTCAAGACCTTCGTCGCAACTGGGAGATGTGTAGGCAACATGGTAAATCCCTGCAAGCGGCTATAGTCATCGGAGCAAGCCCGGCGATAGGGTATATGGCGACAACCAAGCTTCCTTATGGGTTTGATGAGCTTGCCGTGGCTGGAGGGATTGCCGGTGAGCCAATAGAATTGGTTAAATGTAAGACAGTGGATATAGAGGTTCCGGCGACGGCTGAGATAGTAATCGAAGGCGAGTTACCTACCGACTTTATGGAACGGGAAGCACCCTTCGGGGAATATACAGGCTACATGGGGGTAGGAATGACAAGTCCCTACTTTAATGTTACCTGCATCACTCATCGTAAGAATCCCATCTATAATGCCTTTATCAGTCAATTCACTCCCAGCGAGAGTAGCAAATTAAGGCACATGGGAGATGAATCTACATTGTATAAATTCCTGCGGTATGACTGTGGTCTTCCAGTACTGGATGTAGCCCTTCATGAAAGTTGTGGCAGTATCCAATATTGTGTAATCAAGCTGAAAAAGTCCCACCCAGCTCAAATCTGGCAGGCTCTGAATGGAGCCGTCACCTTTCTTCCGTGGCGCAAAATTGTAATAGCCGTGGACGAAGACATTAACCCACGAGACCCTGATTCAGTCAATTGGGCTTTGGCTTACAGAATGCAGCCTCACCGAGACATTCGCATCATTCAAGGAATGGTCGCTGCTATGGATTACTCGGTGTCCCATCCGGAAGAGCACGTACAGCGAGCGGATGAACAACGGTATCCCGGCATCCATGGTGGCTCAGCACTGCTGATAGATGCCACCACAAAGTGGGATTATCCTCCAGTGTCACTACCCAAGAGGGAGTTTATGGAGAAGGCGAAGCAGATCTGGGAGGAGCTAGGGCTGCCTAAGCTTAGCCCCAAGGAGCCGTGGCATGGATACTCTCTTGGCTACTGGACGAAGGAGAATGAAGAAGAAGCTGAGCTTGCCCTTAAGGGAGAACATTACCAGACTGGAGAGAAGCTAGCTAGACAGAGGGTTAAATCGTGATTATGTAATCTTATTGGCTTGATTATTTACTTCAGGAAAGGGTGGTGCTATAATTTGTTTCTAAGCCGAAACGAAGGAGCTAGCAAATGACTCCATACTATGGAGACGGCGAAAGTCTTAGATAGTTACCAAAAGGGTGATTTTAAAAAGGGGGTGAGAAATGTAGTAAGATTAAGATGTTATCCAGTAAAGTAAAGATTTAATCAAAGGAGGTATTCCGATGCGAAGATGGATGGTAATTTTTATGGCACTAGCACTAAGCTTGACTCTCATTTTTGGTGCCTGTGCCCCAACACCAGCCCCGGCACCGGCACCAGCACCCAAGCCAGCACCAGCCCCGGCACCAAAACCAACACCGGCACCGGTCAGTGCTGCCGATTTCTTTAAGGATAACACCGTAACCTTGATACCTACCTATGGAGCCGGAGGCGGTACTGACTTTGCCGCTCGCCTATTTGCCAGCTATTGGTCGGAAGTCACTGATGGCGTTATGGTAGTGAAAAATAAATCAGGCGCCGGTGGTTTGTTAGGTGCAAACTATGTATATGCCGCCGAACCTGATGGGCTTACTATAGGCATAACTGAATACGGAGCGGTTTTGACTGGGCCGACGATTTTCGAGGAGCCCGGAGTTGAGTTCGACATCATGAAGCTCAGTTATATCGGCTTCATGTGCGAGGACCCTTATGGGCTTGTTGTGGCTTTGGACTCCCCATATAATTCTATAGAAGATCTGCAAAAGGTAGATGGAGTGAAATTCAGTTCATCTGCCCGTAGAGCCGGCGCAACTCTGGGTGGGGCGCTGGCTTGTGACATTTTCGGGCTTAAGGATGGCATAGTAGTCACTGGCTATCCTGGCTCCACAGATATGCTGCTAGCTGTAGTCAGGGGGGAAGTAGACGCTGTGGTGATAAACAGTGCTGTCATCAGGTCTCAGGTTGACAAAGGATTTGCTAAACTACCGCTTGTCATGATAAATGATAAAAGGAGCGATTGGTTCCCTGACACACCAGCAATCACCGAGCTAGCGGAGCTGACACCAATCCAAGAAAAAGGGCTGATGATGTTTAAAGCAATAAAGGGGGGTAAGCCAATCTTTGCCCCGCCGGGTGTGCCCGAGGACAGGCTTCAATTCATGCGTGATGCCTTTGACCAGATTATGACTAATGAAGCCTTTTTGAGGCAAGCTAAATTGCGGTGGGTGGTTTGGGCTGAACCTACGAGCGGCGAAGAAATAGCTGCAGAAATAGCAAAGTTAATGGAGATTTCTAAGGAAGACATCGCCAAGATAGACACGGAGTTCTTCGATAAGTATGCCCAATAAGGGCAAAGGTTCTGCCCTACATCTTTTGGCGAAGCCAAGTGTTACCAAGTGGCGGAACGCATTCCCTGGGTCTCCTCTTGAGATTACATCAAATTTAGAGGGGAGACCCAGGAATTAAAAGACTTTTGGCGGGTTTGCTAATAATCCTTTGGCGTTGTTTGTTACGTGGAGATTAACTAGAGATGGTATTAGAGGCATTTCGCCAAGCATTACAGAACTTCGGCGATATATGGTTCTTGGTGCCAATGCTCAGCGGGACTGCTCTGGGGCTTCTATTTGGTATCATCCCTGGAGTTAGCAGCCTGATCGGGGTAGCCCTCCTGTTACCCTTTATCTATGGGATGCCCCCAGAACAAGCCCTGCCCATGCTGGTGGCACTCGCTGCTGTTGGTTTTACCGGCGGCGCGATAACTGCTATCTTATTGAATGTACCTGGCGACGTCAATCAAGCAACGTTGATAGATGGCTTTCCCATGACTCAGAAGGGGGAGGCCGGTCGTGCCATCGGGGCGGCACTGGCCAGTTCCGGGTTAGGGGGGATAGTTACCGTATTTTTCGCCTTAGCCATGGTCCCTCTGGTATTACCTATGGTTATGGCGATCCAATCAGCAGATATGGTTTTTATGGTGCTACTGGGCATCTCGTTTATTGCCGTCTTAGGCAGAGGTTCCATGGTCAAAGGTCTAATCAGCGGCGGACTGGGTCTGATGATTTCCATGATTGGGCTTCAACCTATGACAGGAGCACCACGCTTTTGTTTTGGCAGCATCTATCTTTTTGATGGTATTCCTTTAATTCCCATTACTTTGGGACTATTTGCCCTGCCCGAAATGATTGCCTTGGCTGCCGGAGGTGGGGCTATAGCCAGAACAGGGGTGGTAATCAAGGGTATGGGGCAAGTGCTGGAGGGGGTGAAAGATGTATTTCGTCACTGGATATTATGGCTGCGCAGTAGCATGATAGGTTTTATCATCGGTATAATCCCCGGAATAGGCGCCATGACAGGAATCTTTGTCGCTTACGGTCAAGCCAAGCAAACCTCAAAGCATCCTGAGAAATTTGGCACCGGCATTGTAGAAGGCGTTATTGCTCCCGAAAGCGCCAACAATGCCAGTCAGGCAGGAGCACTATTGACTACCCTGGCTCTAGGTATACCAGGCAGTGCTATTATGGCTATACTCCTGGGAGCATTTCTGATGGTGGGGCTTACACCGGGTCCGGCAATGTTGACGGAGCACCTGGACCTATCCCTCAGCCTGCTTATGGTTCTCATCGCGGCTAATTTAATAGCAGCTCTTATTTGCCTGCTGGCGGGTCCACATCTTGCCAAAATATCTTTTACCCCTGCTCGTGTTCTGGTTCCCTTGGTCGTGGTTCTTATATTTGCCGGCTCTTTTATTTTTCAAGAGTCATTCAATGACCTTATTATGCTCCTCATCTTCACTGTACTGGGGTTAGCAATGAGAAGGTTTAGTTACAGCAGACCGGCGCTGTTTCTAGGCTACATTCTGGGGTTCCTATTCGAAACATACCTTTTCATCGCCCTTAGAGGAGCTGGCCCCCTATTCTTCATGAGACCAATCAGTTTGACCCTGATTGTTATCATCATTGTCCTTATGTGCTCTAGCCCCATAAGAAGGTTACTTGAGCATCGGTTTAAGAGAGGGGTTAAAAAGGTATGAAAAGGTATGAAGATGAAAGGCAGCTCCTACTTCTACATAATAATTATGGTAATTATGCTAGCAGTTATAGGCTTATCAGTAAGGATGGAATACCTTTTGTCGCCTAGCTTTATGGTGAGCCGCGGAGGACTCGAACCTGTAACCGGCTGATTAAGAGTCAGCTGAGAGACAAGCTACCAATCGCTTGCTAGACCAAGCGCTTTACAAATCAATCATCCGATAGTGAAGTGACAAGTATTCTAGGAAAAAAAGTTTACGGAATTCCGTATTACCCATTGTCAAATGATGGCCTCTAGCTCCTCATCTAAAGTCTAACTACATTCAGCACACCCAAGAAAGTATGGCCCTTGACAAAAAGCGCTAAATCGTGGCCAATGTTATATTGGCCCTGAGACTGCGGGGCCTCGAGTATTTTGGGAGAGGTTGTCAACCTGATTTTGCAACCTCGGGCTGATTTCGCAGATGCTACGGGCTTTCTGTCCATATTTTACTTCATAAGCATCTATTATCTTCCGGCAATAGATGCTTTAGATCGGCCTCAACTGAAGTTACATCATGCTGCGATAATACTTGTTGAAGACTTCGCCAGCTATTCAGCTAATTTCAAAGGTATAATCCCTGCCAATACCGGCAGGTGGAGGTAGCCTCATGCATAAGAAACATGAGGTGCTTATTTTAAGCCAGCGGCTTCGATGACCAGTTCACTAAGATCCTTGGCTTTTATAGTTTCTTCCACACCTTCGGCCTTTAGTCCGTCTTCAAACATTATTAGACAGTAAGGACATGCTGTTGCCACAACGTCTACTTTGGCTTCAATCACTTCTTCAACCCGCCTGATATTAACTCTCTTATCAGGTGGTTCCTCCAACCACATGTGTCCACCACCACCCCCACAGCAGAAGCCTTTCTCCCTACATCTAGGTAGCTCTACTTTTCTGATCCCTTTTATCTTCTTTAGGATTTCTCTAGGTTCCTCGTAAATATCATTGTAGCGCCCCAGATAGCATGAATCGTGATAGGCAATAATCATGCTCTCCAGTTCGCCGAGTTTTAACCTCCCTTGCCGAATTAAGTCGGCTATAAACTGGCTATAGTGAACAAGCTCAAAGTTGCCGCCAAACTGCGGATACTCGTTCTTGAAAATGTTGAAACAATGGGGACAAGTGGTCAGTATCCTCTTCACGTTATACGATTGGAAAATTTCGATGTTCTGTTGGCACAGGGTCTGGAACAAGTATTCATCGCCTGCCCTACGGCCAGGGTCGCCGCAACAGGTTTCCTCCTCGCCTAATATGGCGAAGTTTACTCCCGCCGCCTGCAAAATTTTGGCTGTTGCCATAGCCACCTTCGTGTTCCTCTCATCAAGAGCTGCGGTACAGCCTACCCAATATAACCACTCTATTTCTTCTCCGCCGCTTTCCAAAAGCGTCTTTACCTTTAGGTTTTTACACCAATCAGTTCGCGTCAACGTGGTTCCGCGCCACGGATGTCCCCTAGCTCCTAGGCTCTTGAGAGAATCCTGGAGACTTTCAGGGAATCTGGTTTGCTCAAGCACAAGATTCCGCCTCATCTCAATAATCTTGACCATGGGCTCAATATATACCGGGCACGCCTGCTGACAAGCGAAGCAAGTGGTGCAGTCCCATATCTCTTCCTCCCCAACTACTTCAGCGATAAGGTCACGTCCTGGGTTTGCTGCCACACTCTTAAGCAGGTAGGGTGCCTCCTCTACCAACTGCTCCTTTATGTCTTGCATGACCTTTTTGGGGCTTAACGACTTACTGCTGAGGTAAGCAGGACAATTATCCTGGCACCGGCCACACCGAGTACAAGCGTCCAAATCCATTAGGTGCTTCCAAGTAAAGTCTTGAATCCTGGACACCCCGAAGGTTTCCGCCTTCTCTAGGTCGATTGGGGTAAGAACACCACGAGGCCCCAGATTTCTGAAGAAAACATTTACCGGATCGATAACAATATGCCATAGCCGAGAGAAATACAATGCAACATAGACTATAGCCCCGACGGCGATTACTGAATGTAACCACCACCAAACCTGGTGCCAGGTGAGCAGAGCACTCTGACTTAAGCCGCTGAAGGCCAAAGCGAAAACATAGCCACCAGGAGACCACGGCGCCCAGTCCGGGGTAGTCCTTAGCTCAGTGGCGGCAATGCGGAGGCCTTCAACGATGAACCCGGTAACTATCACCACCAAAATCAACAGCAGTGCCATAAAATCATCAAACTTGTTGTCCAGCCTATCTGGTTTCTGCCCATAGCGCCTGACCATGGCTAGAATAACCCCGATGATGGCCATGATGCCGCCGGCATCAGTAGCTGCTGAGTAGCCCAGATAGAAACTGCCATGCATAAAATCAATAGCATAGTGGTTGATAATATCCAGAACCGTGCCGATAAGCAGAATGATGGTGCCAACAAAAATAAGAAAGTGAATCAACCCGGGATAGAACTCTTTGGGCTGAAGGTCGTTGACAGAAAGGCGCCTACGTCCTAAGCCATCAAACACGCCAAAAAACTTCCGATGTATGATACCATCAACAAGCGTGGCCACAATAAATGCCCACATTCGCTTACCAAAATCGCCGAATCTATTATCAGGACCGCCCAGTCGCCAATATTTATAGCGACGGTATATAGCATAAATAAGAGCGCCGACGGCAATAACCCCCAGCACATAGATTATCTCACCATACGCAATATTCCAGAATATTTCTCGCTGTGGGACCATTTGGCTATTTCTCCTGACTCAAGACTTCGCCGTATTGTAGCAAAGAATCGTGGCTCTGGCAACAGGTTTTGCGCCAGGACATCATCGCCAAGCCAGGAAGTTGCTGGCGGGATGGTTGAAAAAGGGGTCTACGTCAATAAGTGTGAAACTCTGACCTCACAGCCTGGGTTAGTTGCCAATATCCTCATTCGGAAGTTATCCAGGTTACGGTAGCCATAAGCCATCC
>SDBU01005174.1_pt1 | contig 15718 bp, 10 predicted proteins | sample 2277071 | NCBI WGS metagenome assembly SDBU01 (sample SAMN10397929, study PRJNA504765) | marine sediment metagenome | isolation source: marine sediment core GS08_GC12, 126 cmbsf | place: Arctic Ocean: Gakkel Ridge, Loki's castle | collected 2008
AAAGTACATTGCGATTCATATCCATGACTGGGAAATTGAGAATCATGTCGATACTTCTCATTTGCCCAGCTGTCTTTATTACTTCCCAATCCAAGTCCAGACCATAGGGGTCAAGAAGGCAAAGCCCCCTACGGAAGTCTTTATACATAACGTTTGGAAACACGTCTGTTAGTAATTTGGAATTACAATCGCCTTTAAGGACATGAGCCTCTGGCTGGTCTGCTACTTTTTTCTTCAATTCAGCTACCTTGGCGCCATCAATATCAATAAAATAGTATTCTTTAAATGGTGGAGCAATATTTAAAGCAATCTCAGGACTTCCGGGCACTAAGCTTCCCGTTGTTTTCGAAATGTGCTTCCCCGAACCAGCGAAAGCATCAATGTAAACGTGGTATAGATTCTTTTGTCTAGATAGGATTCTGGAGTATTCTAAGGCATATCGTCCAACAATATCTAACTTTATTTCAGACCAATAGCCTATTTCATCGAATACGAGAGCCATTTCAGTTGACATTATACATCTACGGGATAGTGTCAACAAGTATTGTGGAATAAACAAATCTAAGAGAGTCAAAGAGAGGCGAAGCCTCTCTTATATAACAAGTTCCTCCTCCCTTATCAAGGGAGGAGGATTAAGGGGGAGGGTCACCATAAAAATCTAAAGGGAGTAGAGTTGATAAACAATTCCTAACATTTCGGCTTGACGGCTAAGGCACTCCCAATTAGAATGAAATCAGCATGCTTGAGATTCTTAGTGATAAGTTAAGTGGCATATTTCGTCGGCTGAGTAACCGGGGTCGGCTGAGTGAAAAGGATATAGACGATGCCATGCGCCAGGTGCGGTTGGCTCTTCTGGAAGCTGATGTAAACTTCAGGGTAGTCAAGGATTTTACGGCTAGGGTGCGGGAACGCTCGATTGGTGCCGAGGTATTACAAAGCCTAACCCCGGCCCAGCAGATAATCAAAATCGTCAACGAGGAACTTGTCACTGTATTAGGTGGAGGGCAGAGTCACCTGGCATCGTCGGCTCGCCCGCCATCAGTAGTCATGCTGGTAGGGCTGCAGGGTAGTGGCAAGACGACCACTGCCGCCAAGCTAGCTCTCCACCTGAAGCGTGCCGGACAACGCCCTTTACTAGTAGCCGCTGATAACCGTCGGCCAGCCGCTATAGAGCAGCTAGTTACCCTGGGTAAGCAGCTTGACATCCCAGTTTATAGTGAAGCTCCTAGTGCGGAGGCTGAGGATATTTGTGCTCATGCTTTGACCAAGGCCAAGGAGTTAGCCAGTAACTGGGTGATAGTTGATACAGCTGGTCGTCTCCATATTGATGAGACAATGATGGCAGAGCTAACTCAGGTTAAAAGGGTGCTAAATCCCGTTGAGATGCTATTGGTGGTCGATGCTATGACTGGCCAGGACGCAGTAGGGGCAGCTGAGGAGTTTCATTCTCAGGTAAATCTAACCGGGCTTATTCTAACTAAGATGGATGGGGATGCTCGAGGTGGGGCGGCTCTTTCTATCAGGTGGGTGAGTGGAGTGCCCATCAAGTTCATTGGTATTGGCGAGAAGGTTGATGCCTTTGAACCCTTCCACCCCGACCGGTTGGTATCACGCATTCTGGGTATGGGTGATATACTCACCTTTATTGAGAAGGCTGAGGCAACCTTTGATGAGCAGCAGGTCAAGCAGCTACAGAGAAAGGTGCGAACTGCCAGCTTTGATTTAGATGACTTCCTATCACAGCTAAGGACAGTTAAGAAGATGGGGCCGGTAGCCCAACTGGTGGAGATGCTACCCGGGCTACCGCAACTGGCTAAACAATTGCCTGAGGGTACAGAAGAGAAGCAGCTAAAAAAGGTTGAGGCCATTATACTGTCTATGACCCCTGAGGAGAGACACAATCCAAGTATTGTCGGTGGTAGACGGCGACAGCGTATTGCTCAGGGTAGCGGGACGAAACCACAAGATATTAATCAACTTCTTAACCAGTTTCGTCAGATGCAGAAGCTGATGAAACTGGGGATGAAAGGCAAATTACCCAGGAACATAGTGGGAATGTTTAAGTGATGCTTCACTCCAGGTAGTCTCTTAATTTACGGCTTCGGCTGGGGTGGCGTAGCTTCCGCAGTACCTTGGCTTCAATTTGGCGAATTCGCTCTCTGGTTACATTGAACTCCCTGCCCACTTCTTCTAGGGTCCGGGTTCGCCCATCTTCAAGACCAAACCTTAGTTGGAGCACCTGCTGCTCACGGGGAGTAAGGGCAGACAGCACATCATCAATTTGCTCCCTAAGTAGTTGCCTGGTGGCGGCATCCACCGGCGGTAGGGCATTCCGGTCCTCTATAAAGTCGCCCAGGTGGCTGTCTTCCTCTTCACCCATGGGTGACTCCAGTGATACTGGTAGTTGTGATACCTTGATTACCTCTCTGACCTTTTCTGGAGATATTTCCATCTCCTTAGCGATTTCCTCAGAGGTAGGCTCTCGTCCATTTTCCTGGGCTAGGCGGCGACTGACCTTTAGTAGCTTGTTAATGGTCTCAACCATATGAACTGGGATGCGGATAGTACGAGCCTGATCGGCTATGGCCCGCGTAATAGCCTGACGAATCCACCAGGTGGCATAAGTGCTGAATTTATAGCCCTTATGGTAATCAAACTTCTCCACGGCTCTGATTAGCCCGATATTGCCCTCCTGAATAAGGTCAAGGAGCGACATGCCTCGCCCAATATGTTTCTTGGCTACGCTGACTACTAAACGCAGGTTAGCTTCAATGAGATGCTTTTGAGATTTTTTAGCCTCAGTCTCAATGTTCTCCAGATAGGCTTCAAGCAGCCTTTCATAAACCTGAATGGAATTAATGAAATCCGACTCTGCCACCAGTTCCCCTATGTCAGCCAGAGAGATACTATCTCCGATAGCATCAAGGATTTCCTTTGGCAATAGGCTGCTATTTAGCGACAGATTAATAAGACATCGTTCTGCCTCCGGCGGAGACTTATCTATCTGATGAGCAATCGCCTGGATTAGTTGCTGGCTTATCTCACCATTGAGGCTAGCCCGCAATTTAGTATCCGAAATAGTCTTGACAAAGCCGTCCGTAGCCTCCAAGTTAAGCTGTTCTTGGAGGAGGTAGATAATAGCCAATGTTTGCCCCAGTTCCTTGAGCATAGCCAGTATTGTTTCGGTTGCTGAAGGTGGTTGTCCGTATTTCTGTAGCCAGTCCTCGTTAATCTCACTGATGCGTCTGCCCTCCTCCATCTTTTGGGCTAGGGCCTTTTCATCGTTAGCGGTGAGAAGATGAACTTTGCCAATCTCATGAAGGTACATACGAACCGGGTCATCTACTGGTTCTTGCCCCTCCAATTCTCCTGAAGGTATTTCTAAGTCAGAATCGGCGGGAGATTCAGGTTTCTCAATCTCAAGCTTGCTCGGCCCCGTTACTTCTTCAATAATCGGTACTTTCTCCTCATGTTCGAGGTGAGAGACGTACGGAGCCTCTAGCTCCTCAGGTTCAGCCTCATTGTTTGACTCTTCATCTGGTAATGAGTCCTCATCATGCTCATCTGGTGACTTCTCACTATCTAACTGCACGCTTCACCTCCTCCGACTTCTCTGCGCGAAGACTTCTCCCAGTTGTGCACTCACTTCTGTCCCCTGCTCCTGAAGCTTAGCTAGCTCAGCCTCTGTGCCGCCTGACTCGGCCGCTGAGGCTAATGCCTCCCCCCTTGTTGCCTCTAAACTTCGTAGAAATTTTTCCCGTAGGCGGAGAATTAAACTGGCAATAACATTCTCTCGCTCGGTTTGGTTGGTGGGGGGTAAGCTCTTAGCTACCAGGGAGTCTAGGTGCTCATGAATAGCTGTATCAAGGTTCTGCCTAAGTGATTTTATGTCATTAACCTTCTGCCAGGCAAGAAAAATTTCACGGTTTTCACTATTCTCAAAATATTCGGGTGAAAGACCCTGGCAGTGAGTTTTAAGCTCAGGGTATTGCAGTAGCCAGGCCAGGCACCCTTCTTCAATGGGGCTGGACAAAAGAGGCTGCAGACCACGGGTTACAGATTTTGGCTGGGGCTCTTTAACCTGGTATCTAGCATTGCTGGATTTAATCCTTGCGAGGTCAGCTTCCAGGTTTCGTTCACTCACATTGATTAGGCGAGATAATTTTTGTAGATAGTGAGCCTTGCGTACAATGTCCTTTATGTTGGCAATGATGGGCAAAAGCTTGTCTCTGGTCAAAGACTTATCTTTAGCTGTAGTCAGGTCAAGTTCAGAGGTAACCATATTGAAGGTGTAGTCAATTACAGGCAAAGCCTCTTCCTGCAGGCGTTGCCAGCTTTGGGCATCCTCTTTAATAACTGCATCGGGGTCTTTGCCTTTGGGCAGGATGATAACCTTTACTTCAGCATCAAGGGTATTTTCATAGCAGACGGCTCTTAGAGTAGCCTCCTCTCCAGCTACATCAGCGTCAAGGGCTAAAGCCATATTTTTGGTTAGCCTCTTAAGGGCGCTGACCTGCTTCTCGGTAATCGAGGTTCCCATAGAGGCGACAACGTTGCTGAAACCATGCTGGTGGACGGTGATAACATCCATATAACCCTCTACAATAACAGCCATATTTTGTTGTCTAATGGTGGCGGCTGCCAGGTTAATGCCATATAGACTGCCGCTCTTATCAAATACTGGTGTCTGTGGTGAGTTGATGTATTTGGGTAACGAGTCGTCAAGCACCCTGGCTCCAAAACCGGTAACCCTTCCCCGCATATCAAATATGGGGAACATCAGCTTATTGCGAAAACGGTCATGAGTTTTTCCACCCTCTACCTCTATTACTAGACCTGCGGCCAGCAGCTCCGGCTCAGTGTAGTCCCTCTCCATTAGATATTTTGTTAGGGCTTCCCAACTATTGGGACTAAAGCCTAGCTGGAAATCACTAACGGTTTTGGGTAATAGACCCCTCTTGGCTAGATAATCCCGTGCCTTTTTCGCTGCCGTTGAGTTGAGCAGTAAATTGTGGAAATACTGGGTAGCGGCGGCATTAACCTGATATAGCCTTTCTCGCTCATCTTTTCCCGCTTTCCCTTCCAAACCTGATGTGATGGTAACTCCTGCCTTTTCCGCCAGAAGACGCAGCGCCTCCCCGAAGTCAATGCTCTGTTTTTTCATAATAAAGGAAAAGACATCGCCGCCGGTGTTACAGGCACCAAAGCAGTGCCAGCTCTGCCGCTCAGGATAGACATAGAAAGAAGGGTGCTTTTCACTATGGAACGGGCATAATGCCCTGAAGGTTCGCCCAGCCTTGGTTAAAGAGATGTACTGGCTAATAACCTCTACGATGTCAGTTCTTTGCTTTACCTCGTCTATAGTGCTCATCTTATTGTGTGCTACCTCTCCCCCTTTTTATTATCCTTCAAAAGAGAAAAGGAAGCAAATGGATGGGGTTTCATCCCCCCCTTCACATTTCTCTCTTGGTATTATCAGGCAAAGTAGAGGGAGGGTGGCCTCTGAAGTGACGTGAACCGTTCAAACTACTCTAGTAGTTAGGTTTTATTTGTCTTGCCTCCAGTTAAGGAAAGCCCTTCAGCCATTCTCAGGGCATACTGGTCGGTCATGCCGGCGATGTAGTCAACCACCCTTCGTTCTAGCTCGTCACTATAGGCAGAATCCTCTGGCGGTAGCTCATCTTCATGCTCAGTGAAGTAGTTGTATAATAGGCGAACAACCTCTCTCGCCCTTTCGGACTCCTCCTCGGCTGAGCGCAGGTTATACACCCGGTCAAACAGAAATTCACGCAAGGTGTTGGTTGATTCCAGCACCTGAGGACTCATACCGATAGTCGGCCGCGGGACGGCAACATCACCCCTGGCCGCCCAGGAGTAGTCAATAATATCGCTGACCATGCTATTGATGCGCTGTGAGTGGGAGTGGCCTAATGCAATGGCTACCGAGAGTGGCAAGTCATTCTCGCTGATGATACCCGCCCTTATCGCATCCCCAATATCATGGTTGATGTAGGCGATGACATCGGCAATCTTGCATACCTCACCCTCAAGGGTATTTACCTCCTCCCAGTCTTCTCCCAGGATATCTACCCTTGTCTTGGAATGGTTTAGGATGCCATCCCTCACCTCCCAGGTAAGATTAAGCCCCAGTCCATCTTTCTCTAAGAGGTTAACCACTCGCAGACTTTGCTCATTATGCCTAAAGCCTTCGTGGTAGAGTTCGTCTAAAACGTCCTCACCGACATGCCCGAAGGGGGTATGACCCAGGTCATGACCTAAGGCAATTGCCTCAGTGAGGTCCTCATTAAGGTTCAGAGCACGAGCTATAGTTCGGGCTATTTGGGCAACCTCAAGGGTGTGAGTAAGCCGAGTGGCAAAGTGGTCTCCCAAGGGAGCGATAAAGACCTGTGTCTTATGCTTGAGGCGGCGGAAGGCCTTGGAATGGATAATGCGGTCTCGATCACGTTGGAAGGCAGTTCGTATTGGGCATGGTTCTTCGTATCTAAGCCTGCCCTGCGACAACTTACTTTTCACCGCATGGGGAGAAAAGCTCTCTTCCCTCTCTTCAGCCATCTGTCGGATGTTAAGTCGGCTAATCATTTAATGTTTAATCTTGCTTCAGCCTTGGCAATTATCTCTCTGGTGGTGCCAATCATATCTGGACTTACTGAAACTGAGGTGATGCCCCACTCCACCAGCTTTTCCGTAAGCTCAGGATATACTGAGGGCGCCTGCCCACAAATAGAGGAGGTAACTCCCTTACTCCTGGCTACCTTAATCGCCCTTTCCAGAGCTATAAGTACTGCCTCATTTCGCTCATCAAATAAATCTTGTAGCTTGGCGCTATCCCGGTCGATTCCCAGGATAAGCTGGGTCAGGTCGTTGGAGCCAATGGATATGCCATCAATGCCAACATCAAGGAATTTATCTATAAGAAAGATGTTAGATGGCACCTCAACCATCATCCACAGTTTAAAGTCAGCAGAGCTACGTAACCCCCTAGCTTCCAGGTGCTCCTTGATTTGAGCCATTTCACTAACCGTGCGGACGAATGGAATCATAACCCACAGGTTCTTGTGGTCCTGTCTCACCCTCTTTATCGCTTCTATTTCCAGGTCAAATATATCGAGTTCCCGGTTATACCGAGAGGCTCCTCTATAACCAAGCATGGGGTTCTCCTCAACCTCTTCATATTCCTGACCACCTTTGAGCTCCCGATACTCATTCGTCTTGAAGTCATTGGTTCTATAAACTACGGGGCGGGGGTCAAACGCCTTGGCAAAGGTATTAATACCTTGATACAGTTTATCTACAAACTCATGACCTCTATTCTGGCTAATCATATAGCGGGGGTGTTCACCAATCTGGGCAATTATAAATTCAGCCCGGAGTAAGCCGACGCCATCCACATTACGTGCCGCCACAACCTCGGCTAATTCAGGCTGAGCCAGGTTTACATAGACTCTGGTCTTTGTCTTAATTACCTCCCTGATGATACTAGTAACAGAAGTAGTTTTAATTCTTCTAGCCACCTTGCCTTCGTAGATTTTGCCCCGTGAGCCGTCCACGGTGATTACCTGTCCGTCAGTCAGGGTAGTCATTGCCTGCTCAGCGCCGACAATACAGGGGACACCCAGCTCTCTACTAACTATGGCAGCATGGGCTGTTCTACCGCCGCGTTCGGTTACAATGGCAACCGCTCGTTTCATCGCTGGCACAAAGTCAGGGGTAGTCATTTCAGCCACCAGGATATCACCTTCTTGTACCCGGTCTATTTGTGAGGCTTTATATATGATTTTGACTGGTCCCGAGGCTATACCCGGGCTGGCGGAATCTCCGGTGAGGAGCACCGGGGCTGTAATTTCAGGTTCAACTTCAGCTGTTTCTTTGATAGTAGTTACCGGGCGACTCTGGACAATAAATAATTCATTACCTTCCTTTGCCCATTCAATATCTTGGGGAAATTGATAGTGGTCCTCTATCTTTTTCCCCAGCTTGGCTAGCTGAATTATATCGTCATCGCCTAACTTCTGCTGAGTTTGTTCTAAAGGGAGGAGTGGCACTTGGGTATTAGTCTCTCTGTCATCAGCGGCTGGATTTCTGACCAGTTTCCAGGCTTGTTTACCTATTTTCTTACTACTAATCTTTAGCCCCTCTTTATCTATAATATACAGGTCGGGGGTTACCTCACCTCCCACAATAGCCTCACCAAGCCCAAAGACTGCCTCAATAATAATAAGGTTGTTATTACTGGTTACTGGTTCTATGGTAAACATAACCCCAGAGGCTTGAGACTCGACCATTTTTTGAACTGGCACAGCAATACCAACCTTAAAGTGGTCAAAGCCCTGGTGGTGGCGATAGAAGATAGCTCGTGGTTCAAAGAGGGATGCCCAGCATCCTTGTACAGCGGTAACCACTTCTTCCTCGCCCTGCACATTCAGGAAGGTGCGTTGCTGTCCGGCGAAGGAGGCTTCAGGCAAGTCTTCAGCGGTAGCCGAGGAGCGGACGGCAACCAGGCCACTACCCATTTTAATATAGGCTTGCTTAATTTCCTTGGCTAACTCTGGTGGCATAGGAGCGTCTAGAATTATCTGCTTAATCTTATCGGCAGTCAGTTGAAGTTGTTTACTATTATCAGGGTCTAGTGGTTCTAGCAGCTTGCGAATTTCATCAGTTAGCTTTGACCTTCGCAGGAAGTCAAAGTAGGCGTTGGCGGTTACGATGAAGCCCGGGGGAACAGGCATACGAGCATTGGTCATCTCACCCAGATTGGCCCCCTTTCCCCCAACCAGAGGTACGTCTTTCTTGGTGACCTCATCAAACCAAACAATAGCCTTTTGACCTCGGTGCATTGCTATACCTCCTTATGCTTGACCTTGATGGAGAAACGAGCTGGATACCAAGCCCTCCCCCATACGTCCATTATACCATAATTAAGGAATAAGGCAGTTTAGCAGGGTGCGGGTAAACTTGCAATATTAAGGTCATTTTATCAGCAGGCTCCCCTATTTCTTGACGGCCAAAGTTACAGATTATACAATGGGATTGCTAGGAAGTATTAAATCCTGAACGAGTCCCCTGGGTTCCGACATATCTGAAACAGGGGGACTTGGCTGAAGAGGGAATAATGAGCCAGAAATATGATGTTGTTATCGTCGGTGGCGGACCGGCCGGTATCTTTGCTGCTTTAGAGCTATGTCAGGCAGGTGGACTTAACATTCTGCTTCTAGAGAAGGGCAAGGATATCGATGGTAGACAGTGCCCAGTTAGAGACCGGGCTAGCCCTTGTATTTTGTGCTCACCATGTCATCTGGTTAGTGGTTTGGGTGGGGCTGGTGCTTTTAGTGATGGTAAGCTGACCCTATCATCAGAGGTTGGGGGTCGGCTCCGGGATTACCTCGGGGAAAGTGACACCGAGGCTCTCATTAAATATGTTGATGATACGTACCTTAAGTTCGGTGGCTCCGATAAGCTATATGGCGTTGGAGGTGAGGTCGATGAGTTGCGTCGCCGGGCTTACCTGGCGGAGTTGCGGTTGACACCAATGCCAGTTCGCCACCTGGGTACCGAGCATTGCCGTTTGGTGCTCAAGGCAATACGGGATTACCTCACCCCGCGCCTAGAATTTAAACTTGGGACAATGGCTTCCTCAATTATTATTGATAATGGGGAGATTAAGGGGATTGAAACCGAGGCTGGGGACAAGCTTGAGTGCCAATATCTGCTCCTGGCTCCAGGTAGAGAAGGTGCGGATTGGCTATCCTCAGAAGCTAAACGGATTAACCTGACCATGCATAGTAACCCTATTGATATTGGGGTTAGGGTGGAGGTACCACTGGCAGTGATGGAAGAATTGACCAATGTGCTCTATGAAGCCAAGCTAGAGTTCGTGTCTAAGAGTTTTGATGACCGGGTCAGAACCTTCTGTATGTGCCCTGGCGGTGAGGTCATTATGGAGTCAAGCGGGGGTTGTGACCCAGTGGTCACAGTTAATGGGCACAGCTATGCTGACCGTAAGAGTGGCAATACTAATTTTGCCCTGTTGGTGAGCACGACCTTTACTGAGCCATTTCGGGAGCCTATTGCCTATGGTAAGTATCTGGCTAGACTGGCTAATATTCTTAGTGGTGGGGTACTGGTGCAGCGCTTGGGTGACTTGATGGAGGGCCGTCGTTCCACCCCTGCCCGTATTGGGAGAGGCTTAGTTCAGCCTACTTTGAAGAGTGCTACTCCTGGCGACCTTAGCTTTATCCTTCCCTATCGGCACCTTAGCGGAATAATAGAGATGCTCCAGGCAATGGATAAACTGGCTCCGGGGGTGGCTTCACGCCATACCCTGCTTTATGGGGTTGAGGTCAAGTTCTATTCAAGCCGACTTCAACTTAGTCCTAGCCTGGAGACCGAGGTCAGCAATATGTTTGCCGCCGGTGATGGTGCCGGGGTTAGCCGTGGTTTAATCCAGGCATCAGCCTCTGGTGTGGTGGTGGCTCGTGAGATACTAAATAGGATTGGACATTAGGACTTGTTTTGGGGTATTGGCCTTATCACAACTGAATTTTTTAGAGAGGTTGCCAAAAAGCTCATTCCTTGACAGGGCGGCTAATACCAACTAAAATATGGTGATAGAAAGAGGAATTTTAGACTAAGAAGGAGATGATGCTATGTGGCTGAGGTAAAGGCTGGTGAGAACGAGAGCTTTGAGAGCTTGCTCAGACGGTTTAATAAAAAAGTGCAGCAGGGTGGTATCCTGTCAGAGACACGGCGGCGAGAATACTATGAGAAGCCCAGTGTCAAGCGTAAGCGTAAGGTAGCCACCAAGAGACGTAAAAGCGCTAGAACTCCCAGAAGGTAACCAATATTAAAGTTATTGGGGTAAAATGGAAGCAGGAACAGGCTCTAAAAACCGAGATTCTGGTGTATCTCCACTAAAGCAAAAGCTATCTGGTGACCTTAATCAGGCGTTAAGAGGTGAGGACAAGGTAAGGCGTTCCGTTATCCGATTGGTAATGGCTGCCATCCAAAATGCCGAAATCGCTCGTCAGACTAGCTTGGGTGACGCTGATATCCTGGGCATCATTGCCAAGGAAGTGAGGCAGCGTCAGGAGAGTATTGAAGCCTTTAAGCAGGGAAATCGCCAGGACCTGGTAGCCCAAGAGGAGACGGAGCTGGTTGTTCTAAATGAGTACTTGCCACAACAGATGACTCGGGAGGAGATTGTGCAAGCCGCCCGCAAGGTTATTGAGGAGGTGGGGGCACAAGGGCCTGGTGATAAGGGCAAGGTTATGCCCCAGATTATCGCCCGGCTTAAAGGAAAAGCCGATGGGCGAGAGGTAAATGCGGTTGTAACCGAGTTGCTGGCTTCGTAGCATAATGGTTGAGTTACTCTACTGCCATAGGGTCAAAAAGAAAATAGTATGTATTTAGAGGGGCTGATGCCCCTCTAAAACTTCATAATAGTCTAAGGTTGTGATTCAATGCATAGAGTGGAAGTTCGTCTGAAGCCCCACCTCCCCGATGCCAGAGGGTTTGGTCTGGTCAGGGATATCCACGATCTGGGGATAACCACAGTTATCAAGGTTAATGTGGTGGATATATACTGGCTGGATGCGGACTTGACACCGGCTAAGCTAGACCTGATTTGCCACCGCCTTCTGGCTGACCCGGTAACTCAAGGCTATCAGCTTTTTACCACCCCCACCAATATTAAAGGGGGTGAGGTTAATAACCAAGCTCATACTGTTGAAGTCACCTACAACGCCGGTGTCGCTGACCCGGTTGAGGAGACTATCATGAAAGCGGTGCGGGATTTGGGTGTGGATGAGGTGCGAGGGGTTAAGACAGCAAAGCGATACCTTATTCAGGGGCGAGTGGATGAACAGGAATTAGAGACCATATGCAGCCGACTTTTGGTAAACCCGATTATCCAGCACATGGTCAAGCCAGGGCAACCCATCTTCCTCCAGAATCCCCAGTATATATTCAGGTTAAATCGCTTAGATATCCTAGACGATGCCGGGCTTGGAGAAGTTAGAAAACGGTTTGATTTTACTGATGATGAACTCCAGGCTATCATAACCTACTTTCGGGAACAGGAGCGAAACCCCACTGATGCCGAACTGGAGACACTAGCTCAGACCTGGTCTGAGCACTGCGTCCACAAAACATTTAAGGGCAACATCAACTTCGGCGGGACAACCATTGATAATCTGCTTAAGAGCACCATCATGAAAGTCACTGACGAGCTAGGCAAGCCATGGTGTCTTTCTGTTTTTGAGGATAACGCCGGGGTGATTGATTTTGATGGTTACTGGGCACTGTGTTTTAAGGTTGAGACGCACAATCACCCTTCAGCCGTTGAGCCGTACGGTGGGGCGGCAACCGGAATAGGTGGCGTCGTCCGTGACCCCCTTGGTACTGGATTAGGGTCAAAACCGATTCTAAACACGGATGTCTTCTGCTTTGCTCCCCCTGATTTTCCTGACGGAAAGCTACCGAAGGGGGTGTTACACCCGCGTCGTATTTTTAAGGGGGTTCGAGCTGGGGTGGCTGACTACGCTAACCGCCTGGGAATCCCCACCCTTAACGGTGCCATTCTCTTTGATGAGCGGTATATTGCCAATCCCCTTGTCTTCTGTGGAACGTTGGGATTACTGCCGGCGAGCCTGGCTCGCCGGGGTCAGCAACAGGCTGGCGATTTGGTGGTGTTGCTTGGGGGCAGAACCGGGCGTGATGGTATACATGGGGTAACCTTTGCTTCAGAGCAGCTTACCGGAGAGTCAAGCGCCGTTTCCTGTACTTCAGTCCAGATTGGCAACCCCATTGTGGAGAAGAAGCTCATTGACGTCCTTCTTCAGGCACGAGACCGTCATCTATATCGCCGCATAACCGACTGCGGGGGTGGTGGGTTGTCATCAGCGGTAGGTGAAATGGCGGCTGAAACCGGGGTGCGTGTTTATCTGGATAAGGTTCCGCTAAAATATGCCGGGCTATCCTATTCCGAAATATGGATATCCGAATCTCAAGAGCGAATGGTGCTGGCGGTGCCACCGGACTGCATTGATGAACTGCTGAACCTTTCTACCAGTGAGGATGTAGAGGCGACCGTCATCGGTGAGTTTACCAGCGACCAAAGGCTGAAGCTTTTTTATCAGGGAAATCTGGTTGGCGACTTGAGTCTGCAATTCTTACATCAGGGTCGGCCACAGTTGAAGGCAGAGGCAGTGTGGGAGCCGCCGCATCACCCGGAGCCTGATTTTGGCCCGCCATCGGATTTAAGTGACGCCTTACTGGCTATTCTTAGCTCCTTTAATGTATGCAGTAAGGAGTGGGTAATACGCCAATATGACCACGAGGTGCAGGGGGGTAGTGTTCTCAAGCCTCTGGTGGGAAAGGACAATGATGGACCGGGTGACGCTGCCATCATCAAGCCAGTCCTCGGCTCGGAAATGGGTGTCATTGTCGCCAATGGCATAAACCCCAAATATGGAGACATAGACCCCTACTGGATGGCAGCATCGGCCATTGATGAAGCACTAAGGCAGGTTATAGCTGTTGGCGGTAATATGAAGAGGGTAGCCTTACTGGATAATTTTAGCTGGGGCAATACCAGCCGTCCAGATATGCTGGGAGCTTTAGTCCGAGCAGCCCAAGCCTGTTATGATATGGCAATTGTCTTTAAAACCCCTTTCATCTCCGGTAAGGATAGCCTTAATAACGAGTTTGAACATGAAGACCAGACCATCTCTATTCCACACACTTTGCTCATCTCGGCAGTTAGTGTTATGGAGGATGTAAGTTGTGCTGTATCAATGGATTTTAAGCGAGCCGGCGACCTGATTTACATTGTGGGTACTACCCAGAATGAGCTGGGAGGGTCTGAATATTTTAGAAGTCGTGGTTTTGTTGGCAATAGTGTACCTAGAGTAAACCCACACCGGGCAAAAGAGCTGATGGATAGCTTAAGCACTGCCACTGAGAGAGGCCTGGTCAGAGCCTGCCATGACTGTAGTGAGGGTGGTATTGGTGTTGCCGTGGCTGAGATGGCGTTTGCCGGCGGATTGGGAGCTAGAGTCTATCTGGGCTCTGTACCTCTGGGCGAGCCTATAGACCGGGACGATTTTATACTCTTCTCGGAATCAAATAGTCGCTTTCTGGCGGAAGTAGCCCCGGAAAACCAGGCTGAGTTTGAAAAGATAATGGCTGGCATCAGCCTGGCCAGTATCGGTCAAGTTACTGGTTCCGAAATGTTGGAGATATATGGATTGGAGGGCAGGCAGGTTCTGGCTGCCTCACTTGGTGAACTGAAAGAGGCCTGGCAGAAACCAATTCGGTGGTAAAAGATGAGTAAGGTAGGAACGCTGGTATTACGCGCCCCGGGGACAAATTGTGACGCTGAAACCGTATTTGCTTTTGAGCAGGCGGGGGCAGTAGTGACTTCAGTTCATGTTAATCAGCTAATTCGTGGTGAACAGCGTCTCTCTGACTACCAGATAATGGTTATTCCCGGTGGCTTTACCTATGGCGATGATATCGCTGCCGGCAAGGTTCTGGCCAATGAGCTGAAGCTTAAGCTTGGTGAAGGTATACCGAGGTTTGTTGAGGCTGGGGGACTCATCCTGGGAATTTGTAACGGCTTTCAGGTGCTGGCAAAGGCTGGTATCCTGCCGGAGCCAGTCGATGGTAATTCACCATTACTAACTCTGGTGACCAATGACTCAGGTAAATTTGAGTGCCGCTGGATTCACCTGAAGGTGAATAAACAAAGCCCCTGTGTCTTTACCCATGGTATAGATAAAATGTACCTTCCTGTCGCCCATGGTGAAGGGAAGGTTGTCACCGACCCTGAAATCTTACCGAAACTGAATACCGTGGTGTGTTACACTGATGAGAACGGAGATAGCCAAGCTGGCTACCCGCATAACCCCAACGGCTCGGTAGGCAATATTGCCGGCATCTGTGATAATTCCGGGCGCATCTTTGCCTTAATGCCCCACCCCGAACGTCATATCCAGGGCACTCAACACCCCCAATGGACAAGGCACGGCGCCGAGGAGTACGGTGACGGCTTTCAGATTTTCCTCAATGCGGTCAAGTGGGCGAAGAATCTATAAACAAATACCACATCGGTTAGCTAATGGGTAAGCAGAGGACAGTTATGGTCTGTCTACTAGCTTATCAAAGTGAGCTTAAATATACATATGACTTTCAGCTATAAAATATGAGTTAGCAGGATTCTGAGGCCAATACCTATAAGAACCACCCCGCCGATAGCTTCAGCCCGTCTTCCAATCAAGTTGCTTGCTTTCCTCCCCAATAGGAAACCAATAGCTGTAGCCACAAAGGCAACGAGTCCAATAGTTGAGATAGCCGCCACAATGTTTACTTCTAGAAAGGCGAAGGTTAATCCAACTGCGAGAGCATCAATGCTTGTTGCTACTGATAAGGTCAGAAGTAGAATACCTTTGGTAATATCAGTCCTTTTAGTGCGCTTATCTCCTGAACGAAATGATTGCCAAATCATTTTACCGCCGATAAGTGCCAGCAAAATGAAAGCCACCCAGTGGTCATAGGCGGCTATTAATTCTACAACAGTTCGTCCGGCTAACCATCCCAGGGTTGGCATTAGAACCTGAAATAGCCCAAAGGCTAAAGAGGTACGGAATATCTGGAGACCGGAAACAGTCCTCATGGCAATACTACCACTGAGAGCTACGGC
>SDBU01005175.1_pt1 | contig 15718 bp, 16 predicted proteins | sample 2277071 | NCBI WGS metagenome assembly SDBU01 (sample SAMN10397929, study PRJNA504765) | marine sediment metagenome | isolation source: marine sediment core GS08_GC12, 126 cmbsf | place: Arctic Ocean: Gakkel Ridge, Loki's castle | collected 2008
AACCGTAGCAGGGTTACATACGGACACTACCAGCAAGGCGTATAGTAAACGTGGGATGCAAATTGGAAACAGCCGACCCTCCCCCGTCTCCACCAGAAATGCGAATCAGATTTCTAAAAGCTCGTGAAAAAGCTAACAAATAGCTAACGGAAGAAAGGAAACTGGATAATACAAAACGGTACTATACGCACAAACTAAGATTTTCGGGGTAGATAGAATAATACCAAACTGAGCGTAAGGGTACTATTTGGGACACCGTCTTACAGACTTTTAATCAGGGTGTCACAGGTTCGAGACCTGTACGGCCTACCACTCAAACCCTTAGGATTTGCTAACATTTTGCTAACATTAGGGTTGGAATTTTTCTCTCCCAGTATCAGCATTTCATCAAACTTCACAGCAGCCTCTTCTTGAAGACCCGGTAGTACATGGCTATAGGTATCCAGTGTTATGCCAATGCTCTTTACCTCACCCGACTATGAGCTTGTGGTGATGCCGATGCTCACTAGTGAAAGCCAGAAGCCAGAGAATGAGGCAGAACAGGCAGAAGCCGAACCAGCCGAGGACACCGAGCCAGAAGCCGAGAAAGCCGAGCCTTATCGGGTAAAGGGTATAAGTGGAGAAGTGCCAGAGCCAGTCTCACCTAGTGAGCAAGCCGAGGCAATCACCAAAGCCGAGAAGCCGAAGCGGAAGCGAAGCAAGGCAAAAGAACCAGTCGCCGTATAGCCTAAAGCCCAAAATTGAACGCTTGAACTCAGAAAACAGCCAACGCAGAGAAGCGGGGGATGACCCCGCTTTTTTGCTATTTTCAGGGGGTATTCCTGCCTCAATGCGGGGGTGGGAGTACCCCCTCTTTTTATGGCTGAAAAGGGCAATGAGTGCCGATACCCGATGGCAGAGGCAGACCTCGTTAGACATAAGCCCTTGATGGCAGGGACAATACCAGCGGTTGCGTACTCAATGGAAGTCCAATCGGACGGGTGTACAGTACGAATAACAACCAAAGAGAGTAGGCACTCTAATCGGTATCCTATCAAACATCTGAAAAGGAGGTGAAACTATGCCTATCAAGTGGAGTGCTCTAAGGGTAAGTGAGGCTATGGATATGGTGGAGGAGTTTGTCAATCAGGCTGCGGGGCCATTGGAGCAGGCCAAGATTGTTGCTAATGAAGCCAGAAACATAGCCAACTTACCTCAATACCTTGACCAGCGCCTGGTCCGCCTCATTATTGATATTGAGCGGATAGACTACATCAGGACTTCCATCAATGCTGTCCGTAATGATTTGCCTGACGGAGCGGTAGAGGCAGAGAAAAAATCAGAAAGCCACGGTCGGCAACCGGCATTGGTAAGCTAAAGCAGTCATCGTTAACGAAAATAGGCTGGGGGGCATATCTCCCCAGCCTATTTTTTTGTTCCTAATATCACATTATAAGCTTTTGTTACCCTAAGGAAACAATCCGGACAAATGTTCAATCAAGAACCTCTGCGGCAAGTGCCGGATCAACGCTGTAGTTTATGGACTCAAACTCAAACTGCGCTGCCACCAGTGTCGGCTTCCTCAGACAATGCTTACCCTCAACATCACTGTAGTTAAGCCTTGGGCTGAACTCTTGCTGTCTGCCTTTTACTATTGCCTGAATCCAGCCTATCTGGTATCATCCTAAGTTAGTTTTATCGTTCGCTGATGCTGGTATCCCGTTAGCTCCGCAGCACTGACATAATGTACTTGTCCGACTGGGGTCTTATGTGGAGAGAAAGTGAAATCAGTTAATCTTTATATCTCTAAGACGATCACCGAAGCTGTAAATGTAGTCACCTCAAAAGAGGGATTAATACAGCTTTTTCGTGGTCCTCTTTATACCAATGCCTTTCATTTAATGCTCAATGCCGCTGTTATGTCCTTCGCTGGTTTTTTCTTCTGGATGGTGGTTGCCAGGTTCTATACCGAGGCAGAGGTTGGCTATAGCTCAGCCATAATCTCGGCTATTAACCTACTTGCCATCCTCAGCTTGGCTGGTTTGAATTCCTCACTCATTCGTTTCCTGCCCCACACTGAGAAACCACAGGACCTGATAAACTCCTGCTTCACCTTAAGTGGGCTCATCACTCTGTTAGTAACTGGTATTTTCATTGCTGGCTTGGGATTATGGTCGCCAGCTTTGGGCTTCATTAAGCAAAATACTGCCTTTTGCTCAGCCTTCATCGTCTTTACCTCGTTGTGGACACTATCATCTTTGATAGATGCCACTTTTATCGCCAAGCGCAGAGCCAGCTTTGTCTTATTCAAAAACACTATCTTCTCCCTGCTCAAAATCCCGCTGCCAATTTTATTTGTCTTATTCTTCCATGCCTTCGGTGTAGTCGTTTCCTGGGGTATAGCTGTAGCCGTTACTGTAGCTCTTTCCCTTTTCCTCTTTCTACCCAAAGTCCAGAATCTCTACAAGCCCGTGCCCACACTAAAGCTACGCCTAATCAAAGGTATGTGGCAATCATCGAGAGGCTACTACCTGTCTAACCTACTGCTGTCAGCTCCAGCCCTGGTTCTACCCCTAATGATCATCAATCTTCTTGGTGTTGAGGACAATGCTTACTTCTATATTGCCTGGATGATAGCTGTTTTACTCTTTGCCATTCCTGGGGGAGTTGCCTCATCTCTATTTGCTGAAGGCTCACACTTTGAAGAAAAGCTCAGAGAAGATATAACAAAGTCCATCAAGTTCACCTTCATGTTATTAATACCGGCTGTTATCCTGCTAATTCTGCTCGGCAAATGGCTCCTGCTCGCTTTTGGGCAGAGCTATTCATTAAATGCTTTTCGCCTGCTGCAAATCCTGGCTATTTCCAGCCTCCCTTTGGGGATTAACTATATCTACTATAGTATCCTCCGTGTGACCGGCAGACTAAAGGAGCTGGCAGCAATCTGTGGGATTATAGCTGTAGCTGTGCTTCTGGTTAGCTTTTTAGTCATGCCGTCAACCGGTATAATTGGCATTGGCTATGCGTGGCTTGGAGCGCAGAGTAGCATTAGCATCTATGCTGCATTGGCTATGAGGTCCTTGTATCTTACGAGGCGAGTTTAGGCAGGGTGGGCATGCGTCAAGGCTTGGCTTTGAATTTTGGTCGCGTTCTTGTCAGACGAGTTCCTGGCTTACGTTCTTGTGTAATACTCGTCCACAGAGTTGTGGGTTCTCTGAAATTCAGAGCGGCGTATCGGGATGCTTACGCTAGAGGTGATGTGCGACTGCACATAGGGAGCGGCACCGTCCGCCTTGATGGCTGGCTGAACACCGATATTTTACCTACTGCGCCGCTGTTCTTGGATGCTACTCGCCCTTTCCCGGTAAAGGATAACAGTGTGCACTATATCTTTTGTGAGCAATTTTTTGAACATATACGAAGGCATGCCGCTTTTCTATTCCTTAAGGAAAGCTTTCGCGTGCTACACCCTGAGGGAATACTAAGAATTTCAACCCCAGACGTCGAAGCCCTTGCCCGAGAGTACCTCGCTCGCTCTGAGCGTGTACGCTTGCTACTTGAACGAAATAGGCGGCTCAGCTATAAGTATGACCGCTACCCGACATCTTTAACAAGGCTTTTTTTGAGGACTCCCATGTCTGCCTTTACGACGGTGAGGTGCTTGAGCAGATGCTCCGCTCGGTAGGATTCCAAGACATCATACGTCACAGAGTGGGGCAAAGTCGCTATAGTGTGCTTTCCGGGATTGAGCGCCACGGCGTTGGATCCATAGCGGATGAATTTACGCTTGTAATCGAAGCTAAAAAGCCACTTCTTTAAATCGGCCTCAAAATTCACCCGGCAACCGTACCGTGCTCTTGGGGAGCTACCTTGTTACGCCGATAACTGGTATAATTGGTGTTGGCTGTGCGATGATAATGACAGGGTGTGAAAGATGAGAGCAAAGGAATCTTTGAGGGTTGGCATTGTCGGCTGTGGTGGAGTAGTGCAAGCGCAGCATACACCATCTGTGCTCACCTCTCGGACCCTTTCATCCCTATTGTGATGTTACCACCTCATAGACTTCAACCCACTTGCGGGCAATAACTCGCATGTCGTATTCAGACCTCACGAGGTGGACAGCTGCTTGTGACATATCAATCCGGCGCTGAGGATTCTCTACAAGCTCTAGAATCCTGCGAGTCAGTTGCTCCACATCCCCGAAGGGCACATAGTAGCCACAGAAGCCGTCACCACCAATCTCTCTCTCACCTCTAGGTTTGGAGAGGATAACTGGTGTGCCACAAGCCAGGCTCTCCAAGGTAGCAAAATTTGGGAAAAGTTCCTTTTCCGAAGAGGGCAGCGCCATTATATCTGCCGCATTATAATACTTCGCCAAATCATGCTTGGGAACAGCGTCAACCAGAATTGCGTTTCTCTCCACGCCCAAGCTCTTAATTAGCTTATAGAGCTCAGTCTTCTCAGGCCCGTCACCAATAATAAAAAGCCTTGTATCTGGATGCTTCTTTAGAATTTTGTTTAGAGCCAAGATGAGATAGCGATGTCCCTTATAGGCAACAAGACGTCCCACTGACAGGATGACGAAGCAATGCGGGTCTAGCCCCAACTGCTGCTTCAATGCGCTCTTATCGTTGATAGGAAAGAAAACATCAGTGTTGACCACCTTGTGAATTACGGGCCCGATCTTGGTAGATGGAATGCCTATATTTGCCAGATAGTCTATAGCTGCCCAGGCACGAGGGACAAACATAGCTGTCTTACGGGCGATGATTTTTCCCAGCGTATTGGCGTATACAGGCTGGGCCAGGTTTCCTGGGAATCTCTGCCTGATACTCAGTTCGTGCCATATCACTAGCCGTGTAGATTGCTGTGAAGAAGCCAGTGCAGCAAGGATTGTGCCCCATTGCAAAAACTCTTCACATTGGACAACAGCATACCCTCCATCTCTTATTCGGCAGTAGAGCTGAGGAATGAAGGGGATATAGGCTGGAGGAAAAGTTGCCCGTAGCTTCGTAGGCAAATATACTACTCGCACCCCTGGTATCGTGCCTGAGACCGAGCTTAGCGGCTTGTAGAAATCGGAAGCGAAAACGGTTACCTCATGCCCGAGGGCAGCAATGCACTTGGCCATATCAACCATCATGTTATCGTCATCCGTTCGAGGTGGCATGTTGTTGCTTTTATTTAATGCCAAGAATAGACCGCCGGTGGTCATTGTTGTCATAATTGGATTAACAATAGCAATCCTCACTCTGCACCTTCAAACCAATAGATGTTATACAAATTATTACAGTACACCTATTCGGGGTCTTTTCAGTCACCTGGTTGAATCCAAAAAGGTTTTGACTCTCTCGGCATTATGCAAAGCTAAGCTTTCAACTTCGGGTATTTTTGTCTCCAGCTGCTGCTTTATCTTACTACGATTAGCCCAGGCTGACCTAATTAGGGAAACCATGTTATCAAAGCTCAGACTGGGTATATTAATGACATACTCGGACATACTCAACATCCGCATGATGCCATCTGTTTTTCTTCGATAAGAGATGGCGATGGTAGGAACACCCATAGATAGAGCAAAAATGTTGGAATGCATCCTGCTCCCGATAAATAAGTCCATCTGCCCTATAATGCCTTTGAGTTCCTCAGGAGAATAGTCTTTAGTTAGCACCCTGATGTTCTGCTTTTTCCTTATTCTTGAAGCTATTTCACTGGACACAACCCTGTCATCATCTTTCGGAGCGTAGATAACCTGAGGGAAAAATACTACTGTAGCCTTCATGTTGGATATAAGCCATTCAGTTGTCTTTGCCAATACTTCGAGGTAATTTGTAAATCTTAAGTTGGCATCACTATACTCAAGGAAATTCCATTTTCGCACAGTGACGCCTACAAGTGGTCGTTGGCTTTGATAGATGTCCTCCCCAGCTAGTAATTTTAGTGAATCATGTGAAGAGATGCTTCCTATCAGGAAGCCAGCATCAGCAGTCAGAATAACTTCTGGCTTAAGACTAAGCGATTTCAAATAAGCTAAGGATAATTCCTCTCTCACCGTTATCAAATCCACCCTGTTGAGTACAAATTTGGTAGCCAGAGAGATTAGTCTGTTTCCAAACGGTTCGACTGACTGTCCATAGATAATCGTTGGTTTGCCCAGAAGTTTAGCGAAATATATCCCATAAACGTGGAGTAATGACCCTATTTCACATCCACCAAGAAAGCTACCCCCACAACTTATAACTATATCAGCGTCAGCATAGGCATTTAGGATTTCATTTTCAGTGGAGTTTATCGGAAGCCTTAGCTTCAACCACAACGAGTGTTCTATTATCTTGGGCAATAACTTAGCTACCTTTATGAATCTAAGTGAATTATCCTCAGGCGACAGGGGCAACAAATTGCGCAAAAACTTTACATCGTATTTCTTGTATTTTCTGTTATCAACTCGTGGAGTGAATGATAGGACGGTGATATTAGCATCAGGGATATCTTGCCTGAGAGCGCGCATCATCCCGAGGATAATTGCGGCATCGCCTTTGTTGTACCAAGTATAGGCATTAGTTACGAGTATTTTGGTCATCTTGGCAAGTCTTTCTAAAGAAATGGCCCGGTCAAGTGCCCGTGGGCATACCGAAAATACGTTGACACATAAGCGCCATATATTTTCTTTAGCCTACTTTTAATCTCCAGCACCTTCAAACCAATAAATATTATACCTACTATTGGAGTAGACTCTGCCAAAATTGCTCCTAAGCTCAACTTCTTGAATATAAAAATCGTATTTCTCAATACCTCGCCAAACCTGATACCAGAGTCTATCATGGTCATCAAATACGATGACTGATGTTACTGCCAGACTGCTGAGCGGCCTGGGATACAGATGGCGGAATTGGGACTGGCGCAAGCGGGCTGACTGATATGGGTCAGCCAGGTCAGGGACAAGCCACCCACCTATTACCTGGCAGGAAGTATTACTGTTGATAAACTCGGACGCAGAGACGGTCTCGTCACTGGTAATAAAGAGCGATGATTGATAATAGACTGTAGTGAAACTAGATAAAACCAGAAAGACCAGGGCGAGAAGAAAACCATTTTTTCTAATCGGATGCCTGAACCCCTCAGCAAACCTCACCAGCAGGATGGAGGCAATTAGCACAAAGAAAAGAAAATAGCGGTCATGTAGCTGACCAATCCTGATAAGTGTGATATCTAGTAGCGTCATTATTACCGGCGCAGTTAAGAAGGCAGTGCAGGTTATCAGCAGCTTCTGGCTGCGGCTGGCTTTAATGAGCCACTGGCGCACCAGATAATAGACTGAACCCAGGCTAAAAACCCCCAGCACAACAAGCCTAATCCGTGGTGCCCAGTAGAAAGCAACATTAAGCCGTCTCCAGGATTCCGATATATAAATATCCAGAAGACTAATGCCTGTGGTCGGTGCAGTCGCCACAGTAGGCACCGCTGGCGCAGTCGGCGTTGCTGGCACTGTGGGCATGGTAGGCACAGTTGGCGCAGTGGTAGCTAATCCAGCCACGCTTTGCTGAAAAGGAATGGCATAGAACATTGACCAGGCTACCCAGCCAATGACAAGAAGTGGAACTGATTCCAGTAGTGTTCTCCGGTCTCTAACCAGCAACATTCTCAGCAGCCAGGCGAGACCAGCGGCGGAAAGAACTATAAAGGCTGTGGTCGGGTGGGATATGGTGACATAGGCAAAGAGCAGGATGGCAATAAATCTCCAGCGAGGGTCAGCCTTTTCCAAGGCGACCAAGGTTAGAACTCCACAGATGAGACCGACTGATTGTGGGGAACTGTGAAACTGCATGTAGACATTGGCAAGTATTGCCAGGAATAATGCCCAGCGGTAGCCTGCCGAAGGGAGGAAGGTCTTAAAAAACAGCCAGATGACCAAAAAGGTAACGGCGCTGGAAAACAGGGGGTAATATTTAGCAAACTCTAGTGGAGCAATATCCGTTATCTGAAAAACAGATGATAGCAGAATAAAGTAGCCGGGGAAGCTTGCCGGGTAGTAGTGAAACAGCCGATGCAAAGTCTCACTTGCCGCCGGCACGTGCCCACTCAGCATTATTGGTGTGGCTTCAAAAATGTGTATATACGTATCTGGAGCATAAGGATGGCTGAGTAATAGAGTCGGGATGTTCCATATCAGCATGGCAAGAAGAAGGGATTTGGTAAAAAATACTGACTCTTTATCTCTATTGATGCCTTCCAGGAGCGAAATCAAGCAGACGGCGAAGCCAAACCAGAATAGGGGTGGTAAAACTTGAATGAGCCCAAATTCATATGTGGCTGGAATGTAGCTAATAGAATAGCTGCCGCAAGAGGCTACGCAGATAGCCAGACCCAGGAAAAAGGATACCAGAGATAGCTTTCTTCTCATGCTGCCAACCTATTCAGCATTTTACTGCCTATGCTCTATCAATTCCAGATAACGGCGCATAAATCTTTCCGGAGAGAAATGCTGGTGGTAAACATCTTTAATATTTTTTCGATTTGGACGAGCAGCTCGAACTTTAATCAAAGCCTCCTTCAAGTTGTTTAATTCACATACGAATCCATCACCCTGCAAGCCAGCAATCTCGGGCAAGCCACCTATATTGGAAGCAATCACTGGCGTCCCCATTGATAAGGCTTCCAGGGCTACCAGGGGACAATTCTCCGGCCATAATGAGGGCACAACCAAGGCACGGGCATCGTGCAGCAGGGAATAGAACCTCTCCTGCAGGCACCAACCGAGAATATGGACTATCCCTCCCAAACCGTTTTTCTTTACATAGCTACGCAGGTAACCTTCCAGGGAGCCAGTGCCGACCACTACCAGGTGAGCACCTATTTCCTGCCGATAATCCTTAAAGATATTGACTAATTCAACTATACCCTTGTGCCTCTCCAGGACACCGACAAATAGAAAGTAATCAGAGAACTCAGCAGGTATGCTCGGCTCCGGGGGTGGGGGCACAAAGTTGGGAATATTGACGAAAGGAAAGCCCAACTTTTGGGAAAGAGTAGAACTCACATAGTTACTAGGAGCTACGGCCAAATCTATATCTTTTACTGCCTTGGCAAAAGCGTTACTATGCCGCCACATCTGGGGTGGGTGCTTGGAACCAAGGGCACAGGAAGCACAAGACAGTCCATCTTGACTGTCACAGACACGACCCTTCTTGAGCAGAAGATTTTGCTGGCAGATAAGCCAGTAATCGTGGGCAGTGTAGAGATTAAGATAAGAATCTCTCTTTCGCAAAAGGTCATAGCCCAATAAGGAAATGTTGTGGTTATGAACTATGTCTGGGGAGATTCCCGCCACCAGGCGGTCAAACTCTTTTGAGAAATAGCCTGATTTGCCCAGTGAATATACTAGTAAAGGTTCTAAACCACCTCGGGGTGAGCGTAAGGGATGGAGGTAGACCTGCCCAGTTTGAATATCCAGATTTGATATTTTGCCTCGCTTTATCTCGTAGGCATCAAGGCTGAACATGACATGGACTTCGTGCCCCTGTCTGGCTAATTCCTCAGCGAGATATTTAACATGCACGGCATCACCGCCAATATGGTAGGGCGGATAAAAAGTGGTTGTCATCAGGAATTTAAGCTTTGTCATCCCTTCAGCATTCACTTTTCCACCAGATGTTATTTCTGAGCAATAACTATGTAGTACAGAACAAATCTGCTGAGCTTCCACAATCTACTGAATGGACCAAACCAGCAGACTTTTCGAACTTCGTAAACGCACCACCTATCAAAGAGGTTCGCCAAGGAATATTCAGTAAATCTAAAGTAGTCGTGAGGGACATCGTGTAATGGGAACAGAAATGGCACCACCAAAAAGAGTTTTCCCCTTGGTTTCAGACAACGACGTATTTCGTCCACGGCTCGTTGAGGTGTGGGGACATGCTCCAACACATTGTTGCATATCACTAAGTCAAAGGAATTCTCTTCGTACGACATGCTACTTACATCTATGAGTTCATCAACCCAATCGTAACCAACGGCGTCTGTGCAGGTAAAACTTGCTTCTTGAAAAAGTTCCTTACAAGGCTTCTTACCGGCTCCAATCTCCAAAATCCTGTTACCGCTCCTATCAAACTCCGAGCTAATTTGCTGAAGCTCACGAGCAATCTTTCTATGATAGAAGTATAACAGGGTATCTACCCAGCCTCTTATTGGAACATTCAACTTGTGCCCTTGCTTAGTGCCCATGTCTCATCCTCTGAAAGAAGTAGTTATTAACTAACTTAAGAACATACCTTGAGGCTAAGTCAAGGTCACCCGGATGCTTTAGCACATGCCAGATATTCTGAAGCCACCAGCGGGGATTAGTGTATAGAGTGCGATAAGCAGAAAGCCGAGCTTGGTCAAGCTCATGTGGGCTGAGAGCCTGGGTGCCAACGACCGCCTGGTGCTGATATAGACTGTCCCAGCCGGTGGGAGATTGAGCCCTCTCTCTATAGACTATGTCGTAAAGCTCTGTCCCGGGATAGGGCACAGCCACATTGAACTGAGCACTGGTAGTCAGAACACCTTTAATGAAGCCCAGCGTCTCCCTTACCGTTTCCGATGTCTCTCCGGGAAGCCCGAAGATGAAACTGCAATAAACCTTTATGCCTGCCTTTTTAGCCCATTTAATGGCATTCTCCGCCTGATTGACCGTGCAATCCTTCCCGGCATTATCCAGAACCTCTTGGCTACCTGATTCCACACCATAGGATATGCCGCGGCAACCACCCTTATACATAACCTGCATAAGCTCTTCATCCACCAGGTCAACACGCGTGTTGCAATACCATTTAATACCAAGTCCAGCTTCCCTAACACCCTGGGCAATGTCTACCACACGCTGGCGGTCTATGGTAAAGGTCTCATCAAAAAAGGACACTGTCTTTATGTCATAGTTCCGTTTGAGGTATCTAAGCTCCTCTAGTATGCTTGGAGCGCTTCTTTTCTTCCACTTTGTCCTAGCCACGGTGCAGAAGATACAGCGATAAGGGCAACCTTTGCTGGTATACATTATGGTGAATGGCTTCCCGGCAAGCGTATTGATGAAATAATTCCTAAAGCCGGGGAGCAGGTCGTAAGCCGGCACGGGCAGGGAGTCATAGTCAACAATAGGCTGAGCATCAGGGTTGTGAACTATAGAACCAGCCTGGCGATAACTGATTCCGGCAACTTGTGCTAACTCAGTGCCGCCAGCTAAGGCATCAACGAGCTTAGGCACAACCACCTCATACTCATGGCGCACATAAATATCCAACGACGGAGCCTTAGCCAGCACCTCTTGGGACATAGTTCGTAATGTCCAACAGATGGCAATTGTGGTGGCTAGAGGAGCTAAGCTTTTAGACAGGTTTGCCGTCTCTATATCCCAGTCAAAAGTGGTAGGCGTAAAACGGGAAATAAGGGCATCGTAAGTAAGTCCTTTCAATCTGCGTGACAGTTCGTCATAGGCAATATTTTCCCCGTTGGCATCAATAAGCCAAACCTGATGTCCTCCTTCTCGCAGTAGGGCTGCTATTTGCAGCAGGCTATAGGGAGGGAGAACGGAATAGCGTTCGGTGATTTCGCAGCGCTCCTCTCGGATTACCGGAATACTCTGAAAACGTGGTGGATTAACCAGAAGCACTTTCAATTTACTCTTACTCAACCTGGGGTTAGCACCTTCTGGTAGAATTCTAGGTGTTTTTCCGCCATACGGGCGGAGGTGAACTGAGTAACTACTTTTCTATAGCTAGCCTCGCCTATTTGCTTTTGTTTTACCTTATCCTGGAGCAGAGTCCTTATGTGGCTCACCAGACCTTCTACATCACCAGCCGGGAAAAGCAACCCCGTCTTGCCATGGTCAATAATTTCATCAATGGCACCAACATCAGAAGCCACGCAAGGTACTTTCATTGACATTGCTTCCAGAAGGCTGAAGGGGAAGTTCTCATAGAAAGAAGGCAGGACAAAGATTGATGATAGCTTATAGACGGAGGGCAGAACATAGGTAGGGACAAAGCCAAGGTAGGTATACCTTTCTTTAGGGATTCCGTGTCGCTGGAGAAGATGGGATAAAAACTGCTGAGAGCCTCTACCAGTGAACAGGAAATAGGCATCGGTATCTTTCAGATGACTGATTGCCTGGGCAAAAAGGCTCAGCCCCTTCTGAGCTATGAGGCGCCCAGCGTAAAGAACTATTGGTCCCTTACCCTTTAGCTCAGGGAACTTCTGATAAGGTTCACCAGTTCTTTCATAATTATACAGTTCAAGGTCAACACCATTATGAATAGGTTCAATGACGCCCTTGAAGTGGTAACCCTGCCTCATCATTTCAGCAGACTTGTGGGATACCGTAATAAAATATTTGCTTTTGCTTATATATACCCGTTCTAAAAGGCTGATAACTGGGTAGGCGGCTAACGACCATTTCTCAGAGCGAGCTAGAGAAAATGGGTTTCTACTCGTCCTAAGAAAGCCTTTTACCTGCCCTTTTATCGTGCTGTGGACTGTGGTGATAGTAGGCACAGGCAGGGAGTGAAACTTGAGAAGGATATCTGGCATATTTACCAGGTTGGCGGCATGAATGAGGTCATACTTATATTGCTGATGATACTTTGGTAACTCTCGAAATACCCTGCGCTGGAATGCCAGGTTATATACAAAATCATCATGAGCAACACAAATATTATGCAGTTTTATCCGATGCCCAAAGTAGTCAAGAACGCTTTCCCTATCGTAGTCATTTCCTCGCGCTGGCGTAAAGACATGAATGTCAAGGTCTTGGCGTTTTGAAAGCTCTTTCACCAGATTAACTGAATAGCTACCCGCTCCACCCAGGTAGGGCAAGAATTCAGGTGCCAGAAATGCCAGCTTCATATCCTGTCCCTCAATGGATCCCTTATCGCATGCCTAATAGCTGTATCAAAGCCCCATTTGGGTCTATAGCTTAGTCGCTTCATTTTGCTACAAAATGGCATTGGTTAGACTCTCTTATCGCCGAGCTGAGGTTCTGGCAAGAAACTATTTCGCGTGCCTTAGCCAGCTTATCAGCTAGGTGGTCGCTAATGAAGCCAACACCCAGTGGTGACAAGATATTTAGCCGGTTATTTATATCACAATTAGGAAGTCAGCAGCATTAACTGGTAATTTGCAAGTCTATTCAGCTTTCATCTTTTACGATCTAGGTGAATTATACTCCTACTATCAGTGGTGTCAATACCTTTATTGTAGGCATTTATAACTAATTTTAGAGATAACATTCAGGTCAGCAAAAAGGTTTCAACGATAAATAATCTTGAAAAATCAAGTTTGATTTTGTCTGGCGTATAATGTAAGAATTTGTGGTGGACGTGGAAGTGGCAAATCTGTCAAGCGGAGGACTCAAATGCGAATATCGGTAGTGGGCTCCGGGTACGTTGGTCTGGTAACTGGAGCTTGTTTAACCAAATTGAACCACGAAGTCACCCTAATAGACACCGACAGCAAGAGAATAGAACTGATAAAAAATCGCCTATCACCCGTTCATGAAGAGGGACTCAGTGAAATCCTAAGCCAGGTTCATATGGAAGCGACCGCAGATTATCGGCAGATTGTAGGCGCAGATATAGTTTTACTGTGCGTAGGTACGCCAGTTAATGAAGATGGCTCTATGTCTCTTGAGGATATAACAAAGGCAGCGGAACAGATTGCCAGGGTGCGGCAAGGGAAGAAAGACTACTATGTAATCGCAGTCAAAAGTACGGTCGTTCCTGGCACTACTGAGGAGCTTATTATTCCTATACTGGAAAGAGCGGGGCGGAAGGCAGGCAGAGATTTTGGCATATGTATGTCTCCAGAATTTTTAAGAGAAGGGAAAGCAGTTTACGACTTCATGAATCCAATGCGGGTAATCATAGGGGAATTTGACCGAAGGTCTGGAGACACGCTTCTTGACCTCTACCGGAGTTTTATTGTGCCCGTCCTGCGAACTGACCTGAGAACCGCCGAGAACTGGGGAATGACTCAGTACGGGGCAAGTTAACAATAAGGCCGGGAATGCCCGACTGAACAGGTGAGAATGCTGAATCTGTGGTAACAGAAGCTTGCATTGTCACCCCTTTGGACAGAAGTCCAGAAAGTGCAACTTGGGGGTTCCAATAAATCGGGGTTGATTTTGCAGTTCTTTCCATATACCACAAAATCTATATAATGATGAATCCTTGATAAACGGGAAGAGGCTTAGCCTACACATTCCTTGGTTACTCTTTCATCCAAGCCATTTCCTCTCAATTCCGTTTACAGCTAGATCCTTGAGGGTACACAGATACCAATCGTTGTTCACATAGTGTATTCCAGCAACTATCTCGTTCGGCTTCTTGCAGTCGCAATACTCAACCCACTGGTTCCAAACCTTGTCGGACAGGGCTTCTACTATTGCCTCTTCGGGTAAATCCTCTCCGTAGTCCTCAAGGAATCTTCTGCGAGCGTGCTCCTTCTCTTTTACCGAGCCAAACTTACAGGCGCAGACCTCAGTCGTCCCTTGCCGTCCGCTTGAGGGTATACTGTGTTCTTCCATCTTCCAGTTCCTCAATGGTTAATTCGGCATAATTCCATTCATCTTCCAGGAGTTCTTTGGGGTAACCCTTGGGCGGGTGCATAGGGTTGAAGCGGGGGTCGTCTGGGACATACTCCTTACTTGACCCTGGCCGCCACCCCCGCCACGGGTGTTTGGCCTTCTTCTCCGTCATGTTAGTTGCCTCCTTTCTAGCATTTAGCTATCGAGGTTGTAGCTAGAAAACAAAAAACCTCCGGGCGGAGGTCTACCGCCTTCCTTTTCACAGTATCGACTGTGACCTATCGTTCCCATTAGGGCTGGTTTTGGCACCTTGAGGAAAGCCTAAGGTTGCCGTGCGGGTCACGGGGCCAGTTCCCTCACCGCAGCTCTCGATAGCCCAATTCTTTTGTTAATCTTCTACCTAGTTATTATACCACAGCAGTTAATGTTTCGCCAATCAATTCTAGCTAACTTAGCAATCATGCCTCGCTTTGAGCCAGGTAACACAGCCCCTGCACACTTCATCTTTTAGTGCAATGACAAAAAGACCGTTTAACAAACAGTTAAGGGAAATAATTCCTCTGCAATAATGGAAAGGGCTTTAGGTCCCCTTCTCTGCACCTTACCTCTTACCTTCAGCCAGCCTTCTCTGAACAATACATGCCCGCATTTTTCCTGGACGTCGCCAAATACGGTGACATCGGCTACACCTGTCCCGTCTTCCATAATTATATAGACTACCCTGTTCCCGTTCCTCGTTGGCGGGGTTTGATACCGGATAACCGAACCGGCGATACTTACTGTCTTGCCCGTCTTTACCAATGCAAGTTCCCCCATCCTCATAATGTCATCGTCAAGGGACAGGAAGTCCAGCGGGTGAGCCGACAGATCAAGTGAAAGGATCTTTCTTTCCGCCAGCATCCTTGATTCCCAGCCGCCATTCGACTCTGTATAGGTTGGGGCAGGTTCTTGCCCGATATCCTCAAATAGCTGTTTTGATATCTTGCTCGTTTTCCGTTTCAGGTCAATCACCTTTGGGACCTGCGCTAGCAGCTCATCGCTGTTGCCAAAGGCATCAAATGCGCCAATCTTGATGATATTTTCAATGATGGGCTGACTGGCATCTACCCTCAAGATGAAGTCTCTCAGCGAGGTAAACTCACCCCCAGCCCTTTCCGATAATATCGAGGCAATCGCCTCCTCTGATATTCC